>SMVA01380070.1_pt1 | contig 25434 bp, 24 predicted proteins | sample 2456451 | NCBI WGS metagenome assembly SMVA01 (sample SAMN11095933, study PRJNA526329) | marine sediment metagenome | biome: Marine sediment; feature: Surficial sediment; material: Deep marine sediment; isolation source: Hadal surficial sediment | place: Pacific Ocean | collected 2014-05 | depth... | reverse complement strand
TCGGCAGGTAATGGGCCCGCGCCGCCGGCCATCCTTGCGCCACGAGATAATCGACGATGTCGGGCGTGTTGCCGACAAGGTGATCGCAATGACGGTAGTACTTCAGATCGTAATAGCCGCCCAGCCGGGCGACGTGGAGCGGTTCCGAACCGGCCACGCGTCGCGGGAACAGGCGCGTGGCGCGGTTCATCCAGGTCAGCGCCACGCGCGGGCGCCAGCGCTCGATCTCGCGCCGCAGGCCGCGCCTGGTGCGCCGGTCGAAAAAGCCGCCGAACGGCTGGGTGACGACGGGTACGCCGGCCGATTCAAGCGCCGCCACCCGGTCCGGCTGGGGTCGGGTCACCACGCGCTGGTCGACGCCGCGTTTCGCGAACGCCACGGCGAGGCGGGTGAAGAACGCCTCGGCGCCGCCATGCGGGGCGCCCGCCATGGCTTGCAGAAGCCGCATTATCCATCCCCGTCGCGCGTTTCGACCTGCGCCTTCAAATGCGCGATCAGCGGATAGAGAGCGGCCATCAGCGCGATGGAGAAACCCCAGCGGCCTTCGCGGTAGCCCTTGCGCAGCCAATAGCACTTGATGAACCGCCCGACGCTTCGCCGCAAGGTCCAGATCATCGGCGGAAGCGGCTTGCCGGATTCGCGCAGGTCGGCCGCGCGCGCATCGGTGTAGCGTTTCATCCGGTCAAGCATGTCGTTGAAGTCGCGGTCGACGTAATGGTCGATCGGCGTGGTCAACCACCGCTTCGGCCCTTCGAGCTTGAGGGACGGGTGCACGCGCTGGTCGCCCCAGCGTTTTGCCCCGCGGCTGAACAGGCGCGGCGCCGCCATCACGCCCCACGAGCCGCCCCAACCGTATCGCACCAGCCGGTCGCCGATATAGTTGTCGAACGGCACCAGAAAATACCCCGGCGCGGCGTCGGCGATGGTGGCGCGGATCTCTTCGAACAAGGCCGCCGGAACCCGTTCGTCGGCGTCGACCTCGAAAATCCAATCGCCGGCGCAGGCTTCGATACCTGTATTGCGCCGGGGTCCTTCCAACGGCCAGTCGCCCTCGATCAGATGCTCCGTGAAGCGTCTGGCGATGTCCTTGGAATTGTCGGTGCAGCCGTCCAGCACGACAACCAGTTCGTCGGCCGGCGCCAGGCGTTCGAGGCAATCGGCAAGCTGGTCCTGCTCGTTGTGAACCACCACCAGCGCCGACAGGCGGGGCGGGTTCATGCCGCCTCTTCCTCGCAGCGTCGCCATAGTCTGATCGCTGCTTCCTCGACATCATCGACGGACAGCGTGCCCATCAGACTGCCCGTGGTCCGGTGGTCGTAGCCCGGCCCGCCCACCAAGTCGTCGTAATCGAGTTGCGTCCGCACCACGGCCGCGCGATCGCCCCACGGCGCGTAGTGCCTCTCACGGCTGGGACCGAACAGTCCCAGCGTCGGCGTGCCGGCGGCGGCGGCGATATGCATCAGTCCGGAGTCGTTGCCGATGAACAGGTTGCAGCGGCGCAACACGGCGTAGGCGGTCAACAGATCGACGCGTCCGACCAGATCGATGCGCCGGTCGCCGGGGATCAGCCGCAGCACGGTTTCCGCGTCCGGGCGTTCGCTCGCGGCGCCCAGAACGACGACGGGAACGCCGGGCAGAATGCCGACATCGTTGGTCAATCGCAGCGCCAGTTCGGCGAACCGTACCCCGTCCCATTGCTTGCCGCGCCAGTTGGCGGTCGGTCCCAGCGCCAGGACCGGACGTCGTCCCGGCACGAGATCGCGCGCCATGTCGAGATGATGCTGGGTGGTCCATAACCGTGGCGCGGGCGGCGGATCCAGGTCCAGTACCGTGGCCAGGCGTTCGACGCGGTGCAGGTTTGAATTGCCGCCGCGCAATATCTCTCGCCGACGGACGCGCAGGAAGTAAGGCGGCGCCGAATTGCGCAGGTCTACGACAAGGTCCCATGATCTGGCGACGCAGGCGCGCCAAAGGCCAAGCCAATGCAGGGACGCCTTGCGTTTTCGCAACGCGATCACCTGATCGACGTTGGGCGCGGCGGCGAACAGGTCCGCGGCGAGCGGCCCGCAAGCGACGGTGATGCGGGCCGAGGGATAGCGTTCGATCAACGTGGCGAGCAATCCCGTCGACAGGACGGCGTCGCCGATCCGAGTGTAGGTTATGAACAGAATATTCATGACACGGTCGGCGCGCCGTCGCCGGTCATGTCAGGAACCCCTCGAAATCCTGGGCCACCCGGTCCCAGCCGCGGCTGCGTTGCAAATCGCGCGCCTTGGCGCTGAGCTGATCGAAAGTCGGCTGGTCGTCGAGCAGGCGGACCGCCAGATTGACGAATGCCTCGTCGTCGGGCGCCAGGAAACCGGTCTGGCCGTTGATAATCCGCTCTTTGACCGCGCCGCGCGCCCGCGCCACCGCCGGCAGCCCGACCGCCTGACTCTCGGCCAGGGTGGTGCATAACATGTCCCGGTCATGCCCGGGATAAAGATGGACCCGCGCGAAGCGGTAGACTTCGGCCATTTCCGGGTCGGGAAGCGGAGGTCGGAAATGGACGCTTTGTTTACGCGCCGCCATCGCCTGGGCGAGCACCGGACGCAGACTTTCCGCGACCTCGCCGCCCAGTTCGCCGCGTTCCAGGGTGCCGGAATAAATGTGAAGTTCGGCCCATGGCACGCGGGGGAAGATGTCGTCCACCCACAGTTTCAGCAACCAATCCAGCCCGTGCGCCGGGTGCGTCGTGACCACGGCCCGAGGCGGCGCCGCCGGCGCCATTTCGGCCGCGTTCAGATAGGACTCGCCAACGCCGGGGACGACGGTCTGGGCCCGGAAGGTGTTCAATGCCTGCGGCACGGCCGCCGTGTGGGCCAAGCTTTGGAACGTCAGGATCGGCCGGTAATCGCTTAGTTTCGCGTAATGCTGACCGTTGGCGAGATAGCCGGGCGGCCCGCTCACCCACAGCGCGCGCCGGTCGGCCTCGGGCACCAGACTCAGCAGCAACGGCTTGCGATGGGCGATCAACCAGTCGCTATGCGCCGCCTTGCAATCGTCGAGTGGCTGCCAGCTGACGCCGTCGACCACGACCGCGCGCGCGCAACGATTGAACACCCGCACCACGTGACCGCGCCGGGCAAGGGCGGCGGCGAGCCCGACCACGGCCTTTTCCGGACCGCCGAGCGGCTGGGTTGTCGGAGACTCTCCGTCGAACGGAACCGAGTCGTCGAGAATGGTGATCAGCATCGTCGCTCTTTATACGACCCTGGCCGGGGGCCGCAAGGCGCGTGGGCAGATGCTCCACGCCCTTGCCACGGCGCGCGCGCCCGCTTAAGTGTAAGCTCGTATCGATCGGACGAATTTGCGGGTGGGCCGGGATGACCGAGAAGGCTTACGTGTTGCTGGAGGACCGCGGTGTCATAGCGTTGAGTGGCGCCGACACGCGTGATTTCCTTCAGGGCGTGATCTCCAACGACGTGGACAAGCTGGGGCGCGCGCGCGCGCTTTATGCCGCATTGCTCACGCCCCAAGGCAAGTTTCTGCATGACTTTTTCGTCGTCGAAACGGCGGACGCGATCCTGCTGGACTGCGCGCGCGCCGGGCTCGACGACTTGGTGCGCCGTTTGACCCTGTTTCGTCTCCGCGCCGACGTTGCGATCGTCGATCGATCCGGCGATTTCGCGGTGGCGGCGCTGATCGGCGAGGACGCGGCGCGGAGCGTCGGGTTGGACGGCGAAACGGCCGGGGCCGCGGCGCCTTTCAGCGATGGCATCACGTTGGTCGACCCTCGTCTGGCGGCGCTGGGCGCGCGCGCGATCCTGGGCGCCGAGACGGCGGCGCGCGCGCTGGAGGAAGCCGGGCTGATCGCCGCGGAACGCGCCGATTATGAGCGTCGGCGGCTCGCGCTAGGCGTCCCCGACGGTGGCCGCGACATGATCGCCGAGAAGTCCTTCCTTCTGGAATGCAATTTCGAAGAGTTGAACGGCGTCGATTTCGACAAGGGCTGCTATGTCGGGCAGGAAAATACGGCGCGCCAAAAGCATCGCGGCGTGGTGCGCAAGCGGCTGATGCGCGTCGATGTCGATGGCCCGCCGCCCGCGTTCGGAACGCCGATCTTGTTGGGCGACAAGGAAGCCGGCGTGATGCGGTCCAGCCTGGATGGCATCGGCATGGCGCTGCTCAGATTGGAGTTCGTGGACCGGTCAGCGCGCGAAAACGCGCCACTGACAGCGGGCGAGGCCACACTGACGCCGGTCAAGCCGGCCTGGGCCGCTTACTGAGCCCGACATGGTGGCGCCGGACGTCAACCGGTGCGGCTGGGCCGGACCCGACCCGCTTTACATCGCCTATCACGACGACGAATGGGGCCTGCCCCTGCACGACGAACGCGCGCTGTTCGAACTGTTGATTCTTGAAGGCGTCCAAGCGGGCCTGAGTTGGCTCACGATTCTTAAGAAAAGGGATGGCTACCGCGCCGCCTTCGACAATTTCGACGCGGTGCGCATCGCCGACTATGACGACGCCAAGATCGCGGATCTGCTGGCCGATCCCGGCATCGTGCGCAATCGCCTCAAGGTCCAGGCCACGATAACCAACGCGCGCGCGTGTCTGGCGTTGCGCGACGCGGGCGGCGGGCTTGATGCCTATCTGTGGGATTTCGTCGATGGCGCGCCGATCACCAATCGGTGGCGATCGTTGGAAGAGGTGCCGGCCAGCACCGCGCTATCGGACCGCGTGTCCAAGGACCTGAAGAGCCGGGGCTTCAAGTTCGTCGGGCCAACCATCGTTTACGCCTATTTGCAGTCGGCCGGGCTGGTCAACGACCATGTCGTCGATTGCTTCCGTCACGCGGCGGTCGGCGGCTAGAGCAGATCGTGGTTGATGGGAATCGCCATGGGCGATCCCATCAACCACGTGAATCTGCTCTACTCTATAAGCTAGACCGGATTCACAGGATTGATCGAACCCCAAAAGTGGGTTCGATCAATCCTGATCCGGTCTAAATCCTCTTAATCGCGCGGCATGTCCAACGCGGCCTGGGCCGCGGCCAGACGCGCGATCGGCACGCGATAGGGCGAGCACGAAACGTAATCCAGTCCGATACGGTGGCAGAACCTGACCGATTTCGGGTCGCCGCCATGCTCGCCGCAAATCCCGAGCTTGAGGTCGGGCCGGGCCGCCCGTCCGCGCTCCACGGCGATTCGCACGAGCTCCCCGACCCCTTCCTCGTCGAGCGATACGAACGGGTCGTGCTCGATGATGCCCAGGTCCTGGTAGGCCGGCAGGAAATGTGCGGAATCGTCGCGGCTGATTCCGAACGTGGTCTGAGTCAGGTCGTTGGTGCCGAACGAGAAAAACTCGGCCGGCCCGGCCAGATCGCCGGCGCGCAGGCATGCCCGTGGCAGTTCGATCATGGTGCCGACCAGGTAGTCGAGCTTGACTCCGGTTTCCTGCTCCACCGCGCCGGCCACCCGAACGATGCGCGCCTTCAAATGGTCGATCTCGGCGCGGGTGACGGCAAGGGGGATCATGACCTCGGGCGACACCGTCCCGCCATCGCGTTTGACCGCGACCACGGCCTCGAAAACGGCGCGCGCCTGCATTTCGTAAATCTCGGGATGGGTTATGCCCAACCGGCACCCGCGATGGCCGAGCATGGGGTTGAGTTCGTGAAGTTGCGCCGCGCGCTGGCGCAGTTTTTCTATCGGCGTGTCCGTGGCGCGGGCCAAGTCGGCGAACTCGGTATCGGTCTTGGGCAGGAATTCGTGCAGCGGCGGATCGAGCAGGCGAATCGTGACCGGCAGGCCGTCCATGATTTGGAACAGTTCGACGAAATCGTCACGTTGCATGGGCAGGATCTTGGCCAGGGCGTTGTGTCGCGCGGCTTCGTCTTCGGCCATGATCATTTCGCGCATGGCGACGATTCTGGTGGCGTCGAAGAACATGTGTTCGGTGCGGCACAACCCGATGCCCTCGGCGCCAAAACCGCGCGAGGTGCGGGCGTCCTCCGGCGTTTCGGCATTGGCGCGCACCTTGAGCACGCGCACCTCGTCGACCCACCTCATCAGGGTGGCGAAGTCATCGCCCAATTCGGGTTCGGTGGTGGGCACCGCTCCGGCCATGATCTCGCCGGTGGAGCCGTCGATGGTGATGATTTCGCCCGCCTTGATCACCACGCCGCCCGCCGAAAGCGTTTGCGCCGCGTAATCGATACGCACCTCGCCCGCGCCGGCGACGCAGGGCCGACCCATCCCGCGCGCCACCACGGCGGCGTGGCTGGTCATGCCGCCACGACTGGTCACGATGCCGCGCGCGGCGTGCATGCCGTGAATGTCGTCCGGGCTGGTCTCCACGCGGGCCAGTATCACGGCCTCGCCCGCGTGCGCGCGGGCCTCGGCCTCGTTCGAATTCAGCACCAAAACGCCGGAAGCGGCGCCCGGCGAGGCGGCGAGGCCACGCGACAACACGGTCCGCGGCGCGTCCGGGTCCAGCATGGGATGCAGCAACTGGTCGAGCGACGCCGGGTCCACGCGACGGATCGCCTCGGCCCGATCGATCACCCCTTCGTCGGCCATGTCGACGGCGATTTTCAGGGCCGCCCCGCCGGTCCGCTTGCCGGAGCGGGTCTGCAACATCCAAAGCTTGCCCTTCTGCACGGTGAACTCGATGTCCTGCATGTCCCGGTAATGGGTTTCGAGCTTGCCGAACACTTCGATCAACTCCCTGAAAACCGTGGGCATGATCTCTTCCATCGCCGGCATCTCGCTGCCATTGGCTTCTTTGGCGGCGACGGTCAATGTATGGGGCGTGCGGATACCGGCCACCACGTCCTCGCCCTGGGCGTTGATCAGGTATTCGCCGTAGATTTCGCGGCGTCCGGTCGAGGGATTGCGCGTGAACGCGACGCCGGTGGCGCAGTCCTCGCCCATATTGCCGAACACCATGCTTTGCACGTTGACGGCGGTGCCCCAGTCGGCGGGGATGTCGTTCAGTTTGCGATAGGTGATCGCGCGCTGGTTCATCCAGCTTCCGAAGACGGCGCCGATCGCGCCCCATAGTTGCTGTTGCGGGTCCTGCGGGAAGGGCGCGCCGTGTTCGTCCTCGATCTTCAGCTTGTACCGCTTGATCAGATATTCCCAATCCTCGGCGGACAGGTCCGTGTCGAGCGTGTAGTCGTGGTCTTCCTTGTAGATTTCCAGCAGGTCCTCGAAATGGTGGTGACCCACATCGAGCACCACGTCGGCATACATCTGGATGAAGCGGCGGTAGCTGTCATAGGCGAACCTGGGATCGCCGCTGTTTCGCGCCAGGCCCGCGACCGTCTGGTCGTTGAGGCCGAGGTTCAGCACTGTGTCCATCATGCCCGGCATCGAGGCTCGCGCGCCCGAGCGCACGGATACCAGCAAGGGGTTGTCGGCGTCGCCGAACCGCGCGTCGACGGCGGATTCAACCTGCGACAGGGCCGCCGAGACCTGATCGGTCAAGGCGTCGGGATAAGCGCGGTCGTTGTCGTAATAGGCGCTACACACTTCCGTCGTAATCGTGAAACCGGGCGGCACCGGCAGGCCGAGATTGCTCATCTCCGCCAGGTTGGCGCCCTTGCCGCCCAGAAGTTCACGCAAATCGGCGCGGCCCTCGGCCGACCCCGCGCCGAAACTGTAGACCCACTTGGACATGGTCACCCTATCCTTCGATCTTGGAGAAATCCGCCACGGTCGCCAGCGCGGCGCGAATCTGCGATAGCATGCGAAGCCGGTTGCGGCGCACTTCCGGTTCGTCGCAATTCACCGTGACCTGGTCGAAAAAATCGTCGACCGGCGCCCGCAACACGGCCACCGCCACCATGGCGCCGGTGTAATCCTCGTTTTCGAGCGCCTCGGCGATGTCGCTTTTTACCGTCCCCAGCCGGTCGTCGAGAACGCGTTCGGCATCCTCTTGAAGAAGCGCGGCGTCCGGCGCGCCATCGTGCGACGTCTTGTCTTTGTCTTCCTCGATGCGGACGATGTTGCTGGCCCGCGTATAGGCCGTCAGCAGATTGGCGCCATCGTCGCTATCGAGAAATTCCTTCAACGCCTTGGCGCGCGCCACCAGTCTGACCAAGTCGTCCTCGCCGCCGACGGCGAACACGGCGCTGACCAGATCGTGTTTGAGGCCGCTTTCGCGAAGGTGAACCTTGAGCCGGTCGGATAGGAATTCGATCAGTTCAAACAATTGTTTATCGACTTTTTCATCCCGCCCGGGAATCGATATCAAAGTGCGCCCGATAGCCGCCGTGCGACCATCAGCCTTCAGGTTCCTTTGCCAAGTCTGATGATGAAGTTTGAGGGAAGATTCCATGACTGGCCATAGCGATAAGCGAAGCTTATTTTCCAGGATCAGCCGGATGACGCCGAGACCGGCGCGACGCAAGGCGAAGGGGTCTTTCGAGCCGGTCGGCCGCTCGTCGATGGCGAAAAACCCGACCAGGCTGTCGATCTTGTCCGCCAGCGCCACCGCCACGGAAACCGGCTTGGTCGGGCAGGCGTCGTTGGGCCCCAGCGGCGAATAATGTTCGGCGATGGCGTCGGCGACCTCGGGTGCCTCGCCGTCGTTGAGCGCGTAGTGGCGCCCCATGATGCCTTGCAGCTCGGGAAATTCGCCGACCATGGCGGTGGTCAGATCGGCCTTGCACAAGCGCGCCGCCGAGCGCACGCGGTCCTTGTCGGCGCCCGGCACATGGTCCGCGATTTCGGTGGCCAGAGCCTGGATTCGATCCACCTTCTGGTCCACCGTGCCAAGCTTGGCGTGGAACACGATCTGGCCCAGCGCCGGCGCGCGGCTGGCCAGGCCGCGCTTGCGGTCCTGGTCCCAGAAGAACTTCGCGTCGTAAAGCCGCGCGCGCAACACCCGCTCGTTGCCGGTGGCGATCGCCGCGCCGCCGTCGGGCGCCACCATGTTCGACACCAGGATGAACCGCGGCGCCAACGCGCCGTCCGTCGTGAACAACGGAAAATACTTTTGATGGCTTTTCATCGAGGTGATCAACACCTCGTCGGGCACGTCGAGAAACGCCTCGTCGAACCGCCCCATCATCACCACCGGCCATTCGACCAGCCCGGCGTTCTCCGCCAGCAAGGCGGGATCGTCACGAAACACCAAGCCGTCGGCCTCGGCGAGCTTGCCCGCCTCCGCGGCGATAAGGTCGTAGCGCTCCCGCGCGTCCAAAATCACATGAGCATCGCGCAGTTTCGCGCGGTAATCCTCGAAGCCCGAGACCGCGAACGCCTCGGGCGCGAGGAAGCGGTGACCGCGCGTCTCATTCGTGAAGGGCAGGGCGATCGCCGGAAAGGCTGGGTCGATCGTTGCCAACCCAATTTCGCCGTCGATCGTCGCGCCATCGAATAGGCACAGAACGTGATGGATCGGCCGCGCCCAGCGCACTGCGGTATTGGCCCACCGCATCGATTTTGGCCATGAAAATCCGTAGATCAGTTCGGGCAGCTTTTCGCTTAGCAGTTCGGCGGTCGCGCGGCCCTTTTTGTCGATCACCGCGAAATAGAATTCGCCCTTGGCGGTTTCGCGGGTCTGCAAGTCCTCAAGCGCCAGTCCGGCCGAGCCGAGAAAGCCGTTGACCGCTTTTTCGGGCGCGCCGACCCGGGGGCCGCGGCGTTCCTCGGTGACATCGGGCTGCATGGCCGGAAGATTTTCGACCACGCCGGTGAGGCGGCGGGGCGTGGCGAAGGTCTTCACATCTTCGGCTGGCACGTTGAAACCGCAGTCGATCGTCAGTTCGATCAACATCTCGCGAAAATTATCCGCCGCGCGCGTCTGCATGCGGGCCGGGATTTCCTCGGTGAAAATCTCGATCAGGAGTTCGGGCATGTCAGGCGCTTGCCTGTTCGCGGGCCAGCCAGGCCTCGCAGCAGCCCTTGGCCAGGGCGCGGACGCGGGCGATGTAAGCGGCGCGTTCGGTGACGCTGATCACCCCGCGCGCGTCCAGCATGTTGAACAGATGGCTGGCCGCGATGCACTGGTCGTAGGCCGGCAGCGGCAGGCCGCGCGACAGCAGCGCGGCGCATTCACTCTCGGCGTCCTCGAAATGGCGCAGCAGGATGTCCACGTCGGCGTGTTCGAAATTACTCGCCGAATATTCGCGCTCGGCCTCCAGGAACACGTCGCCATAGCTGGTGCCGGCGCCGTCCCAATCGAGGTCGTAAACGTTCTCGACCCCTTGAACATACATGGCCAGGCGTTCCAGCCCGTAGGTCAGCTCGCCCGAGACCGGAGCGCAGTCGAGGCCGCCGACCTGCTGGAAATAGGTGAACTGCGAGACCTCCATGCCGTCGCACCACACCTCCCAGCCCAGGCCCCAGGCACCCAGCGTCGGGCTTTCCCAATCGTCCTCGACGAAGCGGATGTCGTGCAGGCCGCGCTGGATGCCCAAGTCGTAAAGGCTTTCCAGATAAAGCTCCTGGATATCCAGTGGCGAGGGCTTGAGGATAACCTGGAACTGGTAGTAGTGCTGCAGCCGGTTGGGGTTTTCGCCGTAACGCCCGTCCGTGGGCCGGCGCGACGGCTGCACATAAGCGGCGCGCCACGGGCGCGGGCCCAGGCTGCGCAGCAAGGTGGCGGGATGAAAGGTACCGGCGCCCACCATCATGTCGTATGGCTGTAGCAACACGCACTCGCGCGCCGCCCAGTACGCTTGCAGTTTGAGGATCAGGCTTTGAAAGCTGGGCGCGGGTGGCTCTGATGGGGCCATGGCCCGATTATGCGTGAGAGTTGGCTCTAGGTGCGGCGCAACATAAGCCCGGGGCGGGGCATGGTCAAGCGCGCCACGAAGAGGGAACCATGGTGTTGGAAAACGCCGGGTTCAACCAGGATAAGGGCAGTCGTCGCGGCCGCAGGAACGGGCGCCGCGGGCGCTGACGAAGGTGCCGCAGGTCGGGCAGGCGATCATGTCTTCCGTGTCGGGCTCGTCGATTGGCGCGGCCTTCGCGGCCTGCTTGGCTTCGCGCTTCGCTCGTTTCAAGCGCGCGTTGCGCTGTTTCTCGACGCGGCCCAGCAGCTTGAATCCGTACCAAACGATCAAGATGATCGCGATCGTGAAAATCAGTTTTTGGAGGCTGAAGCCGAACATGATGCTCCTACTTAGATGGCTGGCGCGGCCGGGGTCAAGGTTTACGAACGCGGCCGGGTCGGTTGGTCAAAGGCCGTAACGTGACCACAGGGCCCGCGTTTCAAGCGCCTCGAACAGGTTCAGTACCAGTTCGTCCGTTCCGAACGCGGCCAAACCCAGCTTGCGGCGCAGCCACCGTTTGGGCGTGCTGACGACGCGCAGCCGCACCTTGTCGCCGAAACGCTCGCGCAGCACGGCGCGCATATCGCCGATTCCATCCACCAGCCCCAGGTCGAGCGCGCGACCTCCGGTCCAGATGTCGCCGTTGAACAGGGTTTCGTCGTCGCCCTTGAGGCGCTTGCCGCGGCGGTCGCGGACATGGTCCTTGAAGCTTTGGTGAACGTCTCTTTGCAGCAGCTTGAGCCGCTCGACTTCGTCGGGGTCCTCGGGCTTGAACGGATCGAGGATCGCTTTGTTCTGGCCTGCGGCATAGATACGGCGCTCGATCCCCAGTTTTTTCAGGGCCTCCGGGAACCCGAAGCCGGCCGAGACCACGCCGATGGAGCCGATGATAGAATTGGTATCGGCGAATATCTCGTCCGCCGCGCAGGCCAACCAATAGCCGCCCGACGCGGCCACGTCCTCGACGAAGCTGAACACGGGCAGGTTCTTTTCCCGCGCCAGGGCGCGCACCCGCCCGGCGATCAGCGCCGATTGCACGGGTGAGCCGCCCGGCGAGTTGATCGCCAGCGCCACCGCCTTGACGCCGCGAAGCGTGAACGCCTGTTCGATCGCCCCGGCCAGGCCGGCCAGGTTGAGGCTGCCGCGGAACGGCTGCGGCGTGGGCGAAATAACACCACTGAAACGCAGCACCGAAACCACTGGAACCGAGGGGCCGAACGGCCACAAAGACATCGCCATCATCGTTCTCCCGGGCGCCAACATAGGGCCGGGCGTGGGGTGGGTCCAGCCGCGCCCGGTGGCGATGTCAGAATTCGATCGGCGCGGCGCCGCGCAACACGGCCTCGGCGGCCGGCGTGTAATCGCCGTTCGTCTCGTGCAGCGCCATGCCGGCGAGAAGCCGAGTCGGTGAAGCGACGCCGGTACGCGCCCGCACCAGCACCCGCTTGGCCGGGGCGCCCTGGCGCGGCCACAGCGGCATCACGGCGATGTCGCCGGCAACAGTGCGCAGCAAGGCCAGCAGTTCGTCCAGGCGGTCGGCGCGATGGATCAGGGTCACGGTGCCCTTGCGGCGCGCGCGCGAGGCCGCCACGGCGATCCAGTCAGCCAGAGTCGCGCCGGTTTCGACGGCGGACGGGTCGTCGCGCGCGGACGGTTCGGCGCGCTCTTGCGGCAGATAAGGTGGGTTGGCCATCACATGATCGTATTCGCCACCCAGGTCCGCCGGTGGTCCGGCGATATCGCCCTGGACCACGGACACACGGCCGGCCATGCCGTTGAGCGCGATATTTTCATCGGCGAGGCGCGTCAACTCCGGCTGAAGCTCAAGGCCCGTGACCGCGCAGCCCGGTACGCGCGCCGCCAGACACAGGGCCGCGGCGCCGACGCCCGTGCCCAGGTCGAGCACCCTGTCGCCGTCGCCGGCCGGCACCGCCGCCGCCAGTAGCACCGGGTCCACGGCGGCGCGATACCCTGTCGCCGGTTGTACCAGGCGCACCTGGCCGCCGAGGATACGGTCGCTGGAAGGCGTCCGTTCCGGCGCCGCCGTGTCAGGTCGTGGAATAATCTTCGCCCGCTTCGCGCAGCACCCGCCGGGCCGCCTCCAGGTCCGCGTCCACGACCATGATGCGGCGTGGAATGGCGCCGATCGAGCCCTCCACGATGCTGGAATGGGTGTCCATCACCAGCGCCTCGATGTGCGCGTCGGCAAGCAACGCCACGACCCAGGAAATCTGCACGACATCGTTGGTCCGCAGCAATTCTTTCATGGTGTCGCCATAAGCGGTTCACCCATCAGTCCATGCCGTCCGGCGCTTGACCGAAGCCATGGAACTTCTATGCTCGACCCTCAAGAGCGTGGCGTCAAGCGTACGCCGCGCGTCGGTTTCGGCGCATCGAGGGAGGTTGGCATCGTGGCGTTGGCGGCCGGTGTCGAGGAAGAGCGTTTTCGCGCCACGCGAGCGACACTCGACGCGTTGCAGACTCTGGTCGGCGGCGATCTGCTGGCCGTGAATCGCGCGGTGGTCGATCACATGCAAAGCCCGGTCGCGCTGATCCCGCAACTGGCGGGGCATATCGTCGCGTCGGGCGGCAAGCGGTTGCGTCCCATCATGACCCTGATTTCGGCGCGCCTGTGCGGCTATACGGGGACCCGGCACATTCCGCTGGCGGCTTGTGTCGAGTTCATCCATACGGCCACCCTATTGCACGACGACGTGGTCGACACCAGTGAGCTGCGTCGCGGCGAAGCCACCGCCAACGCGGTGTGGGGCAATCAGGCGAGCGTGCTGGTGGGCGATTTTTTGTTCAGCCGCGCGTTTCAGTTGATGGTCGAGGACGGCTCGCTGCGCGTCCTTGAAATTTTGTCTTCGGCCTCGGCGGTGATCGCCGAAGGCGAAGTGATGCAGTTGATCACGTCCAACGACACATCGACCAATGAGGACGACTACCTGGCCGTGATCACCGCCAAGACCGCGCGGCTGTTCGCGGCGGCCTGCGAGGTCGGCGCGGTGGTGGCGGAGCGGCCGGACGAAGACTGCCGCGCGCTGGCCGATTACGGCCTCAATTTCGGCATCAGTTTTCAACTGGTCGACGATGCGCTCGACTATTCGGCGAGCCAGGCGACCTTGGGCAAGACCGTGGGTGACGACTTCCGCGAAGGCAAGATCACGCTGCCGGTGGTCCTGGCCTACGCGCGGGGCGACGAGACGGCGCGCGCTTTCTGGCGCCGCGCGTTGGAAAGCGGCGTGCAGAACGACGACGACCTGGAACACGCGATCGCGCTGATGGAGGCGAGCGACGCTCTCACTGACACCATCGCCCGCGCGCGCGGATATGGCGCCACCGCGCAAGGGGCGCTGTCGCGCTTTCCCGACAGCGTGGAGACGCGGGCGCTGATCGAGGCGGCGGAGTTCTGCGTCGAGCGCGCCTACTGATTTTCGCGGCCGCCTGTTGTGAAGGGGGCACTGCGCCGCCTTGCCCCGGATCGGCGATGGCGTTATAAGTCCCGCCGCGGCGCGGGACGCCGTCGGCGCCGGAGTGTAGCTCAGCCTGGTAGAGCACTGTCTTCGGGAGGCAGGGGCCGGAGGTTCGAATCCTCTCACTCCGACCAATCTTTTCAAATAGATAGCGCCACTTGTTACACTAATTTGTGAGGTTCGCGCGGACGCTCGCGGGCGATAAATGCGTGGTTTCGCGGCGGCGTGGTGTGGTGATGGAAAATACGGCTCTGGTTCTCTTTTCGGGGGGGCAGGACAGCACGACCTGTCTGGCCTGGGCACTGGATCGGTTCGATTCCGTGCAGACGATCGGGTTCGATTACGGTCAGCGCCACGCCGTCGAACTCGATTGCCGGCCAAGAATCCTCGACCGGTTGCGCGCCCGTTTCCCGGCCTGGGGCGCGAAACTGGGCGCCGATCATTGCCTCGACATTTCGGCCCTGGGCGCGATCAGCGAGACGGCGTTGACGCGCGACGTCGAGATCGAGATGAACGAAAGCGGCCTGCCGACCACGTTCGTGCCGGGTCGCAATTTGTTGTTCCTGACCTATGCGGGGGCGGTGGCCTATCGCCGGGGCGCCAAGCACCTCGTCGGTGGCATGTGCGAAACTGATTATTCCGGCTATCCCGATTGCCGCGACGATACGATGAAGGCGGTCCAACTGGCGCTCAATCTGGGCATGGACAGACGTTTCGTCGTCCATACGCCGCTGATGTGGATCGACAAGGCCGCGACCTGGGCCCTGGCCCATGAACTGGGCGGCGAAGCCCTGGTCGAACTGATCGTCGAGGAGACCCATAGTTGCTATCTCGGCGATCGCGACCATCGCGCGCCGTGGGGTCATGGCTGCGGCGACTGCCCGGCATGCCGGCTGCGCGCGACGGGGTGGGACGCCTATCGCGCGCGCGGGTCCGGCGCGAAAGAGACGCCGTGAGTTACGCGGTCAAGGAAATCTATTACACGCTGCAAGGCGAGGGGGCGAACGTCGGCCGGCCGGCGGTCTTTTGCCGCTTCGCCGGGTGCAACCTGTGGTCCGGACGCGAGGCCGACCGCGATTCCGCGATCTGCCGGTTCTGCGATACCGAATTCGTCGGCACCGACGGCCCCGGCGGCGGACGGTTCGAAACCGCGGAAGCCGCGGCCGATGCCGTCGTGGCGGCCTGGCCGGACGGGCCATCGGACGGGCGTTTCGTGGTGTGCACCGGCGGCGAGCCCTTGTTGCAACTTGACGAAGCGCTGATCGAAGCCTTGCACGGGCGCGATTTCACGGTCGCGGTCGAAACGAATGGGACGTTGCCCGCGCCCGAAGGGCTCGACTGGATTTGCATGAGCCCAAAGGCGGGCGCTGAACTGGTGCTTCGCGAAGGCAACGAGATCAAGTTCGTTTATCCGCAGGACGGCGCCGTTCCCGAAGATTTCGCGGCGCTTTCCTTCAGCCATTTCCTGCTGCAGCCGATGGACGGGCCGAACCTGGCCGAGAACACCCGCGCCGCCATCGACTACTGCCTGCGCCACCCGCAATGGCGGCTCAGCCTGCAGACTCACAAGATCGTCGGAATCCGCTGATCGCGATTGAGCTGTTCCAAGAGTGGGCCGTATCAGGCGCTGGCGCTGGGGCGCGCGGACACGGCGTCGTACCAGCGCTGTAGATTGGACAGTTCGGGAGCGATGTCCAGTTTGATCCATTTACAGAAATCGACCGTGCACAGCGTGGTGATGTCGGCAATGGTGTAACGCGGCCCGGCGATGAACTCGTTGTCGGTGAGTTGCGTGTCCAGTTTGGCGAACAGACGCAACGTGGTCTGCTTGCCGCGCTCGCCGAGCTCGGGGATTTGCGCCACCTCGTCCTTGACCCCCGGCAACGCTCGGCCCGCCAGCCCCGGCGCGGTATTGCGAAACGCTTCGGCCACCGCCAGGAAACCCTCGAACTCGGCGCGGCGCTGCCACATCTCGACTTCGGCCTCGTCCTCGGCGTCGATGCCCATCAGGGGCGGTTCCGGATGTTTCTTTTCGAAATAGCGGCAAATAGCCACCGATTCGCCGATCTGCCGGCCGTCATCGAGGATCAGCAGGGGAACCACGCCGTTGGGATTGAGTTCCTGATACGCGTCGGAGAACTGTTCCCGGTTGCCCAGATCGACCTGGATCGTCGGCACCTCGATACCTTTCTCCGCCAGGAAAACCCGGACCCGGCGCGGGCTTGGCGCGGTCGCGCAGTCGTAAAATTTCATTGTCACGTCACTCCCAGCTTAGCGAACTCCGTTCGGGCGGCCGCGTAGGTACCAACAAACCGCCCCGTATCCGTGATGTCAAGGTTCCGCTCACGCGCCCGGACGCGCCACGATATTGCGCAACGGCCGCCCCGTCGCGAAGCGGTCGATATTGTCGGCGATCACGGTCCAGCGCCGTTCCAGCAAGCCGTCGGTCCAGGCCGAGGCATGAGGCGTCATGATGACGTTGTCGAGCGTGTGGAAAGGGTGGCGCGAGGGCCGCGCCTCGTCCTCGCCCGGCGGCGGATAACGGTACCAGACGTCAAGCACGGCGCCGCCGATCGTCTTTTCGCTCAACGCCGCGAACAGATCGTCCTCGTCCACCACGCGGGCGCGCGCCACGTTGATCAACACGGCGTCGCTTCTCATTTCGGCCAAGCGATGGCGATCGATCAAGCCTTCGGTCTGGGGCGTCAGCGGACAGGCCAAAACCACGAAATCCGCTTCGCCCAGGGCCTCGCCCATGCGTTCCACGGGCACCACCGCGTCCGCCGCCGCCGAATCGTCAAGGGGCGCGCGGGTGATCGCGACGACCCGCATGCCGAACGCCTTGGCGCGGCGCGCGACGGCCCGGCCGATATGACCGAACCCGAGAATGGCGACGGTCTTGCCATAAATTTCGCCGTGCGTCGGGCCGAAGCGGGTCAAGCTGTGTTCCCAGCTTCCGGCCTTGAAAGCCCGATCCATGCGGCACAGGCCGATCGACCACTCCAACATGGCGGACAGCACATATTCGCTGATGCCGATTTCGTGCTCATGGACATTGCATACGCGGCAACCCGTCGGCAGCGCGGCGAAATCGATTCCGTCATAACCCGCCCCCGGCAGTTGGAGCATCGCCAAATTCGGCATGGGCGGCGTGTCGGCGCCCCAACGCATGGCGACCGCCACGCGAGCTTGCGCCAACGCGTCGCCGAGGTGGCCACCATCGTGCGGCACGATCTTGGCCGGCGTGCGAAGTTTCGCGCGCAATCGCTCGACATTGGCCACGGGATGGGCGCCCCACATGATAATCGTGACGGATTCTTGTGGGGTTTGGGTCATGAAAGCGGTTCTCCAGCCGAAAACGCGTGATCCGCGCGCCGGCCATCGATAGCATATCGCGTTGCGTGACAGAAAGGATCGGCCATGCCGGAGTTCGAGCCACCCGCCCTATCGCCGAATGAGTTTCGCCGCTTGGGCATGCGTGCGGTGGAAATCGCCAGCGACTATTTTGCCGGGATCCGCGGGCGCAAGGTCGTGCCCGCCATGCCCGACGACCGGCGACGGCGGGTCGCCGATCAAACGCTTCCGGAAGAGGGCGATTCGCCGGACGAAATTTTGGACTTTATCGCCCGCAACGTGCTGCCCTACCCGCTGGGCAATGACCATCCGCGTTTTTTTGCCTGGGTGAACTCGCCGCCCGCGCCCGTGGGCGTGTTGGCCGAGTTTCTGGCGAACTCCATGAACGCGCCCTATGGCGGGGTCGAAACCGGCCCCCTATTAGAGGACACTGTCAGTCGCTGGCTGATGGACATGATCGGCTTCCCGCCCGAGGGCAGCCGGGGCGTCCTGCTCAGTGGCGGCTCGATGGCCAACCTGACCGCCTTGGCCACGGCTCGCTTCTGGGTGGCGCGGCGCATGGGCTGGGATATCCGCGCCGAAGGTCTGCAGGGGAGCTGGCCGACGCTCACGGTCTACGCGTCGGAGGAAGGCCACAGCTGCATACGCAAAAGCGTCGAAATGCTGGGCCTCGGCGGCGACAACCTTCGTCTCGTTCCGGTCGACGAAAATTTCCGCATGCGACCGGACCTGTTGGCTGAGCGGGTCGCGGCGGACAAGGACGCCGGGCATATGCCGTTCTGCGTGGTCGCCAGCGCCGGCACGGTAAATACCGGCGCCATCGATCCGCTCGATGAGATCGCCGCGATCTGCGCCGACCACGACCTTTGGTTTCATATCGACGGCGCCTATGGCGCGTTCGGCGCGCTCGATCCGGACAAGGCGCCCTTGTACCGTGGCCTCGACCGGGCGCAATCGGTCGCTCTCGACCCGCACAAATGGCTCTCGGTTCCCATCGAAAGCGGCTGGTTGTTGATGCGCGACGGCGAGCGTCTTCGCGACACGTTCCACGTGACCGCGCCCTATGTGCGGCTTCGCGAACAAAGCGAGGCCGACACGAAAGCCTGGCCCAACGAATACGGCTTCGAGCTCACCCGAAGCTTCCGCGGGCTCAAGGCCTGGGCCACCATCCGCCATCGTGGCCGCGCCGGAATCGCCCGCACCGTGGCGCGCCACAATGGCCTGGCCCGTTACCTGGCCGCCGCGATCGAGGCCGCCCCGGACCTCGAATTGATGGCGCCCGTGACCCTGTCCATTGTCTGTTTCCGATATCGGACGCCCGGGCGCGAGGACCATGGTCTGGATGCGTTGAACCAGGCTATCGCCGAAACATTGAATGAGTCCGGCGATGTGTTCTTCACGCCCACGGTGCTGCGCGGCCGGACCGTGCTGCGCGCCACCATCATCCATTACGACACCAACGAATCGGACCTGGATTTCCTGGTCACGCGAATTCGAGAAACCGGCCGGGCCTTGGCCGGTCAATGAAGCTAACATGACCGAATTCACCGCAAAGTGAACGAGCCGAAACGGGCCAAGGCGGTTAATATGGGACCGAGGAGGAGGGATGAATGATTTTCCGCCAATTGTTCGATAGCGTGTCCAGCACGTACACGTATCTGATCGCCAGCCGGGCCGGGGCCGAGGCCCTGATCATCGATCCGGTGTTGGATAAGGTCGACCGCTACGTTCAGCTATTGCGAGAACTTGACCTGAAGCTGGTCAAGGCGATCGATACCCATGTCCATGCCGACCACATCACCGGCCTCGGCGCGCTGCGCGACCGCACCAAATGCGTTACCGTGATGGGTGAGCAAAGCGGCGTGGACGTGGTGTCCATGCGGGTCGCCGACGGCGATTGCATCGATATCGAGGGCATCGAGCTCAAGGCGATCTATACGCCGGGCCACACCGACGATTCGTACAGTTTTCTGCTCGGGGACCGCGTGTTCACGGGGGACACGCTCTTGATCCGCGGCACCGGGCGAACCGATTTCCAACACGGCTCCTCCGCCGCCGCCTACGACTCGATCTTCAACAAGCTTTTGACGCTTCCCGACGACACCCTGGTCTACCCCGCGCATGACTACAAAGGCGACACGGTGAGCACCATCGGCGAGGAAAAGGCGTTCAATCCGCGCCTTCAGGTGAGCTCCGTCGAGGAATATGCCGAGATCATGGATAACCTGAACCTAGCCAATCCGAAGATGATGGATGTGGCGGTGCCGGCCAATCTCAAGATCGGCCTGTCCCAGGACGAGATCGAGGCCAAGGGCTGGTCGGTGTCGGCCGAGTCGGCGCTGGGTCTGGTGGGCCAACCCGACGTGGTTCTGGTCGATCTGCGCGACAAGGGCGAACGCGAGCGCCACGGGGTGATCCCGGGTTCGATCCACGCCCCGTACACCGATCTCGAGGAAAATGTCGGTCCCAGCGGCATGCTTCATGAATTGGTCGCGGCCACCGGCAAACGCCTGGTGTTCTACTGCGCCTTCGGCGAACGCTCGGCGATGGCGGTTCAGGCGGCGCGGGACCAGGGCCTGACCAGCGCCTGCCACATCAAGGGCGGCATCGACGCCTGGAAGCAAGTCGGCGGTCCGATCGCGCAACCGGGCGCGTGACGGCGCCTGAAGCGGTGGCGGCGACGGTGGTTGACGAATCGAAGGCGCTCGGAACCACACTGATCGGCGCCTGGAAGCTGGTTTCTTTTACCCACCTCGACGAGGCCGGCAAGGAGATCACCGGACCGTTCGGAGAACGGCCGCGGGGCCGGATCGTCTATACCGCAACCGGCCATATGGTGACGGTGATCCTGGCCGACGATCGCGGCGCATTTTCGGTCGAGGATTTCCGCCAGGCCGGTGACAACGAAAAAGTGGCCGCGTTCGATACCATGGCGGCCTATTCCGGCCGCTACGAACTTATCGGCAACCGGGTCGTCCATCACGTGGATCTGGCTTGGATACCCGGTTGGACGGGCAGCCATCTGGATCGCACCGTCGAATTCTCGCAAGACGGTCGGCTGATTCTCACCGGTCCGCCCATGAAAATCGGCGGCCGGACGCTCGGCCTCAAGATCGTGTGGGAACGCGAAAGCTAGGCGTTCACCTCCGCCGCTTGGCTTCCCGCCAAATCCATCAGGCAATCATCGGCCAGCGGTTCGATGGCGGTGAAGTCCCGGTTCGCGAAGTGGTCGGGGCGGGTCGGGCGGCGGATGTAGTTATCCACCCGGTTGCAGGTCAGATAGACGATGTGGCGCGGCCACGGCGACAAGTTGGGGCCCGAGGCGTGCGCCATGCAGCCGTGGAAGAAAATGCCCGAACCCGGCGGCCCCTTGGGCGCGACCATGCCGCCGGTGGCCGCGAGCCGGCGCACGGTTTCCTTGTCCAGGCTGTACAGCGGCGTCGAACCCGGCAGGTCGAGCGCTTCGGAGGGCAGGCATCCGTCGCGGTGCGAGCCGGGGATGAGAGTGATCGGCCCGTTGAATTCGCTCACTTCGTCCAGGAACACCGCGTAGTTCATGGCCAACGGTTCCGGCATGCCGTCATTGGCGCGCCACGACGCGAAATCCTGATGCCAGGGAAAATCGAGGTCGCCAAAAGGTTCCTTGGCGATCACCTTGTACTGATGGCCGTAAACCCGCCCGCCCAAAACCTGGTGGGCCGGCTCGACGAGGCGCGGGTGACGGAGCAGCCGGGCGAACGGTTCGCTGTAGCGTTCCATGGCCAGGGCGCCGCGTATCTCGCCACTTTCGGCGCGTAGAATTTCGGGTCTGTCGAGAGCGAAGATGCGTGGCAATTCCGCCGTCAGAACCGCGACTTCGGGCGGCGAAAACAGCTCCGGAACGAACACATAACCGTCCCGGTCGAACTGTTCCAACTGATGCGCGGTCAACTTCATCGTTTGGATCCTATCACGGATCGCAGCCGTGCCGTTGCCTCAAAGGAAGGTGGTGCCGCCGTCGACCATCAGGGTCTGGCCGGTGACGAACTTGCTGGCGTCGCTGGCCAGGTAGATCACCGTGCCCGCCAGGTCCTCGGTTTCCAAGGTGCGCTTGAGCGACTGGCCGTCGCGGATCACCCCGGCGGCGCGGTCCCACTTGTCGCCGAAGAATTGCAAGGTGCCTTCGGTCACCACGGCGCTGGGCGCGATCGAGTTGACGCGAATCCAATAACGTCCCAACTCCCGCGCAAGGCCCCGGGTCATGCCGATCACCGCCCCCTTGGACGTGGTGTAATGCAGGCAATAGGGCAGACCGTAGGTCGCGGCCAGCGAGGCGATATTGATAATGCTGCCGCCCTCCTGCTCGCGCATCGCCGGGACCACGGCCTTGCAACAGTTCCACACGCCCTTGACGTTGACCGTCATGCAGGCGTCCCAGTCGGCCTCGTCCAGGGTGTCGAACGGGCCGCTTTTCATGTTGGCGTAAAGCGCCGCGTTGTTGACCAGAATGTCGATCCGCCCGAATGCGTCCAGGGCGCGGGCGGCCAGGTTCGCGGCGCTGGCCATGTCGGCCACGTCGAGCTCGGTGGCGAGGCCCCGGCCTCCGGCCGCCTCGATGTCGGCCAGGGTCGCGGCGCAGTCCAGCTTGTCGCCGATGGCCACCGCCGCTCCGGCCTCCGCCAGTCGCTTGGCGTATTCGCGGCCCAGGCCGCGCGCCGCCCCGGTGACGATGGCGACCTTGCCCTCCAGACTACCTTCCGAACCCGCCATAGATGTGCTCCTCCCGCTGTATCAACGAGAAACGGCGGCCCCCAGTCCTGGAACCGCCGTACTTATCGGACCAGACGTCCGTCACCCCATCATTCGCTGAGCAGGGCGACGGAGTCGATCCGCCAGTTGCCTTTCCACTTGGCGTTGCCCGGACCCGGCTGCAGGAACAAGTCGCTGTGGAACCGCGCCTCGCCGGTGATCCCGGCCCAAGCGCCAGTGCCCTGGACCCATTCCGCCGTGCCTTCGCAGCGTGCGTCCGACGTCATCATGGCGCCTGTCTGACAGCGCCATTCGGCCACCGCGACGTCGCCGATTTCAGTCGTGAACAGGCAGCGCCCGGCGACCTGCTCAACCATCGTGAAGCCACATGAGAACGCACGGCCCGGAGCCGCGATGCCATCGAATTCGCAAACCACGTCGGCGCCGGCCAGCAGGCTGCGCGAATCCTCGGACACCTTACCGGCGTAGCGGCCAAAAAACGTCTCTTCTTCCGTGAGTTCGTCCACCACCACCTCGATCTCGGGGGCGCCGGAAAACACTATGGTGAGGTCGTGCGCATACGTCACGGCGCCGCCGGTATCGTCCGCCCGCGGCGCCGCGCCGCCAGCACTCGCGATGAGCACGGCCCCCAGAAAAGCGGCTCCCGATCCATACCTCATGACGCGGGCCCTCCAGTCAACTTGGCACCTTGATCAACATATTAACGCGACAAGGATTTTCCGGCAAACGCCACGGCGCCGCGACATCTTTTCGTGGCGATCAATCCGCCGGGCTGGCGAGAATGGGCAGGTCGGGAGAGGGCTTGCCATACAGATAACCCTGACCGTAACGGACCCCGTGGGTGATGAGAAAATTGGCGGTCGCCGAATTCTCGATCATCTCGCCGATCGTCTCGATATTGAGATCGATGCACAACGACGTGATGGATTTCAGAAAGGCTTGCGCCTGGCCGTTTTTCAGCGAGTCGCGGACGTAGGCGCCATCGATTTTGACCAGGTCGACGTTCAGCGTCTTGAGATACTGAAACGCGGCGGCGCCCGAGCCGAAATCGTCAAGGCACACTTTATGACCCGCGCCACGAAGTTCCTGGATCACCCCATTGACGGTTTCCAGGTCTTCGATTTCGGCCGATTCGGTAATTTCGAATAGAATACGCCGCCGCGCGGCGGGGTAACGGGCAAGCATTTCGTGCAAGGCGTCGACGAAAAACCGGCTGGCGAGCGATCGTCCCGAAACGTTCACGGCGACAGGTGGACGCCGTTCCCAACCCGGGCCCGAATCGATGATCTCGACGACGCGCTCGCACATCACCAAATCGAATTCGCCGATCATGCCGACGTCTTCGGCGAAGCGTATCACCTCGAGTGTATTGGGTTTTCGGCCCTTTCCACTTCCGAACCGCGCCAGCGCCTCGTAATGCTGGTGTTCGCCGGTTTTCAAATCGACGATCGGCTGGAACACCGGCCGGAAATCCCGCTCCTCGATCATGCGGCGCAATTTGGAGACGCGCTCGGCGGCATCGCGCAACATGGTGTCATAACCGTGTTCAAGCGCGCGCAGGCGGAACCGGCCGTGGCCGGCCTTGGTAAATTCTCTGATCACGTGCGTGACCGCGCGAAGCGCGTCTTCCTCGTCCAGGCCGAAGCTCTCCAGCTTGACCGACACGGATGCCACATCGAGGCCCTGGCCCCGGGGATCGATCGCGGCGGCCGCTTTTTGGATCGCGTTCGTGAACGTCTCCACGGCGATGGGCGAGCGGTGAACGAGGCCGAGTTTATCGGTGCTCAATCTTCCGGCCGCCATGCCATCCTCGGTATGAGCGCGGAGACGGCCACCGATTTCCCGCATCAGATTGCGCATGCCTTCTTCCGAGACTCTTTCGCGGAGCGCTTCGTAATCGCCCAGGCTGAGCACGGTCATTTCGCCAACCGGGCCGCCATTAATTCCGTGCCGAACCACCGCCTCGGCGCATTCGACGAACGACTCCGAATCCAGCAACCCCGTTTCCCTATCGCGGGATGCGTATGGCATGTGGTCGGTGCCTTGGGCCAATCGGGGTACGCTGAACGACATGAAGAACCGATTGCCGAGGTCCGCCATATGGTAACCCGACAGCGACACGCGCGTCGTCGCCCCGTTGTTGCCCACCACCTGCACCAAAACTGTATCGATGCGTTCGTTTCCGTTGGTTTTCGCGAGCGCCTCCCGCAGCGACTTGCGATCGCTAGGGGCGATCAGATCGAAAAAGTCGTTTCCGCGGAGTTGATCAGGCTGCCGCCCGAGCAAGGCGCCAGTCGCGCCCGCCGCGAAAACGATGCAGTTGGACCTGTCCATCTCCACCAGCATGTCGGCGGCCGAAAACGCGAACGCGACGAAACGGTCCCGCTCGGCCTTGAGCTGGTCGATATACTGTGAATCTGAGATATTGTTCAGCGGTCGGTTCCCCCGGAAACACGCGGCCCACAAACTGTATTTAGTATGGCGGTCGCCGCTTTCTAATCATGCGTGTTGCCGCGACCTTGGAAATTTGACTAGTCTGCTTCGATCCGATCGTCGAATGCTCGCGTGAATGCCAAAACATCCGAACAAGTCAGGTCATTTCAATCAGAAGTGGCATGATTACTATACCGAAAAGCGGATCGTTCACCAGTGGATGCAGGTGCATTTGCTGAAGGATTTGCCCGTGCGTCGGGTCCTGGAAATCGGGCCGTATCTGGGTCTGGTCACCGCCATGTTGCGTAACGCGGGCTACCAGACAACCATCTTCGATCTGGCTGACGCGCCTGCTTTCCCGTCACCCGACGTGCCGCGTATCGCCGGCGATATCCGCGACCTCGACGGCGCCGCGTTGGCCGCGGGAGAATTCGATGCCATTCTGTGTTGCGAAACCCTGGAACACCTGCCCTATGGCGACGTCGATGGCGTGCTGGCGCGGCTCTCCGCCACGGGAGTTCCTTATCTGGTATTGTCCGTGCCCTACATGGGAAGCCAACTCACGGTCCGTCTCTACGCCAACCGTTACAGTGCGCGCAAATACACCTCGCTGAAGAAATTCATGGGATTCAAGCGTTTCCGCCCGCCTCCCGC
>SMVA01464420.1_pt1 | contig 25478 bp, 19 predicted proteins | sample 2456451 | NCBI WGS metagenome assembly SMVA01 (sample SAMN11095933, study PRJNA526329) | marine sediment metagenome | biome: Marine sediment; feature: Surficial sediment; material: Deep marine sediment; isolation source: Hadal surficial sediment | place: Pacific Ocean | collected 2014-05 | depth... | reverse complement strand
CATCGCCTGCTGAAACAACGATGACCAGACGCCGGGGATGCAAAGCAAGCAGCCTGGATATTGTATGTTCCAGTATCGTTTTGCCCGCCACCTCGAGATATTGTTTTGGTACCGATGCGCCCATCCTCATCCCCAGTCCTGCCGCAGGTATGACGACGCAAATTCCTGCCAGGGAGTCCACTCGATTCATTATGCTTCTAATTATCCGCTCTTGTTGTCAAGAACGAGGAAAAAAGTTTCACCTTTCTTAATCAGCCCAAGCTCGTTTCTTGCTTTAGCTTCAATGGCATCCAGGCCATTACGCAGATCCAAAACTTCCGCTTTCAAGATTTCGTTGCGCTGTTGTTTGCGTTTATTTTCTGCAATTTTCTGATCGACCAATTCACCAAGGCCTGCCACATGAGCGAAACTTCCCTGACCAAACCACAAACGACCCTGCAATCCCAATGTCATGAGTACAAGGGTCGTAATAATGATTTGGTTTAGATTCACAGTTAATTATCCACTAACGCTGGAATTCCCCCAGCCCTTTATAGAGGGCAGAGGAGTGATCTTCAATTCTAAGCAAACGGTTATATTTCGCTACCCTGTCTGATCGACTGAGGCTACCTGTTTTAATCTGGCCGGCACCGGTTGCAACAGCAAGATCAGCGATGGTGGTATCTTCTGTCTCTCCCGACCGGTGCGATATCACGGTGGTATAACTGGCTTGCCTGGCGATATTCATGGCTTCCAGTGTTTCCGTAAGAGTACCGATCTGGTTCACTTTGATCAAAATTGAATTAGCGATACCAGCTTCGATACCCTGCTTTAGTATTTTTGGATTCGTGACGAATAAATCATCACCCACCAACTGGCAACGGTCTCCCAGTTTTCTGGTGAGGTAAGCCCAGCCATCCCAATCGCTTTCATCCAGGCCATCCTCGATCGACAAGATGGGATACCGGTCCACCAATTCACTGAGATAATCACTGAAACCCGCTGAATCAAACTGCCTGTCTTCGCCGGCGAGAACATACTTGCCGTCTTTATAAAATTCCGAGGCGGCGCAGTCCAGGGCCAGAAACACATCCTTGCCTGCTGTATAACCTGCCTTGCCGATGGATTCCATAATCACTTCGATTGCGGCTTCATTGCTACTGAGATCAGGCGCGAACCCACCTTCATCGCCCACTGCAGTACTCAATCCCTGTTTCGACAATACTTCTTTGAGGGTTTGAAAGATCTCTGCTCCGCAGCGCAGCGCTTCGGAAAAACTTGGTGCGCCCACCGGCAGGATCATGAACTCCTGGATGTCGACATTATTATCCGCATGTTCTCCGCCATTGATAATGTTCATCATGGGTACCGGCATGCTATAGCGGCCCGGGCTGCCGTCAATTTCAGCCAGGTATTCGTATAACTCCTGATTTCTTGTTTTCGCCGCAGCAGCGGCAGATGCCAGGGAGACGGCGAGAATGGCATTTGCCCCCAGCACTTCCTTGTTTTCAGTGCCGTCAATTTCGAGCATGATGTTATCCAGCGCATTCTGGTCTTCTACATCATGCCCGAGAAGTCGCTCGCGAATCCGGGTATTGACGTTTTCAACCGCTAGCAGCACACCTTTACCCTTGTATCGAAGCGGGTCCTTATCCCTTAACTCAAGTGCTTCCCTCGATCCGGTGGATGCCCCGGACGGCACACAGGCTGAGCCGACATGACCCGAGGTCAGCTCCACTTCAGCCTCAAGGGTAGGGTTGCCCCTGGAATCCAGAATTTCCCTTGCCCTGATATCCGTTATTTCTGTCACACCTTCTCCAAAATTTTCGCGTTGCTTTTAACGACTTTCTGCTAATTGCTTTCTTTTACGACCCGGTCAATTCGCTTGAGCAGTGACAATAAATCTGCCATCTGATCCAGCGGCCAGGAGTTGGGGCCATCACTCAAAGCTTCTTCCGGGTTAGGGTGAGTTTCCATAAAGAGACCGTGAATACCCACACCCATCGCCGCCCGGGCAAGCACTGGCACCATTTCACGCTGACCACCTGAACTGCTGCCCTGTCCGCCGGGTAACTGCACACTGTGGGTGGCATCAAATACGACAGGGCATCCGGTTTTTTTCATGACCTCAAGGCTTCGCATATCCGATACCAGGTTGTTATAACCGAAACTAACGCCGCGTTCGCACACCATGATATCTTCATTTCCCACTGCCTTGGCTTTTTCGACAACATGAATCATGTCCCATGGCGCTAGAAATTGTCCTTTCTTGATATTGACCGGCAGGCCCGCAGCGGCAACCTTCTGGATGAACCCGGTTTGCCGGCAGAGAAATGCCGGTGTTTGTAACACAGACACGACAGAAGCAACTTCTTCAAGCGGAGTATCTTCATGAACATCTGTCAGTACGGGTACATCTATCTGGGTTTTTACTTTCTCGAGTATTTTTAAACCCGCCTCGAGACCAGGGCCACGAAAACTTTCATGTGAAGATCTGTTTGCTTTATCAAAAGAGGACTTGTAGATGAAGGAAATACCCAGGTCCGAACATATTTCCTTCAGGGTGCCAGCGGTATCAATCGCCATCTGCTCTGACTCGATGACGCAGGTGCCTGCAATCAGGAAAAAGGACGAGTTATCAGTAACATCAAATCCACAAAGTTTCATTCACAGAGCCTGTTAAACGGGGTAAAAAGTCGAATTATACGGTTTTTTTTATGTAAAAGATCAACCTTTACTCTTCACTAGCGCAGCCTCAATAAAGCTCTTGAACAAAGGATGCCCATCTCTTGGCGTAGATGTGAATTCCGGGTGGAACTGGCTGGCAATAAACCAGGGATGATCTTTGAGTTCGATGACTTCAATCAGGGTTTTGTCTATCGATCGACCGGCAAATCTTAGTCCCGCCACTTCCAGCTGTTCAACATAATTCGGGTTAACTTCATAACGATGACGATGACGCTCCTTAATAGATGCTGCGCCATATACTTTTCGAGTTAGTGAATCCGCAGATAAACAACATTCCTGCTCACCCATTCTCATTGTGCCGCCAAGATCCGAGTCCGCATCCCGGGTTTCCAGGTCTCCAGATTCGTTGGTCCATTCTGTAATCAGCCCGATCACGGGGTGCCGGGTATTCGGGTTAACCTCGCTGCTATTGGCATCTTCCAGACCTGCGACATTACGTGCAAAATCGATGATGGCCGCGTGCAAACCGTAGCAGATACCGAGATAGGGTATCTTGTGTTCGCGGGCGTACCCGGCAGCCGCTATCTTGCCTTCAAACCCCCTGCCGCCAAAACCACCCGGGACTAAAATCGCATCCGCATCGGCCAGCACGCCGGTGCCTTCTCTTTCCAATTCAACCGAATCAAGGAAATCAACTTCTACTTTCGTATTAGTATGGATGCCAGCGTGCTGCAGTGCCTCATTCAATGACTTGTAGGCATCCAGCAAATCCATGTACTTGCCGACCATCTTCAATTTTATGTGGTGTTCCGGATGCAGCTGTTTTTGAACCACCTCTTCCCAATCCGATAAATCCGCCTCATGGCAATCGAGCTCCAGCTTATCCACCACGATGTCATCCAGGCCCTGTTTATTCAGCATGGAAGGGATCATGTAGATAGTGGGCGCATCGATCAGCGGAATGACCGCCTCCTTTTCTACATTGGTGAACAGTGCAATCTTGTCCCTGGCACTTTTCGGGATTTCATGATCGGACCTGACCACCAGCACATCCGGTTGCAGGCCAATGGAGCGCAGTTCCTTAACCGAGTGCTGGGTCGGTTTTGTCTTTGTCTCACCGGCTGTTGCAATGAAGGGCACGAGTGTTAAATGTATCAACAGCGTACGTTTGGAGCCCATCTCAAACCGCAGTTGCCGCACCGCCTCAAGAAAAGGCTGGGATTCAATATCACCCACGGTGCCGCCAATTTCGATAATAGCAACATCGGCACCTTCTGCTCCCTGTTTGATTCTTGCCTTGATTTCGTCGGTGATGTGGGGAATCACCTGGATGGTGGCGCCGAGATAATCACCGCGCCGCTCTTTCGCAATGACATCGGCGTAGATTCTTCCGGTGGTAAAGTTGTTGACCCGCGACATGGTCGTGTGTGTGAATCGTTCATAGTGGCCAAGATCCAGGTCAGTCTCCGTACCATCGGACGTGACAAATACCTCACCGTGTTGCAGCGGACTCATGGTTCCCGGATCCACATTGATATAAGGGTCCAGCTTCTGCATGGTGATTTTTAGACCCCTGGCTTCAAGAACAGCACCCAGAGACGCAGCGGTTATGCCTTTCCCCAATGAGGACACGACACCACCAGTAACAAATATAAAACGAGACATTTAGCTCCCATCTGAATTAGAAATGATCGCAAGGGCACGACCAAGATGGGATTCTAGGGTAACAGCTCAGCAGTTGATCCTCAACGTAAATTCAAACTTAGAGGCGATCCTCGATATCAAAAGTAATTATCCAGCCATTTTCACCTGTTTTTGCTCTTTGGGCTTTCGAGATGACCGGCGGCACATTCCAGGCGGGGATACCAGGAATGGCAACCAGTCGATCACCCTGGAAGATGAGGGGAAGCCTTGCGCGCAACCATTCAGGGACATTATTTTCCTGAAACAGCTTCTTTACCCGGCGCGAACGATCCTGCTGAATTTGTTCGCCTCCTTGCCTGAAACGCACTTCCAGCGGCAGGGGACTTCCATCCATGATTCCCTGCCCCGCTACCAGGGAAGCGCAGAGAACTCCACCGCCGATTTGAAGCTTCGTAGCCGGGTCCCAGCGAGACCTTATTGAAGTGTCCACACTGCGCATGTCGCGCAACAGATACATGGTTTCTCCGTGCCGCCGGAATTCATAAGTCGCCCACTTCAGCACCGGGGAAGCGTCTTTTCTGGCTTGTAACATTACCGCGGCACATTCCCGCAGCATGTTGCCGGAGGGAAAGGGCACGTTTCTTAGCCGAAGGTAATGTCTCAGCAAATTTACAATCCGCAGTTCGCTAACTTTAATCAAGGCTTGCAGTTTTAATCCACCATCTTCTGACACGACAGATTCCAGATCAGTCTTTGCAATATCATCAATCAGCAAAGAGACATTCCGGTCTCTTTCGAGTCCATTCAAGAGTGCTTTTTCCGCCGCAGGAAACCGCGCTGTAATAGCGGGTAGTATTTCGTGGCGAAGGTAATTCCGATCCATCTGAAGATCCTGATTACTCAGGTCTTCAACCCAGGAAAGATTGTTCAATTTGCTGTATGCCTGAATTTCACTACGCCGGGTATCGAGCAATGGCCGATATAGTGTCGCGCCATTGATCTCCCTTGCTTCCGGCATACCGCGCACACCTAAGGCTTCACTGCCGCGAAACAGGTTAAACAGGATAGTTTCCAACTGATCATCCGCGTGATGGGCCAGCAGCAGCAGATCACCGGCTTTCAGAAAATCCCCGAATGCATGGTAGCGCACTCGACGAGCGTTTTCTTCGACACTACCGAACCGATCCACTTCGACAGCGATACACTTAATTTCAATATTAAGAGTCCTGCAAAATTCCTCGCAAAATTGCTGCCAGCTATCCGCCTCTTTTTGCAATCCGTGATTAATATGAATGGCGACAATGGGCTTGCCCGGGGAGGCAGAAACCAGCGAATGCAGCAATACTACAGAATCAACACCACCGCTCAACGCAACCACCAGCCGATTAACGCCACCGGCATTCATCCGGGCTAATTTTTCTTCAGGAATAGTCCAGGTGAACCTGGTCTGCGCCATAACGATCTCTCAAGTTCTGAATCAGCTCATCATCCGGTTTTACCCGCCACTCTTCTCCCAGGACGACTTCTGCTTTTGCATCTGCCCGCACATACTCCACCGCTACTCGGCAACCAGCGCCACCCAGGCCTTTGAAAGGTGACAAAATGCTGGCGAGTTCGCCGCTGAAATCATCACTGATGGAATGGTTGCAGAGTTGTACTTTTAATTTAGTAAGATTGTTTTCACGTGCATCGACCAGGTTGTATACCTCGTTCGCGCGCATTCGCACCCCACCGGTGTAATCATCAACTGCTATTGAACCCTTTACGACAATGACTGCATCCTTTACCAGCGTGTCACGGTTTTGGTCCAGCAAATCTCCGAATACAGAGACCTCGACACGGCCACTTCGATCATCGAGCGTGAGGAAGGCAATGATTTCTCCTTTGCGGCTCTTCATCGTGCGAAAATCGACAACTAGTCCGGCGATCGTCTGCCCATCCTTCTTTGCGTATGAATTGTTTGAGTCGCTGGCCCGCAAGTCCGCTATTCGTGTCTTCGCCAGGTATTGCAGCTCTTGCTTGTAGATATCTATGGGGTGGCCCGTCAAATAAAATCCAAGGGTTTCCTTCTCCTTCCCAAGGCGAGTTTTCAATGTCAAACACCTCAGACTGTCGAAGTGGTTGTAGCTATTCGTTGAATCCTCAGCCGTCAGGGTGATCTCGCCAAATAGATCTGTGTTCCCGGCCTCGGCGTTTCTGGCTTTTTGTTCTGCCAACTGTACTGCATCTTCCTGGTTGGCATACAGCAGTGCTCTCTTAAAATCAATATTCTCCCCGGCCTGTTCCGGATTATCAGACACCAATTCATCAAGGGCTCCACAGCCGATGAGTGCATCGATCGCTTTCTTGTTCAGCTTTCGCGAGTCAACCCGCTCACAGAAATTGAATAGATCCTGAAACATGCCGCCTTTCCTGCGACTTTCCACAATGCCTTCCACCGGACCTTCACCGAGCCCTTTAATGGCGCCGAGTCCGTACACGACATTGCTTTTATCTTTAGCAACAAAACGAAATTCTCCTCGGTTGATGTCCGGAGGCAAGAGGTTCAAGCCCATCTCGTGGCACTCTTCCACATTGATCACCACCTTGTCGGTGGTCTGCATATCAGCAGAGAGCACCGCGGCCATAAAATCAGCGGGGTAGTGGTGTTTCAGCCAGGCAGTCTGGTAGGCAATTAGTGCATAACAAACCGAATGCGGTTTGTTGAATCCATAACCTGCAAATTTCTCCATCAGGCTGAAGATATGGTCCGCCTGCTTTTGCTCAACACCATTGGCGATGGCACCAGCTAAAAATACTTCCCGCTGCTGGGCCATCTCCTCGGGTTTCTTTTTACCCATGGCACGGCGCAGCAGATCCGCATCCGCCAGTGAGTAACCCGCCAGCACCTGGGCTATTTGCATGACCTGTTCCTGGTAGAGCATCACCCCATAGGTTCCTTCCAGGACATGCTTTAAACTTGGGTGCAGGTAATCAACTTCCTCAATGCCATGTTTTCGCTTGATGAAGTCATCTGCCAGTTGCATCGGACCCGGCCTGAACAATGCCACGAGTGCGACAATGTCGCCAAAACGGCTGGGCTTAACCTTTTTAATCATGTCCTTCATGCCCCTTGATTCAAGCTGGAATACTGCTGTTGTCTTCGCTTGCTTCAAGTCATCGTAGATGGCGGTCTCTTCGAGGTTGATGCTGTTAATATCGATGGCTTCTTCACCACTGCCGGCATGTCTGGCATTGATGCTCTTCACCGCATTATTGATGATCGTCAGTGTTCGCAGCCCGAGAAAATCAAATTTCACCAGACCGGCCTGTTCGACATCATTCATGTCGAACTGGGTCATCAATCCAGCACCAGACTCATCGCAATAGGTGGGCGTGAAATCGGTTAGCTTGGTTGGCGCAATGACCACACCACCGGCGTGCCTACCCACGTTGCGGCACAGGCCCTCGAGCTTGAATGCCATTTCCATGATTTCATCGGCGTCTTCATCCCGATCAATGAGTTCCCGCAGCTGGGGTTCATCTTCCAGAGCCTTCGCAAGTGTCATGCCCGGTTCAAAGGGAATTAGCTTGGAAATCTTATCTGCGAGACCATAGGCTTTACCCTGCACTCTTGCCACATCGCGAACCACAGCTTTTGCGGCCATGGTGCCAAAGGTAATAATCTGCGACACAGCTTCCCGCCCATAGAGTTCTGTGACGTGACGGATAACCTTGTCCCTGCCATCCATGCAAAAGTCGATGTCAAAATCCGGCAAGGAAACCCGTTCGGGATTCAGGAATCGCTCGAAGAGAAGGTCGTACTCCAGCGGATCTATATCAGTAATATTCAGTGCGTAGGCAACCAGCGAACCTGGGCCAGACCCGCGACCCGGGCCGACAGGGATTTCCTGGTCCTTCGCCCACTGTATAAATTCCATCACAATAAGGAAATAACCCGGGAATCCCATGCTGTTGATAATGCCCAGCTCAAATTCAAGCCGCTCATCATAGGCTTTTCTCTGCTCAGGAAATTCCGCGCAGCTTGTGTCAAAAATAAATTCCAGCCTATTATCGAGTCCCTGTTTCGAACGTTCGCTGAAGAATTCCTCTATTGTCTTTCCCTCCGGCACGGGATATTCCGGCAGGTAATAGTTACCCAGAACAATATCGACATTGCAACGACGAGCGATCTCGACGGAGTTTTCAAGGGCTTCAGGCAGATCCTTGAATAACAACGCCATTTCGTCCGTTGATTTCAGGTACTGTTCCTCTGAATACCGCCGTTGCCGCCTTGGATCATCAAGCGTCCTGCTGTCGTGAATACACACCCGAACCTCATGGGCTTCAAACTCATCTCGACCAAGAAAGCGAACATCATTCGTGGCAACAACAGCGCAATCGAGCTTCTGCGCTATTTCCAGTGCATGGTGGATGTACTCTTCTTCACCTTCTCTGCCGGTTCTGTGCAGTTCGAGATAGAAATCTCCATTGAATATGCGCAGCCAGTCCGTCGTGAGTGCTTCCGCTTGCGCAAGATTATTGGCATGAATTGCCCGGCCCACGTCACCATTTTTCCCAGCCGACAGAGCAATCAATCCGCCTGCCTGTTCTGCAATCCAGGACTTTTTTAGTCTCGCCCGACCCAGAACCTGCCCTTCTGTGTAGGCCCGGGACAGTAGTTCAGTCAGGTTTCGGTAACCCGTATCATTCCGTGCAATCAGAACCAGCGGTGTCGGTTCCTCATTTTCTTTTTCCGGTGCCACCCAGATGTCACTGGCGACAATGGGTTTGATACCAGCACTGCTGGCTGCCTTGTAAAACTTGACCAGTGCAAACAGATTAGCGTTATCGCTGATGGCGACCGCAGGCATTTTATTTTCTGCTGTGGCGGCGATGAGGGGTTTGATTCGAACCACACCGTCTATCAAGGAGTATTCAGAATGTACTCGAAGATGGACGAATGATGGCTTCATTGAGTGTGGTTGGCGGCCTGTTTTTTATTAATTGGAAGCAACGTTGAGACCCGGTCAATAGTATACGAAGGCAGGAAATCAATCTACTCAGATCGCACAGATTGCTTGGCGTCGAATATGTGCTCAATGATAATGGGCTGGCAGATTTTTCGTTTTACAAAAAAATCTGATCCCAGCAGGAATTCAGCATCGGGTTTACCTTGCTTTCGCCAGCCAACGATCTGCCCCGTACCACCCAGCCCGTTTTCTGGTTTGCCATCCCACACAGCCAGGAGCTCATCGCAATCCTGCACGGTAAAAGCACCCACCAGGGCATATTGCTTGTTTCGCCGTTCGTTCGAGGACTGATCCAGGTGCGAGGCTAATTCTTCCTGGTTGCCAAATCTCATTGGCAATTCAAAATAGAATTCTGCCTGGCCAACCATCGATTTGAAAACCTCATCTGAATCCGGGGAAGTGAAATCTGTCTGGTAGAGTTCATAAGGCAGCGGCAGCGGCACGTGCAACGCCATGTTGAATTTCTCCATGGCAATACGGGCAACCAACCTGTCGGCGCCCTCCGCAAGAGGTGAGACAATAACAAAACGTCGCCTGGGGTGATCCTTCACAATTTTCGCCAGGGCCGCTTCGATATCCCGTTCGAGCCGGGCGTCACCCAGGTCCAGTTTGTGAAGGCGATGCCCTGTCACGCCAATGCGATAATCCCGAACAAATCCCTTCCCGGTTTTTGCCACTAACTCTGGTAGTCCTTTGGCCTCATCTATTTGCCATTGCTTGTCGGATGAATCGAGCAGTTCCCATTTCTTGATGATGGGATTGAGCTTGGCGCTTTCAATCCTCTCTTCACCCAATTGCCAGCCACCGGCAATTTTTTCCGAGCACCAACGATGGTGTTCCATTTTCGCCAGTAGTATTGCTTCATCATCGGAGAAGGCAAAGTCAGGATCAATGGTGTCACTGAAGGAGCAGCCGATAGCGCGTAATTTTGTCGCCAGATGATCAGCCTGTTGCCGATTACTGGATCGTACCGGCTCTGACAACGCCAGCCAGCCATGCAGGCTGGAATAGAGTCTCTTGTCAGCTTCGAGCCCCTGATGCCGTTCCAGGTAACTCTCATGAACGGCTCTCGCCAGAACGTCCAACCCATCTGCGAGTATATTTTCGCATTGCAAAACCTGATCCAGCATGCCAAATGGATAGAGGCCATCAGGAATCTCCGGTCCGCCGTAGTTACTTTCCAATAACTGTGCGAGACCGCTTGATTGTTCCATGTTGACGATGATCGGCGCATTACAGCCTACCCGATTCAACAAAAGTGAGCGGAGCATCAATGCCAATTCAAGGTTTTCCTGGTCCGTTGGTAAACAAACCACATGTTCAGTGACAGTTTGCAATACCTCCGTTGCGATAGAATCGAGCGATTCAGATTGAAGAATTGGCATCTCGATGAACCCAATTTCACATAGGGATGCCGGGTTGGGATAGGTAGAAAAAAATCGCTCACCTTTCTCTTCTGCAGCTTCGTCAAAAATAGAAAACCGCACCTTGATTTCACTTGCGAAGTGGCAAACTCGAATGGCTTCAAGAAGAATGTGTTCTGCCTGTTTCTCGAAGTTGTACAGCGCAATGTGAACCTGATTCTGCCCAAAGCAGTGGGCAAAAATTTCAGGTGGATAATCCCTGAACAGTATCCTGGCATTGAGTTGATAGACACTGAAAAAGTTGACCTGGGCGGCAGAAGAATCAGCAAAAAACTTGGGATAGTTTTCCAGTCCTTTCGCAATGTGCGTGTTATCCACATGCATATGGACCAGTAGCTGCTCTGCCCTGTGCTGGCGCATATAGGCCCGCGCCTTGATGGCAAGTTCAACATTAAGACCATCATTACCTGTAAAGGCAACCAGGTGCCTGGCACCCGCCAGGTTGACCTGGTCAAAAACAGCGGGGTTCAGAACATCATCAATGATGACATTCATGCCGAGGCGCCTGGCCCGGTCGATATAGGCACTGTCCGGATTGATTTCGACGATCACTATTTTGTACTGGTTGTGGCAGGATTGGACAAAGTGCCAGGAACGATTTCCTAGTCCAGCCACCACGACATGACCTTGCCTGACCCGAACGAAATAATTCAATGCCCGGAGCCACGCACCCTGTGTCAGGGTGACCAAAATACCGGCGATTAAGACCAGGGGTGCAACAAAGCGGGTGACTTCCAGTTGCCAGGGCAACGATTGATTAGCCGTCCAATCACCTTCGAGAACAAACAGCGTCAGGGTGTTGTAGCTCGCTTGTAACAGGTTTGCTCTAAAGTAGTCAGGCGAGAGGATATACTGCCCCCACATCCCGAACAGAAAGATGCAGATCAACACCATGGCAATGGTCGGAAACTGGCGCAGGTAACACCCCCGAATGACTATGGGCTAATAGATCTATGCTACCGCTTATATGGAGGTATACCAAATCTCCCGGTCATTTTTTCTCCATATCATAAGATCTGCCCAATTCTCGACAGCAACTCCCTGGTCTGGACATGCTCCTCTGACGAGGTCGCAAATACCGATGCTGCATAGTCGGTAACACCTGCTTGCATCAACTCTGCCAGCTTGTCTTCAACTTCTGCAGCACTGCCAAGCAATGCCAACTCCCCGGGTTCGCTAACACCTTCTCGTTCGAACATGGCCTTGTAGGAAGGCAGCTGGCCATACATGGTCAGCGTCTTTGAGATCCTGTTCCTTAATCCATCTGGGTCCCCGGTGACACAGACCGGCAATGTAGCGATAATTCTTGGCTTGTCCTTACCCGCCTTTGTGGCGGCCTCAGAAATTCGCGGAACGATATGTTCCTTGATGGTTTTCGGCCCGACCCAGGCTAGCGTTGTGCCGTCCGTCCTTGCGCCAGCCACCTTAAGTGCCTGGGGACCAAGGGCTGCAACCACCACGCCAGGTCTCTTTTCAACGGATTTAAATATTTCAGCCTCACAGGACAGAGTCTCGCCCGAGTACACGACCTTGCCTTGTTCGAGCAATGGCATAAGGATAGACAAGTATTCTCGAAGGTGCCGAATGGGTTTATCGAAGCCAATCCCCAGTTGCGCCATCATCACTTCATGGGAAAGCCCAATCCCCAGCGTGAGCCGATCACCGATCGCTGTCTGTGCTGTTAGTGTCTGGCCAGCCAGAACCATTGGGTGTCTCGGGAAGGTTGGAACAATCGCGGTTCCTAATTCAATATCAGGCACATCCTGCGCTATGACTGCCAGAACAGTTAAGGCGTCAAAACCACCGGTAGGATGTTCAGCGATCCAGTAACTCGAAAATCCATCTGTCAGTGCGGCCAGTGCATCTTCCTTTATCGCTGTAATAGACGCTTTTTGAACAAGGCCGGTACCATTAATGCCAATTTTCATCATGAATCCCCTAACTCAAATAACTCAAACCCGCTGATCTAACTGCGGTACTTTAGAGAGTTCACGCCTCAAGCGAAACCCTTCCTTCATATCCCTGAATGCCTGGGGCGCCATCAACATGGCGGGCGTAACAATCAGGGTCAGCACCGTCGCAAAACTGAGCCCGGAGACGATGGCAGAAGCCAGTTGAACCCAGAATGAGGCGACCGGTCCACCCACCTCTATTTCCCTGCCAATCAAGTCAATAGACACGCCCAAAGCCATGGGAAGCAACCCAAAACCGGTGGTAAACGTCGTCAGGAATACCGGGCGCAATCGCAAACAACCTGTCTGCACAATGACCCTTTGCATACTCCAGTCGGGATTTTCACGATGTAAATAATTAAAGGTATCAATCAGCACAATATTATTATTTACGATAATCCCGGCGAGGGCGACGATGCCCACACCCGTCATAATGGCACTGAATGGATAACCTGTAACGATAAGCCCCAGCAACACGCCCATCGTGGACATGATGACTGCAGACAAAATGAGCGCCGCCTGGTAGAAACTATTGAATTGTGTCACCAACAAAATACCCATCAGCATCAGTGCCAGCGAAAAGGCAAAACCAATAAAATCCTGGGTCTTCCTCTGCTCTTCATTGGCGCCACGGAAAATGACCTTTACCGACGGGTCCAAATCAACTGTCTGCAGCCATTCCTGAATTTCTGACACCTTGTCATCCGCAAGCACGCCAGGTCGGGTGTCCGCACGCACGTACATGATCCGCGATCCATTCTGGCGGAAGATGGTACTGACCTTGGCTTTTGCCTTGCGCTCTACGAAACTGCTGATCGGCACCTGGCCTTCCCTGGTGGATACCCGTAATTGATCCAGCTGCGAAATACCGCGGTAGGCTTCCGGGTAACGTACTCGAATATCCACTTCATCATCAACATCGTCGGGACGATACCGCCCCACCAGGGCACCGTTAGTGATCAACTGGATCGCTGCGCCAACACTGGTCACATCCGCGCCCAGCATAGCGGCCTTGGCTCTATCGACGGTCACTTCCCATTCAATCCCGGGTACCGGGGCGGTATCGTCAATTGATATCAATCCATCCATTGATTCAAGGTGGCTTCTTATTCGCCTTGCCTCTCTCGCCAATATATCGAGATCGCCGCCTTGCAGTTGAATCTGGATATCCTTGCCGACCGGCGGGCCCTGTTCCTGGGATCTTATCTCTGCCCTGACACCGGGGATATCGCTAATCGCCTGGCGAAAAGAATCCTCAACCTGCCAACCATCCATATCCCGTGTTCTTCGATCAGATAATTCAATCAACATGGAGCCGATCTGGTCAGCCGTGGTACCACTTCCACCAAAGCTGATGCCGCCTGAACCCGTTCGTGTGTAAATGGAAGCAATATTGCCCTGGGCAATAACACGGGCTTCTACATCGGTCACGATATCCAATAACTCTTCGGCAGAATAATTTCCTTTTGCCGCGACAGTTACAACGGTAAAACTTGGAACCACTTCCACAAAAAATTGCGATCCGTTACCGGCAACGCCATACCACTTCCAGATGCCGAAAAGACAGACCAGGGTAAATGAGATAACCATAAAGGGGTGACTGGTCGTGAATTTTAAAATTTTGGCGTAGTAACTTATTACGCCCGTTAATTCGTCGAACCGACCCTCGTCGACCAGCTGCGCGGTACCCCCTGATACTTTTTCCCGTTGGCGACTGATCAACGCACCCAATACTGGCACAAATAACAGTGCATACATCAATGACCCAACCAGCACCGCAAAAACGGTCACTGGCAAATAACGCATGAACTGGCCAACCACGCCCGGCCAGAACATCAACGGCAGGAATGCAGCGAGGGTTGTGGCAACCGATGCAATAACAGGCCAGAACATTCGTTGTATCGAATAGATATAGGCTTCTCGAGGCGTCACACCTTCTGTTAGTTTCCTCTCCGCAAGCTCCACCACGACAATCGCGCCATCAATCAACATACCCAGGCCTAACAACATGCCGAACATAATCATGAAGTTGTAGGTAAAACCCAGGGCATTGATGACGATGAATGCAAACAGGAATGAAAACGGAATGCCCAGCGCCACCAGTACGCCGGATCGAAATCCAACGGCTGCCACGACCACCGTCAGGACGAGGAACATGGCAGTGGAGATATTCCCCTCCAGGGTGCCAATCTGCTCAATCGTCTCCGGTGCCTGATCAGCGATGTAACTGACTTCTACATTCGAAGGAAAATCCTTCTTCGCATTCTCCACCACATCTTTAACCTTGGCGGTCACATCGACCAGGCTGGTCCCCACCCGTTTGGATACTTCAACGGCAACTGCCGGTACGCCATTAGCACGTGCATAGGATTGTGCATCCTTAAAGGTTCGCTTTAGCGTCACCACGTCCTGTAATGTGACCACGCCTTCAGTCGTCGCCTTTAAGGGAATGGTCAGGACGTCTTTATAATTCTCGATGAGGCTGGGTATCTTGATGGTGAAACTGCCCCGCCCTGTATCGACCGATCCTGCTGCTATTAGGCGATTATTTCGTGCGATGGCGGATAACAACTCATCATTGGTAATACCATAGGCCTCTAACTGTGCAGGGTTGATGACCGCTTCCAGCACTTCTTCACGACTTCCCCGCACCTTTGCTTCGAGGACTGCACTGATACCTTCCAATTCATTCTTGAGTTCTCGTGCCAGCCGATAGAGTACCCGGTCAGGTACATTATTGCCGCCTATACCGATGGTGATAACCGGGAAAGCTCCGGCTGAAACCTCGGTGATTATCGGCTCTTCCGCTGTTGATGGAATCTTCACCTTGGCCTTGTCAACCGCTTCTCGAACATCGAGTACGGCCTGATCCGATTCAAAGCTGGAATCAAACTCAATGACCAGGGTAGCAGAACCTTCCGCCGCATAAGCGTTAAGTTCCTTGACACCTTCAATGGTTTTTAACTCGAGTTCCATCGGCCGCACTAGCAGGCGTTCAGAGTCTTCCGGGGAGATACCTTCATGGGGAATGGTAATAACAATAATCGGGACCGAAACATCCGGATTTGATTCAACAGGTATGGAACTATAAGCAACGACACCCATGAACATGATCACAACGAACAGCGACAACACAGTCCTCGCACGATCAATCGCCAGGCTAACTACCGACATGGGATTTTCTTCCGGTTAGGATCGGCTACCGACAAGAGAGGTCAGAGCCGACACATCTATTCTTACAACCTGCCCTTCAAAGACCTCTTCCTGCCCAACTGTGATCAGCTTGACGACACGGGGAAGACCCGCCACCCAAATACCCGCAGCACTTTCACTCACAATTTTTACGGCCTTGAACCTGACCATACTTTTATCATCAACGATTCGAACGCCTACAGTACCATTGTCATTTAGTACAAGGGAAGCAGGTGAAATGAGATGAGCTACCTCAGCACCGACAGGAACACGCATGGTGGAAGTCAATCCGGCACGGATGGAATCTCCCGGATTGTCAATGGTGACCTCTATCGGGTAGGTCCTTGTGGTTGCATCAGGTGACCTCCCTATAAAGGTTATCGTTGCCACGTATTTCTGCCCTGTGATCAGTTCTACCTGAACTTCCTCGCCAAGCTGGATAGCACTGATATTGCTTTCTGCAACCTGGCCAGTCACCAGTATCGGATCCATTTCAATCAGGGTGACACAAGTAGAACCCGGTGACAGAAAATGGCCAACTTCTACGGGTTGGGTTTCGACGATGCCATCAAATGGTGCAACGATTCGGGTCTTACGCAGTTCAAGTTCAGCCCGCTTGGCCCGGGAACGGCCCTGCTCCAGAGTGGCTTTAGCTTTTGCGAGAACGATTTCAGACTGCAGGCCCCGCTGATTCAAATCGCGGATGCCGTCGTATTCCAGCTGGTTGCTTTTTAATGTGGCCAGCGCTTCAGCAAGATCACTTCGCCGGTTATCAATAGCAACCTGGCATAAAAGGTCACCTGCTTTGACCCGTTTGCCCTTTTCACCCGGGACAGATTCCACGACGCCGGAAACCTCGGATTTTACCTGCACCAGGCGATTGGCACGGGTTTGGCCACGGACTTCCAGGAAGAGATTATGGGTATCCGCAATACTGTTGATGCCGCGTACGTGAGGGATGTCCCTGACCGGAGAACTAATTTCCAGGCTTGTACTCCCGCTGGTACTTTCATTAGTACCTTCGTCGGCGGTCACTATATTTGAAGCAATATCGCCCGAAAACAGCCAAACGACCATGCCGAATGCAAAAAACAACGCAACTAAACTACGATTACTCACTTTTACCCACCAATTCTTAAGAAATTAAAGACGACAAACCAGTCAAGGCCCTGTTCGGGGCCAAAAGCTGTATTCAACGTGCTATTTTTATCGTCTCACTGGAATCGGGCGCCTGGAGAAGGCTAGGAGAGTGGCTTTACCATAGGAAAGTCTCTATTTTCCGTTCGCGTGATGCTATATGTGTTACCTTTGGTAACGTATTTTAGGCGTTGCTGCCCCAGAATTCAAGCCGATAACAGTCATTTCTAACATAAGGCCTGGAATGATCATTTCAAGACATTGAACCCAGGTTTACTATCAGGCTCGAGCCCCCGAAAAAGAGGCGTCGCCAAAGGCGCCAAGTTTTACATTGCCACTGATATCGTCTCCATCTACCGTCGCTGAAATCTCAAGCTTCATGGGCATGGGTTGTGTCATGTCGACCATCCACTGGAGATTATTTCCATCAATGCTGCCGCCTTCAAATTCCTGGGTTCCCTGTGGACCCGCCATGGACCCGGACAGGGAACCACCATCGGTATTGAGCGTCAAGGTTGCCTCTTGTGAACCCATCGGGGAATTGATTGTTATTTTCCAACTGCCATCTATACTCATGCAAAGTCCCATTTTAGTCACGGTGATGAAGGGCCCCAACAATACCCTACGCCGTTAGAACTAACAACAAACAGGAACTCTCATGCAGTCATCCGTACTTGAACACTGGCAAATCACTAAACCAGCCGTACAGAGCAAAAACGGACTTGTGGCCAGCCAGCATCATCTCGCATCCAGGGTTGGTGCAGAAATCCTCAAATCTGGCGGCAATGCCATTGACGCAGCCGTCGCGACAGGGCTAACGCTGGGTACTGTCGAACCCTGGATGAGCGGCCTCGGCGGTGGCGGTTACATGACAATTTATCTTGCCCGGGAAAAGACAGTCAAAGTGGTTGAGTTCGGCATGAGGGCGCCTTTTGATTCAGTACCCGCGGATTATCCATTGGCCCCGGAGGGTACTAATTCCTCTGACTCTTTCAACTGGCCGGCAGTGGTCGATGACGTGAATATTCACGGGCCTCTGTCCATCGCGGTACCCGGGTATGTCAAGGGTATCTCCCTGGCGCTTGAAAATTTTGGCACGATGGACTGGAAAGAGGTTATCGAACCAGCCTGTCGGCACGCGGAATTCGGGTTACCCATAGATTGGTACAGCGCCGCCAAGGTGAATTCATTTGCTCGCGGATTATCGATGTATGAGGAAACCAGGAAAACCTACCTGGCGGATGGCTTGCCACCGGTTGGCGACATCGAGGGCAACATCAAAACCATCCAACTCGGGTTGCTCGGTAAAACCTATCGCAGGTTACAAATCGAAGGGCCGGAGAGCTATTACCAGGGCAGTCTCGCCAGGGATATCGCCAGTGATTTGAATCTTTCGGGTTCAAGGATAACAATCAAAGACCTCCAGCAATATTCAGCACGCATCGCTGAACCACTAACAACTCGTTATCGTGATGCGGACATTCACGTCGCCGGAAACCTAACGGCGGGTCCCAGCCTGGTACAGGCTCTGAACCAACTGGAATCAAAATTGACAGCCTCTGATAAACCCGGCAGTGAAGCATTTGTAGCCTATGGTCAATCCCTGCTTGCGGCATACAATTATCGCCTGCAGAACCTGGGTGAAGGCCCGCATAAACCAACCAATACGACCCATGTATGTGTCGCAGACAAACAGGGTAATGTGGTTTCGCTAACCCAGACGATCATGTCCGGTTTTGGCTCGCGAATTATGTTGCCGTTATCCGGTATTCTTATGAACAATGGCATGATGTGGTTTGACCCCAGACCGGGCGGTACAAACTCGGTCTTCGGCGGCCGTCACCCTCTTTGCAATATGTGCCCCGTCATTGGTGTCAGGGATAATGGCAATGTCTTTGCCGCAGGGGCTTGTGGAGGCCGCAAGATCTTCCCGGCTGTTTTCCAACTTGTATCATTCCTGGTAGATTTTAATATGCCCGTCGACTCGGCTGCGCACCAGCCTCGTCTCGATGTATCAGGTACAGACCTGGTAACAGTGATGGATTCAATGGATGAAGATATCATTGCCACACTGCAGAAATCATTTGCTGAAACCCGGGTTCGCCCCAACGGCGTAAGCCCTAACTTTTTTGCCCTGCCGCAACTGGTTCAAAGAGAAGCATCAGGTGAAGCTAGCGGTGCCTGTTTTATTCCATCACCGCATGCAAAAGTATCAGCGGCCGACTGACGTCAATGTACCCTGGCCGCCTGGTGAAGTGGCATCAGACATTGTATCGTGATGCATTTCAACAAAATCAAATACCAGGTCATTCACGCTGGAGGGTTCTGAGTTAGTTAAAAAGACCATTCCCGTTTGCAGGGCACGATTGAAAACCATCTCACTTCGCATACCACGAACGTAACCTCCATGGTGCACAAAGCCTGCCTGACCGGCATAGTCAAATATTCGCCAGCCTAAGCCGTAATAGATATCCCCCAAATTTTTTCTCTTCCTGTAGTGCGCCTGCTGCCGCGTCGTTTTGATGGCACCCCTGTGCATCAAATCCAGCATGTCATCTGCAAACACCTGGGGCTCGTGACCAAGTTGCGCCATTAACCATTGCCGCATATCACTAATGCTCGCGTTGATACCCGCCGCAGGGGCCACCCGATAATAGTGGCGTGTCGATCTTACTGGCGCCCACTTTGTCCCCGTCCAGATATGCGGTTTCGCGTGATTGTTATCATTAATAAATGCATCCAGCCCAAAGGAAGCCCTGGACATTTTTAAAGGTTTGAACAAGCGCTTTGTCACGTAGGTTTCATAATCCATCTTCGTTTTCGCCAGCACAAGATCACCCACGAGACTGAACACGACATTCTGGTAGCCGTAACATTCGCCAGGTTCACAAATAAAATCCACCTTGTCGAGACGATCAACGATGCGCCTGAAGGACATATTATCTTCAATCAGATTGGTAAAGGCGTGAGGCATGAGCCCCGTGGATTGGGACATCAGGTGGTGCAGGTTAATTTCTTCACCGTAGTCAGAACGTTTGAATTTTAGATTCTGAAGGCTGTCAATGAGTGGTGTTTGCCATTGCACCAAGTCTGCTTCCACCAGCAGGGTAGCTGCTGCCGAAGCGAATGTTTTGGACAGGGAGGCAATTCTAAATAGTGTTTCGCTGGTAATAGGAGATGGGTCTTTTTCACTTCGAACGCCATACACTTTTTGTAGTACAACTTCGCCCTGATCTACGATGATGATTGCACTACCTGGTGTTTCTTCCGCCAGGGGCTGAACAAATTGTTCCTCAAACCGCAGCGCAAAATCGCCAGCCATAACGAAACAGGGAAGACAAAGGCTAAACAGGAGGATTATCGGACTGCGCAAAATTGTTATTGATCCCGGATCTTTTTTTCGATCTTAAGTTTAATGACAGGCACTGTTGCTGTCAGGTCGATTGTTCCAGATTTTGCCTCATAGTCATCCGGGCTGGCGTTGGCGATACCAGAGCTTGATATTCGTGCAACGACCTGTACCTGGTCAAAATTAGCCAGCCCCATTCCTTTCATCATGGCCATAGACTCATCCAGTTTAACCAGTGTGGGTAATCCTGCAACCTTCAATCTTTGAACCGCTAGCGGCATGGGCGGTCCGCTGAGCGCCTTTGCGAAGATAAAGACCGCGGAAGTTGAATCAACCTTTACAGATTCTGCAACTTCGACCAATACCTGGATGACCCTGCCAGCGGAAGGCGTTTTCCCCAACTGCGACTCAATCCTTTCTATTGCTTGCTTGATTGACTCTGCCCGGCGCCCTTCCGCGGTGACCAGCCCCTTAGAAAAATATTCAAGGGCCATCTCCAGGTCTCCTTTCACAAACGCATCCATCCCCTTTATTTCCAGCATGGTGATATCGTGTGGATTAAGCGCAAGGGTTTTTTGTATTGCCGCCTCGACCCGTGGTGTAATTTTTCTCTCGTCGGCAAGGAACAGGGATTCTGCGATGTAGGATGCAAACCCGGCATCACCTGGATAAATGGAAAACAATTTATCAAAAGCGACTGCCGCCTTCTCGTACTCAGAAAGCTTCATGTAGGATTGCGCGACCATATACAATCCTTCATGGTTATCCGGTTGCTGATTCATGCTTTCTGCGAGCTTATCAAGCGTGCTTAACTCAATCCCATCTCCATGAGGCTCGTCAGACTTTAATTCCTGTGAAATTTCAAGGTCCGTCAATGCGCCCCAGGATAAGCCCAGGTCAGCATAGGCGAAAAAAGCGAATACCGGGACCAGCATCGCGAGGGCCATGGGTAACTTACCAATACTGGCTGAGGCAACCAGCTTGGCCCTTTCATCACCGGTATCGGAAAGTAAATTCTGCTGAAGCTCGGTGCGTAACAGCGTGAAATCGGCCTCTGCTAATTCGCCTTCAGCATATTGGGATTCCAACTCCGACAGGCGTTCCTCGTATAAACCTACATTGATTCCTTCGCGATCTTCCAAATACCCGGCTCGCTGCAAAAAGAGGGGTAATAACACAAAGGCTGATGCACCCGCCCCGAGAACCAGCGCAATCAACCAGAAAGAAGTCATCAACGATAAATCAGCCATCATTTCTTCCCGATCAACTCTTCCAGACGTTTGACGTCTGAATCCGACAGGACTGAAATCTGATCTTTCCTGGACTTCACCAGGCGAAATGCCACGATCAATACAACTAACAAAAGGAAAAGAGGGCCGAACCAGAGCACATAAGTCCCTTTCTGTAAACGGGGTTTGTAGAGAATAAAATCCCCGTATCGTTGATGCATAAAATCAAGAATCTCATCATCTGACTTGCCCTCCAGCAGCATGCGATGAACTTCACGCCGCAGATCCCTGGCGATCATGGAATCTGAACCCGCCAGATTGGTATTCAGGCACTGGGGGCAGCGTAACTCTTCTATCAGCGCCTTATGTCGTTCTTGTAATTCGGCGTTCGGAAAGGGATAGGCATCGATTGCGGCTTGCCCCTTTAGGCAAAGCAGCAAAACAATCATGTAAAGAAAACGTTTCATTCGACAGCTGCATCCTGGTCGCGTGATTGCTTACGTAAAAGACTGACAACCGGCAGTATCTTGCTGTTCCATACCATCGAAGTGACCGCGCCCACGTGACGATACCGGATAACCCCTTTGTCATCCACAACAAAGGTCTCCGGTGCACCGTAGACACCCAGGTCGATGGCAAGCGTTCCCTGCTTGTCAACGATGTTGAGCTGGAATGGATTCTTGTTGCGTTCAAGCCAGCGGATTGCCTTGATTGAATCATCATTATAGTTTACGCCATATAAAGAGATATTCTCATCCCGGCTGATGCGCATAAGTTCCGGATGTTCCACAAGACAATTAGGGCACCAGGTTGCCCAGACATTCACCAGTACTATGTCGCCGGTGAGGTCTGCTTTTGTAATGATGCGCTCGTCCTGATGTAGGTCCGGAAGGCTAAATTCCGGAAAGGGTTTGTTGATCAGTTCAGACGGCAGATAATGCGGATCTTCCAACCTGAATCCGAACGCAAGTACCACGACCAACAGTGCGAAGACAACCAGGGGAATGAGCAGGCTTTTGTTCAAACCGCCAGACCCATTTCATTCACCCCTGCAGCCACTTTTCGCCTTGCGCGTCTATACCTGCGATCAAGAAGCGTGGCGCCGCCGCCCATGGCAATTAACAATCCGCCAAACCAGACCCAGCGGACGAACGGTTTGTACTGTACGCGTACCGCCCAGGCGTTATCACCAACAGGCTCACCGAGCGCAATATACAGGTCGCGAAACAATCCTGCATCCATATCGGCTTCTGTCATGGTGTTACCCCCTGTCTGGTAGAAGCGCTTCTCCGGATGCAGGGTCACCACATGTTTCCCGTCACGGGATATGACCAGTTCACCCTGGTCGGCGACATAATTCGGCCCCTTGACCTTGTTCATCGCCTTGAACAACACTTCATAACCACTAAGTTGAACCACATCACCTATCTCCATCCGAACGTCCTTCTCTTCACTGTAGTAAACGGTGAGACAAACACCGGTTATCGATACTGCAATACCCAGGTGCCCAAGCAACATTCCATAGTAGGAGACTGGTTGCCGAAACAAAGCCGGTATCTTATCAACCTTGTTTCTGACCCTGGCGAACAAATCCCTCAGCAGATTGATCAAAATCCAGGCAGCGACACTGACGACGAGAACGACCACCCACTCAAACCTGGCCGCAAAAAAATAGACAAGGGAGGAAACCAACACCAGGCTTGCCAACAAGGGGAATAGCTGCTGCCCGAGAAAATTTTCGACAGGCGTCTTTCGCCACCTCGATGATGGGCTGACTGCCATAACGACAAACAACAACATTACAATGGGAACAAAAATAGTATTGAAATAAGGCGGGCCCACAGAGATTTTCTTGCCGCCCGTTAGCGCTTCATAGATCAGGGGGTAGATGGTTCCCAGCAACACGGCTCCAGCCGCAACGATCAGTAACATATTATTCGCCAGCAACATCGTTTCGCGGCTGGTCCAATCAAAACCTGCCTCACTCTTTATCCCGGTTGCCTTGAACGCATAGAGCAGGAGTGAACCACCAATAACAATCACCAGGAATACCAATATAAAAAAACCCCTCTCAGGATCCACTGCAAATGCATGAACCGATGTCAGCACACCGGAACGAACCAGGAACGCACCCAGCAAGCTGAAAGAAAATGCAAAAATTGCCAGCAACACTGTCCAGCTTTTAAAGACGCCCCGCTTTTCTGTCGCCGCCAGCGAGTGGATCAGTGCTGTGCCCACGAGCCACGGCATAAATGACGCATTCTCAACCGCATCCCAGAACCACCAGCCCCCCCAGCCTAGTTCGTAGTAGGCCCACCAGCTTCCCAGTGTGATGCCGACCGTGAGGAAAGCCCAGGCAAGGTTCGTCCATGGCCGCGACCATCTCGCCCAGGCTGAATCCAGCTTTCCACTGGTTAGTGTGGCGATGGCAAAGGCGAAGGGGACAGCAAAACCGACATAACCCATATACAACATCGGTGGATGAACAATTAACCCAAAGTCTTGCAGCAGCGGATTGAGGTCCGCCCCATCGCCAGGAAAAAATGGCAGGTTACGATCAAAGGGATTCGAGGTGAGCAATATAAATAAAAGGAAGCCGACACTTAAGATGCCCATCACCGACAGGACCCTCGCCCGCATATCCAATGTCAGGCTACCGCTAAAAATGCTCACTGCCAGCGTCCAGCCCGCCATAATCAGGGACCACAAAAGAAAGGAGCCTTCATGAGCGCCCCAGATAGCAGAAATTTTATATTGCAGGGGTAAGGCAGAATTTGAGTTCCTGGCGACATAACTAACCGAGAAATCATCGTTAACAAATGCGTAACCCAGGCACAGGAAGCTGATAAAGACAAAGACGAACAATCCGGCGGACAAGGAACCGGATAATTGCATAAGGTTAACCTGCCGTTTGTATACACCGACGGCAGGCAATACGGCAAGGCAGACCGCAAGGCCCAGCGCCAGTATCACGCAGAAATGGCCGATTTCTGCAATCATTCTCCCGAACTGCCTCCAACAGACTTGTTATAACCAGACTTCTTATAATTAGAGCTACCCTCATGGGTTTCTTCCAATATATCTGCGATTTCAGGCGGCATGTAATTTTCGTCGTGTTTCGCCAATACCTCTTGCGCAACGAAAATACCCTGGTCATCCAGCACACCACGGGCAATAACCCCCTGTCCTTCACGAAACAGGTCCGGCAGTATGCCCACATACTGTACGGTGACCTCAGCCGCCTTCAAGTCGCTGATAATAAAATGCACTGTCAGGTCTTCCGAAGAACGCACCACGCTCCCGGCCACGACCATGCCACCGGCACGAATAAGTGGTCCAACCGGCGCCTGCCCTGCTGCTATCTGCTCCGGACTGTAAAACAGGTTGATATTTTCATTCAGGGCCTGCAGCGTCAGCCCAACGGCAACACCAGCAGTAACCACGACGAATAACACCAGCAACAGGCGGTTTCTGCGGTGAGATTTCATCTTTCCAAATTTCATGCGAGATCTTCTTTTCTATCCAGTAAATGTTGTTGCAGGCGTTTATGTTCCCTGATGACCTGCTTCCTCATCAGAATTGGCCTGGTAATGTTGTACACAAAGACGACGAGGGTAATGGCATAGGCACTCCAGACATAAAGCCCATAACCACCCATTTCAATGAAGGCTGAAAAACTGTCAAAATTCATGACGCGGCCGCCAGTTTTTTAACCCAGTCGGTACGAAATTCCCTGTTTATGATCTCCACCCGAATTCGCATCATCCACAGCGAGAAGAAAAAGAAATAGAAACCCAGCACCATCACCAGCAGCGGCAGCCACATTTCAGGTGGCATGGCAGGTTTTTCAGTTAACGAAAAACTGGACCCCT
>SMVA01144647.1_pt1 | contig 25488 bp, 26 predicted proteins | sample 2456451 | NCBI WGS metagenome assembly SMVA01 (sample SAMN11095933, study PRJNA526329) | marine sediment metagenome | biome: Marine sediment; feature: Surficial sediment; material: Deep marine sediment; isolation source: Hadal surficial sediment | place: Pacific Ocean | collected 2014-05 | depth... | reverse complement strand
TTTCTCGCAGGTCTGCCCGGAATTCTGGGCGCGGCCGATCTCAAGCGCAGCATCGAAGCGGGGGTGAAGGCGCACCAACGCGGCAAGACGCTGCTATGGGGCTTCGGTGCCCACGTCATCAAGGTCGGCCTGGCTCCGGTGGTGACCGATCTGCTGGAGCGGGGCTTGATCTCGGGAATCCTGATGAACGGCGCAGGTTGCGTACACGATCTCGAGCTCGCGATGATGGGACGCACCAGCGAGGACGTGGCCGAAGCGCTCGATGATGGCAGCTTCGGCATGGCAGCAGAGACCGCGGAGCAGCTCAACCGCGCCATTGCCGAAGGGTTCGCGGAGGATCTCGGCATGGGAGCCGCCGTTGGGCGCGAGATTCTCGATGGAAAATATCCGCACAAGGACCGTTCCATCCTGGCGACCGCGGCCCGGCTCGAAGTGCCCGTTACGGTCCACGTTGCCATCGGCACCGACGTCCACCACATGCATCCCAGCGCAGACGGCGCCGCGCTCGGTGCCACCAGCCACCGGGACTTCGAGACCCTGACGGCCCTGGTGTCGACGCTGGAAGGCGGTGTCTACATGAACGTGGGGTCTGCCGTGATCCTACCCGAGGTCTTTCTCAAGGCCCTGGCGCTGGCGCGCAATCTGGGCCACGAAGTGCGGCGCTTTACGACCGTGGACGTCGACTTCATCCGCCACTATCGACCGACCGTCAACGTCGTCGAACGACCGACGCGTCTGGGCGGGACCGGCCTGTCGCTGACCGGTCAACACGAAATCCTGGTGCCGTTGCTGGCCGCGGGTCTCATCGAAGGCATAGCTGGAAACGTCGCAGGCGGCGATGGCAAGCCGCAGCGCCGATGAGGGAAGCCATCGTCATTCAAGAAGGCGACATCACCGAGCAGGAAGTCGACGCCATCGTCAACGCGGCCAACAGCGAGCTGGTGTTGGGGGACGGCGTGGCCGGCGCAATTCGCGAGAAGGGCGGGCCCTCGATCCAGGAGGAATGTACGGCTCACGGCCCGGTGGCCGTGGGCGAGGCGGCCGTCACCGGTGCCGGCAACCTCGCCACGCGCTTCGTGATCCATGCGGCCGGCATGCCGCCTGGTGGCTCGGCCACGGCCGAGAGCATCCGGCTGTCGGTGCGACACAGCCTCGAGCGAGCGGCCGAGAAGGGCTGCCGCAGTATCGCGATTCCGGCCATCGGCGCGGGCCTCGGTGGCTTCCCCGTCCAGCGCTGCGCGGAGATCCTCTTCGACGAGGCCCGCGCCCACCTGCGCGGTGAGACGAGTCTCGAGGAGGTGCGGTTCGTGCTGTTCGGTGAGTCCACCTACCGGATCTTCGAGATGGTCGGCGACGCCGCCAAGATCCAGGAACAGCTGGAGCGCATGAGATCCCACCAGCGTCAGAGCTAGCGCTACGCTGTATCCCCATGTCGATTCACCTCCACCAGCTCGCCGCTGCCCTGTATCTCCTGGCATGCCTCGTGGCATGGATGGGGATGGCGTTGCGGGCCGCCCGGCTCGAACGGGGCTCGGTCTGGCTGCTGGCGGGCGCTGCCCTGGCTCACTTGGGCGCCTTCGCGACCCTCCATTCGCTGGAGCCGCCGCCGCCGCTGACCGACCTGCCGGCCGCCGTCTCCTTCATGGCCTGCGCCGGCACGATCTTCTTCCTGGCCATGCTGCGCAGACTGCGTCTGGATGGGCTGACCGTTTTGGTGGCTCCCGCCGCCTTCATCGGTGCTTTCTTTGCCGCGCTCCAGCTGCCCGAGGCTGAGCCTGCGGTCGTCGCTGGCAGTGGCTCCTGGCCCCACGCCCACGTGCTCCTGGCCAGTGCGGGGCTCGCGCTCCTCGGTGTGTCGGGCATGGCCGGGATGTTGTTCCTGGCCGAGCACCGGAGACTCAAGGCCAAGCAGCCGATCGATGTGGGCTTTCCCCTCCCGACGCTCGAAGCCCTCGATCTCGCCAACCGGGTCTCGCTGGCAGTGGGCTTTCCGCTGCTCACCCTGGGCGTGATCGCCGGCATGATCTGGGTACAGAACAGCCAGGGAGTGGTCTGGAGCGGCAGCGTTCACGAGACCTGGTCGGTCATTGCCTGGGCCGTCTACGCCGTACTGGCTGGCGCTCGCTTCGGTGCCAGCCAAGGTTCGCGCCAGGCCGCGGCCAGTGCCGTCGGCGGATTCGCCTTTCTCTGCTTCGCGGTGATCGGCGTGGGGCTGCTCACATGAGGATCGTCCTGCTCGGCATGAACCATCGCACGGCGCCGCTCGCTCTGCGCGAACGGCTGGCCGTCGACGACCCGGCTCCGGTGCTCGAGAAGCTCGTAGCCTGCGACGAGATCGACGAGGCCGTGCTCCTCTCGACTTGCAACCGGGTCGAGGTGGTGGTGGTCACCCGCAGCTACGACGCGGCTCGGTTGCGACTGCGTTCGCTCTTTGCCCGGGAGATTGCGTCGGATTCGATCGAGCTGAGCACGAGCGATCTGGACTCGTGCCTCTACGAACACGTGGACGGAGATGCGATGCGCCATGTCCTGCGCGTCGCCTCTTCGCTGGATTCGATGGTGGTGGGCGAGCCGCAGATTCTCGGTCAGACCAAGGACGCTTGTCGGGTGGCTACGGAGTGCGGGGCTGCGGGACCGATCTTGGGACGCCTCTTCCAGCACGCATTCGCCACTGCAAAGCGTGTGCGCAGCGAGACGCGGATCGCTGAACGTCCGGTGTCGGTGGCCCGTGTCGCCGTGGATCTGGCCCGCCAGATCTTCGAGAACCTGGCCGACAAGCAGGCGCTCCTGATCGGGGCAGGTGAAATGATCGAGATGGCCCTGGAGTCGCTGCGCAAGCACGGTCTCGAATCGATCCGGGTGGCCAACCGGACTCCGGAGCGGGCCCAAGAGCTTGCCGCGCGCTTCGGCGCCACGGCCCACGGACTCGACGAGCTGCCCCAGCTGATCGCCGAGGTGGATGTGGTGCTGACGTCGATCAGCGGTGACGATCCCGTGCTGACCGTCGAGCTGCTGGAGCGGGCGCTAGCGTCGCGCCGGGGACGCTCCCTGTTTGTGATCGATATCGGGGTTCCGCGCAATGCCGACCCGGCCATCAACGAACTGGACCCGGTCTATCTCTACGACATCGACGACCTGGCTTCGCTCGCCCGCAAGAACGCGGACGAGCGTCAGCGCGAGGGAGTGCGGGCGGAAACCATCATTGAAGAGCAGCACCAGCGCTTCGAAGGCTGGCTCACGGCCCAGCGCGCGATTCCAACCATCCGGCACCTGCGCGAGCGGGTGGAGTCGATTCGCGTCGACGAGCTCGCGCGCGCGCTGCGAAGGATTCCGCTCGACGATGACCAGCGCGAGGCCGTCGAGGCCCTGACGAAATCGATCGTGAACAAGATCCTCCACGCGCCCGTGTCAAAGCTGCGTCGCGAGGCCGAGCACGAAGAGGGCATTGTCTACCTCGAGGCAGCGCGCGCCCTGTTCGGTCTCGATGACGAAACATCGGACGAGGAATGACGCGGGTTCGCCTGGCCACACGGGCGAGCGAGCTGGCGCTCGCCCAGTCTGGAATGGTGGCGCGCCAGCTCGAACGGCTGCTCGGCGTCGAAATCGAGCTGCTGCCGCTCACGACGAAGGGCGATCGCCTGAAGGACGTCTCCCTGGCGAAGCTGGGCGGCAAGGGCTTGTTCGTGAAGGAGATCGAGGAGGCCCTGCTGGACGGGCGCGCCGATCTTGCCGTCCACAGCGCCAAGGATCTGCCGGCGAGGATTCCGGACGGTCTCGAGCTGGTGGCCTTTCCCGAGCGGGCCGATCCGCGCGACGCACTGATTGCGCGGGAACGGGGCACGACGCTGGCCGGTCTTGGCCGGGGCGCCCGGGTCGGAACCGGCAGTGTTCGGCGCTCGGCGCAGTTGCATGCGCTGCGGCCCGACCTCGAGATCGTTCCGTTGCGGGGTAACGTACCCACGCGGATTCGAAAGCTGGAGGATGAAGACCTCGACGCGGTGATTCTCGCCAGCGCCGGGCTCGAGCGCCTGGGCCTGGCCGAGCGGATCGACGAACGCATCGACCCGGCCCGCATGTTGCCCGCCGTAGGCCAGGGCATCCTGGCCATCGAGGGCCGGGCGGGAGACTCCATTTCGCGCGATGCCGCCATCATCAGCCACGCCGAAACCGTGGCCCGGGTCCGGGCCGAACGCGGAGTGCTGGTCGGACTCGATGCCGATTGCAACGTGCCGCTCGCCGCCTACGCGGAGGTCGAGGGCGGCAAGCTCCGCCTTCGCGCGCTGCTCGCCAACGCGAGCGGTCAGTGCCTGCTCACCTCGGAGATCGAAGGCGACGTCGATCGGGCCGCCGAGCTGGGAGCGCAGCTGGCCGAGCGGCTTCTGAAGGGCGGCGGGTTGCAGCTGCTGGAACAGCTGCGGGCTGAGAGTGGGTCATGACCGGTCGCCACAAGCCGGGCCGGGTGCTGCTGGTGGGAGCGGGGCCGGGGGATCCCGATCTCATCACCGTGCGCGGTGCCCAGGCGCTTCGGTCTGCCGACGTGGTCGTCTACGACGCCCTGGCCGCGGAGCAGCTGCTCGATCTCGCCCCGCCCGAGGCGCAACGCATCAACGTGGGCAAGCGCGGACACGACGATCCGACCCGACCGCAGGAAGAGACGACGGCACTTCTGTTGCGGCTCGCGCAGCAGGGCAAGACGGTCGTGCGCCTCAAGGGTGGCGATCCCTTCGTGTTCGGACGCGGCGGAGAGGAGGCTTCGGCACTCGCCGAGGCCGGCATCCCGTTCGAAATCGTTCCCGGCGTCTCCTCGGTGATCGGTGCACTGGCCTACGCGGGAATTCCCATCACCGACCGCCGCTACTCGGCCTCGTTCGCCGTCGTGACGGGTCACAAGGATCCGACCCGGGTGACGCAAGACACGCGCTGGGCCGATCTCGGCCGTGCGGCCGATACCCTCGTCATCTTGATGGGCATGCGAAACCTCGAAGGTCTCGTGGAGAAGATCATCGCTGGCGGACTTTCCCCGGAGACGCCGGCTGCGGTGGTGGTGGACGGAACGCTTCCGAGTCAGCGCGTGGTCGAGGCTCCCCTGAAGCAGCTCGCCGAGCGGGTTCGTGCCGAGGGTCTTGGAGCCCCCGCCGTGGTCGTGATCGGCAACGTCGTCAAGCTCCGTCAACACCTGAGCTGGATCGAGCGGCGCCCGCTCTTCGGACGTCGGGTGCTGGTGACGCGGACGCCCGAGCAGGCGAGTGAATGGATGGAGGCGCTGCGCGCGGCGGGAGCAGATCCGCAACTGATGCCGATGCTTCGAATCGAGGCCGCGTCGGACTTGGGCCCGCTGGACGCTGCGCTGGGCCGGCTGCACAGCTACGACGCCCTGCTGATCACGAGCGCCAATGCCATCCGGTTCTTGGCCGCGCGGGCGCGCGAACGCGACGTGCTGCTGCGCGAGTTCGGCGGCAGCGTCGTGTGCGTCGGGCCAAAGAGCGCCGAGGCGACGCTGGCCGAGGGGCTCCCGGTTCAGACGGTTCCGGCCGAACGCTTCGACGCCGAAGGCATGCTCGATGCTATCGAGAAGCAGTTCCCTCCGGCCGGTCGGCGCTTCCTGTTGCCCCAGGCCGAAGCCGCCCGGGAGACTCTGTGTGAGGGGCTTCGGGCGGCCGGTGCCATGGTCGATGCGGTGACGGCCTATCGTACCCTGGCTCCCGACACCGACGCCGCGGCGTTGTGCGAGCGTCTGACGGCGGGCCGGCTGGATGTGCTCACCTTCGCGAGTCCTTCGGCGGTCCGGAATTTCATGTCGTTGTTGGATGGGGCAGCGCGCCGGGCCGCGTCCAATTGTCTGGTGGCCGCCATTGGCCCCACGACCGCGGAGGCGCTACGCAAGGAGGGACTCGCGCCGGACGTCGTGCCGGAGCGGGCCAGCGCGGCGGACCTGGTGGCAGCGTTGATCGAGGCCTGCGGCGCGAAAGGACCGTCATGAGCTTTCCCATCACTCGCATGCGTCGCCTGCGCCAGAACGACAGCTTGCGCCGAATGGTCCGAGAGACCCGGGTCCACCGCGATGACCTGGTGCTGCCGCTCTTCGTGGTGGAGGGCAGCGGGATCCGTGAACCCGTTGCCTCGATGCCCGGTGTGTTTCGCCACTCGGTGGACATGCTCGTGAACGAGGTGAAGGAGGTGCGCGACCTGGGCATTCCCGCCGTCATCCTGTTCGGGATTCCCGGCGACAAGGATGCGCGGGGGTCCGGGGCCGATGCCGCGGATGGCATCGTGCAGCGCGCGGTGGAAGCCTCCAAGGCCGCCGAGCCCGAGCTCTGTGTCATCACCGATGTCTGTCTGTGTGAGTACACCGACCACGGCCACTGTGGCATCGTCGAGGGCCACGAGGTGCTCAACGACCCCTCGGTTCAGCGCCTGGCGGCGGTCGCCCTGTCCCATGCGCGAGCGGGCGCCGACGTGGTGGCGCCCTCGGATATGATGGACGGACGCGTTGCGGCCATTCGCGAGACGCTCGACCAGGGAGGGTTCGAGCGGGTGCCCATCCTGTCCTACGCGGCCAAGTTTGCCAGCGCCTACTACGGACCCTTTCGCGACGCGGCCGAGAGCACGCCCGCGTTCGGCGACCGGCGCAGCTACCAGATGGATCCGCCCAACGGGCGTGAAGCCCTGCGCGAAATGCGGCTCGACCTCGAAGAGGGTGCGGACGCGCTGATGGTGAAACCGGCGCTGCTATACCTCGATCTGCTGTCCGCCGCGCGTCGCGAGTTCGACGTCCCGCTGGCGGCGTATCACGTGTCTGGCGAGTACGCGATGATCCATGCCGCCGCTGAAAGGGGTTGGATCGACGGGGAGCGGGCCATGGACGAGGCGATGATCGCGATCAAGCGTGCGGGTGCCGACATGATCCTGACCTATGCAGCCAAGGACGTAGCCGCGAGACTGGGCTAGCGCATCGCGCGAGGAGGAGGCCGAGTGGCCCTGGTCTACAAGGTGGTCGAGACGAGTGACGTGAGCGATGTCGAGCTCGAGCGAATCCTGAACGAGACGACGTCCGAAGGCTGGGTTCTCGACCTGATGCAATTCGCCATGCGCGACTCGTCGAAGCGCCCGGCGATGGCCTTCATCACGTTTACGCGGGACAATGGCGAATGAAAGTCAGCCGGGGCGGCTGACTTTCATTCGCTTGGCGCAATCCAAGGGATTGCGCGGTTGCGCGGGGACGTTGTTGAATATTCAACTCCGTCCCGTTTACGATCGTTTCCCCGGGTTGGGGAGTTGAATATTCAACAACGTCCCCGTCCGTTTCCGCCCGCGTTTTCGAGGTCGTCGCGGTCGGGGGGAGATACGGCGTCCAGCTGCGTGGGCCGTGGCGGAACCGGTACTCCGGCCGCGTAGGGAAAGACCGTGCGGGCCAGGTCGATCTTGGACCCCATCATCTTGTTCACGCCGGCCAGTAGCCCGATCACCCGACCCAGCAGAACCAGATGGATGGGGATTCGTACGATCGGGTTCTGACGAATCCGCTTGGGTACCTCGCGTCCGAAGCGCTCGGTGAACTCCTTGTCGAGCTTCACTCCGTGCCGGAACTGCGTGGCCAGCTCCAGGATGAAGGCGGCGATTTCGTTCAACGAATCCGGGCGCCCGTCCCGGGTCTCGAAGCCGAGCTCGAGCATGGCTTCGGCCATGCTGTCGGCGTCACCCTGGATCATGGCGCTGGCGAATTGGACGGCGGTCTCCCGAAAGTGGGGCGGCAGCTCCTTGGCCAGACCGAAGTCGACGAAGACCAGGCGCGGACGTCCGTCCTCCATGGGCTGCACGATCAGGTTGCCGGGGTGCGGGTCGGCGTGGAAGAAGCCGTGGACCAGCACCTGTTCGCAGTAGGCCTCGATCAACAGTTGGGAGACCTGCTTCGGATCGAGTCCGGCCTTCTGGAGCCCTTCCAGATCGGTGATCTTGATGCCGTCGATGAAATCCATGACGAGCACCTTGCGCGTCGTGTACTCCCAGTGGATCCGAGGCACCGCGACGTCGTCGCGGTCGTCGAAGAAGCGGGAGACTCGTTCCGCGTTGTGGCCTTCGTTGACAAAGTTGAGCTCCCGGGGCACGTGGGTTCGCAGCTCGTCGATGAGTGGCATCAGCTCGAAGTCGCGCTCCAGGAACTCGACAGCGCGAAATAGCGCGCGCAGGTTGCGCAGGTCGCTGCGGACCAGGGCTTCGATCTCCGGGTATTGAACCTTGACGGCAACGCGCTCGCCGTTGCGCAGTCGGGCCTCGTGGACCTGGGCCAGTGAAGCGGAAGCGATTGGCTCCACCGAGAAGGAGCTGAAGACGTCGCCGAGGGGTCCGCCCAGCTCGGTTTCGACGGTGTCCCGCACCACGGAGAACGGGTGTGCGGGAACCCGGTCCTGGAGCTTCGAAAGGACTTCGACATAAGCGGGCGGAAGGATGTCGGCCCGGGTTCCCAGGAATTGGCAGCCCTTGAGGATCATCCCCTGCAGCTCGATCGCCACCTGATAGACTGACTCAGCGCTGCTGCGGTGGAACTTCCGCCAGCGCTCGTCCATGTCGCGCGGCGCCAGTCGGCGCTCGATGAAGCGGTGAGCGCGCAGGCCGAGATAGATGCGACCGAAGGTGGTGCCGATCCGGCGCGCCCGATAGAGGCGCTGGCCCGTACGCACCCTGGTGCTACCAGAGCTCGGGCGGCTTGGTAGGGCAGGACCAGGACGCGTCGAAGGATTCATCGCCGTTGGAGGCAGCGCCGGAGTCCTCGGCGTCTTCCTCTTCGCCCGCATATTCGTCGTCTTCATAGGGCGGTGTGTAGGCGCACTCCACCCAGCGCGGCGCTGGGAACTCGAGGATGTAGCTCGAGCCGAAGCTCCGATACCTGAACTGGCCGTCGTAGAGGAATCCGAAGCCGATGGACGGCGTCGGCACCTCGTCGAGATAATTGGCCTCGACCAGCTCGATCATTTCATCCGGGTAGATCTCTTCCTTCTCGAGGTAGGCGGCGAGCGCGTCGTTGATGCTCCGCGCCTGGTGTTCGCGGGTCACGTAGTAGTCCCAGCGCGCCCAGACTTCGCCGGTCACGAGCGGGACGGCGATCAGTGCGGCGCCGGCGGCCATGTGCAGGGCTCGTGCATCGAGCTTCCTGGGGCGGCCTCGAACGCCGACGCTGCTGGCGAGGGCGATGGCCAGGGCGCAGGCCACGGCGATCGGAATGTAGGTCTCGGCGCCCGCCCGGAAGGGCAGCAGGCTCATGGACGAGCCCGCCGCCACGATGAGCAACGGTGTCGTCACGCCCAGCATCACGCCGCCGATGACCAGCGGGATCTTCCGGTCGGGACGCCGGTGGGACAGGGCGATGCCGCCAGTGCCGATTGCGGCGCCCATCAGCCAGAGCATCACGAAAAGGGTGCCCACCTCCATGCCGAAGACGGGTACGGCCGGCCACGGGGAGAGACTGAACTGGAGCCTCGGGTCGGTGCCGGTGGCGTTTCGGATGAATCCGACCACCACGCAGAAGACGGGCAGGAATAGCGCGATCCGAAGCGGCCAGCTGCGGCGCAGCCAGCTCTCGGCCAGGAACGGCGCGGCCAGGGAGAAGCCGAGTGTGAGGGCCATGCACGCCAGGACCGCCGACGTGCGCCAGTAGAAGAACTCCCAAACCCGGGAGGCCGCATCGCCGTAGTAGGCGAAGAGCACGCAGGCGATCATCGCGCTGTACCCGAGCCCCCGCGCGACGGCCGAGCGTCCGGTGAGGAAGACGGCGATCGTCAGTGCGAGCGCTGGAAAGGTCAAGATTGCGATCAAGCGACCGGTGCTCTCGAATGCGAAGGAAAGCCAGGTTGCGCGGGTCATGAACCCCGACGGTTGGTACCAGGCTGGGTCAGTGGTGACCGGCGCCGGTCCGATTCCCTGATGAACGAGGTAGGCCCAGAAGACGGCGAGCACTCCGAAGAACCAGCAGAGCCAATCCAGCTTGCGCTCTGAGCGGGTCGATTCTTCGCTGGCGGTCACTTCTCCTCCTCGTTCTCTTTCAGTGCGGCGTGGAACTTGCTCACGGTGTCGCCCCCCGGCCCCTTGAGCCGGATCTCGGCCTTCACTTCGAGGGTACGGCCTTCCAGAATTTCTCGCATGATGGCTGCAAGATCCATCTGCTGCATCGACTGGGCGATCTCGAAGCTCAGGCGCTCGAGGAACTCTTTGCGGGTTCGCTCGCTCTGCTCCGTCGCGAAGTCCAACCAGTCCTTGGGGAGGGTGTCACCGAGGGCCTTGCGGATCGTTTCTTCGGTCAAGAAGAAGCCGGAGAGTCCGATGGAAAGCGCGCGGCGTGCGAAGTCGGGCAAAGCGGGCTTGCGCTCACTCGCTTCTTTGGGCTCCAACTCGTCCGTGCCGGGTTCTTTTTTGTTCCCTCGCTCCAGCGCCATGGAGTAGATTCCCCTTATGAGCCGGACCCGGGTTCGCGACATCATGCCCCGTAAGCTGGTCACGATCAGCGAGAGCGACAGGCTGTCGACGGTCGAGGATATCATGACGCTGGGTCAGGTGCGCCACATGCCCGTGGTTCACGCCGGGAAGCTCGTAGGCGTCGTCTCAGAACGCGACCTGCTGCGCGCGTCCCTCTCGAACCTGAGCGAGTTCGGCAACGAGGAGCGCCGGGCCTTTCTCCAGGTGGTGGAGATCGGGCGGGTGATGTCGACCCCGCCCGTCGTGACCGCGCTCGATACGAGCGTCGAGGAAGCGGCCCGGGTGATGGCGGAACGCAAGATCGGCTGCCTGCCCGTGGTCGACGGCGACGAATTGCTGGGTCTGATCACGGAGACCGATGTTCTCCGCTACTTCGCCGGGATGGCGCCCGCCGAAGACTGAGGCGATCACACCTCGAATCGCTTCCAGCGTCCCGAGGCGAAGCGCCAGCTCAGTAGCACGGCCTTGACGGTCCAATCCGCCAGCAGGCAGCACCATACGGCCTCCACGGTACCGAACAGGGGCTTGGCAACGACGACGGCCAACCCCAGTCGGAACACGAACAGCCCGATCAGGACGACCACAAGCGGGAAGCGTGTGTCCCCTGCGCCACGCAGGCCGCCGCCCAATGCGAACTCGACTGCCATGGCCGGCTGTGCGGCGCCCAGAATCCAGATGAAGCTGACCGTCAGGTCGACGGTCTCCTGTCCGACGGCGCCAAAGAGATTTGCCAGGGGACGCGCGAACACCACGATCACCAGACCCACGCTGCCCATCACGGCAACGGCATTGATCGCACAGCGCCAACCGAGCCGCTGGGCCACGTCGGGCAGGCGGGCGCCGAGGTTCTGTCCGACCAGGGTCGAAGCCGCCATGGAAAAGCCCATGCCGGGAACGAAGCAGAACGACAAGATGCGCACGCCGATCAGGTAGGCCGAGATGGACGCGGTCGAGAAGGATGACACGATGCCCATGAAGATCAGGAGTCCACCGCTGAAGACGGCCTGCTCGACGGCGGTCGGCAATCCGATGCGCAGCAGCCGCCAGGACAGGGCCCGTGTCAGGCTGGCGCGCCAGCTTCCCATCGGGAGAATCAGCTTGTCCCGTTGCCAGAGTGCGGTCATCACGCCGGCGGCAAACAGGAACACGAAGCCGGTCGCCCAGGCCGATCCCTCGGCACCGAGCTCGGGTGCTCCCAGCTTGCCGAAGATCAACGCGTAGTCGAGGACGACGTTGAGCAGCACCGTCAGCGAGCCGACGATGAGCGGAGTGCGAACGTCGCCGGCGGCTCTCAGCGCCTGTCCCAGGGTGACCTCGATCGCGAAGGGAATCTGGAACAGGAAGAGGATGGCGAGACACGTCCCGCCGAGAGCGGCCACTTCGGGCTCGACCTGAAGCACCGCCACGATCGCTTCGCTCCAGGGAATCATGAGCGTGATCAGGAGCCCCCCGACGACGGAGAGTGCGACGGAGCATTGTGTCGCTCGGGCCGCTTCTTCCGTGTTGCCGGCACCGAACTCCCGGGAGACGATGGCCATCGTTCCTGTCGTGACCGCCGCCAAGATGGCAAAGCTGAAGAAGTGGATCTGAAGCGCGATGCCGACCCCGGCGACGGCTTCGGTGCCCAGCGACGATACGAACAGGAAGTCGACGACGCCTACCAGCGAGTGCAATGTAAAGAGTGCAATCGTCGGCCAGGCGAGCTGCCAGACTCCCACCATCGGTGGCGTGATGACGGACTCCTCCGTCGGACCCGGTTCGTGTCGGCTGCCGTTCACGAGGTGACTTCAACCCCACCCGTCGGGACGTGTCCGGCAGTTCGATCGGCGAGTGCGGCGGTAGTGATCTGTCGCGGAGCGCCGATTGTCTTCCACGCTGTCGTGGTTCCGGCCCGGCGCAGGAAGGCTCGGCCGGTGGTGCGCCAGGACGTCGGGTTGAGGGGGTGCATGGAGTCGCCTTTCGTAATACGACGCCGACGCGTTTCAATCGTCGACGGGTTCTCGAAGGAAGCGCTGGAAGGCGGGCGGGACGATGCTGGGATCGAGAGGACGGGGAGCTCGTGCCACCACGTCGACGCCATTGTAGGTGTTCCAGAACAGGCTGGGGCCTCGTAGCCGGCCGGAGCGTGCGCGGACAACGATCTCGGCCAGGCATTTCGCGGTGTAGGTGGTCTCCAACTGGATTCCGGCCTGCCGCGCGAGCGTGATCGCCTCGCGGGCGGCCGGGGTCACGGCGCCGTAGCGCGGGCCAAGCTGGTCCTTCACATAGTCCAGCTGCGGCAGAGCGCGCCCTCTCGACGAAATCGACGCGTCCAGGCTGGCAAGCCAGCCGATCAGAGACGCGGCGGAAGCCAGGATGCGTTGCGGACTCGGTGGCAGGACGTCGTTGACCAGTACACCGACCAGTCGGGATCGCAAGCCGGTCAGGACGAGTCCAGCGGCCAGTCCGATCAGGCTCCCGCCGCTTCCGATCGCGACGTAGATGTCGGTGGGCTCCGGACATTCGCCGTTTTCGACCTGCTCGGCCAGTTCGAAGGCGGCGGCGACGAAGCCCAGGTTGCCGCGCCGCGACGTCCCCCCGGTCGGCACATATGTCGGCCGCTCCATTCGCAGGCTCGATGTGATGAACGTGCGCAACAGTTGGGCGGCCGCGCCGGGAAGGTTGCGGCCGTAGACGAGAGTGGCGCCGTAGGCCGCATGCAGCAGCAGCGACTGCTGGACCTCGCGGGTCACGGGTTGGTCGACGAGGATCAAGGTGGTGCTCATGCCCGCTTCCGAACCGAGCAGGGTCGTCGCCAGTCCATGATGGGTGCCGAGGCCGCCCGTCGTGATCAATCGTTTCGAGCGTCGGGCCCGTGCGGCCCCCAAGATGAACTCGAGCTTGCGCGGTTTGTTGCCGCCATAGAGGGAGCAGGTCCGGTCGTCCCGCTTGACCCAGAGATCGGGCGTGTCCGCTGGAAGTTCCGGCAGCCGCAGCCGCTCTACCGGCGTCGGTCCGCTCAGCAGCAGGTACCGCGGCAGAACCTCCGCCAGCGTGGGATGGGTCCGAAACAGGGCTGAGGCAGCGGGAGCCACGCCGCAGATGTGGACGAATCGCGGCCCCAATGCAACCGATTGACTTTTCCCGCGGGGATCCCGTACCCTCCGAAGTGCCCCCCCGGGACGCCCGCGCGCCACCGGTGGAATCGAGGTGGTGAATGGCGGTGGTGGAGAACGTCGAGGCGGAAGTCGGAGGACGACGACGCCTGCGCCTCTCGAACCCGGCCACTCTCGAGCCGATCGGCGAGATCGAAGTCCACGATGCGTCGGACGTTCGCGCCGCGGTCGAGCGCGCCCGGAAGGTCCAGCCTGTCTGGGCCGAGTTGGCCTTCGAAGAGCGCGGCCGTTTTCTCGAGCGCGCGGTGCGCGTAATCGTCGAGCGCCAAGACGAGTTCGTGGACGTGATCGTTTCCGAAACGGGAAAGCCGCGCATGGAAGCGTTATCCGCCGAGCTGATCTCGTCCTGCGATGCGCTCCAGTTTTATGCGAAGCGCGCCAAGGGTCTGCTGCGGGACCGGTCGATCCCACTCCACCTGTTGCGGACCAAGAAACTTCGGCTTGTCTGCAAGCCGGTCGGTGTAGTGGGAATCATCACGCCCTGGAACTTTCCTTTCGCGCTCACGATCAATCCTACGGCCCAGGCCTTGATGGCTGGCAATGCGGTGGTGCTCAAGCCTTCGGAAGTCACGCCCTTCTCGGGGCTGTTGCTGGAGGAGATCTTTGCGGCCGTGGGCCTTCCAGAAGGTGTCTTCACGGTCGTCACCGGTGACGGTGAGACCGGTGCCGCCCTGGTGGATGTCGGCGTCGACAAGATTTCGTTCACTGGGAGCGTTCAGACCGGCCGCAGGGTAGCCGAGGCATGCGGGCGCAACCTGATCCCGTGCACCCTGGAGCTCGGGGGCAAGGACCCGATGCTGGTGTGTGCAGATGCCGATCTCGACCGCGCCGCCCGCGGCGCAGTCTTCGGTGCCTTCACCAATTCGGGCCAGGTCTGCACGTCGACCGAGCGCGTCTACGTGGTTGACGAGGTTGCCGAAGCCTTCATCGCGAAGTGCGTGGATCTGACCTCAGAGCTTCGTCAGGGCAGCAACGGCGAATTCGACGTAGGCGCCATCATCTGGCCCGACCAGATCGACATCATCGAGAGCCATGTTCGCGACGCCGTGGAGAAGGGCGCACGTGTACTCGCCGGCGGCCGTCGCAATCCCGACGAGCGGGGCTACTTCTGGGAGCCCACGGTGCTGGTCGACGTCGATCACGAGATGGTCATCATGCGTGATGAGACCTTCGGTCCGGTGCTCCCGATCATGCGTGTTGCCGATGAGAACGAGGCGCTGCGTCTTGCCAACGAGACTGGTTACGGACTCAACGCCAACGTCTGGACCAAGGACAAACACCGCGGTCTCGAGCTCGCGCGCTCGATCGAGTCCGGCTCGGTCGTCGTGAACGATTGTATGATCACGTACGGCGTGACCGAATCTCCCTTCGGTGGAGTCAAGCAAAGCGGCATCGGCCGGGTGAACGGCGAGATGGGGCTCAAGGGGTACTGCAACGTGCAGTCGATCGTGATCGATCGGATGGGCGCGAAGTCGGAACCGCTCTGGTACCCGTACTCGAGCGAGAAGCTGGGTAGGATGAAGAAAATGATGCGGTTCCTGTGGGGAACCTCTCTCGGACGATTCCTCTCGTAGCCGAGTGGGCGCTACGCAGCAGGGCATCGTCCGATGATGCGGAGAACGGCATGATTTCGACGATCTTGGTGGCAAGCGACGGTTCTGAAGCTTCGGCTGTGGCTGAGCGCTATGGCGTGGCTCTGGCCGGCCGACTGAAGGCTCATGTATTGAGCCTTTCGGTCATCGAGGAGCGCCTGGCGAGCGGCCTGAAAGACGATGGCCTCGGCGTCACGGTGCCGTCGCAGGAAGCCGTCGCGGCCTACCTGAAGAGCCGCGCCGAGGCGACCTGTCGGCGCCTGTCGGAGAAGGCGCGGGCCGCAGGGGTCGAGTGCCAGTCCGAGACCGCGCAGGGAATCGCGGACGACCTGATCGTCGAGCGCGGCCAGCACGCAGACCTGCTCGTGCTGGGACGCGACGGACAACACAAGGAGTTCCGGACTGGATTGATCGGCTCGACGGTCAACGGCGTGGTTCGCAAGACCGGAAAGTCGGTGCTCGTGGTGCCCGATGGCGCTCAGCTGTCGGGGCCGATCATCCTGTCCTTCGATGGTTCGCCCGGTTCACGATTGGCCGCAACGCTCGCCGTCGAGTTCGCCACGAAGCTGTCCGAGCCGGTGCACGTCTTCGTCGATTCGAAGGACAAGGGGCGTGCCATCGCCCGCTTCGACGAGATCCGCAGCGTCGTCGGAACCCTGCCGGTACCGGTGCGTGAGATCTCGTCCACGCTCGGCAGGCCCGATGTGAAGGTCGTCGACTCGGCACGCGAGGTCCGGGCGAGCTTGATCGTGATGGGTGCCTTCGGCCGCAACCGGATCACCGACTACTTCCTGGGCAGCAACTCGGCGGCCGTGATCCGCACCTCGCCGATCGCGGTGCTCGTCGCGCGCTAGGCGGGAATGGTTCCGGTTGTCACGATCAGGCCGATCCGCTTGGCGGAGCTGGCCGCGGTGTTGGAGCGAAGCTTCGAAGGCGAGGGCGACTTTGAGATCAAGGGCGTGGCGGCACTCGAGTCCGCGGGTCCCAGCGATCTCTCCTTCGTCCGTTCAGAACGCTGGAGTGATGCTGTGTCGAGTTCCGCGGCAGGCGCCGTGATTGCGCCCGAAGGCGTCGACGTGGGCGGACGCGCGGTGATCCGCTCGCCCCAACCGGGCCTCGACTTCGCCCGCGCGGTGCGACGCATCCGGCCGATGCCGAGGCTACCGGCCGGCATCGATCCAGGCGCTCACGTGGCGGACGACGCCCAGCTGGATCCGACCGCCGCAGTCGGACCGGGCTGCGTCGTCGGCTCCGGTGCGCGCGTCGGAGCGGGGTCGATCTTGCACGCCAACGTGACCCTCTACGCCGGCGTCGTGGTGGGGGTCGATTGCCGCGTCCACGCCGGCTGTGTGCTCCGCGAGGGAACGGTTCTTGGCGATCGGGTGGCGCTGCAACCGGGAGTCATGCTCGGCGGCGACGGGTTCGGTTACCTCAGGAATGAGAAGGACGAGTGGGAATCGGTTCCCCAGACCGGTGGGGTCGTTCTGGAAGACGATGTCGAAATCGGCGCCAACGTGACCATCGACAGGGGAACCCTGGGCGACACGGTGATTCGGCGCGGCGCGAAGATCGACGATCTGTGCCTGATCGCCCACAACTGCGATGTGGGAGAGAACGTCCTGATCGCGGGCCAGGTCGGGATCGCCGGCAGCGTTGAGATCGGGCGCGATGCGATCCTGCTCGCGCAGGTCGGAGTGGTCGACCACGTCCGCATCGGGGCCCGCGCCTATGTCGGGGCCCAGTCTGGCGTCGCGGCGGATCTCGAGACTGGCGCTCGTGTGTTCGGGACGCCGGCTCTCGACCTGCCGCTGGGTCGGCGAGTGGCGGTGTCGCTGCGCCGGATCCCAGAACTCTTGCGCAGGATGCGACGCCTGGAGCGCCATCTCGACGCGGGTGCCAGCGACGAAGGCGAGTCGGAATGAAGCGCACACAGCTGAGCCGGCTCGAACGACAGATCCAGCAGGCGCGGCAGGGCCCCGAGCTTGAGGCCCTGCTGGCGTCCCTCAGACAGGACCCGCGCCAGGGTGCTCGACGGATCGTCGAGCGCACTGAGCGTCGGCTGTTGGCCGCGGCCCGCGAGCGCGAGCGCCTGGCCGGTCTTTTCGAGCTACGCCGGCAGTTGATCGCCGCGGGTGCACGATGGGTGGCCGGCGTCGACGAGGTCGGCGTCGGGCCCCTGGCCGGTCCGGTGGTGGCCTGCGCGGTGGTTCTTCCGGAGGAGACGGACCTTCCCGGTCTCAACGATTCCAAGAAGCTGTCGCCGGGCGCGCGCGAAGAACTGTCCCGGGGCATACGCGCTCAGGCCATCGATGTTTCGGTGGCGGAAGTGACGCCGCATGACATCGATCGGCTCAACATCCACCACGCCACACTCGAAGCCATGCGCCGTGCCGTGCTGGGCCTGACTCGTCCGCCTGACCACGTGCTCGTCGATGCCCGCACGATTCCGGGTCTCGAGATCCCGCAAACGGCCATCGTGGGTGGCGACTCCAAAGACGGTTCGATCGCGGCGGCCTCGATCGTGGCCAAGGTGTACCGTGACGCGCTGATGGTGGAACTCGACGCGCGCTTTCCGGTGTACGGGTTCGCTCGCCACAAGGGCTATCCGACACCCGACCATCAGGAAGCGCTTCGCGTTTATGGTCCGACGCCCGAGCATCGGCGTTCGTTCGCCCCCGTGGCACGCTCCGCCGTTGGCCGCTCCGGGCCGGCCTAGCCCAAGCGTGCGGCTCTTTGAAAAGCCCGAAGACTTCCAGGTCGAAGAAGTGCCCCTCTATGCTCCGACGGGGGAGGGCAGTCACACGTTCGTACGGATAGAGAAGCGCAATCGCACCACGCCCGAAGTTGCCCAGGATCTGGCGCGGGCCGCCGGAGTGAAGGCGCGGGACGTGGGCTATGCCGGGCTGAAGGACAAGTTGGCGGTCACCAGCCAGTGGTTCTCGGTGCCCGGACTCGCTCCCGAAGCGGCACTTGCGCTGAAGTTGTCCGATGCGCGCGTGCTCGAGGCCGCGGCGCATCCCCACAAGCTCCGGACGGGCCAGCTTCGAGCGAACCGCTTTCGTATCCTGGCCCGGGATGCCGAGCGCCAAGCAGACAGTGCCGAGGCCCGGATCCAGGAGCTCGTGGCACGCGGAATGCCGAACCGGTTCGGTCCCCAACGCTTTGGTCGTCGCGGCGATAACGCCGATCTTGGGCGACGTCTGCTTGCGGGCGAACTCAAGATGAGGGATCGCCGCCGCGCGCGTCTGTTCATTTCCGCACTGCAGGCCGAGGTGTTCAACGCCGTTCTCGAGCGCCGCGAGCTGCCGCTCGACGCCGTCGAGCTGGGCGATGTCGCCAGGGTGCAGGCCAGCGGCGGACTCTTTCTCGTGGAAGACGCCGAGGCAGAAAACGAGCGGGCCCAGTGCTTCGAGATCAGTCCAACCGGCCCGATCTTTGGCAATCGGGTGATCGAACCCGCGGGCCCCGTGGCGGAACGGGAGCGGGCCGTTCTGACGGAATGCGGAATCGACGTCGATTCGGTTTCTCCGCCGCCGGGTGTTCGCCTGCGCGGTTCCCGCCGTCCACTGCGCGTACTTCCCGAGGAGGTTCGACTCGAGCGCGAGGGACCGGATCTCGTGCTTCAGTTCATGCTTCCACCCGGCAGCTATGCCACCGTATTCCTCCAGGAGGTCCTGGGAGACACATCCGACTGACGGCCGCGTCGGGAGACGGTATGCTGGCGGCGTCTGTCGATCTCTGTCGCCAGGAGTTCCCATGAACATCGCCAACAACATTGTCGAGCTGATCGGTCGCACACCGCTGGTGCGCCTCAATCGAGTCGTGGCCGCAGTGAAGCCGCAGATCCTCGCAAAGCTCGAGAGCCAGAACCCCGCCGGGAGTGTGAAGGACCGCATCGGTCTCGCCATGATCGAGGCGGGCGAGCGCGATGGGCTGCTCAAGCCGGGCGAAACGGTCATCGTCGAGCCCACCAGCGGCAACACGGGCATCGCCCTGGCCTTCGTGGCGGCCGTCAAGGGCTACCAGTGCATCCTGACGATGCCGGAGTCCTTTAGCCCCGAGCGTCGCGCCGTGCTGCGGGCCTTCGGGGCGAAGCTGGTCCTGACCGATCCGTCCAAGGGCATGCCGGGTGCCATCGACCGGGCGAACGAGATCGCGGCGGCGCTTCCCAACTCTTTCGTACCCCAACAGTTCCGCAATCCGGCGAACCCCGAGGTCCACCGCAAGACCACGGCGGAAGAGATCTGGAACGACACCGACGGCGAAGTCGATGCGCTGATCTCGGGTGTGGGCACGGGTGGAACACTCACCGGAGTTGCCCAGGCCCTGAAGCAGCGCAAGCCCTCGTTCCAGGCGATCGCCGTCGAGCCGGCCGGAAGCCCCGTGCTGTCGGGCGGGTCGCCATCCCCCCATGTGATCCAGGGCATCGGTGCGGGGTTCGTTCCCGAAATTCTCGATACAGAGTTGATCGACGGCATCATCACCGTCGAGAACGACGAGGCCCTCGACATGGCACGCCGCATGGCGATCGAGGAGGGCATCCTGTGTGGCATCTCGTCCGGGGCCGCCGTCTCGGCCGCGATCAAGTACGCGACCGGAGACGGTGCGGAGCTGGGCATGATCGTCGTGATCATCCCGAGCTTCGGCGAGCGCTACATCCAGACCAAGCTCTTCGATCCCTATCGCTACGAGGGGAGTGACGACGTCGGGGTCTGAGGGCGGTCGGTCCATGATTCGTCCTTTCCACGGCCTCGGGCCGAAGCTCCATGCCAGTGCCTGGCTCGCTCCGGGCGCCGTGGTCGTGGACATGCCGGCGCGGCGGGTCCGGCCGGTCAGCGACGCCGAGCGCGAGTAGCAGCGGCTCCAAACGCTCGCCTACATCGAGACCGCCCGCGTGCACCGGGCGGAGGACGGCAAGGCCCGAGGCGCTACGCTCCCGCAAGCTGGATTGTGGGCCGGAGGTGGCATCGATGCCGCGTCGCGAAGAGAAGAAGGCGGAATCGCGTCGTCGGATCCTTGATTCGGCTCGGGAGGTCTTCTTCCGAGACGGTTTCATGGCCGCGAACCTGGACGAGGTGGCCGACAAGGCGGGTGTCGCCAAGGGGACGCTGTACCGATATTTCGAGAGCAAGGCCGATCTCTACGTGGCGGTGCTGGCCCACAACGGCGCCATCTTCGAGGAGAAGATGCGAGGCACCCTGTCGCCCGATCTTTCGGCCGTCGAGCAGGTTCGGACCACCGCCCATTTCTATTTCGCCCACTACGTTGCGAATCGGGATTACTTCCAGATCTTCTGGGCCATCGAGAACCAGTCGGTGATCGGCGAACTCCCAACGGCGGTGCTCGAGCAGGTCGCGCGGCTCTGGGAACACTGTATCCAGATCGTGGCCGAGCTGATCGAGAACGGAGTCAAGCAGGGCGAGTTTCAGGAATGCGACTCCTGGGAGGTTGCCCACCTGTTATGGACGATTGCGAACGGTCTCATCCAGACCGAGCACTCGGCGACCCGTCGTCGCCTGCGGCGAACCGGCCTCGATGAGGCGTTCGACGACGCCCTCGAGCTCGTCCTCCGCGGCCTTCGCGTCAGCTGACCCGACCCCGGACGGCCCATGGCCAACGACGCAGAAGAGCGGGTAAAACGCTTCTATCGCGACGTCGGCTGGCAGACCCAGGACGGCATCGCCGAAGACACCCGGCGATTCGAGGACCTTCGCGCCTGCGCCGGGGACTACGTCCGCCGCTGTCGACTCCGCGTGATGCGCCACACATTCCGGAGCGCGGCGCGGCCATCCTCGACATGGCCTCGGGCCCGATCGTCTTCGACGAATATCTCGAGTACTCCAAGAACTTCGAAAAACGCCACTGCGTCGACCTGTCTGAGGTGGCTCTGGAAGGTGCGCGGGCGCGCATCGGCGACCACGGCGTCTACCATTGCGGCAGCTTCTTCGATCTCGAATTCGATGACGACTTCTTCGACTGCGCCCTGAGCCTCCACACGATCTACCACATGGATGCCGGTCGGCAGGAGATCGCCGTGCGAAAACTTCTGCGCGTCACGAAGCCCGGCCATCCGGTCATCGTCGTGTACACCAGCCCGCGCACGTTGCTGGCCAAGCTGCTGATGCCTTGGCGCTGGTTCAAGCAGACCGTGAAGCGCATCCTCGTTGGCCGGCTCGAGCCGAAGGAGCCCGAGCTCTACTTCTCACCGCACCCGATTGATTGGTGGCGACGCTTCGAAGACATCGCCGACGTCCAGATCTTCCCCTGGCGTTCCTTCGACACGCCTCATCAACAAGTCCTGTTCCCGAACAATGCCCTGGGCCGCTGGATGTTCGACCGCCTCTTTGCTCTCGAAGACCGCTTCCCGCGCTTTTTCGCGCGCAACTTCCAATGGCCGATGATCGTGCTGCGGCGCAGCGGGGGTGATTCAAGCGACTGAGAGGCCCGGTCCGCGTCGCCCCGATCCGAGCTCGAACCGCTGCGCGATCTCGTCGCGTGGATCGGCCGGGATTGGATGGCGGAGCGCCGAGCTTCCAAGTTGAATTCTGCCGCGACGGCCGCGACTTGCGAGTCCGGCTCGCGAGCGGGGCGATTTTCCCCGCGGGGTTCGAGCTTCCACCGGTTGACACCGGAACGGGTCTGCGAGACTTTGGCAGCAACGTCATGCACGGGGGGACGCGGTCATGATGGAGAGCTTGAGCGAACTCAGAAACCGGATCCGTACGCTGGTTGCGGAGCAGTTGGGTCTCGATGTGGCAGAGGTCGATCCCGAAGCGAGCATTCTCGATGATCTCGGCGCTGATTCGCTCGACGTGGTCGAGCTGGTCATGCTCCTGGAGGATGAGTTCGACATCGAGGTGCCGGACAAGGCGGCCGAGGCGATGCGAACCATCGCCGACTTCGAACGCTACGTCGCAAAGCAGGTGGCCTGAGGGCACGCCGCCACAGCGGCGCGCCGCTGGCGGAGTTTCGGGAGCGGGTCAGGTCTGGGGGCGGAGGCCGGGGAGCCAACCCTTCACCGCACCCCCCAGGACCGTTGCGATCGCAGCGACGAGTGCGATCCCCAGGCGCGGTCGCATGTTGGCCTGGAGCATGTTCGTGACCGCCTCCTGCTGCTCGGGCCCGGGTGGGATCGTCTTCAGCGCCTGGATCATCTCGGGCATGACCAGCAGCATCGCGTAAAGAAAGAACACGCCGAGCAGGTAGAATATCCCGAGCATGAAGCGCGGCCGGAAGGTTGGCCGTCGGCTTTGGGCCGGTTCGGACATCGCCACGCTAGCGTATGAAGTCCCAGAGGCAGCGTCAAACCATGTCGCGCGATCAGAAGGCCCCTTCCCGCATCGTCATCATCGACGGCACGAACGCGCTCTACCGCGCCTTCTTTGCCCTTCCCGGCTTACGGGCGCCCGACGGAAGCCCGACGAACGCGGCCTACGGCTTCGTCACCATGTTGGGCAAGGTGATCCGGGAAGAGCAGGCGGACGCCGTCATCGTTGTCTTCGACGCCCGCGGCAAGACATTTCGCCACGCCCTCTATGCGGACTACAAGGCCGGTCGCGAGGCGCAGCCAGAGGATTTGTCGGCGCAGATTCCCCTGGTCCACGAGCTGGTCGAGGCGCATCGGATTCCCATCCTCGAGGTGCCCGACTTCGAGGCCGACGATGTGATCGCGACATTGGTGGCCCGTGCTCCGAAGGCCGCCCGAGTCTTCATCGTTTCCACGGACAAGGACCTGATGCAGCTGGTCAATGAGAACGTGATGCTCCTCGACGGCTTGCAGGGCCGGCGCTACGACTCGGCGGCGGTGGAGGAGCGCTTCGGAGTTCCGCCCGACAAAGTTCTTGACGTGCGCGCCCTGGTCGGCGACCCCAGTGACAACATCCCAGGTGTCCGGGGAATCGGCGCCAAGGGTGCGGCCCAACTGATCACCGAATGGGGCGATCTCGAGAACCTGCTCCAGCACGTGGACGAAGTGAAGGCGAAGCGTGCGCGAAACGCCCTGGGCGAACACGCCGAGGACGCCCGCCTGTCGAAGCAGCTCTCGACACTGCGCACCGATGTGCCGCTGCCCCTCGAGCTTTCCGACGCCGTCCTGACCGGGCCCGACGTGGATCGGCTGCGCGCGCTCTACGAGCGGTTGGGATTCACCCGCCTGCTCGAAACCCTCGATGGCGCTTCGACCACGACCGGCGAGGGCGCCGCGCCCCGCGTCGACGTGACCATCGTAAAGAGCCAGGCCGGTCTCGACGCCGTTCTCGAAGAACTCGCCAAGCTGCCGAACGCCACCCTGCTGCCGGTGCTGGACGAGGCGGGGCCCCTGGCTGGCTCCGCCGTCGGGCTGGCGATCGCTCTCGAGGGCGGACGGGCCGCGTACCTCTCCCTGGACGAGGATGCGCTACCGCTCGTCGAGGTGGCTTCCAGGCTCGAGCCGTTGCTGGGCGCACTGGGTTCGGTGGCCTGGGCGGGCTGGCAATCGAAGCTGACCCAGATCCTGTTCAGCGAGTGCGGAGTGTCTCTCAAGGTTCCCCACTTCGACGCCGAGATCGCGGCTGGGCTGCTCGACTCTTCCGCTGGGCACACGTTGCCCGCCGTGGCGGCTGAAGCTCTCGGCGCGAAGCTCCGCTCCTGGCAGGAGCTGGCCGGGCGGGGCGCCAAGGCAACGCCGGTGCGCGAGCTGACGCTGTCCGACGTGGCCCTGTGGGCGGGTGAATCGGTCTGTGCAGTCGCGGCTCTGCTGCCGGGACTGACCCGTCGACTGGACGCCGACGGCCTCACCGACCTCTTCGAAGCCGTGGAGCTGCCGCTCACGGGCGTGCTGGCCCGCATGGAGCGCACCGGCGTGCGGGTCGACGAGGACAAGCTCGAGGAGCTGTCCCGCGAGTACGCGGACCAGCTCGATGGCATCGAGAAGGAGATTCACCGCATGGCGGGTGAAGAGTTCCTGATCTCGTCACCCAAGCAGCTCCAGAAGATCCTGTTCGAGAAGCTCAAGCTACCGGCCATCCGGAAGACCAAGACCGGCTACTCGACCGACGAGGACGTGCTCGAGCAGCTCTCGGCCGAGCACGAATTGCCCGAGCGGGTGCTGGCCTTCCGCCGGCTGTCGAAGCTCAAGAACACCTACGTGGACGCTCTGCCGCCGTTGGTGAACGAGCGCACCGGGCGCATCCATCCCACCTTTCATCAGCTCGGCGCGGCGACGGGCAGGCTCTCGGCGACCCAGCCCAACGTCCAGAACATCCCGATCCGCACGCCGGAAGGCGTGCGCATCCGCGAGGCCTTCATTCCCGCCGAGGGTTACCTGCTGCTCTCGGCCGACTACTCCCAGGTGGAGCTGCGCATCCTGGCCCACTATTCCGAAGACCAGAGCCTGATCACAGCCTTTCAGTCGGGCGAGGACATCCACCGCCGCACCGCGGCCGAGGTGGCCGGGATCAGGCCGGACGAGGTCGACGACGACCAGCGGGCGCGGGCCAAGGCCGTCAATTTCGGAATCATCTACGGGTCGTCGGCCTTTGGTCTCGCGAGACAGCTCGGCATCAGGTCGGCCGAGGCCCAGCAGACGATCGACGCTTATTTCGAGCGGTACTCGGGCGTGCGCCGCTTCCTGGACGAGACCCTCGCCAAGGCACGCGAGCGGGGCTACGTGACCACCTACCTGGGCCGCAGGCGCTACCTGCCGGATCTGGGCTCACGCAACCGGACCCTGCGCCAGGCGGCCGAACGCATGGCCGTCAACTCGGTCATCCAGGGCACGGCGGCCGACCTGATCAAGCAGGCCATGGTGGCCGTGGACGCCGACCTGACTGCCAGCGGTTCGCGGGCGCGCATGATCCTCCAGGTCCACGACGAGCTGGTCTTCGAGGTGCCGGAGGCCGAGGCCGAGGCCCTGGCAGCTCGTGTCGTGGCGCAGATGGAGCAGGTGCTGCCGCTCCGGGTTCCGTTGCGGGTGCACGCGGCAATCGGCCGGAACTGGCGGGAAGCCCATTGAGCCCCCGGAGCCAGGACTCGGATGGCCCCAGTGGCCTGAACCTGACCGATCGAATAAAGGGGGCCGCGGCGGCGTCGGATCCGGGTAGAAACCGACGACTTTCGGGAGGTCGGGATCGGATGGGCAACCCAGCCGCGCTGGTGGCCGCAGACGGGGCTCCGGCGGACGACGAGATCGTCAGGCGGGCCCAGGCAGGTGATCACGATGCATTTCGGATGCTGGTGGAGCGGTATCAGGGGCGCGCCTATGGGCTGGCGCTTCGGGTCCTGCGCGATGAAGAGCA
>SMVA01383648.1_pt1 | contig 25501 bp, 25 predicted proteins | sample 2456451 | NCBI WGS metagenome assembly SMVA01 (sample SAMN11095933, study PRJNA526329) | marine sediment metagenome | biome: Marine sediment; feature: Surficial sediment; material: Deep marine sediment; isolation source: Hadal surficial sediment | place: Pacific Ocean | collected 2014-05 | depth... | reverse complement strand
CCGGCGTTAAACTCCCTGTCTGGGCGACGGTGTAACGACCGCAGGGCTCTTCCAGTATATCTTCACCGGTAAGCGGGTCTCTTTTTACGCCGCCATTGTGTGCCTGCACAGGCCCCATGGCACACTCCTGCATGCCCTGCAAATCCAACAGCACATGGGGCATGCCCACGTCCTTGAAAACCCGGTTATTGACGCCGTAGGGACGGCTGTCATCCCGATAGAAATTGCGCAGGTAAGTATACAGCCACTCCGGTTTGCGGGCGCGACTGACCAGGGTCAAATCGGGTGGAGTGGCCCCGAACCAAATTTTAGCCAGATCCTCATCCATGGCATTTTCCATCAGCGAACCCAGTTTCTGCTCGGGGTCAAACATCAGGTTAGCCTGCATCAAGTCCTCGGGAATGCCCAGGTCCAGTGCCACCCGGTTGTAGCGCGAGTACTGCAGGGAGTGGCAACCGAAACAATAGTTCATATACAGTTGGGCGCCATTTTGCAGCGAGGCCATGTCGTTGGGGTTTACGCTTATCTCGTCACAGGCCAAGGCGCCACAATTGTGCGCAGATTCGGAACCCACCACCTTCAGCGGTAGATATGCCAGTACGCCAATTAAAATCAAACCGCCTATACTGCCCCAGAAGCCGATGCCACCGTCGGTGGTCACACGCTCGGGCACGGGCTTGGTTTTATCCAGGCTGGTCCAGATGGGCATCAGCAGGAAAAAACCGAAGTAGAGTACTGAACAAATCTGGGCCAGGAAGGTGCGTTCGGGTGTAGGTGACTTCACGCCCAGTACGCCCAGGATCAAAAAGGACGATACAAACACTACCAACGCCACCTTGGTAATCCAGCCCCGATAACGCCATGACAGCACCGGGCTGCGATCCAGCCAGGGCAACATAAAGGGGATGGCAACAGACGCGGCAAAAGCCACAAAGCCCCAGAACTTATCGGGCACGGCGCGCAATACCGAATAAAATGGCGTGAAGTACCAGGTTGGGGCTATGTGTTCCGGGGTTTTCAGGGAGTTAGCTTCCTCAAAGTTGGGGAACTCCAGGAAAAACCCGCCCATTTCCGGCATGAAGAAGATAATAAAGCAGAACACAAACAAGAATACGCCTACCGCCTGCAGGTCATGCACGGTGTAGTACGGATGGAAGGCAATACCGTCCAACGGTACGCCGTTCTCGTCCTTGTGTTTCTTGATATCCACGCCATCGGGGTTATTGGAGCCCACCTCGTGCAACGCCAACAGATGGAGTACCACCAGAGCCAGCAACACAATGGGCAGGGCGATGACGTGCAGGGCGAAGAATCGGTTCAGGGTGATACCTGAAATCAGGTAGTCACCGCGAATCCAGGTCACCAGGTCGTCGCCAACCACGGGAATGGCACCAAACAGGGAGATAATAACCTGTGCCCCCCAATAGGACATCTGGCCCCAGGGCAGCACATAGCCCACAAAGGCTTCAGCCATCAGGCACACAAAAATCAGCATGCCGAAAATCCAGATAAGTTCCCGGGGCTTTTTGTACGACCCGTACAACAGGGCACGGAACATGTGAAGATAGATAACAATAAAAAATGCAGAGGCTCCGGTGGAGTGCATGTAGCGTATGAGCCAACCGTAGTCCACATCGCGCATGATGTACTCGACAGAGGCGAAGGCCCCCTCGGCACTGGGGTTGAAGCTCATGGTGAGCCACACGCCGGTCAATAGCTGGTTTACCAGTATCAACAGCGACAGCACGCCGAAGAAGTACCAGAAGTTAAAGTTCTTGGGGGCGTAATACTTGCCCATGTGGGTGTCCCATGCACGGACAATAGGCAGGCGTGCATCGACCCAATCACGTAATCCAACGAGCATATTCGACATTATGCAGTCTCCGTGTCTACGCCAATAACCAGGATGTTCTCGCCCTCAAAGGAATAAGGGGGTACTTCCAAATTCTTAGAAGCCGGAACGCCGGCATAAACGCGACCGGACAGGTCGAACTTGGAACCGTGGCAGGGGCAGAAGAAGCCGCCCAGCCAGGCGTCACCACCCAGATCTGTCGCACCGACTTCCGGGCGAAACTTGGGCGCGCAGCCAAGATGGGTGCAAAGCCCCACAATGACCAATAGTTCGCGGCGAATCGAGCGTGTAATACCCTCGATATAATCGGGCTGCTCCGAAATTTCAGACTCCGGGTCTTTTAGCTGTGCATCGAGCTTGGGCAGGTTGTCCAGCATCTCCTCGGTGCGATTCACCACATAAACCGGCTGGCCGCGCCAGGCCACAATAACCATTTGCCCGGGCTCCAGTTTGCCTATGTCGGCCCTGACCGGTGCACCGGCCGCTTTGGCGCGTGCTGATGGGTTCCAGGAACCCACAAACGGTACGGCAATACCCACGGCACCCGCCGCCCCTACCGCACTGGTCGCCCCGACCAGGAAACGTCGCCTGCCGGTGTTTACGCCATCGCTACTCATGTTTCATCCCCCCGATAACAAAACTTCGCTCAGCTGGGCTGGGCCCACTGAGTCTACCTTACAAAATGGTGCAAATGGTAATGAGTTTACCGCGCCGTTACAAGGGAAACGCTGTGGCTTTACTGACAACAGGCGCTCACTTGCTACATCTCAAAGACCAGGTTGCACAACAAAAAAAACGCTCGGTCTGCAAGCAAATCCGAGCGTTTTATCGGTGGAACCAACAACACCAGCGGCATGGCTCTGCCTGCCCCTGTTGACCCCACCCTCTACCGTTTCTAGCGCTTGGAGAACTGTGGCTTTTTGCGCGCCTTGCGCAGGCCAACCTTCTTCCGCTCGACTTCTCTGGCATCGCGAGTCACATAACCCGCTTTGCGCAGAGAGCCGCGCAGTGATTCATCATACTGCAGCAGTGCGCGGGTAATACCGTGGCGAATTGCGCCAGCCTGACCGAAACTGCCGCCGCCGGCAACCGTGATGTTGATGTCGAATTTGTCCGTCATTTCAACGAGTTCCAATGGCTGACGAACAATCATGCGGGCCACTTCACGACCAAAATACTGGTCGACTGGGCGCTGGTTGACGGTGATGTTACCGCCACCATTCTTCATGAAGACACGAGCGGTGGACGTCTTGCGACGACCGGTTCCGTAATATTGGGTAGCTGACATAAATAAGATCCGTTAAACGTTCAGTACTTGGGGCTGTTGGGCCGCATGCGGATGTTCGCCACCTGCGTACACTTTCAATTTCTTAAACATGGCGCGGCCCAGCGGGTTGCGCGGCAGCATACCTTTGACGGCGCCTTGAAGCACGCGCTCAGGCGCTTTATCAATCAATTTCTCGAAAGAGATCGATTTCAAGCCACCGGGGTAGCCCGTGTGGTGGCGATACAGTTTATCGGTGGTCTTGGCACCGGTAACCCGTATTTTTTCAGCATTAATCACCACGATGTAATCGCCGGTATCAACGTGGGGGGTATATTCCGCTTTGTGCTTACCGCGCAAACGATGCGCGATTTCACTGGCCAAACGGCCCAATGTCTTGTCACATGCGTCTACCACATACCAATCGTGGTTGACGTCTTCTGCCTTGGCACTAAAAGTTTTCATCAACATCCGCCTCTTGGAAGTACTCCAATTTCGAGAGCGCGAATACTAACCGGGGGAAGGAGGTATTTCAAGTATATATTTAAGAAATTCCGCAACTTAGGCGAATTGGTAATAGTCACACTCTGGCGGCATTACGGCTTGTGCTCCCTGGCCAAATACTCCATGGATTGCATCTCCTGCAGGCGGGAAATCGTGCGCTGGAACTCAAACGCCAAACGCCCTCCCCGATACAGTTCCAACAGCGGCTTTTCAGCGGCCAGTACCAGTTTTACATTGCGATCATAGAACTCATCGACCAAATTTACAAAGCGGCGCGCCTGATCGTCTGCATCGCCCCCCAGCGCCGGGACACCGGATATCAGCACCGCGTGATAAATGCGGGCCAGTTCTATGTAGTCATTCTGCGAGCGGGGCCCATCGCAGAGCTCGGCAAAATCAAACCAGACCACATCGTCAGCGACACGGCGCGCGGTCAAATAACGGCCATTGATCTCGATTCGCTCCCAATGCTTGCCCTGCTCCGGGGCCAGGCGCTCAAAGCTTGCCCGCAAACTCTGGTCCGCCATGTCATCCAGCGGGCAGTGATACAGTTCAGCCTGCTGCAGAACCCGCAGACGGTAATCCACACCGGCATCGAGGTTTACCACCTGGGTGTGTTTTTCTATCAGCGCTATCGCCGGTAAAAACCGCTGGCGCTGCAGCCCGTTTTCGTAGAGCCGGTCGGGAATGATATTTGAGGTTGCCACCAGGGTAACGCCGCGGGCAAACAACGCCTCCATCAAACCGCCAAGAATCATGGCATCGGCAATATCGGTGACAAAAAACTCATCAAAACAAATAATAACCGCCTCCGTGGCCATCCGCTGGGCCACCGCTTCCAGCGGATTCTTTTCACACTCCAGGGCTGTCAATTCGGCATGGACACGCTGCATAAAGCGATGAAAGTGCACACGGGTTTTGCGCTTGATAGGCAGGGCGTCATAGAACATGTCTACCAGATAGGTCTTGCCGCGACCCACGCCTCCCCACAGGTACAGCCCCGTTACGGGCGTGGTGTCGCGCTGTCGGAACCGGCTCAGTAGTCCAGCCAGCCCTGTGTTGGCGGCACGATCTTGGACCAGCAGACGGTCATACAGGTCCTGCAACAAGCCCACAACACGCTCCTGCGCGGGATCGTGGGTAAAACCCTCTCGTCGCAGATCGGCGCGATAGCGTTCGGTTGGCGTGCTGTTTGCGGCTCCCAAGGTGGTAAGTATCCAATGTCTGTAATCCGGCACACTTTAACCAGTGATCTACTTGATGGCAATGTCAGCGGCGGATGATTGAACCCGCTGCACGCTGTCCGACACACATTATTCGGTTGGAACCCCACGCCCTTATAATGTGTGTCGGACAGCGTGCAGCTCTTGCGGTGAAAACATCGGCGTAGAAGTTGCCACCATGGTAGTAGCCCTTGCCTGGGTTTTGCCTCTCAAAGGCGTGGGGTTCCAACTGAGAGAGGCAAAACCCAGGCAAGGGCTACGGCACGTTGTCCAATTACCATACGGAATGCCCCACACAACTCTGCCACCAATCAGGCAATACAGGTATACTGCAATTTTGCAGCAGAAAAGTTACGAGGAAGCATCCGTGGAAGTCACCAACATCGAAATCATAGCGGGGGCAGTTTTGCTTCTCCTGGGCGTGGGAATCGGCATGCTACTGGGGCGCCGTACATCCCCCCAGAGCCAGAAAAGTCGGGAAGTGGAACGCAAGCTCGATCAGGTTTTGCAGGACAAAAAAGCCTATGAAGATGAAGTGGTGGAGCATTTTACTGACACCGCCAAGTTGCTCAACTCACTTACCGAAAGCTACCGCGAAGTGCACAACCACCTCGCTTCCGGGGCGGCCGAACTGTGCCAGGGCCAGGGGCCGGTGGTGATGAACGCGCTGGGCAGTGACCGCGACCCCGCTGAAATACCGGGCCAGTTGGCAGAAGTACAAGCTCCGCTGGACTATGCACCGAAAACCTCACCGGATGAGAAGGGCATGTTAAACGAAGCATTCGGCCTGGAACGCGACCCATCGGCACAGCCCAGCGAGGACGCAGAGCCCGTTTCGCGGCCGTGACCGCGCGGCTCACACCGGATTATCTATGTCGATAAACTGGTGTTCGATACCAAATTTATCCGCCAGGTGCGCGCCCAGAGCCTGCACGCCATAGCGCTCCGTGGCGTGATGCCCGGCTGCCAGGAAGTGTATGCCCTGCTCCCTGGCACTGTGCACCGTCTGTTCTGACACTTCCCCGGTTACATACAGGTCGGCACCGGCGGCGGCAGCCGCGTCAATATATCCTTGCGCAGCCCCTGTACACCAGGCGATGCGCTGTACCAGTTCGGTGGCACCGGCACCCACATAGAGCGGCTCCCGGCCTGTCTCAGCCACCAGTTTCGCGGCTATCTGGGCCACGCTCAGCGGCTGAGGCAGGGAGCCAATACAACCCAGAGCCCCCGCCACACCGGGCTGCAGCGGCTCCATCGCAGTGGTGCCCAGGAGGCGACCAAAACAGGCGTTATTACCCAATTCCGGATGGGCATCCAAAGGCAGATGGTAGGCCAGCAGGCTGATATTGCTACCCAACAGAGCTGCCAGACGGCGGCGCTTCATACCCACAACCACCGGGGCTTCACCCTTCCAGAAATAGCCGTGGTGTACCAAAATGGCATCCGCACCCCAGGCTATGGCCTCATCAATGAGCGCCTGATTGGCGGTAACACCGGTGACCAGCCGAGACACCTGCGCCCTACCCTCCACCTGCAGGCCATTGGGGCAATAATCCTGGAAATTTTCCGGTTGTAATACACGCGCCACATGGGCGAGTAATTCTGTCAGGGCAATGGTCATATCCGGCATCCACATTTACTGAATAATAGAGCTGGCATCATATACAATGCGCACACAAACTATAATTGTGCAGAGCATGAAAAAGCTATTGAAATTTATCACCTGGCCGACAGTAGCCGGTCTGCTGGCCGCCGTACTGATACTGGATCGCCTGGTGTTACCGGGGAGCACAGCAAGGCCCGACACCGATCTCAGGGCCTCCAGCTATGCGCCCGCTGTGCGTATCGCCTCGCCCTCGGTGGTAAATATCTACACCGCCAAGCTGGTGAGCAATAACCCCAATCCACTGCTCAACGACAGCGTGATACGCCGTTTCCCACCCGCACAGAATCAGCGACCCCGCTGGGAGCGCTCCCTGGGCTCAGGTGTCATTATGTCGACAGAGGGCTATATACTCACCAACAATCATCTCATTAACGGTGCCGATGCCATCCAGATACTGCTACAGGATGGGCGCACCTCGGGCGCCATTATAGTGGGTACCGATGAGGCCACCGACCTGGCTGTGCTGAAAATTCAGCTGCCGGACCTGCAGGCCATTAAACCGGGGCAGCCCAATAGCGCCCGGGTAGGGGATATTGTCCTGGCCATAGGCAATCCACTGGGCTTCGGCCACACAGTTACCCAGGGCATAGTCTCGGCCCTGGGCAGGTACGGCCTGCAGCCCGATACCTACGAAAACTACATACAGACCGACGCCACCATCCACCAGGGCAATTCGGGTGGCGCGCTGATCGATACCCGCGGCCGATTGCTGGGTATTAACACACTGACCTTCACCCCGGGCTCACAGGCGGGCAGCGGCCTGTCAGCCAGCGGCATCAGTCTGGCGATACCGGTGGACATCGCCATGTTCGTGATGCAGGACTTGATAGACTACGGTGAGGTCATTCGGGGCTGGCTGGGCGTGAGGGTTAACCCGGTGCGAAAAGCAGACAGCAGCAACCCCCAGGAGCAGGCCTTGATTGTAGTGACGGTAACCCCGGGCAGCCCAGCCAATAAGGCCGGCATCGAATTGGGCGACATCATCACCCACATAGACAATGAACCGGTGCGCGACGGCAGGCTGACCATGCACCGCATTGCCCTGCTGCGCCCCGGCGACAGCATAGCCATCACAGTACAACGCAATCAGCAGAGCCTGGACTTACAGGCCGTGATAGGCACCCTGCAGCAATCGCGGGCGAACTAGCGCGACAATACCAGCTGCCTTAGAAGACATGAATTTGGTTACTTTGGACAAGCCCGTAGTGTTAGTTCCTGGGAGCCTCTCCCCAGACACGACGTGAATCCGTCCCTGGAGTCTCGTCTGCCGCGTCCATGCGGCAGGCGGTCTGGGGAGAGGCTCCCAGGAACCAACACTACTCCATGCAAAGCTGGCAATTCATGTGTTTTACAAGTGAGGTCAGATTTTTAGCGCGATACGAGTAAAGGCCGGGGGCAGATTCCCCCTTGCAGGACCGTCTGAGGCCATGGATGGCTTGGTCCGACATCTCGGATGCGAGCCCGCATGGATGCGTCTTTTGCGTGTCCAGCAAGGGGGAATCTGCCCCCGGCCTTTACGGGAACCCCACAAAAAACCTAAGACTCCTCGCGATAACCACGCAACCGCATCTCCGCACTGCGCGCATGGGCAGTCAGAGATTCGCCCCTGGCCAGCACCGAGGCCACTTCACCCAATTCCTGCACACCTTGCTCACTACACATGATCAGCGAACTGCGCTTCTGGAAGTCGTAGACGCCCAGCGGCGAAGAAAAGCGCGCAGTGCCCGAGGTGGGTAATACGTGGTTGGGGCCCGCACAGTAGTCTCCCAGCACCTCGGCGGTATAGGCGCCCATAAAAATAGCCCCCGCGTGCTCAACCAGCGGTAGCAGCGCCTCGGGGTCGGCCACAGACAGCTCCAGGTGCTCGGGAGCCAGTTCGTTGCTGATTGACACGGCCTGCTCTAGATTGCGGGTCTTAATCATGGCGCCACGATTAGCGAGGGAGACACGGATGATGTCGGCTCTTTCCATGTCAGGCAACAGGCGGTCGATACTTGAAGCTACCTCTTTCAGGTAATCAGCATCCGGGCACAACAGGATGGCCTGGGCATTTTCATCGTGTTCACACTGGGAAAAGAGGTCCATGGCGACCCAGTCGGGCGCCGTGCTGCCATCGCAGATAATCAGTATTTCCGAGGGGCCGGCGATCATATCGATGCCGACTTTTCCAAACACCTGTCGTTTCGCTGTAGCTACGTAGATATTACCCGGGCCTACGATTTTATCCACCGCGGGAACGCTCTGTGTGCCGTAGGCGAGGGCGGCAATAGCCTGTGCACCACCGACGGTGAACACACGGTCCACACCCGCTATTTGGGCCGCGGCCAACACCATGTCATTCAACACGCCGTCGGGGGCCGGCACCACCATGACAATTTCCTCTACGCCGGCCACCTTGGCTGGCAGGGCATTCATCAATACCGATGAGGGGTAGCTGGCCTTGCCGCCGGGCACATAGATGCCGACACGCTTGATCGCGGTGATTTTTTGTCCCAGCAGGTTGCCAGCGGCGTCCCGGTACTGCCAACTTTCCTGTTTTTGATGCTGGTGATAGCTGCGCACCCGATCAGCGGCAATCTCCAGGGCATTACGTCGGCTCTTGTCTAATTGATCCAGGGCGCTCTGCAGGCGCGCCGGGGGCACCTGCAACTGCTGCACCGAGTCCACCTTCAGCCCATCAAATTTTGCCGTGTATTCAAGTAATGCCTCATCGCCCCTGGCGATAACGTCGGCAATAATAGCGGCCACCGTGCCGATCACCTGAGGATCCAGTTGTTGCTGCCGGGCAGTGAGCTTTTTCAACTGTGCCGGGAAGTCCGCTTGAGCTGTATCCAATCGCTGCATCACCACACCCCGGGCTCAACGCCCAGCAACCACCTCAGACAATCTGTCAATGACGCCCTGGATGGTATCGTAACGCGAGCGCATGGCCGCCTTGTTGATAATAAGCCGGGAGCTTATGCGGGCAATCTCCTGCAGCGGTTCCATGCCATTGGCCCGCAGGGTATTCCCGGTATCCACGATATCGACGATTAAATCTGCCAGGTTCATCAACGGTGCCAACTCCATGGCACCGTAGAGCTTGATGACATCGGCGTGCACACCCTGTTCGGCAAAAAAGCGCCGGGTGATATTGGCAAACTTGGAGGCCACCCTGATGCGTGCACCCCCGCCCTGCCAGCCCACTGGCCCCGCCGTCATCAGGCGACAGCGTGCAATACCCAGGTCCAGCGGCTCGTACAGCCCCTGGGCGCCGTGTTCCAACAGCACGTCTTTGCCCACCACGCCGATATCTGCAGCGCCATGACGAACATAGGTGGGCACGTCGGTTCCGCGAATAATTATCATACGGATATCCGGCCGGTTGGTCTCGAAGATTAACTTGCGGCTGCTAAATACATCCTCTAGCGGCTCAATACCTGCCTGTGCCAGCAGGGGCAAAGTCTCTCTAAGAATACGCCCTTTGGTGAGGGCAATAGTGAGCGGTGAATTCATTGCAGCTTGTTCCGATTCGACATTCAGTCAGGCAGGCGACGGATATCCGCGCCCAGCAGGAGCAGCTTCTCCTCGATAGTTTCATAGCCTCTATCAATATGATAGATGCGGTGAATATGGGTCTCACCCTGCGCCACCAGCCCCGCGATGACCAAACTGGCGGAGGCCCGCAGATCGGATGCCATCACCGGTGCACCCTGCAATTGCTCCTGTCCGACGATAATGGCGGTGTTGCCCTCGATACTGATACTGGCGCCCATACGATTCATCTCGTGGATCTGGATCATGCGGTTTTCAAATATTGTCTCGGTGACCAGGGACGTACCCTCGGCAACGGCATTCATGGCGGTGAATTGCGCTTGCATGTCCGTGGGGAAGCCGGGATAGGGAGAGGTCTTAATATTGACCGCCTTGGGTCTGCGCCCGTGCATATCGAGTTCTATCCAATCGGGGCCCACCGTTACGTCGGCCCCCGCCTCTTCCAGCTTGTGTAGCACCGCTTCCAGGTACTGCGGGCAAGCCTCTCGCAGCTTGATTCTGCCCCGTGTCGCGGCGGCAGCCACCAGATAGGTACCCGCTTCAATGCGATCGGGCATAACATCATAGGTACACCCGTGCAGGCGCTCTACGCCGTCAATGACGATGGTGTCAGTGCCGTGGCCGGTAATGTTTGCGCCCATCGCGATAAGACAGCGCGCCAGGTCTACAACCTCGGGCTCCCTCGCTGCGTTTTCGATCACTGTTTGTCCTTCAGCCAGCGTGGCGGCCATGAGGATGTTTTCTGTACCGCCCACGGTAACAATTTCCATCAGGATTTTGGCGCCTTTCAGCCGGCCATCCACCGATGCATTGATGTAGCCACCCTCAACGTTGATGGTCGCCCCCATCGCCTCCAAACCGCGCAAGTGCAGGTCTACGGGACGACTGCCAATGGCACAGCCACCGGGAAAAGAGACATGTGCCTTGCCAAAGTGCGCCAGCATGGGGCCCAACACCAAAATGGAGGCGCGCATGGTTTTTACCAGTTCATAGGGCGCGGAAAATTCTGATATGGTCGAGGCGTTTACTTCAATGCTCAATTTTTCATCGACGGTGAGTTCCACACCCATGCAGCCCAGCAACTCAATCATGGTTGTGACATCATGCAGGTGGGGGACGTTTCTGATGGTCACCGGCTCATCCGGTAGCAAGGTGGCGGCCAGAATAGGGAGTGCGGCATTTTTTGCGCCGGAAATTCGCAGTTCGCCGTTCAGCACCCTGCCACCTTGAATAACTAGTTTATCCACAATATCTCCGCTTAACGCTATTTAGCGCGCCATTCATCGGGCGTATAGGTGGTAATGTTTACCGCGTGAATGACACCTTCGGCAATCTGATCACTGAGTGCCCCGTACACCAGCTGCTGTTTTTGCACCGGGCGCAGGCCGGCAAACACATCGCCAATGACACTGATGTCGTAGCTGTTTCCCTCCCCCTGAACCACCACTTCACACCCTTGCAGGTGGTTTGCCACCAGGGCTTTAACTTGCACCGCATCCACGCTTTATACTCCTTCTCGTCATTTTATTTCCGCACAGGAAACCCGGGGCCGGCATTTTAGGAGAAAATGTGGCCGATTAACAGCAGATTGGAGCCGGGTTCAACCAGCCGTCTCGGTGCCCGACCAGTTATCGATGACGGCATCAATATCGCCGTTGTGTTTGCGAGCGGAGGCCTGAAACTGATTCCTGTAAATCTCACCCAGATTGACACTCTCGATAATGATATTGCGCAGCTTCCATTGCTTCTCTTTATTCAACCCCATCTGGTACATCAAAACATAGGGCTGTGAGTTTTCGCCGTAAATCAACTGTTGCACCGAGACCCGGGTTTGCTGGGCACCCGAGGCTTCGGGTGCACTCACTTCTATCCTGGAGCCGCTGAAGGCCATCAGGCCTTTACTGTAGGTGGCCACCAGGCCGATGCGCATCACCCCGGTAAAGCGCTCCAATTGACCACGCAACTGGGTGCGCCCCGCCTCATCCAGGGAGCGATAGCGGTCGCCGCTGGCATAGGGGCCCATCACACTGCGGGCAAAGCCCCGGTAATCGATGACCGGCGCCAGAATTTCATCCACTGCCTGATAATATCGAGTGGGGTCCTCATCGGCATATTCACGGGCTTCTTCAACCACCACCATCACTTGCTCTGTGGCCGAGCGAACAACATCGTGGGCGGACTGATTGGACTCGGCTGCCAGGCTGGGGCCGCTACCACCGAGCAGCGAAAAACACAGTATCGCGCCAGTGATTGCACCCAACCCCCACCGAAAATGTACCGCTGTAGACATCCGCCTCCCCTTAATCCTCAAATTGTAGTATCCACGCCCTCGTTGCCCTGTATAATCCCGGCTTTGCAGGAGACAAGCTTGCGCTTTCGAGTGTCTGCTTCACACTGCCTATGACAACAGCAATGCAAGCACAGTTCCTGGCCCACTGCGCGATGCACACTGTAACAGGAATATTGCCTATATGCTGATAGCCGCAGCCGCCATTTTGGCCGGCTTCATAATCTTAATCTGGAGTGCCGACCTGTTCGTCTCCGGTGCGGCATCCATCGCAGAAAACATGGGTATGTCACCCATTGTTATTGGGCTGACCATCGTCTCAATGGGTACATCCGCCCCCGAGGTTCTGGTAGCCATAATCGCCACCATGTCGGACTCCGGGGAATTGGCCGTGGGCAACGCCATTGGCTCGAACATCGCCAATACCGGACTGGTATTGGGCATTACCCTGCTCATCGTACCCATGTGCGTACACCATCGCTGCATGAGGCAGGAGATTCCCGCTTTGATTGTGGTGACCCTGGGCGTGGGCTTGCTGCTGCTGGACGGTGAGATCTCCAGGGTTGATGGCACTTTAATGATGGGTGCCCTGTTTCTGATTCTGTTCCAGATGGTGCGCAGTCAAACCAGTGACACTACCCTGGTGGAGGAGGCGGAAGATGAGCCGCTGCTACACCTCAAGCCCATACGCGCCTGGGTGACCTTCGCCATCGGCCTCGCTCTGCTTATCGCCAGCTCGCATCTGTTGGTATGGGGGGCCGTGTCCATCGCTTCACAACTGGGCGTTTCCCGGTTGGTAATAGGCCTGACCATCGTGGCCGTTGGTACCAGCCTGCCCGAACTGGCTGCAACTGTGGCCAGTGCCCTGCGCGGCCACACCGAGATTGCACTGGGCAATATTATCGGTTCCAACCTGTTCAATTTGCTGGGTGTCATGTCTATTCCCGGCATTATTAACGGCGAACTACTGGATCCGCAAGTGCTATCACGGGACTATGCGGCCATGACCGGTATCACGCTAATCCTCGCCGCCGGCATTCACCTGGGAAGAAAAAGAAAGGCCGCCCTGGATGCACACTCATATCTGGGGCGCTCCATGGGGGCTCTGTTACTCTCGCTGTATGGCGGTTATTATTACTGGCTGTACATGACCATTTAGCGGGTACACGAGCATGAGTAAACAGGGCTTCATCGCCTCCGCACAAAGAACGATTAGAATGGAATGCGCGGCCGTGGCCGTGCTGGAGGCACGCATAGGCGACAGCTTTATCCACGCCTGTGAAATTCTGCTGCAAACCCGGGGACGGGTGATAGTGACAGGCATGGGTAAATCCGGCCATATCGCGCGAAAAATTGCCGCCACCCTGGCCAGCACAGGCACGCCGGCATTCTTTGTCCACCCGGGTGAAGCCAGCCACGGCGACATGGGCATGATCACCAGCGACGACTCCGTTATAGCATTGTCCAACAGCGGCGCGGTTCCCGAACTGCTCACCCTGTTGCCCCTGCTCAAACGCCTGGGTATACCCCTAATCAGTATGACGGGGAACTGCACATCGCCACTGGCCTCCTCTTCAGATGCACACCTGGATACCGGTGTGGAGACGGAGGCCTGTCCTCTGGATCTCGCGCCAACCTCCAGCACCACCACGGCATTGGTCATGGGTGACGCTATCGCCATAGCGCTGCTGGAGGCCAGAGGCTTCACGGCGGAGGATTTTGCCTTCTCCCACCCCGGGGGCACCCTGGGGAAACAATTGTTGCTCAAGGTCGACGAGCTGATGCACACCGGGGCGGATATCCCCCGGGTAACACCGGACACGGTACTGTCCCAGGCTCTGCTGGAGATCACCAGCAAGGGACTGGGCATGACCACGGTCCAGGGTGACACAGGCACACTGGCGGGTATCTTTACCGATGGTGATTTGCGGCGTGTCCTGGACGGGGACATCGATATTAAAACGACGGCCATATCCCAAGTGATGACGCGCCAGTGCAGAACCATTGCAAGGGGAATGCTGGCAGCGGAATCGCTGCGCATCATGGAACAGCACAAAATCAGTTCACTGGTGGTCACCGATGAGCAACAACACATTGTGGGTATCGTGCACCTTAACGACCTGCTAAAAACTGGTATCGTCTGAAACGGGATACAACTATGACCTATGCCCAGGATAAAGCTCAAGCTGTTAGCCTACTCGCGCTCGATGTAGATGGCATACTGACAGACGGGCGAATTTACTATGGCAATAACGGCGAAGAACTGAAGGCCTTCAACATCAAGGATGGCCTGGGTATCAAATTGCTGCAACGAGCCGGTATCCCGGTTGCCATTATAACCGGCCGAAAATCAGCCATTGTACAGCGCCGCGCCGAAGAACTGGGCATCTCCGAGGTCATACAAGGTCGCGAGGACAAGTGCCAGGCATTACAGGAACTGTGCCAGCGTCACAAGCTGAGTCCAGCGGACTGCGCCTACATGGGGGACGACCTGCCAGATCTCGCCGCCATTAATGCTGCCGGCCTGGGTCTGACCGTGGCCGACGCAGTGGCAGCGGTACGCAGCGCCGCCCAGTGGTGTAGCTCTCGCAATGGCGGCGACGGTGCCGTTCGCGAAGCCTGCGAGTTTATCCTGCGGGCAAAGGGCAAATTGTCCGAACTGGAAGCACCTTACAACTGATATGCCCAGGCCTATTCTGTTCTTAGCGTTACTGGCCAGCCTGGCTGCCGCCGGGCTGTATTTTTGGGACTCGGGCGAACCGCAGGAATCGGAGGCAAGCCTGGCGCAAAAACACCTGGCCAAAACCTATTTGGTGAACACCCGTTCCCTGCGCTACGGTGAACGCGGCGCCCTGACCGAAATATTGGAAGCAACCAGCGTGCGCTATTTTCCCAATCAGAATCACTCTGTGCTTGTTGCCCCCAAATACTACTCCCACAACGGCAATGATAGAACCTGGTCAGTGGTGTCGGATACCGGGCGCTTTCTGGACAACCGGGAGTTATTATTTCTGCAGGGCAACGTGGTTCTCACTGACGATCAGAATGAAGGCCGTTTGTATACCGAAGCCATGCAAATCAACCTGCAAAAAAAGACCGCCCGCTCGCGGGTTCCCGTCACGCTCAAACAGGGACTCAATACCATCACCGCAGATGGTATGCTGGCCGACCTGAATAAAGAACAAATTCGATTGACGCCCAATGTGGAGAGCATCTATGCGCCCGTTTCACCCTAGCACCGCTGCCTTTTTACTGCTGTACTGCGCACTGTCGAACCCCGGCTTCGCGCTGCCGGGAGACAGGGAGCAGGCTATCCATATTTCTGCGGACAAAGCGCTGCGGGACGAGAAGAAGGGCCTAACCGTCTACAGCGGCAATGTAGTACTCGACCAGGGTAGCCTGCATATCTCGGCGGACAGAATTACGGTGTACAGAATAGTGGAAGAGGGCGATAAAATAGTCGCCACAGGGCAACCCGCGCGGGTGCAGCAGCAACCCAACCCGGGTGAGGAGTTGATGCGAGCCCACGCCGATGTCATTGAATACTACAAAAGTGAAGACCGGCTGCGCCTGCAATCCAACGCACAGATTGCGCAGGGGGGCTCCACCGTCAAGGGTCAGACGATAGATTATTTCATCACCCGGCAAGTGGTAAAAGCGGTCTCCGATCGAACCCAGGAGGACAGCAGGGTCGAAGTGATTATTCCGGCAAACAGACTGAAAAAAAACGAGGATGACAGTGGCGCGGCTGAGGGCAAGTAATCTGGCGAAGGCCTACAAAGGCAGAGAAGTGGTCCAGGATGTCTCCCTGGAATTGAGCAGTGGTCAAATAGTCGGCCTGCTGGGGCCAAACGGTGCGGGCAAGACCACCTGTTTTTATATGATTGTCGGTATTGTCCAGGCCGACCGGGGCACGATCACCATCGACGGAGAAGACCTCACCCCCCTGTCCATGCACGACAGGGCGCGGCGCGGCATCGGCTACCTGCCCCAGGAGGCCTCCATCTTCCGCAAACTCTCTGTGGGGGATAACATCCTGGCCATCCTGGAGACCCGGCCAGACCTGAACAGAGCCCAGCGATTGCAGCGACGCGACCAACTGCTGGAGGAGTTCCATGTCACTCACCTGCGCGACAGCCTGGGCCAGGCACTGTCCGGCGGCGAGCGACGGCGCATAGAAATTGCCCGCGCACTGGCAACCGAACCCGACTTCATCTTGCTGGACGAACCCTTTGCCGGCGTGGACCCCATCTCCGTGAAAGATATCAAGGCCATCGTCACCCACCTGCGCGACCGCGGTATCGGTGTGTTAATCACCGACCACAATGTGCGCGATACTCTCGACATCTGCGAAAAGGCTTATATAGTGGGCGAAGGCCATATCATCGCCGAGGGCACTGCCGAGGAAATTCTCGCCAATGAACAGGTACGCCGAGTTTATCTGGGTGATGAATTTCGTATGTAGGGTTGGGCTAATTATCGGTTAGCGAACACCTACAGCAATTTCGGGCCATAAGTTAGCAATTTTCGAGCCATAAGTTGCGCAACGTGTGCACCGCAGCTACAATTATTACGGGGCTTGAGCCTAATCGGCCCCTGAAAGAAGGCGTTATACACGGAATATGAAGCAATCGCTACAACTGAAACTAGGCCAGCAACTGTCCATGACGCCTCAGTTGCAGCAGGCCATCAAATTATTACAACTATCCACCCTGGACCTGCAATTGGAGATACAGCAGGTTCTGGAGAGCAATCCCCTGCTGGAAGTTTCAGAGGACGACACAGAACAGCCCGCGAACCCTGTCGAAACCGGCATAGACGCCCATGGGGATGACACACCTGCCCCGGTTGAGCGGGATGGGCCCTTGCAGAGCCTGGAGGGTGAGGCCACCGGCGCGGACAGTAGCGACCAGGAATGGGCCACCACCATGCCCGATGAATTACCCGTCGACACACAGTGGGAAGACGCTCTGCCCTCCGCCTCGGCCCCCGCACCGGCCGCCGCCCCCGCCACCGATAACGACTTCGAAAGCCGCACTTCGGTTGGCGAGTCCCTACAGGCCTCTCTCTTGTGGCAACTCAATCTCACGCGCTTGTCCGATGTCGACAAAGCCATTGCCGTGGCCATTATCGATGCCACCGACAGCGACGGTCGGCTGACCACCAGCCCGGAGGAGATACACGAGTTTCTCAAGTTGGAAGAGTTCGGTACAGAATTGGATTTTGAGGAAGTTGTGGCGGTATTGCACTGCCTGCAACAGTTTGAACCGGCCGGCGTGTGCACCCAGGATTTACAGGAGTGCCTGCTGGTACAGTTACGACAACTGCCACCCCAGACCCCCTGGCTGGAACAGGCCAGGCAGTTACTCACGCGCCATATCAGCCAATTGGGCAGTGGTGATTACGCACAGATTCTCAGGCGCACCAAATTGACGGAAGAGCAGTTTACCCAGGTGCTGGCTCTCATTCAGTCACTGGACCCTCACCCGGGACAGGCCGTGCAGAAAGACAGCACACAATACATCGCACCGGATATCTATGTCACCAAGAAAGACAATCGCTGGGTCCTGGAACTCAACCCCGACATCGCACCAAAGTTGCGAATTAACAGCAGCTATGCCAATCTGATAAAACGCGCTGATAGCAGCCCGGACAACACGTTTTTGCGAGAAAACTTACAAGAGGCCAGATGGTTTATCAAAAGCCTGGAAAGTCGCAATGAGACCTTGATGAAAGTTGCCGCCAGAATTGTGGAACATCAACGCGGTTTTTTGGAATACGGTGAGGAGGCGATGAAGCCGCTTGTGCTGCACGAAATAGCCGATGCTGTGGAGATGCACGAGTCCACCATTTCTCGGGTAACCACGCAGAAGTATATGCACACACCCCGGGGCGTCTTCGAATTAAAGTACTTTTTTTCCAGCCACGTGGCCACCACCTCGGGAGGCGAGTGCTCCTCCACGGCAATCAAGGCCCTGATCAAGAAACTGGTTGCCGCTGAAAGCCCGCGCAAACCCCTGAGCGACAACAAAATCACCCAGCTATTGGCCGAGCAGGGCATAAAGGTTGCGCGGCGCACCATCGCCAAATACCGGGATATTCTCTACATTCCCCCGTCAAACGAACGCAAGAGATTGGTATAGACTTATAGCAGAAAGAGAATTACAGAACGCTTATCACACACAAAAATCCGGTAATGCCGGTATCGGGAGTTCCCGATTTCACACCAAGAAGGAGTTATCTATGCAATTGAATGTCAGTGGTCACCACGTAGAAGTAACCGCCCCTCTAAAGGAGTATGTAGAGAGCAAGTTTGAACGCCTACAGCGACATTTTGATCAAATCACCAACACCGAAGTCACTCTTATCGTTGAAAAACTCATGCAAAAAGCCGAGGCCTCCGTGCACATATCCGGCGCAGATATTTTTGCCGCAGCTGAATCTAACGATATGTACGCCGCCATAGATGCACTCGCCGACAAGCTGGATCGGCAGCTAATCAAACACAAAGAAAAATTACGAGGACGTTAGTACTACCCGACTATGCAAACCTTAAGCGCATTACTGACTCCCGGTCGCACTGTGTGCCAAGCGCCGGGAGTTAGCCAAAAACGACTCTTTGAAACTGCTGCCCGTACCATCAGCGACGACCAGATTTCGCTGACCTACGAGCTGGTTTTTTCCAGACTCATCGCCAGAGAAAAACTCGGAAGCACCGGCTTGGGCAATGGCATCGCCATTCCCCATTGCCGGGTAAATAATTGCACCCACGCCATGGGCACACTCATCACCCTGGACAACCCCATCGACTTCGATGCCCCCGATGGCATAGCCGTAGACATGTTATTCGTGCTGTTGGTACCCGAGGAAGCACAACAGCAACATCTGGATATTCTGGCAGAAATTGCCAGACTTTTTAGCCAGGACAATTTTTGCCGCCAACTGCGCTCGGCCCAGGACGCTGAAACACTATTTTCCACAGCCACAAGCTGGAGCTCCTGAGGCTTGGAGCTGCTAATCATCAGCGGCCGCTCGGGCTCGGGCAAGAGTACTGCTCTGCACCAGCTGGAGGATGAGGGCTATTACTGCATAGACAACCTTCCCGTGTCGCTGTTGCCGGCGCTGGTCACCGAGGCCAGTCGCGAGGCATTTGGCCACTTTCGCGGCACCGCCGTGTGCATAGATGCGCGCAATGCCTGGGAGGACCTGAAAAACTTCAGCACCATTATGGCTTCGCTGCCCGCCTCGGTAACATCGCGGGTTTTGTTTCTCGATGCCGAGGACAGTGCCCTGACCAAACGCTTTAGCGAAACCCGCCGGCGGCATCCGCTGAGCAGTGAGGTGATGCCACTGGCCGAGGCCATCGAAAAGGAACGTGAACTACTCGAGCCCATCTCCACCGCCGCCACCCTGGTACTCGATACCAGTCAAATGACCATCTACGACCTGCGCGATGCCATCAAACAGCGCCTGGTGGGGGGAGATGCAGCCACCATGTCTGTGTTATTCCAGAGTTTTGGTTTTAAACGGGGCGTACCCAGTGACGCCGATTTGGTTTTTGATGTGCGTATGCTGCCCAATCCACACTGGGTGAGCAAATTGCGCCTGCTCAGCGGCCTGGATCAACCGGTCAGGGAATTTTTGGAAGAGCAGGCACTTACCGGGGAATTGTTTGGCGATATCTGTACCTACCTGGACCGCTGGTTACCGCGGTATCGGGACAGCAACCGCAGCTATATGACCATTGCGCTGGGTTGTACCGGTGGCCAACATCGGTCAGTATATCTGGCTGATCGCATGTTTCGTCACTATCGGGAACAGCTACCCCAGGTACATTTAAGGCACAGGGAATTACAACAGAAACCGTGATAAAAACACAGGTAACAATCGTCAACAAACTGGGACTGCACGCGCGAGCTGCCGCCAAGTTTGTCGGCTGTGCAGCCGCTTTTTCCAGCAGCATTCAAACCGGTAAAGACGGCAAACTGGTGGACGGAAAAAGTATCATGTCAGTTATGATGCTGGCCGCTGGCAAGGGCACAGTACTGGACCTGCACATCGCCGGGGATGACGAGGAAGCCGCCATGACCGCTCTGACAACACTGATTGGCAACTGCTTTGACGAGGCCGAGTAAAGGCGGTGCACACTCACTTAAAATCGCAAAAACAGCTGGAGGAGTTATCGACGGCGCTGGACAGCGGTACCTTCGACGATGTGCGCAGAATGCTCAATGGCCTGCCCGCCGCAGATGTCGCCCATTTGCTGGAGTCTTCTCCCCCGCGCTTTAGACACATTCTCTGGCAGCTGGTTGAAGTTGAGGAGGAAGGCGAGGTTCTGGGTGAACTGAGCGATGAGTTGCAGGCGCTGTTTCTCAGCAAAATGGATGCCGCAGAAGTCGCCCTGATCACCGAGGGTCTGGAGGACGACGACATTGCGGACATTCTCCAACAACTGCCCGACCGCATCACCCGGGAAGTACTCAAGTCCATGGACCACCAGGACCGCGCGCGCCTGGAACAGGTACTGACCTACGCCGACGATACCGCCGGCGGCCTGATGAACACCGACACCATTACCATTCGAGCTCGCTTTACCCTGGATGTAGTTTTACGCTATCTGCGTCGGCACGAAGAAATTCCCGAGATGACCGACAACCTGATCGTGGTCAATCGCAATGATCAGTATATCGGCCTGTTACCCCTGCGCACCCTGCTGGTATCGGACCCCTCCGCCTCGGTGCGCGAAATGATGATCACTGACGTGGAGTCTATACCCGCCCTGTTGCCCGATGACGAAGTGGCCAGATTATTCGAGCGCCACGATTGGGTTTCGGCGCCGGTGGTAGATGACAACGGCAAGCTGCTGGGGCGCATCACAATCGATGACGTGGTGGATGTCATACGCGAGGATGCCGACCACACCTTCATGTCCATGGCGGGCCTGGACGACGATGAAGACACGTTTTCCCCAATATTCAAAACCGCCCCCAAGCGGGCCGTGTGGTTGGGAATCAATCTGGCAACCGCCTTTATCGCCGCATCCATGATCAACCTCTTTCAAGACACCATAGAGAAAGTGGTCGCGCTTGCTGTACTGATGCCCATCGTCGCCTCCATGGGCGGCGTAGCCGGCACCCAGACCCTGACCATACTGGTGCGCGGTATCGCCATGGGCCAGGTGGGAAGAAATAACCAGGCCTGGTTGATAAACCGGGAAATTGCGGTGGGCGCACTCAATGGCGTGCTGTGGGCAGCGGTGGTTGCCGTGGCGGCCTCCCTGTGGTTTGAAGACTGGCATTTGGGGGCTATCATCGCCGCTGCCATGATGATTAACCTAGTGACTGCCGCGGCGACAGGGGCGGTTCTCCCGCTAATGATGAACAAGGTTAATATCGATCCCGCCCTGGCCGGCGGCGTAGTGCTGACAACCGTCACCGACGTTGTCGGCTTTGTTTCATTCCTCGGTTTGGCAACTCTATTTTATGCATAACACACACGACATTGACGATCAGGACGAGGAGTACAGCGGGCCCAGCAAGAGCGCTGTAAAACGACAGATGACAGCGCTGCAGGAGATTGGGGCGTCACTCACCCAGCTGACAGAAAAGCAACTGGCCAACGTCCCCATTGAAGATGAGCGGCTGCTGGATGCCATTAGGGAAACGCAGCAAATTAAGTCCAATAGCGCCCGCAAGCGGCATCTGCAGTTTATTGGCAAGCTCATGCGCGATACCGACGTAGAGGCCATAGAACGTGCCCTGCGGGCTATGTACAAACAAAAGAAGGGCAGCAACGATGCCTTTCACGAGTTGGAAAAAATTAGGGATAGCATCCTGGAACAGGGGCTGGCCGGTGTCGAACTGGTGATGTCACGGTGGCCTTCAGCCGACAGGCAACAGCTTCGCCAACTCATTTTACAGCACCAGCGAGAGCAGAAAAACAACAAGCCACCGGCCGCCAGCAGAAAACTGTTCAAAGCACTGAAAGTGCTTCAGGAAGCCGCCTCCGGCGAGTCCTGAGCCGGCACCTCGCGACTCGCCGCATTGGGGGCTGGGGTATTGGCGTCGGGTACATAGGGGCCAAGCGCCGGCACCGGCACCGGCACCGGAGAGTTTGGGTCCTGCAGCTGGTACAGCATCACCGGCGTATTGGGGTCGTCCAATTGCCTGACAAAGGCTTCTATCTCCGAGCGAATGCTGGCAGCGGAGGAATCGTCAAAGATCCGCACAAAATTGACCTCGGGGTCATCCCAGGGGCCACTCACCCGGTAGACACCACTGGTAAAACGGTTCACCTGTTTCTGGAACACCTTGCTCACCACAAAAACCCCGGCCGCTACCGGCAGACCCGCAGTAAGGGCCACTATCCACGGCAAGTTGTTGGCAACCGGCAAGGTAACGACCAGGTTGCCTTCCAGCGATTCCGACTTCACATCGGCGGTACCGCTGAACGAGAAGCCACTGCCGCTACCCTCGACCTCCATATTGGCAACTTCAATAATGCCGTCAGCCACAAATACTTCCCCAGTTACCGCGTGAAAAGCAATACCGGATTTAAACAGTTGGGAGAGGCTGAGCTGACCGATGAGTTCAGCCAGGTTGAGTATATTAATGACTCGCAGCGCGCCGGACGCACCGGCGGGGGCGCTGAGAAAACTGCCTTCGCCCAGGGTAATTTTAAGCGAACCCCGGGCATCAGCCAGCGAAAAACTGGCGGGACCACCCGGCCATTGCAGGGCCAGATCAAATTGTCCGCTGTCGGTCTCCAGGGTTTTCTCATAGCCCAGATGTTCCAGGGTCGCACCCAAATCGTCAAACAGAAACATGGCATCGAGTTGGGTCGTGCCGCCCTGCCCGCCCTGGTCCCAGCGCAGCGTTGCCGGATTCAGGGAATCCAATTCGAGGCCGGCAAGACTGCCAGTAATATTCTCCGCCGTCAGGGTGGCGCCCCGGCTGGTCAAGTCGAAGGCCAGACCCCCCAGGGGGTTGCCACCGGCATACAAACCCGTCAAGGACACCGCCATGTCAGGCAAGTCCAGTGGCTCCCCCTGATCCGGGGCGTTCATGTTCAATTGACCCAACTCATCCAGGTCGAGAGTTTGCACCGCCAATGCCCAGGGTTGCCCCGAGGCGGCCAAATGTAGTGAGCCGGCAGCCCACTCGGTTTCCGCAGATATCTGCCATGAACCGGATTCATTGGCCGCACTAAACACAACATCCCTGAGATCCTGACCAAAAATAAATAGGGTGTCGGTACTCAGCTTATCAATTTCCACCGACAATCCACCCCCTGCCTCTATACTGGTCAGCAGGTCTTCCTCAATATAGCGGGCGATAAAATCCTGCCATTGCTGTACATCCAGCAGCGGAGTGTGGCCACGGATACTCAACACACCGGTTTCCACCGCCAGGGGTGGTTCATAAAAACTCAGTGCTGCGCCGGTAAATTCCCCCTGTGATAATTGCATGTGGAAGTGCAAGTTCTGCGCCAGCGTCAGCTCCAGCACGTTGATATCCCCCCCCAGTGGCAAGGTCACATCCAGGGGTAGCGATTGCGACGCGGCCTTGGCCCAGGGCTGCGGGAGGTCCAATGTGACACCGTGCAGATCACTGTGCACTGACAGCGTAGTGCCCTGGTCCGGCAAGACGTCTATACGAATAGTGGCATCGGTTTCCCCCTTGGCCAGGGCCAAAATGTCCAGGTCCAGCCAAGCCTGTATGTCGGCCATATCGATGCGAGTGTTCAGCGCCACCGCCACCCCCGCGAGTTCGCCCTGGCTCACCTGCGCCGCCACAGGCCGGCCCCACAACTGGCCGTGCAAATCCTGTGAAGCAAAACCCTGCTCACTACTGTAGGAAAACCCACCGCCAACATCGGTGATCGCGAGATTGCCCGGCTCGATAGACAAATCCACGGCGCGCCACAGCGTTTCAACCTCAATATACGGTGGCAGCGTCGCGCCGCTCAAGACCACTTCTAACTGCAACTGCGTTTGCAGTTGTCCACTGGCTTGCCACTCACTGAAAACCGCACCGACACTGTCGGTGATGGGAGAATTGTTCACAATTTTAAGGCCGTCCGCCGCCGGGCCCTGCAGTTGTCCGGCGATGGCCAGAACCATGCGATGCTCTTCATCCAGCCAGGCCTCGGCAGACAGATAAACGATATCTGAATCGTGCAGTTTGCCGCTCTGCGACCAGACACTGACATCGGTATCGTCGATCAACACGATACCCTCCACCCCTGAAACAGGCGGCCACTGCGGGTGGTAATTCAACTGGGTATCAGCAATGTTAAAAAACAACTGAATAGTTTTTAGCTGCGGCTGATTCGCGTGCAGATTACCGCGCCAAAGAAATGCACCCTGCTCTATGCGGCCCGGGCCTATGCTGGGCGCCAGCCAACCCAACAGCGCATCGCTGAGGATATAGGGCAGGTATTTTTGCCGATACTTTGGATCGAAATTCTCCAGGCCAACCAATAAATCCATTTCCAGACCGATTTCATTTTTGACCAGGGGCACATTCAAGCCAAACAAAACCCGCGCCAGCCCCTCCTCACCCTCTACCGACAACAGGCCGCTGGACAACTTCAGGTCATCCGCATCCCAATGAATATTGATGGTGCCAAAAACGTTATCATAGGCCAACGGCTGCTTGTAAACAGTGGGGAAGTTCATCGCGAAATCCTGGCTATCCAGAATTACATAACCACCGCCAACGGCCAACTCCACGTAACCCTTAGCGGACGTTATACCCGGCGCGCCCCGCCAGGCGTCCACCCCCAGGTCGTGAAAGTTGGCGGAAAATTGCCAGTCGTCCGCAGCCGCGCCCATATCGGCAATATCCAGCTGCAGGGCGCTTAATTCACCCCGGGTATTGAGTACCTGAAACACATCGGCGATAGCGTCCGGAGTCAGGGACAAATCAACCAGCAGGGCATTGAGTGGCTGCAGGGCAATGTCATCCACGCGCAGGCGAAGAGAGTCGCCCCAGGTGTCCAGTTGCAGCCTCGGTAATTGCAGTTGTATGGCACCTTTGTAAAACTCGAAATTGGAGATGAAAATGGTCCAGTGATCCTTGCGCTCCACCATACTGGCCTGCATGGATATCTCATCCGCCGGCAACTGCCAGGAGCCATCGGTGGCGCTAAACTCCAATTCAATACCGTG
>SMVA01076577.1_pt1 | contig 25526 bp, 27 predicted proteins | sample 2456451 | NCBI WGS metagenome assembly SMVA01 (sample SAMN11095933, study PRJNA526329) | marine sediment metagenome | biome: Marine sediment; feature: Surficial sediment; material: Deep marine sediment; isolation source: Hadal surficial sediment | place: Pacific Ocean | collected 2014-05 | depth... | reverse complement strand
CCAAGGAAGAGAAAAAGGCCCTCAGGAGAGCGCCCCAACCCACCCCGGGACCCGAAAATGAGGGCTCCGCACCCTTGCCGGCAGACGCCCCTGATGTCAGCGTTAACAGTGATCCGGAGTAACGGGCGCCGGATCATCTAATACGAAAAAGTGAGTCCGACGGTCTGTTCGGAGTTTGGCTGCCCGTTTACGCGGGCGTTTGGCAGCAGGAGAACCGCGTGACAGATTTGGCAACACTGGCGAATATCGCCGAGATTCTCGGCGCGCTGACGATCCTGGGTGGAGCGATCTTTGCAGTTTTTCAGATCCGCGAGTTCCGGGCGCAGCGGCGTCAGGCCGCGGCGGTGGAGTTGATTCGCTCGTTCCACGACACCGAACTGGCCCGGGCGGTGAATCTGATGCAGCGTCTGCCCGATGGCATACCCGCAGATGAGTTGCGATCCAAAGGGCCGGAGTACGAACATGCGGCGGTCATGATCTCAACGACCTATGAGACGATTGCCTTTCTCGTGTTCCGCGATATGGCCTCGTTCTCCATGGTGCGCGAATTGACCGGCGGGCTCGCCATTGTCATGTGGCGGAAGCTTGCACGATGGTCCGATTCGGTCCGACAGGAACAGGCTCAACCCTCCTGGGCGGAGTGGTTTCAGTGGCTCGCGGAGCAACTCGCTCGAGAGAGCGAGCAGAAGGAAGCGCATCCGGCCTACGAGAGGTTCGCGAACTGGCGCCCTCGGCGGTAACGGCCGCGATGCCGGCGCCAACATCCAGTTTTGCCTGTTTTTTCCGGCTTTTGCTTGAGGCCGACGGCTTGCGTTTGGCCTGAGCATCGCGCAGTATCCGGGCGCGATCTACGTTTTGGCCTTCTTTTGAGCTACCCGTCCAGTATCCGGGCATCCGATTCAAGTCACCCACTACGACTAGGTTGTTCGTTACCGTGCCCGATTTGCGCGCGGAATTCTATTATGGAGGCCAAACATGGCTATAGGAACTGTAAAGTGGTTTAACCCTTCCAAGGGGTTTGGATTCATCGAGCCGGAATCCGGCGACACTGACGTTTTCGTACACGCGAGCGCGGTGGAGAAGGCTGGCATGGGTACGCTGACCGAAGGCCAGCGCGTCGAATACGATGTCGTCGAAGAGCGCGGCAAGTCCGCGGCCGGTAATCTGAAAGAAGCCTGATTTCGCGACGGCGGCGCCTGCATGGCGCCCGTTTCGTGAGAAGGAAGGCGGTCCGTCAGGGCCGCCTTTTTTTGTCCCCGTTACGGAATTTCGGCATCTTGCCGCGATTCGTAACGTTTCGCCCCGCGGTGTCGCTGTTGAGCCCGCCACAAATCTGCGTAATGCTCATCCCGCGACAGCAACTCTTCATGCGTGCCCTGTTCAACGATGCGCCCGCCGTCCAGGACGACAATGTTGTCCGCGTCGACGATCGTCGACAGGCGATGGGCGATGACCAGGCTCGTGTGCTCCTCGGCAATTTCCCGGAGGGCCGCCAGGATGGCCTGCTCGGACTTGCTGTCGAGTGATGAGGTTGCCTCATCGAACACCATGATGGGGGGGTGCTTGAGGATCGTGCGGGCGATCGACACGCGTTGCTTCTCGCCGCCGGACAGTTTCAGGCCACGCTCGCCGACCGTCGTATCCCCGCCGTCTGGCAGCGATTCGATGAACTCCTTCAGGTGGGCGAGGCGGATCGCGTTGTCGACCTCGGTGTCGCTGGCGTCGGGTTGTCCGTAGCGGACATTTTCGAAGATCGTATCGTTAAACAGCACGGTGTCTTGTGGCACGATGCCGATCTGCCGGCGCAGCGAGTGTTGTGTGATGCTGCGAAGGTTCTGGCCATCTATCGTGATGACTCCTGCAGTCGGGTCATAGAAACGGAACAGCAGTTTGACGAGCGTTGATTTTCCGGCGCCACTGGCACCGACGATCGCGACTTTCTGGCCTGGTTCGATCGTCATGCTGAGGCCCTGGAGAATCGCTCGATCGGGTCGGTAGCTGAAACTGACGTCGTCGAACACGATGCGCCCCGCGCGCAGCTCGAGCGGGCGAGCGTCCGGCGCATCCACGAGCTTCGGGCGAATGTCCAGCAGCTCGAACAAGCGCTCGATGTTGGCCAGCGAGCCCTTGATTTCCCGGTAGATGAACCCGAGGAAGCCGAGCGGCATGAACAGTTGGATCATGAACGTCTGGATCAGCACGAAATCGCCGAGCTTGATATCCCCGCCGCGAACCTGGAATGCCGCGAGTCCGATCATGCTGGTCTGGGCGATCGCGATAATCAGGGCCTGGCCGCCGTTCAGCGTGAACAGGGACAGTCGGTTCTTGCGCCGCGCAACTTCCCAGCGCTGCAGCTCCCGATCGTAGCGCTGCGCCTCGAATTCCTCGTTCGTGAAGTATTTGACGGTCTCGAAGTTGATCAGGCTGTCGATCGCGCGCGTGTTGCTCGAAGAGTCAGCCTCGTTGACCTCGCGGACGAACTGGGTGCGCCGCTCGGTCGCCCAGACCGAGAAGGCGCCGTACAGCAGGACCGATACGAGCGTGATAGCGGCGTACGCGATCCCGTAGTTGGCAAATAAGATGCCGACGACGACCGCAATCTCGAACAGGGTCGGCGCGATGTTGAAGACGAAGAAGCGCATCAGGAAACTGATGCCGGTCGTGCCGCGCTCGATGTCGCGGGCAAGGCCACCGGTGCGGCGGTTCAGGTGGAAGTCGAGGTCGAGTGCGTGCAGGTGGCGGAACACCGCCAGACCGAGGAAGCGCATCGTCCGTTCCGTGACCCGGCCGAAGACGGTATCGCGAATCTCACCGAACAACACGTTCGAGAAACGGGCGGCGCCGTAGGCGAGTACGATTCCCAGCAACACGGTCGTCGCGGTGTTGGCCGGATCACCGCTGTCCAGCGCATCGACCAGCGCCTTCAGCAGGAAGGGAATCACGATGACGGAAGCCTTGGACAGGAGGAGGCAGGCGAGCGCCAGCACCACACGACCCCGGTAGAGGGTCAGGTACGGCCACAGCGTATTGATGATTCGCCAGTTGATCCTGCGGTCGGGTTCGTCATCGAAGTTGCCGTGGCGCATGTAGGTCCTGGGATTCTCTGTCGGGCCGCGGTCTCGGGCGGCGGGTTGTCGGCGTCGGGTGCAGCATTGCGAAGGGCCGGCACACGTGAATAGTAACCGGCGGCCCGCCCGCCCGCCGCCGCGAGGCAGCGGGCGGCCGACTGGTGACCCGGGGCACAGATCCCGGATACGGCACGGTTCGGGCGCCCATTCGTTGTAATGCGGCAGGCGCGGGCATGCGCATGCAGACCGAACGTTATGAGTTCGAGAAACTGATGAAGCGGGTCAAGGGCCGACCCCGGTCATTTCGTCTTCGCCCGGTACTCGCACAGGTCTGCGATCAGGCAGCTTGGGCACTCCGGATTGCGCGCCTTGCAGACGTAACGTCCGTGCAGGATCAGCCAGTGATGCGCGTCGAGCTTGAACTCGTCCGGCGTGAACCGCAGCAGCTTCCTCTCGACCGCCAGCGGTGTCTTGCCGGGTGCCAGCTTCGTGCGATTGCCGACGCGAAAGATGTGGGTGTCGACGGCGATCGTCGGCTGGCCGAACGCGGTGTTCAGGATCACGTTTGCGGTCTTGCGTCCGACGCCGGGCAGCGCCTCGAGTGCTTCGCGGGTCTGCGGTATCTCGCCCGCATGTTTGTCGATCAGGATTTCACAGGTCTTGATAATGTGTTTCGCCTTGGTGTTGAACAGGCCAATCGTTCTGATGTATGACTTCAGCCCATCCTCGCCGAGTTCGAGTATGTCCTCCGGTTTGTCCACACGCTGGAATAGCGTCCCGGTGGCCTTGTTGACGCCGACATCCGTCGCCTGCGCCGACAGCACGACTGCGACGAGCAATTGGAACGGGTTCCGGTAGTTCAGTTCGGTGGTCGGGTGCGGATCGGCGCTCTGCCAGCGGCGGTAAATTTCTGCGCGTTTCGCCGCGTTCATTTCTTGGTCATAAGTCTGGAGCCCGGGCTCGGGCCCCGCGCGCGGATCGTCGGGGCGTTCCGGCTACGCTGTTGGATGAACTGGCGCAAGGCGACGAGCATCGCCAGCCCGATAAATGCGCCGGGGGGCAGGATCGCCAGCAACAGGCCCGACGAGCCGTCGCCAAGCGTTATCTGCAGCGACGCGCCGGCCGGTCCGAACAGGAACTCGGCGTTGCGAAACAGCGTGCCGTATCCGATCAGCTCGCGCAATCCGCCGAGGACGATCAGGACGCCGGCGAAGCCGATGCCGTGGGCTAACCCATCGGTGACCGCCGCGCGAACCGGGTGGCGCGACGCGAATGATTCCGCGCGGCCGAGGATTACGCAGTTCGTGACGATCAGCGGCAGGAAGATACCGAGCGCGAGGTGGAGGTCGAACAGGAAGGCCTTGAACAGCAACTCGATGACCGTGACGAACGTGGCGATTATGAGCACGAATGTCGGCAGGCGGAAATCGTGATGGGTCCACGCGCGCGTCGCCGAGACGAGCCAGTTGGTCGCGCACATGACGAAAATCGTCGCGATGCCGAGCCCGAGTCCGTTGATCAGTGTGTTGCTGACGGCCAGCAACGGGCACAGGCCGAGCAGTTGCACCAACCCCGGGTTTTCGTGCCAGAGTCCCGCGCGGAACGTCTGCCGGGCGTCCGGGGCGGGAGTCGGGCTCGTGTCACTTTGCCTGGGTGTGTTTGCCATCTCGGGATCGTGCGGGTTCTGCAGTCGTCGGACGTCGATTCTACCGGGTCGGGTCCTCGGCCGATAATGGGTCCGGCAGGGGGCCGTTGGCCAGCAATTCGTCCGAGTGTGCGTTGAAATAGATTACGGCATTGCGGACGGCGTTGACGACTGCGCGACTGGTCACCGTTGCGCCGCTCAGGTGATCGAAGTCACCGCCATCGCGCCGCAATACCCAGGGCGGTGCCAGCGGGTTGTCGGTCTCAAGCCCGGCGAACGACAGAATCCAGTCGGACTTGGAAGCCTCTATGCCGTCGCCGAGCCCCGGTGTCTCGGAGTGTTCGACGACCCGGACGCCGATGACGTGTCCGTCCGTACCGATGCCCACCAGTGTCTGAATCTCGTTGGAAAAGCCGTCGGGTGCGATCGACGTCATGACCACGGCGACGGGCGTGTCGCCAAGGCGGGCCCGGTAGACCGGCGAGGGTGTCCGGCCGCCGAGCAGGTCCGGGCTGAGCACCTCGATCACGTCGAGATGCGGCTGATTGTCGTACCGGCCCTCCGGCAGCACGGAGCGTATCGCGCGCAGGCGATCGGCGGCCTCGTTATCTGCGATTCGCCATCCGGTGACGCTCTGGACGTAGGCCAGCAGCCCGCCGGCCGCGAGGGCGACCGCAACGAGGAAGAGGCCGCCGCGGCGTCGTTGGCCCCGATTACTCGGTTGCATCGGTCGGCTCCTGCGGCGGTGTCGCGTTCGCATTCGCTTGCGCCGGTTTTCCGGAGGTTCGCCCGTAGACGCGCGGGCGCGTGTAACGGTCGATCATTGGGGCGGCCATGTTCATGAGCAGGATCGAGAATGAGATCCCGTCTGCATAACTGCCCCAGGTCCGAATCAGGTAAATCAGCGTGCCGACGCCGATGCCGAAAATGATCCGGCCGCCATTGGTCGTCGAGCCGGAGACCGGATCGGTCGCGATGAAGAATGCGCACAACATCGTGCCGCCGCTGAACAGGTGAAACGCCGGCCCCGGGTTGGTTGCCGAATCGATGAAATAGCCGAAGGTGGCCAAAACCGTCAGTGAGCCGAGCATCGCGACCGGCACCTGCCAGCGGATGATGCCCCGAAACAGCAGCCAGAAACCGCCGAGGATGACGAAGTTCGAGATCCACTCCCAGCCACGCCCACCGAGATCGCCGAACAACGGACTCGTCCGGATCTCGCTGAGCGTGCGCATCATGCCGAGCTCGGTCTTGACCAGGTCCAGCGGCGTTGCGCGGGACAACGCGTCGATACTCATCCCGTCGGGTAGCGCACCGGTCATCGCGTAGTGGAGTGTGGTCATGCCGGTCGGTGCCTGGTAGTCGAGATCACCGATGTCCGGCGCGGTCCAGAAGTTCAGTGCTTCGGGGAACGATACGATAACGGCGGCGTAGCCCACCATGGCGGGGTTGAACACGTTGTAGCCCAGACCGCCGTACAGGTGCTTGGCGATGGCGATCGCGATGAAGGTTCCGGTCACCGTCACCCACCACGGCGTCAGCGGCGGCAGACAGAATGCCAGCAGGATCGCGGCTACGACGGCACTGTAGTCGGAGATAAATGCGCGTATAGGCTGGCCCCGGAGCCACAGGACGAACGTTTCGGTCAGAACGGCTGCCGTGATCGCGATTACGCAGTTGATGACGATGCCGATGCCGAAGAACCAGACGTGCGCCAGGAGCGCAGGCATCAAGGCATAGATGACGTGGCGCATCATGCTCGACACGGTATCCTGCGCGCGCCAGTGAGGTGCTATCCCGCTCGCAAAAAACATGGATTCTGATTGCCCTCCCGGCAATACCGCCGCTGACTATTGTTGATCGTCCCGCGCGTCGACACGTGCCATGATGTCCGCGATGGATTCGGTTTCATGCGCCTCGACGACCTGAGCCTCGAGGTCCTGATCGCGCACGTCGCGCTGGCGAGTCAGGCGGGCTTCGCGCGCCTCGAAGCGCGCGCGAGCTCGAACCGCCTGCGCCATCTCGGCGTCATGCTCGGCGACTTCAACCTTGCTGCGGACGAACCGCGCGGTCAGCGGGATATAACTCGGACAGACGTAGTCGCAGCAACCGCATTCGATGCATGCGTCGAGTCCGAATTCCTTGAGCGCATCGATATCGTGCTGGCGGCCCGCACGGAGCAAATCCTGGGGCAGCAATTGGGCCGGGCAGACCTGGTTGCATTCGCCGCAGCGGATGCACGGCATTTCGCGGCGGGGCGGACTGATGTCGCGGGGCTTCATCAGGATCAGGCAATTGGTCGCTTTTGTCACGGGCAGTTCATCGCTGGGCAGCGACACACCCATCATCGGACCGCCCATGATCAGATGGCTGGTGTCGTCGCTCCGTCCATTCGCGAGTTGGAACAGGTCCGCCATCAATGTCCCGATCCGGGTGTCGATATTCAACGGCTCATTGATGCCGCTGCCGGTGATGGTGACGATGCGTGAGATCAGTGGCCGACCGTCGCGAAAAAAGTCCGCGATCGCCGCCGCCGTGCCGACGTTGTGGCAGACGAAGCCGATATCGCTTGGCAGTGCGCCCTCGGGCACCTCCTGCCCCATGATCAGTTGGATCAGTTGACGTTCGCCACCCGCCGGATATTTCGCCGTGACGACGGAGACGTGCACGTCGTCACAGCCGTCGGCATCAATCGCGTCATGCACGGCGACGCGGGCTTCGGGCATGTCGGTCTCGACGCCGATGACCGCCTGCGTTGCTCCGAGCGCCCGCATCATGATTTTCGCGCCGCGCAACACTTCGGCCGCGTGCTCGCGCAGCAGAATCTCGTCACAGGTGATGTACGGTTCGCACTCCGCTCCGTTGAGGATCAGCGTGTGGATCTCGCACTGCGCGGCAAGTTTGCTGGCCGTTGAGAACATGGCGCCGCCGAGACCGACGATGCCGGCTTTGGCCACGAGTTCGCAGATCCGTTCCGGCGCCATCTGCAGCGGGTCGTCGAGCCCGTCGTAGCCCGTGAAACGGCTGTCGAGCCCGTCGCCGCGGATCGTCACGCAGATTTCCTCGCCGGTCACGGGATTGGGTACCGCATGCGCCTCGAGCGATTCGACGGTACCGGAGATCGACGCATGTACCTGTGGGCCGCTCGGGCCGTCAACGTCATTGATAGCCGCGGCAATCGGCTGGCCGGTCTGCACCTGCTGGCCGGGCGCGACGAGCGGCGCGGCCGCCATGCCGAGGCATTGCCTGATTGGAATGACGACCCGCTCGGGGGCGGGGGCCACGAGAATCGGTCGCATCATCGAGGCGTTCTTGCGCGTCGGCGGCCGGATGCCCCAGAGCGGACGGGGCGGTTGCGGGTCGAATCCCAGCGGTGTCTTCATACAAACTGCGGCATCATCAGGTTCTGGGGAACATCTCGATACAGTCCACCGGGCAGGGCGCAATACACAGTTCGCAGCCGGTACATTCGGCGTCGATCACTGTGTGCATGTATCGATGTGCGCCCAGTATCGCATCAACCGGACAGGCTTGCAGGCACAGAGCACAGCCGATGCATGCGTCCTCGTCGATGACGGCGACGGTGTGCGCCTTGTGCTCGCCGAATTCGGGGTTCAGCGGTGCGGGCGGACGATTCAGCAACTCGCTCAGGGCAAAAATCGTCGCCTCGCCACCCGGTGGGCACTGGTTCAGTTCGGCCCGGTCGCCGGCGATGGCCTCGGCGTATGGACGACAGCCGGGGAATCCGCATTGCCCGCACTGAGTCTGCGGCAGCAATCGGTTGATTTGCTCGATGGCCGCGTCGCTATCCGAACTCATGCGCAGCGATGCGATGTTGAGCGCAACGGCGATGCAGGCGGTCAAGACACCCATGAACGCGACGGCCTCGACGATACCGTGTGGCACGTTTCAGTTCCGCAGCATGCCGGTAAAGCCGATGAAGGCGAGCGACATCAAGCCGACGGTCACCAGCGCGATGGCCGCGCCGCGGAACGGGCGAGGCACGTCCCCGGCATCGATGCGTTCCCGTAACCCCGCAAACAGCACCATGACGAGGCAGAAACCGAGCCCCGCGCCGATCCCATACGCGAGCGCCTCGACGAAACTCGAACTCTCACGCGTGTTCAGCAGCGCGACACCGAGGACCGCGCAATTCGTCGTGATCAGCGGCAGGTAGACACCCAGCACCTGGTACAGCATCGGGCTGGAGCGGCGCACGAACATCTCCGTGAATTGCACCGATCCCGCAATGACGAGAATGAAGGACAGCAGGCGCAGATACTCGAGCTGCCACGGTACGAGGATGTAGGTATCGATCAAGTAACTGCTGCCGGACGCGATGGTCAGCACGAACGTCGTTGCCAGCGACATGCCCAGCGCGGTCTCGTAACGTGTGCTCGCGCCGAGCAGCGGGCAGAGCCCGAGAAACTTGACCAATACGAAGTTATTGACCAGGACGGTGGCGAAAATGATCAGGATCAGGTCAGACATCTGCGATTCCCGACGCGCGAGTTGTATTATCGCACGCGCATGCCCGGATGGGCGCCCGAATCCGGACTCAGCAGATAGATGTCTTTCCCACCGGGGCCGGCCGCAAGCAGCATGCCTTCGGAGGTGCCGAAGCGCATCTTGCGCGGTGCGAGGTTGGCCACCACGATGACCTGTCGGCCGACGAGGTCTTCGGGCGCGTATGCCTCTCGGATGCCGGACAGGATCTGTCGCTGCTCTTCGCCAAATTCGATTGTCAACCGAATGAGTCGGTCTGCGCCCTCGACGGCTTCTGCTGCGATGACCTCGGCAACGCGCAGGTCCATGCTCAGGAACGTGTCGATGTCGATGCGGTCAGCCGGTTCGTCGCTCATCGCGCTATTCGCATCGACGGTGGTGTTGTCAGCCGGTGCGGTCGGCTTGGATTTTTCGACCATGTTGTCTACTGCCTTGTCTTCGACGCGGTTCATCAGTGGCTTGAAGCGGTTGATCGGGACATCCAGTAGCGGCGACTCGCGCGATGACCAGTCGAGCGTTCCTGCGTTCAGGAATTCCTCGCTGGATGCGGCCACTTGGGGCAGGACCGGCTTCAGGTACGTCATTAGCACGCGGAACAGGTTCAGGCCCTGCGTACAGACCAGTTGGACCTGTGGCAGGTTGGCGTCGTCCCTGGCCAGTTGCCACGGCTTGTGCTCGTCGATGTACTGGTTGGCGCGGTCGGCCAGTTTCATGATCTGCCGCATGGCCTTGGAAAATTCCCGGCCCTCGTAGGCGGCCGCGATGTCGTCGCCCGCCCGCACGAACTCATCGTATAGCATCGGGTCGTCGAGCCGGCCCGCCAGTTGCCCGTCGAAGCGCTTCGTGATGAAGCCAGCGCAACGGCTCGCGATGTTTATGAACTTGCCGATGAGGTCTGAATTGACGCGGGCGACGAAGTCCTCGAGATTCAGGTCGATATCGTCGATGCCGGCCCCGAGCTTGAAGGCATAGTAGTAGCGCAGAAATTCGGGATTCAGCTCCGTCAGGTAGGTCGCGGCCGAGATGAAAGTGCCTCGCGACTTCGACATCTTCTCGCCGTTGACCATCAGAAAACCGTGCGCGAAGACGCCGGTCGGCTTGCGGTAGCCGGCCCCCTCGAGCACGGCCGGCCAGAACAACGTGTGGAAGTAGACGATGTCCTTGCCGATGAAGTGATACAGCTCGGTCTGCGCGTCCCGGGCGAAGAAGTCGTCGAACGCAATGTGGCTGTCGGCACGGTTTGCAAGGTTCAGCAGACTGGCCATGTAACCGACCGGGGCATCCAGCCACACGTAGAAATACTTGTCGTCCGAGCCGGGGATGCGGAAGCCGAAGTAGGGCGAGTCGCGCGAGATATCCCAGTCCTGCAGGCCGGCCTCGAACCACTCCTCGAGCTTGCGGGCGACGCCCTCATCGACGTGCCCGGCCGCTATCCATTCACGCAGCGATGCCTCGAACTTTCCGAGTTCGAAAAAGTAATGTTCGGATTCTTTCTGTACCGGCGTCGCGCCTGTGATGACGGACTTCGGATTCTTGACGTCGCTGGGCGAGTACGTGCGGCCGCAGACCTCGCAGTTGTCGCCGGCCTGGTCCTCGGACCCACAATGTGGGCACGTGCCGCGCACGAAGCGGTCGGGCAGGAACATGCCGGCTTCCTCGTCGTAGGCCTGCAAGACGGTGCGGCGCGTGATCAGGCCCTTTTCGTCGAGGCGTGCGTAGATCTGCTCGACCAGTTGGCGGTTCTCGTCCGAATGCGTCGTATGAAAGTTGTCGAACTCGACGAAGAAGCCGCCGAGATCGCGTTGGTGTTCCGTTCGGAATCGCTCGACGAGTTCCTCCGGGCTGACTCCCGCTTCGCGCGCGCTCAGCATGATCGGCGTGCCATGCGCATCGCTCGCGCAGATGAACGTACAGTCGTTGCCGCGCAGACGCTGGTAGCGCACCCAGATGTCGGTCTGAATGTACTCGACGAGGTGACCCATGTGGATCGGGCCGTTCGCGTACGGCAGCGCACTCGTCACGAGAATTTTTCGAGGGTTGTCCGACATGTCGGGCGGTCAGATTTCCAGGTCTTTGATGTCTTCGAACGTTTTTTTCGTGATTGCCGCCTGGTAGGCCGCCCTTCCGGTGATGACGCCCTTGTTGAAGAGCTCCCTCAGAGCGGTGTCCATCGTGATCATGCCGTCTTTACGGCCGCCCATCATCGTGTTTTCGAGTTTGTCGAGCGTGCCCTGGCGAATAATGTTGGCGACGGCGGGCGTATTGACCATGATCTCCAGCGCCGCGACGAGGCCGTCTTTGGTGGCTTTCGGCACGAGCTGCTGCGAGATTACACCACGCAGTGAGGTCGACAGCATCGTCCGCACGTGATTCTGCTTGTCGGACGGGAAACTGTTGACGATGCGATCGACGGTCGCGCCGGCCCCGTTCGTATGGAGTGTTCCCATGACGAGAATGCCCATCTCGGCGGCGGTGACCGCGATACTGATCGTATCGAGATCACGCATCTCACCGACGAGAATAACGTCGGGGTCTTCGCGCAGGCCCGAATGGAGCGCGTTCGCGAAGCTCGGCGTGTGAATGCCGAGTTCCCGTTGGCTGATCAGGCATTTCCGGCGCTCGTGGACGAATTCGATCGGGTCTTCGATCGTCAGGATATGGCCGTTCAAAGTGTTGTTGATCTCGTCGACCATCGCGGCCAGTGTGGTCGACTTGCCCGAGCCGGTCTTGCCGGTCACGAGAATCATGCCCTGTGTGTGCCGACACAGGTTCGTGACAACCGGCGGCAGGTTTAGCTCTTTGATAGTCTTGGCCTGCGACGGGATGGCGCGCATGACACAGCCCATGCCACCGAGATGGCGGAATACGTTCACGCGAAACCGGCCGACGTCCGCGAGCGAGTAGGCGAAATCGGCCGAATCTTCTGCGTCGAAATCCTTGCGTACCTGGGCGCCCATGATCTCGAGCAATACGTTGCGAGCCTCCTCCGCCGTCAGCGGGTCCGACCGCAGTGGTTGTAGTTCACCGTACACGCGGATGCGCGGTGGCTGGCCCGCTATAAAATGCAGGTCCGAACCGTGCTTGTTAATCAGCTGCTGGAGTAATTCGTCGATGGCGTTCATGAGTTGCGTCGTGAACGCTGCTAGCTCGAAAGATCGAGCGTTGGCAGCAGCGTTGTATCGGTGACAAATTTCTGGAATACCTTCTTGTCCGTCGCGAAGCGGAACGCGTCGTCCGGATCGATCTGCTTCATGTCGATGGCCTCGAGTAGCGCATGATCCATCGTCTGCATACCGAGGTCGCGACCGGTCTGCAACTGCGCAGGGATCTGGTGGGTCTGATCCGTCGCGATCATCTTGGAGATCGCGCGCGTCATGATCATGATTTCGAACACCGCGCGGCGCCCCCGCCCATCAGGGGTCTTGATGAGGTTCTGCGTGACGACGGCATTCAGGCCCTGACCGAGGAATGATTTTGTCTGCTCGCGCATCTCGCCGGGCAGTGCGTCGATCATGCGGTCGATCGTCTTGGCTGCGCCGGTCGTATGCAGCGTGCCGAGTACGAGGTGGCCCGTTTCGGCGGCCGTCATCGCCATCGAGATGGTTTCGGCGTCCCGCATTTCGCCGACGAGGATGACGTCCGGGTCTTCACGTAATGCCGCGCGAATACCATCTGCGAACGACCTCAGGTGAGTGCCCAGTTCGCGCTGGATGATCTGCGAGCGCTGGCTGTCGTGCACGAATTCGATCGGATCCTCGAGGCTGATAATGTTCAGGTTCCGCGTCGTGTTGATGTGGTTGATCATCGCGGCCAGCGTCGTGGATTTTCCGGTACCGGTCGAGCCGGTTACGAGCACCATTCCCTGATGGTGATCACACAGTTCGGCGAGAATGCCGGGTAACTGCAGGCTGTCCAGCGACGGGATGGTCTGCGGTATGAACCGGAAGGTGGCGCCGATACCGGTGGCTTTGCGGAACACGTTGACGCGAAATCGGCCGCCGTCCTCGGAGACGTAGGAGAAGTCGATATCGCGACCGTTCGAGAAGCGCTCATTCTGGTTCTTCGTCAGGATTTCTTCGACATAGCTCTCGAGTTCCGGACCGCCCAGTTCACGGAACTTGATCGGCATCAGGTCGCCGTTCATGCGGAGCATCGGGGGTACGCCGACGGCTAAATGCACGTCGGAGCAACCTTGGGCCAGGCCCAGCTTCAGAAAGGCATCTATTCTGGACATATGCGAATCGTAGCCCGGCTTGATCCACCGGGTCTTCAGTAATGGTTGCGGCCCTTGGGAGTGCTTGGATCTTACACGGCGACGCTTGCTAACGCATCGCGTAAATCATCCATGGAACTATACCGTTTGGTCTTATCGACTTCCATGGTCTTCTTGATGATCGCGGCGAGCACCGACGGAATCTTCGGATTGAGTTCCTCGCAGAGCGCGGCTTTGCCCTGGACGTGCTGGTACATGACTGACATGTGGTCGCCCTTGGTATAGGGGGGAGTGCCGGTCACCATTTCGTAGATCAGGACGCCGAGGCTGTAGATGTCGGCCCGGATGTCGACCTTCTTGCCGAGAATCTGCTCGGGTGCCATGTACTTCGGTGAACCGATAACGTAGCCGGTCTTGGTCAGCTGGGTATCGCCCGAGGACGCTGCTGCTGCGACGCCGAAGTCCACGATCTTCAACAGCCCGCTTTCGTCGATCAGGATGTTGGCAGGTTTCAGATCGCGATGGACGATGCCGACCTGGTGGGCGACGGCCATGCCGGTCGCGATGTCCTGGCCCCACGAGATCGCCTTGCTGAAATCCATGGGTTTCTGGCGGGCATTTTCGGCACCCAGCGTGTGTGATGGGAAATACTCCATCGAGATGGCGTAGTTGCCACCGAGGTGGACGAAATCGTAGATGCGGATGACGTTCTTGTGCGTGATCTTGCGCGAGTAGCGCAATTCGTGCACGAAGCGCTGCAACATCTCTTCGTCGGAGCTGACGTTCGGGTTCAGGAATTTCAGGACCAGGCGCTCGCCGACCACGATGTCCTCGACCAGGACTACCGTACCGAAGGCGCCCTTGCCGATCTTCTCGATGTATTTGTAACGGCCCTCGATCATGTCGCCCGTCTTTAGCTTCGAGACATCCATGTGTTGGCCACCGGCCAGCTGCTGCGCGACTGCACTGACGTCGGCTGCTTCGATCAGCAGTGTATGTGCGGGCTCCGCCATACGTTCGGCGATATCCCCGGCTTCTTTCGCGGTTGTCGAGAAACGATTGTCGATCCTGACGATCGCGTCGGATGCGATGCGGGCGAGCGTTTCGTCGGCGCTGGTCATCAGTGGCTGCAGTTTCGCCCTGATTGATGTGGCCAGGTGCCCGTTAGCCAGCTTCGCGAGGGCGTTGACGGCTTCCACCCGAATTTCCTTCTCGCTGCGGTCGAGCATCGGCAGCAGTTTGCTGACGACCTCGTCATTGCCGAGCGTGCCCAGCGCGCGCAGCGCCGCCGGCACAGAGCGCGCGTCACCGTCCAGCATGCCGAGCAGGGCCGGCGTCGCCTGCGAGTCACCGATCTCGCCAAGCGCATCGGCGGCGCGTCCGCGGACCCACCAGTCCTCGTCCTGCAGAGCCACCATCAGGTGCTTGACGGCTTTCTCGTCCTTGGTTTGGTTAAGGATTTCGATGGCCGCCCGTCTGATATTTTCGTTCTTGTCGCGGATCAGCTCGAGGACGGCGTCCATGACCCGTGGACCGCCGATTGCCGCCAGCGCGTCCGATGCGCGCGATCGTACCCACCAGTCCTCGTCCTCGATCGCCGTCAGCAGGTGGCGAATCGTCGACGGGTCGGCGATCTCGTTCAATACCTCGACCGCCGAGCGGCGGGCGTATTCTGACTCGTCTTTCAAGACGTCGACGAGGTGCTTCATCGTATCCGGGTCACGCATCTTCACGAGCAGGTCGACCGCCTTGTTCTGGACCTCCATATCGGGGTCGGTCAGCAACTTGCAGATGCGTGCGACGTCGTACTTGCCGTCCATCTTCGTCAATCCGGCAATCGCTGTCTGGCGGACCCCCTTGTGCGGGTCACCGAGCTGCATCTCGATGGCGCGTGCCACGTCCGGCCGGTTGAACCGCGACAGGATATTAATGATATGAATGCGTACTGCCGTGTCCTTGCCCTCGATGCGCGACAGCAGGTCGGGCACGTTCGCTTCGGTGGCGGCCTCATTGACAATCTTGAACAGCGCGGCTTTTTCGCGCGGTTCGAGGTCGTAGGCGTGTCGCATCAGACTGGCGAGGTTCAAGCGGTCTTTCTTGTTGCGCATGACATCGATGACGGCGGGCTTGGACACGCCCTCGTCACCGAGCAGGTCGACGAGACGATTCGGGTTGTAGCTCGTGGCATTGGACAGAGCCCAGGCGACGCCGGACACGCAGCGCTGGTCCGAATGCCCGAGACCCGCCGCGAACTGGCGGAATGTGTCGTCATTCAGCTGGCTCGCGAGCGTCTCGACGAGCACCGTCGTCTGATTCTTGTCCGCCGTCGCCAGTGCGTCGATGACGCGCGCGACTGCGCCGCCGCCCAGCTTTCGCAGGCTCTCCGCGGCCTTCTTTGCTGCAGGCGCATCGACGTCACTCTCGCCCAGAAACTGTGCGATTGACCGTTCGGCCCGCAGTGAGCTGAGAAATTTCATATCACGCGCAACTCAACACAAAAAAGCGCAACGAAGCCTGACCTCCCGGCCGTGCCTCGTTCGCAATCCCCAATCAGAACGTCGTATTCCCCACCACCCGCGGGTATTATGCCATAGGAGCCCGGGAGCGCCGGGCGCTTCGGGCCGAATGTGGCGGCTTGGGAACCTTCGGTTTCCTCAGGTAGAATGTCGCCCGTCATCCGCCCCGATACTGTTAAACCTGTCACGGTTCATGCCAAACCCTAATATCGCAAGCTTGGAAACAGCGGTCAAACGCGCAATTGTCTCCTTTGTGGGATGCGCGGCTGCCGGGGCCGCCACACGGGTCCGCATAGACGTCGACGGGGATCGGCCGGATATTTCCGTCACGCTGGGGTTCCCGGTGGGCCGTATTGCAATGCAGCTTGCCGAGGCGATCGGCGCCGAGGCTCGACAGGTGGACGCGCGTGCGGCCGATGCCCATGTGGACTGGAAGGTTCGCGCGCACCGGGTGCAGGGCACGCTGAAGCCGATGTCGGGCGTCCGCAACGTCATTGCCGTCGCATCCGGCAAGGGGGGGGTGGGCAAGTCGACGACGGCGGTAAATCTTGCCCTGGCGCTGGCGGACGACGGCGCGCGGGTCGGGTTGCTGGACGCGGACATCTACGGGCCGAGTCAGCCGAAGATGCTCGGCCTGTCTGGCGCGCAGCCGGTCAGCAAGGATGGGAAGACCTTCGAGCCGCTCGAAGGCCATGGGATTCAGACCAACTCGGTCGGGTTCCTGGTCGCGGAAGACCAGCCGGTGATCTGGCGCGGGCCGATGGTCACCCAGGCGCTGAACCAGCTGGTGTTCCAGACGAACTGGGACGACCTGGATTACCTGATCGTCGATATGCCCCCGGGCACCGGCGACACGCAGCTGACGCTGACACAGAAGGTGCCTGTGGCCGGCGTCATCATCGTGACGACGCCGCAGGACATCGCCTTGCTTGATGCGCGCCGCGGGCTGAAGATGTTCGAGAAGGTTGGCGTCAGCCTGCTCGGGATCGTCGAGAACATGAGCACGCACGTGTGTACGAACTGCGGCCACGAGGAAGCGCTGTTCGGCACGGGCGGCGGTGAGGCGCTGGCCCGGGAGAGTGGGCTGCCGCTGCTGGGCAAGCTGCCGCTGGACGCGCAGATTCAGCGCGAGGCCGATCGCGGCGAGCCGACGGTGCGGGCAGACCCGGATGGGCCGCTTGCGGAGAAATATCGGCAGATGGCGCGCCACGCGGCGGCGACGCTGGCCGCCATGCCGCGGGATATGCGCGGTGCATTCGGGCCGGTCGTTGTCGAGTAACATGGCTTTGACTCAAATTGTTGAATAAAGGGATGTCGTGAGTATTAAACCGGATCACTGGATTCGCCGCATGGTGGCAGAGCATGGAATGATCGAGCCGTTCGAGCCAGCTCAGATCCGTGCGAACGGGGCGGGCAAGATGGTCTCGTACGGTACGTCGAGCTACGGCTACGACGTGCGTTGCGCGGCGGATTTCAAGGTGTTCACGAATATCAATTCGGCGATCGTCGATCCGAAACACTTCGACGAGAACAGCTTCGTCGACATGCACGGCGACACCTGCATCATCCCGCCGAATTCTTTCGCACTCGCGCGCACGGTCGAGTACTTTCGGATTCCCCGCAACGTATTGACGATTTGCCTCGGCAAGTCGACCTACGCGCGCTGCGGCATCATCGTCAACGTGACACCGCTGGAACCTGAATGGGAGGGTCACGTGACGCTCGAGTTCTCGAACACGACGCCGTTGCCCGCGAAGATCTACGCGAACGAGGGCGTGGCGCAGATGCTGTTCTTCGAGTCGGACGAGGAATGCGAGAGCTCGTACAAGGATCGCGACGGCAAGTATCAGGGCCAGACGGGAGTCACGCTGCCGAAGGCGTAAATAAATAAAGGGTCAGACCGCAATTTCCCTGGCCTCGCACTCGAATTACGATTTCTGGGGTGATACAGGATATTGCGGTCTGACCCTTTATTTATTTACCCGTAGGAGCGGCTTCCAGCCGCGATTCTTCGGACCGGTATCGGGCACGACGGGATCGCGGCTGGAAGCCGCTCCTACGACATGGACTCGTCGATCACCACCGGCTCCGCCAGCGGCAGGCCGTCGAGCCAGGCTTCGTCGTCCCGCAGTTGCAGCCGGCCCTCGGCGATCCAGGCCACCGCTCGGGGGTAGATCAGGTACTCACCCTGCTGGACGCGGGCCTGCAGGTTCGTCTCGGTCTCGTGCGCATGAATCGCGACCCGGTACTGGATGATCGACGGGCCGGCATCGAGTTCGGTGGTTACGAAGTGCACGGTGGAGCCGTGCCACTCATCGCCGTTGTCGATTGCACGTCGATAGGTGTGCAGGCCGCGATATTTCGGCAGCAACGACGGATGAATGTTCAGCATACGACCGGTATACGCCGCGACAATCTCCACCGGCAGGATGCGCATGAAGCCCGCCAGCACGATCAGTTCGGTATCCAGCCCGGTCAGCAGCTCTGCCAGCGCGCGTTCGGCGCCCGTCCGGTCTGCGTAAGCCTCGTAGTCGAGCACGTGCGTCGGAATCCCGTCGCGCTCGGCACGCTCGAGCCCCAGCACCCCGGCGCGATCGCTGACCACCGCGTGCAGGTTGATCGCGAGGTCCCCGGAGAGCGCCTGATTGATGATCGCCTGCAGGTTCGTGCCACCGCCGGAAATCAGGACGACGGTACGCATGCCCGAACCGATGCCGGACCGCGTCTCCGCGCCCGTCACTCGATCCGGACCTGGCCTGTGCCGTCCGCGACCGTGCCGATTGCGAATACGGTTTCGCCGGCGGCTGCGAGGATTCCGGTTGCCCCCGCTGCGTCTTCCGGGCGGACGGCGATGACCATGCCGATGCCGCAATTGAAGGTGCGCAGCATCTCCCCCTCTGCAATCCGGCCCTGTTCCTGGAGGAACGAGAACAGTGCGGGTCGTTCCCAGCTCGCCCCGTCGATGACGGCATCCAGGTGGGACGGCAGAAAGCGGTTGACGTTCTCCGGCAGTCCGCCGCCGGTGATGTGAGCCATCGCATTGACCTCACAGCCGTCGAGCAGGGCGAGTACGGACTGGACGTAAATGCGGGTTGGCTCGAGCAGGCGCGCGCCGATCGGCGCGCCTTCCCACTCGGTTGCGCCGCCCTCCGGCAGATCCTGCAGGATTCGACGGATCAGCGAGAAACCGTTCGAGTGCGGCCCGGATGATGCCAGACCGAGCAGCCGGTCTCCTGTACGGACTTTGCGGCCGTCTATCAGTTTGTCGCGGTCGACGACGCCAACCGTGAACCCGGCCAGGTCGAAATCGCCGGATGCGTACATGCCGGGCATCTCGGCGGTTTCACCGCCGAGCAGGGCCGCGCCGGCCAGCCGGCAGCCCTGGGCGATACCGCCGACGACGGCCGCGGCGACTTCCACGTCGAGCGTGGCGCTGGCGTAGTAGTCGAGGAAGAACAGCGGCTCGGCACCCTGGACGATAACGTCGTTGACGCACATCGCTACGAGGTCGACGCCGACCGTGTCGTAGCGGCCCAGTTCGATCGCGAGCTTGAGCTTCGTGCCGACGCCGTCCGTGCCTGCGACCAGCACGGGGTGACGATATTTCTCGAGGTCCAGTTCGAAGAGCCCACCGAACCCACCGATGCCGCCGAGGACGCCGGGACGCATCGTCGTTTCGACCAGCGGCTTGATGCGTTCGACCAGTTCGCTGCCCGCATCGATGTCGACGCCCGCGTCCTTGTAGGTCAGTGATTTATCCAGACTCATGGATGGTGCCTGTACTGCAGTAGCGAACGGTATAATAGTTCAAATGAAGCTTATGCAGACACCGTTGCGAATACTATTCCTGCTCGCGGTATGTGGGGTCGGCGCGAATGCGTCGGCAGCCCGGGTCGAGAATCTCTACGCGGCCGAGGTGCCGGTGCCGGCGGGTTCCAAGGGCCTGCAGGCCGCGTTCGTGGCAGCGCTCGACGAGGTGCTCGTCAAGGCAACCGGCGACCGCGATATCGTCCAGGACGAGGGCGTCCGCGCACGCTTCGGCGATCCCCAGCGCTTTGTCCAGCTCTACCGTATCAATCCGAACGGAGACGTCTGGGTGCGTTTCGACGAGGTCGCGCTCCGGCGCGAGCTGGACGTCGTCGGTGCGCCCGTCTGGGGCTCGGAGCGACCGATGACGCTGGTCTGGATGGTCATGGATTACGGGCTCGGTCAGCGCGAGATCGTGGCGCGGCAGGCGGACTCGGTGGGTCGGGCCGGGTTGTCCGTCCAGGACGTGCCGGCTCCGTCGTCGCCCGATGGGGTTCGCGAGGCATTACAGACCTCGGCGAACGCACGCGGCCTGCCGCTAGTCTGGCCGTACGTCGATGCGCAGGAACTGATCTCGATATCGCTCAGCGACGTCTGGAGCGGTTTCACCGAAGGGCTGGTCGGCCCCTCGCTCCGTTATGCACCGGATGCCGTGCTGGTCGGCCGGGGGCGCATCGTGTCGGCCGACGCGATCGACGTGCGCTGGACGCTGTTGCTCGACGAAGAACGCTTCGACTGGAGCGGCGACGTGACGAGTGGCCCGAACGACCTGGCGGATTTCTTCGCCGCCCGGCTGGCGACATCGTCCGATACGTCGCAGCGGATCTCGTTCAGCGTCGATGGCGTCAATAGCCTGAATGACTACGGCCGGCTCAGTGAATACCTGACGGGCCTCGACCTGGTCGAGCATTACTCCGTAGACCAGGTCACCGGGCAGCGGGTCATCTTCACGCTGCAGGTGCGTGGCGACGCGGAACGACTGATGCGCAGCATCGCGCTTCAGCGCGTTCTGCGGCCGGTCGCCGATCCGCTCCGCCGCTCAGGCGACAGCCGCTTCGGAGCGGGTGTCGACATGGCGAATCTGCACTACCGGCTGATTGCGGGCCAGTGACACCGGACCCTGGGCGATATTTAGTCATGCGTATTCATTCATGCTAAGCGCCTTGCACATCCCGAACATTATCTGTCTCGCGCGGATGATCCTCGTGGCGCCGATCGTTATGGCCCTGCTGAATCACCAGTATGGGTTGGCGTTGCTGTTGATCTTCATTGCCGGTTTTTCCGACGGACTCGACGGGTTTCTCGCGAAGCAGTTCAGTTGGCGAACCCGACTCGGGGGTATCCTCGATCCGCTGGCCGACAAGTTGCTGATGGTTGCGGTATTCATCACGCTGACTAACATCGGGTTGACGCCGATGTGGCTTGCCGCCGTCGTTATCGGTCGCGATCTGATCGTCATCAGCGGTGCCGTAACCTACAATTTTCTGATCGGGCCGGTGCGGCCGGATCCGTCGCCCATCAGCAAGCTGAATACCGGTTGTCAGCTGCTGTACATGCTGTTGGTCATCGCGAACCAGGCGTTTGGCTGGCCCTTGTCGACCGGTATCCTGCTGATCGGCGCCGCCGTGTTATTTACCAGTGTCGTCAGCGGGCTGGACTATGTCCTGCGCTGGAGCGCGAAGGCGTTCGCCGCGCATGGCGCCCGAGCGCAATAACCGGATGCGGCAGTTACCCCTCGAGGTTCGGCTCGCCGACTACGCGCTGTTCGACACCTTCTATGCCGGCCCGAACGCCGCGGCCGTCCACGCGCTCCGCGACGTAGCACGCAGCGGGTCGTATGCATTCGCGTGGCTCTGGGGTCCGCCCGACGTCGGCAAGAGCCACCTGCTGCAGGCCTGTATCAACGAGGCGTCCGCATCCGGCGCGCGTGCCGTATATCTGCCGCTCGAGCCGGAGGCGGGGCTGGTTGTGGAAGCCCTGGAGGGTCTGGGCGAATGCGACATCGTCTGTGTCGATGATGTCAACCGGATCGCCGGGAACACCCATTGGGAGCGGGCCCTGTTCGTGTTGTTCGAAGGCGTGCGCGAGTTCGGTGGTCGGATGGTCATCGCGGCCGACCACGCGCCCCTGCACAATCGGTTCACCTTGCCGGACCTCGCGTCGCGCTTCACTTCCGGTGCGACGTTCCGTTTGCAACCGCTATCCGATGAAGACAAGCTGCGCGCGATGCAGCTGCGGGCAGGCTGGCGCGGGCTGGAACTGAGCGACGAGGTGGCACGATTCGTCATGGCGCGTGTCGATCGCCGTTCCGCCGAGCTGTTTCGGTTGCTGGATCGTCTGGATCGTGAGGCGCTGGCGGCGAAGAAAAAATTGACGGTGCCGTTCGTGCGGTCGGTGCTCGATGCGGCTGAATTGTAGGCGGATGACCTGGGTCACGACCTCTTTCTGAGACACGCCCTGAATACGTCCCCGTAGGAGCGGCATCCTGCCGCGATTGGCGTCAATCGCGGCAGGATGCCGCTCCTACGGGTTAGCGCCGCAGGCTGACGCCTGTCCTGCGCACGAAGTCGATCGATGCGAAGAACACCACGACGGAAAGGGTGGCGGTCAGGGTGTTGATGATGCGGCCGTCCGGGTCCGCGATCGCTTCACCGAGCGCGCCGGCCAGGTAAGGCACCATAAAGGCCGACACCCAGCCGCCCCAGCGCGGCGGCGGTTTGATGGCCGTGATCACGAAGATCGCGAGCGGCACCGAGATCGTGATCGTCCATGGGGTCGGCGCAGGCATCAGCAGGAGCGCGATCATCAGCACCAGCCCGGCGAGCGCGATCCAGCGTGACAGGGGCGACGGTCCGGTCACGACGCCTGGCCATCGCGGAGCCGGACGGCGATCTTTGCGATGCGCCGGCCCAGCGTCCGCGCGCAGGTTGCCTCATGCTCGGTTAATTTAGCGTCGCCTGATTCGTAGGCGACATGCGTGGCGCCATACGGCGTGCCGCCGCTGCGCGTCGCGTTCAATGCCGGTTCGGAATAGGGCACGCCGACGAAGAGCATGCCGTGATGGATCAGCGGTAACGCCATCGATATCAAGGTCGTTTCCTGGCCGCCGTGCAGGCTGCTGGTCGATGTAAATACGCCCGCGGGTTTACCTTCGAGATGGCCGGCCACCCACGCGCCGCCCGAGCCATCCAGGAAAAACTTCAGCGCGGCAGACATGTTGCCGAAGCGGGTTGGGCTGCCGAGCACGAGCCCGTCGCATTCATCGAGATCGGCCTGGGTCGCGAACGGCGGCCCGGATTCCGGGATCTCCGGTTCGGTTGCCTCGTTGTTGGCCGAGACCGCCGGTACGGTCCGCACGCGTGCGTTCGCGCCGTCGACGGCATTGACGCCGCGCGCTACCTGCGCCGCGAGTGCCGCCGTCGAGCCATAGCGTGAAAAATACACGACCAGTATTTCCGTCTTCTGGCCGGATTTCCGGGCCGTCTGCCGGGCGGCCATCAGGGCAGGATCTCGAGCACCGACTCCGGCGGCCGGCCAATCCGCGCCAGGTCACCGTTAATGACGATCGGGCGTTGCAAAACTTTCGGGTTTGCGACCAGCCATGCGATCTTTTCGGCGTCGTCCATCGCTTCGACCTCGTCTTTCGCGTCCCGATAAATCTGCTCGCCGGTGCGCATGATGTCGTGCGGGCGCAGTTTCAGTTTGGCGAGTACGCTCGCAAGCCGGGTTGCGTCCGGCGGCGTGTCCAGGTAATGGGTAATCGTCGGTTCGAGGCCGCGATCTTGCAGCAGCGCGAGTGTCTGGCGCGATTTCGAGCAACGCGGATTATGATAAATTTCAAGAGTCATCTGGGTAGCCCATCAATCATTCAAGCGGAGCACCATTGTAGCGTGCATCAAACGAAGCTTGTATCCGCGGCATCCTTGCTGTCGCGTTTGTACGTCATGCAGCCAGCGTTCCATGCCGACTGCGAACGTTCTTGACGCCAATTTTCGGGAGCCTCACACTAGCTCTTTTCCGGCCCATGGTAGACGTATCCGGCGTGACATCCCGCTTTAGTCGTCGTGTAATCGAATTGCTGTGCACAGTATTACTTGCCTGCGCGGCTGTCGGGTGCGCGACATCGCCGCCGGTGCAGGAAATGAGCGATGCCCGCCAGGCCATCGCGGCGGCCCGCGAGGCCGGTGCCGCCAGCCTCGCCAGCGCGCAACTGGCGGAGGCCGAGCAGTTGCTCGATACCGCCGAGACGTATCTTGCGACGGGTTCTTCCGGCTCCTACTGGCAGGCGCACAAAGCCGCAATCAGTGCGAAAGAGGTCGCATTCGCGGCCCTGCTGGCCAGTCGGAATGCATACGCTGCCGGGTCCGCCGGCACGCAGCCCTGATCATTGACCCGGGATATTGACCGTGGGCATCGTCATTCTGCGGCGCCCCCCGGGTCTGTGCCCGGCTGACCCATTCGGGTAACGGATTTCCGATCGATGGGCGAAACGGGCGAGACGGTCTGCATGCGGTATCGCATCTTCGGCCGCGTACAGGGTGTGTTCTTTCGTGCGAGTACCGCGACAGAGGCGCGCCGGCTCGGTCTGCGCGGTCGCGTGATCAACCAGTCGGACGGACACGTCGAAGTCCTGGCAATCGGTGCCCGCGCGCAAGTCGATGCACTCGCGGCCTGGTTACAACACGGGCCGCCGATGGCGAACGTCAGTGACGTCGAGGCCGAGTCGGTCGATCCCACCCAGTGCGTCGCCGTCGAGGGATTTCGCACGGGCTGAGCTGCGCCACCGGTTCAGTGCTGAAACCAGCGGGTGCTAAGCCGGGTCAGGACTTTCTCGGGATACACCCGGCTGCCGAGGCTGCCGTTGTAGCGGCCGAGCGCGCGAGTCCAGTCGCCATCTTCCATGTCGTAGTAGTAGCGCAGAATCGTGCAGCCCATGCGCAGGTTCGTCCGGATGTCGACCAGCCGGTCGCCCGGGCGGCCGATCTCGTCGAGCCAGAACGGCATGACCTGCATGAGGCCCTGGGCGCCGGCTCGCGAAACCGCGTAGGCATCGAACGCGCTCTCGATGTCGATGACGGCGAGTACCATCTCCGGCGGCATATCGACCTGCGTCGCCTCGAGGTGCACCTGCTTGAGTATGAAGACACGCTCGTTCGGATCCTTGACCTGGTTGCCAAGCCGGATCGCCATGTCGGTCAGCCAGACCTGTGCTTCGAATCTGTCCTCAAAGCTGTCGATATCGGCCATCGCCTCGCGCAGACGCTCGCGCAGGATCGGGTCCGGCGCTGCCGTGTCAGCCGCGGTGACCAGCGCGAACAGCAACGCCGCGACGGCGGCCATCAGTGGCCAGATCGATTTTCGCCGCCCACTCGGGCTCATCGTCGTCAGCTCCCGTGCGATCCGTTAGGGTGCATGTGTGCGATCAACGCGTCGGCGACGCCGTCGAGCGGGAGCCGGTCATCTTCGCCGGTCCGGCGGTTGCGGTATTCCACGATCCCGTCGCCGCTGCCGCGTTCGCCGACGACGAGGCGATGCGGGATGCCGATCAGGTCTGCGTCGGCGAACTTGAAGCCGGGCCGGGCATCGCGGTCATCGATCAGCACGTCCAGGCCACGTGCCGTCAGCGCGTCGAACACCTGGTCGGCGGCTGCATCGACCTCACTCGATTTTTTCGGGTTCAGGATCAGCAGCGTGGCGTCGAACGGACTCATCGGCTCGGGCCAGACGATGCCATTTTCGTCGTGATTCTGTTCGATCGCGGCAGCGACGAT
>SMVA01070719.1_pt1 | contig 25558 bp, 15 predicted proteins | sample 2456451 | NCBI WGS metagenome assembly SMVA01 (sample SAMN11095933, study PRJNA526329) | marine sediment metagenome | biome: Marine sediment; feature: Surficial sediment; material: Deep marine sediment; isolation source: Hadal surficial sediment | place: Pacific Ocean | collected 2014-05 | depth... | reverse complement strand
TCTCCACGATGCTCGAAACCGGTGTTTCCACTGCGCGCGCCGTATTCGCCTTCAACAGCGTGAATGTGGAAGGCTGGGCCCTGTACGCCGAGGCGGAGATGAAGCCCTACTTCCCACTGGACGGGCAGTTGATCGGGCTCCAGTCACGCATGTTGCGTGCCGCCCGCGCGTTTCTGGATCCCATGGTGAACCTGGGCGAGATGACACCGGATGAGGTTCAGGCCTTCCTGGAAAAAGAGGTCATGCTCTCAAAGGCAGCGGCAACTTCGGAAAGAGAGCGTTACACCTTCCGCATCCCGGGACAGGCGACGGCTTACTTTTACGGTTACTCCAAGCTGATGGAGCTTCGTGCCAAGACGGAAATCGCGCTGGGCGACAAGTTCAACCGACAGGCCTTCCATGATTTTATTCTGGCCCAGGGTCTGCTGCCACCGGAACTGCTGGCCAAGGCAGTCCTGGAGAGCTTTGTGCCGCAGCAAATGGGCGGCTGAAGAGTCGGTCTTTTCAAGGTGTCTGACAGCATTGAAAAACCATTGAAAAGGAGTCGTTCTAGCAGGACTCGAAAATTCCGGCCGCGCCCATTCCCGTACCCACGCACATGGTGACCATGCCGTACTTCTGTTTGCGTCGGCGGAGACCGTGGATCAGGGTGGCGACGCGGATCGCCCCGGTGGCGCCCAGGGGATGCCCCAACGCGATGGCTCCACCGAGCGGATTCACACGTTCCGGATCCAGTCCCAGGTCCTTGATCACCGCCAGCGACTGGGCCGCGAAAGCCTCGTTGAGTTCGATCCAGTCCATGTCGTCCTGTTTGAGACCGGCCTGATTCAGGGCGAGCGGAATCGCTTCTTTGGGTCCGATACCCATGATTTCCGGCGGAACACCCACCACGGAGAAACTCAAGAAGCGGGCGAGGGGCTCCAGGTTTTTCGACTTGAGCACTTTCTCGCTCACCAGTACGACGGCTGCGGCGCCATCACTCATCTGCGAAGAGTTACCCGCGGTGACGGTGCCCTCGGAATCGAAAACCGGGCGTAGCCTGGCCAGCGCTTCGGGGCTGGTGTCGAAACGCGGGCCCTCGTCCTCTACCATGTCCACGACCTGCTCGTGGACCTTGTCAGTCTGGAGATCCGGGTGACGATGGATCACCTCGAAGCCGGTGATTTCATCATCGAATTCACCGGCATCCTGTGCCGCCAGCGCCCGCTGATGACTGGTATAGGCAAAGGCGTCCTGGTCCTCCCGGGACACGTCCCACTGCCGGGCGACCTTTTCGGCGGTGATGCCCATTCCGTAGGCGATGGCCAGGTTGTCGTCGCTGAATATCCGCGGGTTCATGGCTACCCGGTGGCCCATCATGGGAATCATGCTCATGCTTTCAGTGCCGGCACCGATCATGATGTCAGCCTCTCCCAGCCGAATGCGATCCGCCGCCAGCGCCACTGCCTGTGTTCCCGATGAACAGAAGCGGTTGATGGTCATGCCCGGTACGCGATCGGGAAAACCAGCCAGCAGCAGTCCTATGCGGGCCACATTCATGCCCTGTTCCGCCTCGGGCATGGCATTTCCCACGATGATGTCCTGCACGTCACCCTTGTCGAGGGCCGGTACCTCGTCCATGGCCGCATTAAGTGCGTGGGCCAGCAGGTCGTCAGGCCGGGTGTGCCGGAAAGCGCCGCGCGGCGCTTTGCCGACGGGCGTGCGTTTCGCTGCGACGATATAGGCGTCTGTGATCTGTTTGCTCATTGTTCGGCTTCCTGTCAGTTGCCTTCAGTCACCCTTCAGTTGCGGACCTCAGTTACGCAAAGGTTTGCCGGTCTTGAGGGTGTGCATGATGCGCTCCTGGGTTTTCGGCATCTGCGCCAGTGCTGAAAAGTTGTCGCGCTCCAGCCGCAACAACCAGTTTTCATCCACGTGGCTGTCATGATCCAGTTCGCCGCCACACAGAACCGCTGCGATGCGGGAGCCGACCTCATAATCATGTTCGGAAATAAAATGGCCCGCGAGCATGTTGACCATCATCATTCGCAGGTTGGCAATCCCCGTGGCGCCGACGACCTCGATATTTTCCGTGGGAAGCGGCGGCCGGTAAGCGCTGTCCGCCAGCGCGGACGCTTCGGCTTTGGCCACATAAAGCAGTTCAAAGGCATTAAAAATTACCGTGTCGGTGGGGCGGAGAAAGCCGTATTCCTTTGCTTCCAGAGCGCTTCCGGCCATTTTGCCCATGGCCACGGTCTCGAAATAACGGCGCAAGAAGGGGAAGACGTCGCCACCCTTGGCCTCAAGCCAGGCGCGCAAAGCCAGTTCCTTCAGGCCGCCCCCGGCGGGGAGCAAACCCACACCCGCTTCCACCAGACCGATGTAGGTCTCCAGTGCGGCCACGGTTTTCGTGGTGTGCATGGCAATCTCACAACCGCCGCCGAGGGTCAGCCCCTGGATGGCGGCTACCGTGGGCACCATGGAGAACTTGAGACTCGCAGTCGCGCGCTGGAAGTCAGCAATCATGTCGTCCACGGCGGCGATCTCTCCGGCCTCCAACAGGGTAATCATGCCCTTCAGATCGGCGCCGGCGCTGAAGGGAGGTGTGGGGTGCCAGATGACCAGCGCCTTGAAGTTCTGTTCGGCTTGTTGAACCGCGTTCTGGATACCGTCGAGTACACTGGCGCCCACCGTGTGCATCTTGGTCTTGAAGCTGAGGATGACGATGTCGTCGTCTTGGTGCCACAAACGTACTTCGTCGTTCTCGAAGACGGTTGTGCCCCGGTCGAATTTTTCACCCAGCAGCGGGTCCGGAAACAATTGTCTGCGGTACACGGCGAGATCTGACCGTGGCCGGTAACCAGCGATGGAAGGCGCCCAGGAACCCGCCGGGGTGTGCACGCCCTCGCGCTTCGGATCTGAAGCCCAGTCGGGCAGCGACACGGCGGCCATCGCTTTTGCGGCTGTCACGTCTTGGCCTATCCATTTCGCAATCTGTGCCCACCCCGAGGCCTGCCAGGTTTCGAAGGGTCCGAGCTGCCACCCATAGCCCCAGCGAATGGCGAAATCCAGATCCCGGGCGTTGTCCGCGATGTCGGCCAGTTGATACGCGCTGTAATGGAAAAGATCCCGGAACATGGCCCAGAGAAACTGTGCCTGTGGGTGATCGTTTTCCCGCAACAGCCTGAAACGCGCCGCCGGGTCCTTTTCCCTGAGGATGCCGGCGACAGAGTCGTCGACTGAGGCCTCGGAAGGTCGGTATTCGCCGGTCTTCAGGTCCAGAACCCGGATATGTTTGCCTTCTTTTTTGTAAATACCAACTCTGGTTTTCTGACCCAGCGCGCCTTTTTCAATGAGCTGCTTCAGCCAGTCGGGTGTGACGAAATATTTATGCCAGGGATCGTCCGGCAGGGTGTCCGCCATGGTCTGGACCACATGATCAAATGTATCGAGACCAACGATGTCTGCAGTTCGGAAGGTGGCACTCTTGGGCCGACCGATGGCCGGACCGGTCAGCGCGTCCACCACATCGAAACCCAGACCGAAAGCCTGTGCGTGATGAATCGTGGCGAGCATGGAGAACACGCCGATCCGGTTGCCAATGAAATTGGGCGTATCCTTGGCGTGTATGACACCCTTGCCCAGGGTGGTGGTCAGGAAAGCCTCCAGGTTGTTGAGGATGGCCGGGTCGGTCGCATCGTTGGGCACCAATTCCACGAGGTGCATGTAGCGCGGCGGGTTGAAGAAGTGCACGCCGCAAAAACGTGATCTCAGCGAATCCGTGGGCAGAGCGTTCGCCAGTTCGTTGATGCTTAGCCCCGAGGTATTGCTGGCGAAGATCGCGCCGTCGTCCACATATGCACCGACTTTCAGGTAAAGATCCTTCTTCCAGTCCATGCGCTCTGCGATGGCTTCGATGATGAGGTCACAGTCGCGGAGTAACTCGAGGTCGTCTTCGTAGTCCGCAGGCTGTATGCGATCCGCCACCTGCGAGACCGCCAGCGGGCTCGGGCGCAGCTTGTGCAAGCCCTCGATCGCCTTTTTAACCAGGGCGCGCGGGTCGCCTTCCTTGCTTTGAAGATCGAACAACACGGTAGGGATCCCGGCACTGACCAGCTGCGCGGCGATCTGCGCACCCATCACGCCGGCCCCGAGAACCGCCGCCTTGCGCACGATGAAATTTCCGTTTTTATCCTTGTTCGCGGACATTGGAGTTCCTTTTTTTTAACAGTTTGTGCCCGGACCCATGACGGGCCCCGGCACAAACCAGGAGCGTCTTAGCCAGCCCTGGCGACTTTGGCTTCGTTTGCCGTGTACCCGGGTTCGACGTATTCCCGCGGGAAGTCATCCACCGCGATGACACGCAGCGAGGCCTCCTGGGCTTCCCGGACCAGGCGGGCTTCGGTTGTCGTGATGACGCCATCAGCCAGACCCCGGGTGACCAGATCTTTGTAAGTGTTCGGGTCCACGCCGATGCCCAGCGCCTTGCGAAGCTTGTCTTCCGCGTCGCTGGCGGCCAGTACCTTGTCGAAGGCATCCAGCACAGCACCCACGGCGTCATCGGGGTCGCGGCATTCGAACACGCCCTGGGTCAGACGGGAACGCGCACCGGTGTCCGAGAGAATCAGGCGCGCCACGGCCTTGCCCAGTCCGTCATTGGGTTTTTTGTACGGACGTCCGAAAGGCAGCGTCATCCCGCGCAGGAACAAGCCCACGGCCGGGGAGGGAAAGTTGCGGAATACGTCGTACAGGCTCTCCTGCACCTGGACGAGGCTGTCGATGCAGGCCCAGTGCAGCAAGGGCAGGTCCTCCTCGGGCTGACCCTGATCCTGGAAACGTTTGAGCATGGCTGACACCATGTACAGATGGCTCAGGATGTCGCCGAGCCGGCCCGAGAGTTTTTCCTTGAACTTCAGCTTGCCGCCCAGCATCAGCATGGTGACATCCGCCACGAAGGCGAACGCGGCGCTCATGCGCGTGACCTGCTTGTAGTAGCGGGCGGTCGGCCCGTTTACCGGCGAGCGCAGCAGACGTCCCGCGGTGATGGCGAGAACGAAGGCCCGGAAGGCATTGCTCATGGTAAAACCGATGTGAGCCCAGAAAGCCCTATCGAAATCCCTGAGCCCCTCCCGTGGATCGGGGTTATCCACCGAGCGCATCTCACGGAGGATATAGGGGTGACACCGGATGGCGCCCTGGCCGAAGATAATCATGCTCCGGGTCAGAATGTTTGCGCCTTCCACGGTGATGCTGATGGGGATGGTCTGATAGGCATGTGCCAGATAGTTTCGCGGCCCGCGGATGATGCCCTTGCCACCGTGTATGTCCATGGAGTCCGCCACGATGTGGCGCATGGTTTCCGTGGTGTGGTATTTGAGAATGGCGCCCAGTACCGCAGGTTTCTGTCCCTCATCAATCGCGACAAGGGTCAGCAGTCTGGACGCATCCATCCGGTAGCTGTAACCGGCGATCCTGGTCAGCGCCTCTTCGACTCCCTCGAAATAACCGATGGGGATTTTGAATTGTTTGCGGATACGTGCGTAAGCGCCAGTCGCGAGGCTGGCCATCTTGCCTGAAGCCGTGCTCAGCGCCGGCAGGGAAATGGATCTGCCTACCGCGAGGCTCTGCATGAGCATGCGCCACCCCTTGCCGATCCAGTCCGGTCCGCCGATGACGTAGTCGAGCGGGATGAACACATCCTTGCCCTGGGTGGGGCCGTTCATGAACGCGGCCCCGACCGGGAGATGACGGTTACCGATGGTGATGCCCGGCGTGTCAACAGGAATAAGCGCGCAGGTGATGCCGAGACTTTCTTCATCACCGAGCAGGTGATCCGGGTCCTCCGCCTTGAAGGCGAGGCCCAGCACCGTCGCTACCGGGGCGAGGGTGATATAGCGCTTGTCCCAGTTCAGCCGCAGGCCCAGGACTTCTTTGCCTTTGTACTTGCCCTTGCAGATCACGCCCGTGTCGGGGATGGCGCCGGCATCAGAGCCGGCCGTGGGGGACGTCAGTGCGAAGCAGGGAACATCCTGGCCCCGCGCCAGGCGTGGCAGATAGTGGTTCTTCTGAGCTTCTGTTCCGTAATGCATCAGCAACTCGCCGGGGCCCAGGGAGTTGGGCACCATGACAGTCACAGCCGCGGTCACGCTGCGACTCGAAATTTTCATGACCACTTCGGACTGGGCCTGGGCGGAAAAACCGAGACCACCGTATTCCTTCGGAATGATCATGCCGAAGAAACCGTTTGTCTTGATGAATTCCCAGGCTGCAGGTGGCAGGTCCTTCAGCTCGTGGGTGATCTCCCAGTTGTCGAGCATGTCGCAGAGTTCGTCGACCGGACCATCAAGAAAAGCCCGTTCTTCATCACTCAGATGCGGGGCGGGTGTGGACAGCAACATTTTCCAGTCGGGTTTGCCGGTGAACAGTTCAGCGTCCCACCAGACAGTGCCGGCATCGAGCGCTTCACGTTCCGTATCCGAGATGGACGGGACAACACTGCGGAACCACGCGAAAATCCTGCGGCTAAAGAGGGCGCGACGAATCGGTACCACCGCGATAGGGACCGTGAGTAGCGCAAACGCGCCCCAGGCGAGGGTGAGCGCCGCCGCACCGGGTTGCGCGAGCCATGTCCAACCTGCCAGCAGTGCGACGATCGCCAGGGCGGTGGCCCACAACTGGACGCGGAAATAAAGCGCCAGGAAGATGATGAGCAAAAAGGACAGAATCCAGAATAAAGGTGTCATGGTGCTATCTCCGTCACGCTACGACGCCGGCGGAAATCCGGCTTTGGGCAGGCGTGACTGATGTCAGTCCGGCTTCGGCGAAATCCACCAATCGGGTGGCGAGGTCCGCCAGTTCTCGGGCGGAGTCGTCGTGTTCCCACACGACTTCCGCCATCGCATAAGTCAGCGCGCCGACGACGAAATTCAGCCGCCAGAAAAGGTCTTCATCAGACAGGTCCGGGAGCGCGCGTCCCAGAACGTCCGCAAAACGTTTGATCACGTGACCGTAGCGATCGGAGAGAAAGGCTCGGAGCGCGCGGTCGCGTTCAGACATGACCCGTGCCAGGAGACGCATGAACACGACGCCCCCATGCTCGGGGTCGTGACTCATTTCCAGCGCCGGCACGATGAAGGCTTCCAGTGTCCCACGCAGCGACGCTGCGCCATCGGCGGCTCGTGACTGCACCCGTTCGAGGCGGCCCAGACGTTCTGTATTCAAGGCGTCCAGGCGGCGTCGGAATACGGCCTGGATCAAAGCTTCCTTGCTGCCGAAGTGGTAGTTGACGGCCGCGAGGTTGACGCCGGCGTGGGTCGTGATGCCGCGCAGGGAAGTGCCGGCCAGGCCATGGTCGGCAAAGAGGCCCTCGGCGGCGCTCAGGATGATTTCACGGGTGTTCGTGGTGGCCATGATCGGGGTCTAAACAAACGTTTGAATAATATATCAGACCCCACCGGGGACGAAAAGCATTCGGCACCACCCGTTCAGTGGCGGGCCCCTTGGCCCCCATGGCGGCACTGCCGCCCCGGGGGAAATTCCCTTACCGTTCAGTGGCCTAAGCGATCGTTTTAATGAGTCTTTGTGCTATAGTCGCAGCGCTTTGCAGGTCCAGTGCGCCCGGAAAAGTCCGGAACCGGCCGAAAAAACAGGCCCAAACAGGCCAAGATTGGAAGATTGACGAGATAAGGGAAACAGGAATGGCCACGGAGCGCACTTTTTCCATCATCAAGCCCGATGCGGTGGGAGCCAACAACATAGGCGCGATCCTCAGTCGCTTCGAGGCGGCTGGATTGCGGCCGGTGGGAATGAAAATGCTGCAAGTCACGCGGGACCAGGCCGAGGGTTTTTACGCGGTGCACCGGGAGCGCCCCTTTTTCGGAGAGCTGGTGGAGTACATGACCTCCGGTCCCGTGGTGGTGCAGGTCCTGGAAGGCGAAAACGCCATCGCCCGCCATCGCGAACTGATGGGCGCCACGGACCCGGCCCAGGCGGATGCCGGGACCATCCGGGCGGATTTCGCCGAGAGCATCCAGGAAAACGCCGTGCATGGTTCCGACGGGCCGGAAACGGCAAGGACCGAGATCGATTTCTTTTTCCCAGAAGATGAACTCTGTTCCCGCACCCGCTGACGCCGACGCCGGCGACTCGACGCGCACCAACCTCCTGGGCATGACCCGCCCGGCGTTGCGGGCCTGGGTGGCGGGGCTCGGGGAGCAGCCCTATCGGGCCGACCAGGTCATGAAATGGGCTTATCACCGTGGCGCCAAGGCCTTTGGGGAGATGACGGATCTTTCCAGGTTGTTCCGGGAACGGCTGGAGTCGCTGGCGGAGTTCCGGGCGCCGCGCATCGAAAGCGTGCAACAGTCCTCCGACGGCACGCGGAAATGGTTGTTGCGTCTGGAAGATGGCAACGCCATCGAAACGGTACTCATTCCCGAGGAGCGCCGCGTGACCCTATGTGTCTCCTCGCAGGTGGGCTGCGCGCTCAATTGCAGTTTCTGCTCGACGGCTACCCAGGGGTTCAGCCGCAATCTCAGCGTCGAGGAGATTGTGGGGCAGGTGTGGTTGGCCCATCACGCTGTGGGCGAAGAAGATCCCGACGGTCCCGGTATCACCAACGTGGTGTTCATGGGCATGGGCGAGCCTTTGCTGAATTTTGACAACGTAGTGGCTGCCATGAACATCATGCGTGATGACATGGCCTTCGGACTGGCCAGGCGCCGGGTGACCCTGTCCACCTCGGGTCTGGTACCGGGTATCGACCGTTTGCGTGAAGTGTGCGATGTGAGCCTCGCCGTGTCATTGCACGCACCCGACGACGAATTGCGCAACAAGCTCGTGCCCATCAACCGCAAATACCCGATCGCCGAGCTTCTGGCGGCGTGCGAGCGCTATGTGGCGGCCAGGCCGCGGGCCCGGGTAACCTTCGAATACACCCTGATGGCCGGGGTCAATGACAGTCCGCGGCAGGCGAAGGCCCTTGCCCGGGTGTTGGAAGGGGTGCCTGCGAAGATCAATCTGATTCCTTTTAACCCCTATCCGGGGGCCGTCTACCGGCGCCCTTCCCAAGGAGACATGCAGAGATTCGTGGATATCCTTCACCGGGCGGGGTATACCACTACGCTCAGGCGCACCCGCGGAGACGACATCGATGCAGCCTGTGGGCAACTGGTGGGCCGGGTAAAGGATCGCACCCGCCGGCAAGCTCGCCATCGCGCGCGGCTGGAAGGTGACCGCCCATTGGCATGAGAATTGTGATGAAGTATTTTCCGCAAGCTGTTGTTTGTATTGCACTATTCCTTACAGCTTGTGTTACCACGCATGAGCCCGCCTATCCCGTGGGGGACCCGGTGGAAGCTGCGCGGGCCAACGTCCGGCTGGCGGTTGCCTACATGCACCGGGGCGAGTACGAGATCGCCATGGCGAAGCTGCAGCGGGCTCTCGAGCAGGATCCGAAAAACGCGGACGCGCACACCACCCTGGGCGTGCTGTATGAGACCCTCGGCGAGCGCAAAAAGGCCGGGACCCACTACCGCGAGGCGGTGCATCTGGCCCCCGATGACCCCAATGCCCACAACAATTACGGTACCTGGCTGTGTCAGGACGGCCGCCTGAAACAGGCCCAGAAGGAGTTCACGAAAGCTGCCGAGAGCCCCTTCTACAAAACCCCGCAAGTGGCGCTCACCAACGCCGGTTCCTGCGCCATGCGCGATGGCGAGGTAGCCCGGGCGGAGCAGTATTTTCGCCGTGCGCTGGCAGTCGATGAGGCGTATCCTGATGCCCTGTACCAGATGGCGTCGCTGAAATACCAGCAGGGCGACTATATGCGCGCCCGTGCCTTTGTTCAGCGATATCTGAGTATCGCTCGGGCCAACGCGGAAAGTCTTGCTCTGGCGATCCGCATTGAAAACGCACTCGGGGACGATGACGCGGCCTGGGAATATACGGACGAGTTGATCGCGGATTTTCCGGACTCTCCCCAGGCCCGGGCGATATACGACGCGAACAAGTACGGCGATTGATGAACCCACGGACCTCCCCGCCCAGGAACTCGGAAGAAGCGCCCACGCGGCGTTCCGAGTCCATTGCCCGATGCCTGGCTCATCTGCTCGAGTCGGCGCGCCAGCAATCCGGCATCGGCAACGAACAAATCCAGTCAGAACTGCGTCTTCCCGTGGTGGCCCTCGGGCACATCCAGTCGGGAGAGTTCGACGCCTTGGGTCCTGAGATTTACGCTCGCGGTTTCGTGTTCGGATACGCGCGGATCGTGGAAGCGCCATTATCGGAGGTCGAGTCGCTCTGGGCCGAACTTCACCACATGCCTGAGCAAGTACCCCTGGTGAGCCATGTGCCCCAACGCCCCGATTGGCAAATCGGCGCGCAACATGCCGCCACGGTGGTCATCGTGCTTGGCGTGCTGGTGGGGCCGATCCTGTGGTTACACAGTCAGGGTGCTTTTCAGCAGTGGTTCGGCCCTGATGAACAGGTGGTTGTGGCCCCGGTCAGCGGTGAGTTCCCGGCTGAGTTCGTGGCATCAGTCGATTCCGGGCCCGCGGCGCCAGAGCCGGCCCCGGTGCTTGAAGTTCCCGAAGACCCGGAAGACCCGGCTTCGGCGCCGGTGACGGCCAGCATCGCGAGCCTGCCATCCGTAGTACCGGTCGAATCCGAATCAAACGAAGACCCCGAGGCGGCTCCAGCGGCGCTGGTACTCGAGATCTACTTCAGGGATGACTGCTGGGTTGAAGTGAGCAGCGGTGAGGGCGATCGACTGGAATACAATCTGGTTCGCGCGAACAGTCGCAGACGTTATGAAAGCAATGGGTCGCTGTCGGTATTTCTGGGCAACGCGGAGGCAGTGACCGTAGCGGTCAACGGCGAGTTCCTGGATATCGCTCCCTATCGGAGACGTAACCTGGCGCGTTTCGAGGTGGATGTTCCTGACCCTGAGAATGCGGAGTAGGGTCGGCAAAGCAGAGCCGGCGGCAGCGTTTCCCAAGACACCAATCCCGACGAACAATCCGGAGGACCGAGCGTGGTGGCCGCATGGCCGCCGGCATGTGGCGCTCGGTCCCTGTCGTTTGAACGGGACTTCAGGGTTGAAATGAAAAGTATCCAATCCATACGCGGCATGAACGACGTCCTCCCGGACCACAGTGCCGCGTGGCAGCGCGTGGAGGCTACGGCGCGGGAGGTGCTGACGCGATACGGATATCTCGAAATGCGTACGCCGATACTCGAACACACTGAGTTGTTCTCCCGTTCCATCGGCGAGACCACTGACGTGGTTGAAAAAGAAATGTACAGCTTTGAGGACCGCAACGGCGAGAGTCTGTCCCTGCGACCCGAGGCAACGGCGGGCTTGGTGCGTGCGGGCCTCGAGCACGGCCTGTTCCACAACCAGCAACAGCGCGTGTGGCTGATGGGACCCATGTTTCGACGCGAACGTCCGCAACGGGGGCGGTTTCGCCAGTTCTGGCAGATCGACGTGGAAGCGTTTGGAATACCGGGCCCGGATGTGGATGCGGAAATTATCCTGATCTCCGCCCGTATCCTCAGTGAACTTGGGCTTAAGGGGCTGCGTCTGGAATTGAATTCTTTGGGTACGACGGAGTCACGCTGGGAGTATCGGGAGAAACTTCGGGAGTACTTTGATTCCCACCGGGACGAGCTGGACGAAGACAGTTTGCGACGTCTGGATGCGAATCCGTTGCGGATTCTCGACAGCAAGAATCCTGGATTAAAAGAGTTGATTACTCGGGCTCCGAGCATGCTTGATTCGCTGGATGAAGAGTCACGCAATCACTTCGACGCTGTTGTTGACACACTCTCCCAGGCGGGCGTCGACCATGAAATCAATCCCCGCCTGGTGCGCGGTCTGGACTACTACACTAGAACCGTGTTCGAGTGGATCAGCGACAGTCTCGGGGCACAGGGCGCTGTTTGCGCCGGCGGGCGCTATGACGGTCTGGTGGAACTTCTTGGGGGCCGTCCCACGCCAGCCATCGGTTTTGCCATGGGCGTGGAACGCCTGATCGATCTCGTGGCGGCGGGTGGGGCGGGTGACCCGGATCCGGGGTCTCCGCCCCACGTGTACCTGGTCGCGCAAGGCGACGCGGCGGTGCACAAGGCGCTGCTCCTCGCCGAACAGTTGCGATCGGCCTTGTCGCGGCTGCGCTTGGTGAACAACTGTGGCGGCGGGTCCTTCAAGAGCCAGTTCAAACGGGCGGATCGCAGCGGGGCGTTGTGGGCTGTGGTCCTTGGGGAAGAGGAAATGGCTCAGGGCACGGTGATTCTCAAGCATCTGCGCGCGGATCACGCCCAGGAAACGCTCGCCATAGCCGAACTCGAGGGGCGGCTGGAGGCGCTTGTGGCGGGCAAGACGTGACACGGGCCGGCTTTTCGCTATCATGGCGGGTTTTCCGCCGGCACGGTTGCCCCATATGAAACGAACCGCAGGAAGGATTTGAAACAGCAATGGATCCGCTCAGAGACGAAATCGAACAAGCAAAGATCGTCAAGCAATGGATTCGGACCTATGCGCCGAGCATCATCGGTGGCGTGGCTCTGGGCCTTGCGGTCCTGTACGGCTGGAACGCATGGCAGGACTACCGGCACGGGCAGGCTGTGGACGCAGCGGGCGCCTTTATCGTACTCGAGGCGCTCGCCGATACGGACGACACCGCGATGGCACGTCAAGCCGAGGGTTTGATAGCGGATTTTCCGGACACGCCCTACGCCGTTAACGCAGCGTTGCTGTTGGCGCGTTTGCATGTGGGCGAGAGCAACCTCCAGGCCGCAGAGGCCCGGCTCCGCTGGGCTTTGGAAAATGCCCGGCCGCCTGAAATGGCTCACGTGGCACGCTTGCGCCTGGCGCGGGTGCTCAATGCCCAGGACCGAAGCGACGAAGCGCTGGGGTTGCTCGATGGGGTTGATGCGCAAGGCTACGCCTCAAGCTACGCGGAACTACGCGGGGATATCCTGTCAAAGTTGGAAGACATCTCCGGGGCGCGGGCCGCCTATCATGAGGCCCTGGATGAGATGGATGCAACGACCGGTGATCGTAGCCTGTTGCAGATGAAACTGGATAACCTCGCGGTGGCGTCCGAAATCAGTGAAGCAGTCAGCGAGACAGCGGAAAGCTCCGATTGAGATGACCATGTTTGCGCACAAGCTGTGGAAAGTCATCACCGTTTTCGGACTGGTGCTGACCGTGTGTGCCTGTTCCAGCGTCGGCAAGACCCTGGATGCGGTGAATTTCCTCCAGACCCCCGACAACGTTGACCCACCGGAAGAATTGGTAGACATCGACGAAACCCTGGTGGTGGAAAAAATCTGGTCCCGGGACCTGGGTCGCGGGACGGATAAGCAGCTGGTTGCCCTGGGGATCGGCGTTGCGGGTGACATGCTGATCATCGGTGGGCGAGGCGGAGGCGTCGCTGCCCTGTCCCGGGAGACCGGTGAAGTGATTTGGAAACTCCAAACCGGGATGCCGTTGTCGGCGGGGCCGGGCATCGGAGATAACTTTGCCGTATTCGGCAGCAGCGAAGGCGATGTGGTTACGCTGGAGATTGCCACGGGAATTGTTCTGTGGCGCAGCGCTGTTACCAGTGAAGTGCTGTCGGTGCCGGCCGTGGTCAACGGATACGTGATCGTGCGTTGTGTGGACGGGCGCGTATTCGGTTTTGACGAGGTTTCCGGCCGGCGTCAATGGACCTATGACCGCAGTGTCCCGTTATTGTCGCTGCGGGGCAACGGCGACCCGGTGGTATTCGGCAATCGGGTTATTTATGGGTTCGACAATGGTGCGGTGGGCGCATTGCTGGCCAATGACGGGTCGGTCCTGTGGGAGCAGCCAGTCGCGACCGGGCGCGGACGCACGGAACTGGACCGACTCGCCGACATCGATGGCGCGATAGGCGTATACGGTCAGGACATGTACGTGTCCAGCTACAACGGGCGGCTCGCGTCATTGGCCATGGAATCCGGCCGGGTGTTGTGGGTTCGTGAGATGGGTTCCTACTCCGGTGTCGCGGTGGATGGGGATGGCCTGTATCTCACCGACGCGGAGGATCAGGTGTGGAGGCTCGACCGGCGTAACGGTGCTTCCCTGTGGACTCAGGCCCAACTGGCGCGGCGAAAACTCACGGTACCAGTGCCGGCAGGTGATACCGTTGTTGTGGGGGATTTGGAAGGTTATCTGCACTGGCTGGACAAGGAAGACGGCAAGATGCTCGCCCGGGAAAGAGTCGCCGATGAGTCCATCCAGGCGACGCCTGTCCTCATCGACGATGTGCTGTACGTGCTCGGCAGCGGCGGCAGGGTAGGTGCCTACCGCTTTGCCCCGCGTGATCAGGGCGAGCCCTGACCGCCGCGGTTATACTCCGTTTCAACCAACCCTCAAAGTGCTTTTGCCATGCTGCCTGTCGTCGCGCTGGTGGGCCGGCCGAACGTAGGCAAGTCCACGCTTTTCAATCAACTGACCCGATCCCGTGACGCTCTCGTGGGCGCCATGCCCGGGCTCACCCGCGATCGCCAGTACGGGCTGGCGAAAATCGACGATCACCGTTTCCTCGCCGTCGACACGGGTGGACTGACGGAATCCCATACCGGCGTGGAAGCGCTGATGGACAAACAGGTTCATCTGGCGATCGACGAGGCCGATGTGGTCGTTCTGGTGGTTGATGCGCGAGAAGGACTCAACACGCGAGATGAGCAGATCGCGGACCAGTTGCGCGTGACCGGCAAGCCCGTAGTGGTGGCGGTGAACAAGGTGGACGGCTCAGACGCGGATACTGCCATGGCCGATTTTCATGCCCTGGGTTTTGCCGATGTAACGCCAACCACGGCCACCCATGGTCGCGGAATCTCCGATCTCGTCGAACTGCTTGATGTCTATCTTCCGGCGACCGTGGAAACCGATGCCGAGGTACCGGAGGGGAGAATTCCGATCGCGGTGGTGGGCCGGCCCAACGTAGGCAAGTCCACTTTGATCAACCGGATGATCGGGGAGGAAAGGGTGATCACTTTCGATCAACCGGGCACCACCCGGGACAGCGTGCGAGTGCCGTTTACCCGGGGCGGGTGGGATTTTGTTCTCATCGATACGGCAGGCGTGCGGCGCCGGGCGCGCGTTCACGAAACAGTCGAAAAATTCAGCATCATAAAGACCCTTCAGGCCATCGATGCATCGCAAGTAGTAATCTTGATGCTGGATGCCCAGGAGGGAGTTACGGATCAGGACGCGACTATTCTCGGGCATATCATTGAACAGGGGCGGGCCCTCGTGATCGCCATAAACAAATGGGACCGGCTCGAGCCCGAGCAACGCGACAAGGTGAGGCGGGAGCTGGATTTGAAACTCGGTTTCTGTGATTTCGCGGAGCGTCACTTCATATCCGCGCTGCATGGCACCGGCATCGACAAGCTGCTCAAGGCGGCGTTACGCGCGCGGGAGTCCGCGTTCCTGAAAGTGCCGACACCGCGACTGACGGAGATACTGGAGGATGCAACGCAAAGACACACGCCACCAGTCGTCCGGGGACGGGCGCCGAAACTGCGTTATGCCCATCAGGGGGGCGTCAACCCGGTTCGTATCATCGTGCACGGCAACCGCACCGACATGGTGCCCGCAAGCTATCAGCGTTACCTGGTCAACACCTACCGGAAGCGCCTCAAGATTACCGGGGCCCCTATTCGTGTCGATCTGCGGAGCGGAAAGAACCCCTACGAAGGAAAAAAGAACGTGTTAAGCGAGCGCCAGAAGAAACGTCGCAAGCGCCAGATAAAACACACGACCAGGCAAAAAAAGCGACGATAAGGTCATGAACCGGGACCAATCCAGTCCTCCAAGTCTTGAAGACATCCGCGAGGCCCGGGATCTGCTGGGTGATCGAATTCGCGCGACCCCGGTATGGAACTGGGAGTGCCAGGCGCTGACGGAACGTCTGGGTTCGACGCGGGTGGAAATGAAACTGGAGCTGTTTCAGCACACCGGTACCTTCAAGGCGCGGGGCGCGTTGCTCAACGCCCTGACCCTTTCAGAAAAGGAAAGAAGCCGGGGGCTGACGGCGGTGAGCGCTGGTAACCACGCGATCGCCGTGGGCTGGGCAGCAAAGAGCGTCGGGACCCGGGCGAAAGTGGTCATGCCAAGGAATGCCAACCCGATGCGGGTAGAGAAATGTCGGCGGTTGGGCGCAGAGGTCGTGCTGGTCGACGACGTACACCAGGCCTTCGAAGAAGTGCACCGCATCGAACGTGAAGAAGGCATGACCTTCGTGCACCCCTTCGAAGGCCCGGTGACCTGCACCGGGACCGCCACCCTGGGGCTCGAGTGGGGGGAGCAAACACCGCAAATGGATGCGGTGATCATACCCATCGGCGGTGGTGGCCTGTGTGCGGGCGTGTCGTGCGCGATCAAGCAGCTCTTGCCCGATTGTCAGGTGTTCGGCGTGGAACCCGAAGGGGCGGATACCATGCATCGCTCATTTGCCTCGGGAAAACCGGAATCCATCGACAAGGTGCGCACGATCGCGGACAGTCTGGGCGCGCCTTACGCGGCTCCGTACAGTTTCTCCCTGTGCCGGCGATATGTGGACGAACTCGTCATGATCAACGATGACATGATGCGCGACGCCATGCGGTTGTTGTTCGACGAAGCGAAGCTGGCGGTGGAACCGGCCGGCGCGGCGGCCACGGCCGGTTTACTCGGACCCTTGCGTGAAAAACTGGCGGGAAAAACGGTAGGCGTGCTGGTGTGCGGATCCAATATCGATTTGGAGTCCTTCAGCCGCTACGCCGGCGAGTCCGGGTCATAGGCCAGGTTGGAAGCGAGCCAGCGCTCAACTTGCCGGATATCCACATTCTTGCGGCGAGCGTAGTCCTTGACCTGGTCCCGGTTGATCTTGCCCACGACGAAGTACTGGCTCTGCGGGTGGGAAAAATACAGGCCACTCACTGACGCCGCAGGCAGCATGGCGAAGGACTCCGTGAGTGTGATGTGCGTGCGTGTTTCCACATCCAGCAAACCGAAGAGCTTGCGTTTTTCCGTGTGATCAGGGCACGCCGGGTAACCGGGTGCCGGGCGGATACCGGCATAGGCTTCCCGGATCAGTTGTTGGTGGTCGAAGGCCTCCTCCGGCGCATAACCCCAGAACTCGGTTCGGATGCGTTGATGGAGGCGCTCGGCAAAAGCTTCGGCCAGCCGGTCCGCCAGGGCCCTGACCAGGATGGCGTTGTAGTCATCGTGGTCGCGTTCATAGTGTTCCACCAGGGCTTGTGCGCCAATGCCCGCGGTCACGGCAAAGGCGCCCACGTAATCAGCAACCCCCGCAGGGGCGACGAAATCGGCGAGACACAGATCCGGCTTCCCGGCTGGCTTGGTCAGTTGCTGTCGCAGGCAATTCAGGACCGTGTGCACCGATTCCCGGTTTTCATCCGGGTAGACAAGGATGTCGTCCCCGTCCCGGTTGGCGGGGAACAGCCCAAAAACGCCCTGGGCCGTCAGGAGCTTTTCGTCGATCAGCCGTTCGAGGAGTTGCTGCGCGTCGGCGTGGAGTTTCCTGGCCTCCGCTCCCAGGCGGGGATCATCGAGGATGGCAGGATATCGCCCCTTGAGCTCCCAGGTCTGAAAGAAGGGTGTCCAGTCAATGTACTTCGCCAACTCTTCCAGCGGGTAGTCCTCCAATAATTCGACGCCCATGGTCTTTGGCACCGGCGGCGCATAATCGGACCATTCCAGTTGCAACCGACACCTCTGAGCCTCTTCCAGGCTACGCAGTTTCGAAGCCGTGTCACGATCGGCATGACGTCGGCGAACTTCTTCGTATTCACCACGGACTTTGGCGACAAAGGGTTCCCGGTGTTCGTCGCTTAGCAGCGACTGCACCACGCTCACCGCGCGGGACGCGTCCTTCACCCATACCGTGGCGCCCCGGTAACGCGGTTCGATCCGAAGAGCGGTATGCGCCCGCGACGTGGTGGCGCCACCGATCAGGAGAGGCACCCGGCAGTCTTGTCGTTGCATTTCGGCGGCGACATGGGCCATTTCCTCCAGCGACGGCGTGATCAGGCCGCTGAGCCCGATGAGGGCGGCGTTTTCTTCTCTGGCCGCGTCCAGGATCCGCTGTGCCGGGACCATGACGCCCAGGTCCACGATCTCGAAGTTGTTGCAGGCAAGCACGACGCCGACGATTTTCTTGCCGATATCGTGCACATCGCCCTTGACCGTGGCCATGATCACCTTGCCCCTGCTGGGTGATCCTCCACTGGCTGCCCGTTCAGCTTCCATGAATGGCTGCAGGTGGGCGACGGCCTTTTTCATGACCCGGGCGCTTTTAACGACCTGGGGCAGGAACATTTTTCCAGCTCCGAACAGATCGCCTACGATGTTCATGCCATCCATCAACGGCCCCTCGATCACATGAAGCGGCCGGGTCGCCTGCTGCCGTGCCTGTTCCGTATCCTCGACGACAAAATCCGCGATTCCGTGTACCAGCGCGTGCCGGAGCCGTTCGTTGACCGGCAAAGCGCGCCAATCTTCTTCCGGCCGGTCGTCGGGAACGTGGTCTTTGCGGTACTGCTGGGCGATTTCCAGCAGTCGGTCGGTGGCATCGTCGCGCCGGTTCAGGATGACGTCTTCGACGCGTTCCTTCAGTTGTCCAGGGATATCGTCGTATACGACGAGTTGTCCGGCGTTGACGATGCCCATGTTCATGCCGGCGCGGATCGCATGGTAGAGAAACACCGAGTGGATGGCTTCCCGGACTGCGTTATTCCCGCGGAACGAAAAGGAAACGTTGCTGACGCCGCCGCTGATCTGGACTCCGGGGCACTTTTCCCTGATCCTGGCCACCGCTTCAATGAAGTTAACGCCATAGGCATTGTGCTCCTCGATTCCGGTGGCAACCGCAAAGATATTGGGATCAAAAATGATGTCTTGTGGAGGGAAACCAATGTCCTGCGTGAGGATGCGATAGGCCCGCACGCAGATATCGACTTTGCGTTCGATCGTGTCAGCCTGGCCCTGTTCGTCGAAGGCCATGACCACGACGGCGGCGCCATAACGGCGAACCAGGGTTGCCTGTTCACGAAAAGTGTCTTCGCCTTCCTTGAGGCTGATGGAGTTGACGATGCCTTTTCCCTGGATGTTTCTGAGACCGGTTTCGATCACGCTCCACTTGGAGGAATCGATCATGAGCGGCACCCGGGCGATATCCGGTTCACCGGCGATGAGGCGCAGGTATGTCGCCATGGCCTTTTCCGAATCCAGCAGTGCCTCATCCATGTTGACGTCAATGATCTGCGCGCCGTTCTTCACCTGTTGGCGCGCGACCTCCAGGGCGGTTTCGTAGTCGCCGTCGCCAATCAGTTTCTTGAACCTGGCGGATCCGGTGATGTTGGTGCGCTCGCCCACATTGATGAAGTTGCTGTCTGGTCGGATCTCCAAAGGCTCCAGTCCGCTCAAATGGCTGTATCGTGGGGCCGCCGCTGGTTGTCGTGGTTTGAGGCCGTCCACCGCCGCGGCGATCGCGGCTATATGATCGGGTGTCGTGCCGCAGCAACCTCCCACCATGTTCACGAGTCCATCGCGGGCGAATTCGCCGATCACCGATGCCATCTGTTCCGGGGACTCGTCATATTCGCCCATCGGGTTGGGGAGACCGGCGTTGGGGTGGCAACTGACCCAGGTGTCGCAGACCCTGGACAGGGATTCGATGTGCGGGCGCAACGCCTCCGCCCCCAAAGCGCAATTGAGCCCCGCAAGCATTGGCCGGGCATGGCTGATGGAGTACCAGAAGGCTTCCGGAGTCTGGCCGGACAGGGTGCGGCCGCTCGCATCGGTAATGGTGCCGGAAACCATGACGGGGACGCGCACACCTGTTTTCGCGAAAAGGCCTTCGACGGCGAACACGGCGGCCTTGGCGTTGAGTGTGTCAAAGACCGTTTCGATCAGCAGCAGGTCGCAGCCGCCTTCGAGGAGACCCCGCGCCGCTTCTTCGTAACTGTCCGCCAGCTGCTCAAAAGTGACGTTACGCGCGGCGGGATCACCCACGTCCGGGGAAATGGACGCGGTGCGGTTGGTCGGGCCCAGGGAGCCGCCAACGAGACAGTCGCGATCGCTCTGACTGGCGTGCGCATCCGCTGCTTGCCGGGCCAGCACGGCGCCGGCGCGGTTGATCTCGAAGGCTTGATCCTGGGTCCCGTAGTCGCGTTGCGAAATGGATGTGGCGTTGAAGGTATTGGTCAGAATGACGTCCGCCCCGGCCTCCAGGTAGGCCCGGTGGATGTCCCGGATGATGTCGGGTTGGGTGAGGCACAGGATGTCGTTGTTGCCCCTCAGGTCCTGGGCGTGGTCGGCGAAGGCCGCACCCCGAAAATCCGCCTCATCCAGCCTGCGGGCCTGGATCATGGTACCCATGGCGCCATCGAGGACCATGATCCGCTGCCTCAGGGTCTGGTGCAGGGTCCGGGCGCGATCGGTGTTGCTATAGGCCTCGACAGGCTGGGTCATGGGGCGATCCTGGTCCTGGATGGGGGCCGCCGGCCAAGCCGGGAGAAGTCACGAGGGGGCCTCCGGAAGGTCAAGAAGGCTGCCGCATCCAACAAAGTGAAATACAATTCGGGCTCTCAGCCGCCCTTCCCGGGGGCACTGATCGAGGACGCATTATGGACTTGGAACTGACGGAAGAACAAGAACTTATACGCGATACCGCACGTGAATTTGCGCGCAACGAGATCGCGCCCATCGCAGCCCGGTTTGATGAGTCGGGTGAATTCCCCCTCGACACCGTTCGCAAGATGGGTGAACTGGGGCTGATGGGGATCGAGGTCCCCGCGGAATACGGCGGGGCCGATCTGGACACCATCGGATATGTGCTGGCGATGCAGGAGATCAGCGCGGCGGACGCGGCGCACGGCACCATCATGTCCGTCAATAATTCGCTGTTCTGTTACGCCTTGATGAAGTTTGGTACCGAAGAGCAGAAGCAGAAGTTTCTCAAACCGGTCGCCAGCGGAGAAGCCATCGCTGCTTACGCGCTCACCGAACCCCAGTCCGGTTCCGATGCCGCGGCCATGCGTCTGCGTGCCGACAAGTCAGGCGATGGAAAACACTACGTCATCAACGGCAAGAAGTCCTGGATCAGTTCCGGGCCTTACGCGAAGTACATCATTCTTTTCGGTGTCACCGATCCCGATCAAGGCAGCAAGGGTATCAGTGCCTTCGTGATCGATACCGCGGAGCCCGGGTTCCGCACGGGCAAGAAAGAGCCAAAGCTCGGCATCCGGGCGTCCGCTACCTGCGAAATCGAGTTCGAAGATTACAGGTGCCCCGCGGATTGGCTGCTGGGAAAGGAAGGCGAGGGTTTCAGGATCGCCATGACCGTTCTCGACGCCGGGCGCATCGGAATCGCGTCACAGGCAATCGGGATCGCCCGCGCGGCCTATGAGGCGACCCTGGAGTACGTTCGCGAGCGTCAGGCCTTCGGACGTCCCATCGGGGAGTTCCAGATGACCCAGGCAAAGATCGCTGACATGAAAACGCGGATCGAGGCAGCCCATCTGCTGACGATGCAGGCCGCCGTGGCCAAGATGAAGGCAGCGGAGAGTGGCGGACGATACACTCTGGAAAGCAGCATGGCCAAGCTGTTTGCTTCTGAAACGGCGATGTTTGTGGCGCACCATGCTGTCCAGATACACGGGGGAATGGGATACAGCAAGGAATTGCCCATTGAACGCTATTTTCGTGATGCCAAGATCACCGAGATCTACGAGGGCACCAGTGAGATTCAACGCATGGTGATCGCGAGGGCGGAAACCGGGCTGCGTTGAGAGCATACGTGACCATCACCAGGGAAAACCATCGCGAAGAGCTGTTGAACAGCGTGCGTGCTGCGCTGAAACAGCAGCGACCGGTTGTTGCCGGCAAAAAGCTCGCTGCGACCTTTGTGGATCTGTTTTTCGCCCGGGTTGCCACCGACGAACTGGAACAACGCGATCCGGCAGACCTCGCAGCGCTGGCAGCGGCGATGCTTGATTTTGGATGGAAGCGGCAACCCGGCGTGGCCAAGGTCAGAGCATACAACCCCGCCATGGATACCCACGGGTGGGAGGCCCGCAGCACGATTGTTGAAATCGTCAACGACGACATGCCTTTCCTCGTGGATTCCGTGAGCATGGCAGTTGCCGAGCACCATTGCACCGTGCACTTGACGATTCATCCCACGCTTGATGTTGTGCGTGACGGTGACGGAAATATCACTGACATCGGTCCCCGTGGCAACGGCAGGGATGTCTTGACCGAATCCTTCGTTTACATGGAAATCGACCGCCAGAATTCACGTCATGCTCTGCGGCGGATTCGCAAGAGCGTAGAAGAGGCGCTGGCTGATGTGCGGGCTGCCGTGGATGACTGGTCCGAAATGCGGGACAAGGCCTTGGCAGTCAGCCAGGAAATTGGCGTAACCCGGGCGGACGTAGACGATGAATGGTTGAGTGAAACGCGGGATTTCGTGGATTGGATGGCCAGGGACCACTTCACCTTTCTCGGTTACAAGCAATATGACCTGCGTGATAAAGATGGCGAGTTGTGGCTGTATCCCGACGACGCCACCGGCCTGGGATTGCTGAATTCCAAACGGTCTGGTGGCAAGGAAGGCAGGAAGATATCGGGCGAAGCGCAGGAGTTGGTGGACAACCCGGAACTGATCGTTTTCACCAAGACCAACGCCCGTGCCACGGTGCATCGTACCGGCTACATGGACTATGTGGGCGTGATGCGCTTCGATGGGCACGGCCGGATAATCGGAGAGCATCGTTTCCTGGGACAGTTTACCTCCGGTGTTTACAGCCGCGCACCCAGGGATATTCCGCTGTTGCGGCTGAAGGTACGCAACGTACTGCAACGCAGTGGCCTTTCCAGGGGCGGGCACGGCGGCAAGGCGCTGATGCACATTCTGGACACGCTGCCCAGAGACGAGTTGTTCCAGGGCAGCGAGGAAGAGATTTACACCCTGGCGATGGGGATCCTCAACCTCCAGGAACGTCGGCAGACGCGCCTGTTTATCCGCAAGGGGCGTTTCGGCCGGTTTTTTTCCTGTCTCGTATACATCCCGCGAGATCGTTTCAATACAGAAGTACGCGAGAACATTCAGGGGATCCTGCGCCGGGCGCTGAAGGGCGTGCGCCTGGACTACACGGTGCAGGTGTTCGACACGCCGTTGGCCCGTGTTCACGTCTTCGTCCGAACACGTCCGGGTGAGGACGTGGTGGATTACAACGTGGTCGAGATCGAGCAACGGCTTGTTGAAGCGGTTCGTTCCTGGCAGGACCAACTGGAAGAAATTCTTGTCGGGAAAGTGGGTGAAGGGAAGGGCCTGGAACTCGCTCGGCGTTTCGGCCAGGCCTTCCCGGCGGCCTACACCGAGGATGTGGGGCCGTGGGTGGCGTCTTTTGATGTGCTGAACCTGGCGGCTGTGAAGGACGAGGACGATCTGGGCATGAGCCTGTATCGTCCACGAAAACGCCGGGGCAGTGGCATGCTCCGCTTCAAGGTATTCCGCTACCACCACACGATTCCTCTGTCCGATGCTGTGCCCATGCTGGAGAACATGGGACTGCGCATCGTCAGCGAACGGCCCTACGAACTGAATCCGGCGGACGGGCGAACCATGTGGATACAGGACTTCGACATGATCCCGGGTTCTCAAATCGAGCTGAAACTGGATCAGGTCAGGGACATCTTTCAGGAGACTTTCCTGCGGGTCTGGCGGGGCGAGGCTGAAAACGACGGATTCAATCGCCTCGTCCTGAGCGCGCGACTGGACTGGCGGCAGGTTTCACTGATCCGGGCGGTGTGCAAATACCTGTTGCAGACCGGTTTGCCGTTCAGCCAACCGTATATGGAACAAACGCTGGCGGACTACCCGGTGATTGCCCGCCTTCTTGTGGAACTGTTCGAAGCCCGGTTTGATCCGCGATTCCGGAAGCGCGACGAAGCGGCCGGGGTTCTCGAACACTGCCTGCATGAAGAACTGGAAGAAGTCCGGAGTCTGGATGCGGACCGGATCCTGCGCAGTTTTATCGGCGTGATCAAGGCAGCCCTGCGTACCAACTATTACCAGGTGACGGCAGATGGGGAACCAAAACCAGCGATCGCTTTCAAGCTGGATTCCTCGAAAGTGCCGGAGCTTCCCGAACCCCGTCCGATGTTCGAGATCTTCGTGTATGCGCCTCACATGGAAGGCGTGCACCTGCGCGGGGGAGAAGTAGCGCGTGGTGGATTGCGCTGGTCTGACCGGCGCGAGGATTTCCGGACCGAGGTGCTGGGTTTGATGAAAGCCCAGATGGTAAAGAACACGGTCATCGTCCCCGTCGGCGCCAAGGGTGGTTTTGTGCTCAAACGCGCGCCGGACACATCGGATCGCGACGCCGTGCTCGCTGAAGGCGTGCGTTGTTACCGGCATTTCGTCAGCAGCCTGCTGGATATTACCGACAATATCGTCGATGGGGACATCGTGCCGCCGCCGGATGTGGTTCGATACGACGGTGATGATCCGTATCTTGTGGTGGCAGCGGACAAAGGTACGGCCACTTTTTCGGATATCGCCAACGACGTGGCGGAAAGCTACCAGTTCTGGTTGGGCGATGCTTTCGCGTCCGGAGGCTCCGTCGGTTATGACCACAAGAAAATGGGCATCACGGCGCGCGGTGCCTGGGAATCGGTAAAACGCCATTTCCGGGAAATGGGCCGTGACATTCAGCGCGAATCTTTTGACGTGGTTGGCATCGGCGACATGTCCGGAGATGTGTTCGGGAACGGCATGCTTCTGTCGGACCATATTCGACTCAAGGCCGCTTTCAACCATTTGCACATATTCATTGACCCGGATCCTGATCCCGCGGCGAGTTATGCGGAACGGGATCGGTTATTCGAACTGCCGCGTTCAGGCTGGGCTGACTATGACGCCAAACTCATCTCAAAGGGAGGTGGCGTGTGGTCGCGCCAGGAAAAGAGCATCCCCTTGTCGCCCGAGCTGCGCGACTGGTTGGGGGTGGCAGAGGAACGACTGGCGCCCAATGAACTGATCCGTGCGTTGTTGAAGGCGCCGGCGGACCTGCTCTGGAACGGGGGCATAGGGACTTATGTAAAAGCGCGCTCCGAAAGCCAAAGCGACGCCGGCGATCGCAGCAACGATGGGGTCCGGGTAAACGGCCGCGATCTGCGCTGCCTGGTGGTGGGCGAGGGCGGCAACCTCGGATTCACCCAGCGCGGGCGCATTGAATACGCGCTGAACGGCGGTCGCCTGAATACGGACTTCATAGATAATTCCGCGGGTGTGAATTGCTCGGACCATGAAGTCAACATCAAGATTTTGCTCAACGACGCGGTTCGGGCCGGAAGATTGATGCAGAAATCGCGCCCCAGGTTGATGGCGAGCATGACGGATGAAGTTGCCGGACTGGTGCTGCGCAGCAATTATCTTCAGACCCAGGCCATCAGCATGATGGAAGCTCAGGCGACGGCACGTCTCGGGGAGCATGGCGATTTCATAACACTGCTGGAACACCGGAACGTCCTGAT
>SMVA01392922.1_pt1 | contig 25576 bp, 25 predicted proteins | sample 2456451 | NCBI WGS metagenome assembly SMVA01 (sample SAMN11095933, study PRJNA526329) | marine sediment metagenome | biome: Marine sediment; feature: Surficial sediment; material: Deep marine sediment; isolation source: Hadal surficial sediment | place: Pacific Ocean | collected 2014-05 | depth... | reverse complement strand
TAATATTCGCTGCAACTCCATTCATCCGTCGGGAATCGCCACGCCCATGGTTGCCGGTATGCCGGAAAAAATGGCCGCGGCCGGAATGCGGTCAACAAGCAGAGAAGGAACCCGCGGCAGCAAGATCGGCGAGCCGGATGATATCGCCTATATGGCATTGTATCTCGCTTCCGATGAATCAAAATTTGTGAACGGCACTGCCATGCGCGTTGATAATGCAATATCCGCCACATCGGGCATTGTTCCTGAATAATCAAGGAGTAAATGACTAGTCCCCTTATAAACAGGTACTATCTATTGAAATTTTTAGAGAGGTCTTTATGGCAGTCAATCGACAATGGTTACTGAAGGAACGTCCAAAGGGTGTGATCGGGCAAGAACATTTCGAATATGGTGAAACTGAAATTGCAGAAATAGCCGATGGTGAGGTTCTGGTTCGGAACCTTTGCCTGTCCTTCGACCCGACCCAAAGAGGCTGGGTTAATGACATGGAAAGCTATATGCCTCCAGTCGGTATTGGCGAAGTCATGCGGGCAAGCTCAGTGGGACAGGTAGTCGAATCAAAGAACGAAGATTTTAAGATTGGCGATATGGTACAGGGGCTGGGTGGCTGGCAAGACTATTTTGTTGCAAGCCCCAGCAGCATGATCCCCATCAATAAACTGCCTCAGGGGGTCACTCCCGAGTTGGCACTGGGAGTCCTCGGCATTACCGGACTCACTGCTTACTTCGGGCTGCTGGATCTTGCTGATCCAAAAGAAGGCGACACTGTCCTTGTTTCCGGAGCCGCAGGCGCGACAGGTTCTGTGGCGGGCCAGATAGCCAAATTAAAGGGCTGTCGTGTTATCGGCATTGCCGGTGGACCCGAAAAATGCGCCTGGCTTACTGAAGAAGCCGGATTCAATGCTGCCATTGACTACAAAAATGACAATGTAGAAGCAAAGATTCGAGAACACTGCCCTCAAGGTATCAACATCTACTTCGATAATGTTGGCGGCGAGATATTGCAGGCAGCATTGAATAACCTGGCGATGAACGCCAGGGTAATTCTGTGTGGAGGGATTTCAAGCTATAACGAGGAAATACCACCACCAGGCCCTAATAATCTGATGAACCTCATTGGTACACGCTCGAGGATGGAGGGGTTTATCATCATTGACTATATGGACCGCATGGCTGAGTTTCACGCCGAGATGGGCCAGTGGTTGCAGGAAGGCAAGATTATCCACCTTGAGGATATCCAGGAAGGGTTTGAAAATATCCCAACAACTTTACAAAGGCTGTTCACCGGTCAGAATATGGGAAAACAGCTATTGAAAATTTCAGAACCAGGGTAGCAAAAAAAATCAGAATGCATCGAAAACCCGGCACCACAAGCTGTTCAGCTGAGGCCGGCACCGACTTTAACATTGTGCCCCTTCCTCAATAGGAAACATCTTGTTCTGTCAGCTCTCTGGCCCAGGCTGCAAACTCCAGCTGAGTGCCATCAGGATCTTTAAAATATATGGAGCGAACAAATGTACTTTCATTGATCTCGTCACTGGAACCGCTGGGAGAATCATCATGGTTAACAACCTCTGTAACCTCGATTCCTTTCGCAACCAATAATTCCCGGTACTCATCTATCTTGTCAGGTGCCACATCCAGTGCCACATGGTTCATCGTCCCAGGGATTGCTGAAACTCTTCGAAGTTCTTTTTCATCCACAGGCTTCGGTCCATTGGGAAACCAGAAGAAGGCAATAGCATCATCGCCACCTGCGTCAAAGAAAAAGTGTTTACCTTGACCATCAGGCAAGTCGATTGTTTTCGTTAATTTCATGCCGAGGACATTGGTATAGAAATCCACTGTGATGTCCATATCCTCACAAACAAGAGCCAGATGATTTATTCCGTTGAATTCAAATGTCATGTTGACCGTCCAGTTAAACCAATGCTGATCATAACAACAAATGCGGCCACGGCGCACATCTGGTTCAGTCTGGTACTATTGAACAACTATTTATTATTGAGGTCTCGATATGCCCAGACTACGTGAAGTACCCAGAAGTGAAGCTGATAAATCCATACTGCCGCTTTACGACGCACTATTTGGCAAAGATCGCGATCCCGTACAAGAGCCGGGAACCGCCACTGGTACACCGGGAAACTGGTGGACGGTGTTCGCTCTGGTGCCCGATTGCTTCAACCACGCGGTCGAGGGATTTCAATTTTACCGATCGAAAAATCGTAAATTGAATCCAAGGTTGAGAGAACTGGGCCAGGCAAGAGCTGGCTATGCGAGGGGGAGCCAGTTTGTGTTTTCGCAGCATTGTAAAGCACTAAGGGCAGCCGGGTTTACAGAAGAACAGATCGAAGCGATTCCTTCCTGGTCGAGCAGTAACCTTTTTACAGACATCGAGCGTGCCGTTTTGTCCTACACCGATGATCTTGTTTTATCAGGCGGCCGAGTACCGGACGGTACCTTCAACATTCTGAAAGAACATCTCAGCGATGAAGAGATTCTGGAATTCACCTATATCACTTGCAGCTATGAGCTCCATGCAACGATGTGTCGTGCCTTACGTCTCGAATATGATGATGTTGATGAGAGAATCGTCGAGATTCCCATTCCGAAGGACGACGGCCGGGACATTGACTTCATGAAAGCAGTGGATGAGAAAAAGGACTGATGGCTCTATTTACCTGGCAGCTCTATGACTCCCCGAAAATCTCCTCTACCTCTACACCCAACCCATCCACCAGGCGGTTGGCGAAAGCGTAATATGCGGTGACCTGGTTGGTGTCGAGAATAGCGCCATCACTTAGCCCAGCTGAGCGCAGCGCAGTGACATCTGCCTCAACCATCTCCCAGGGTTCGACAGTCAGTTTCTCGGCATAGATAAGCATGGCGCGGTCAGCAGAGTTAAGTTCTGCTTTTTGCCAGTCCATCTTCAACTGATCTACCAACGTGGCATCATTGGTTAGCTGGAGCAACCCGGCTCCATGATGTGTCAGTCAGTAATGGCAGCGATTAATGGCTGAAACCACTATCGCAATCATTTCCCGCTGCACCCGTGTTAATGCTGACCTGCCCCGCATCAAGTGTGAGTAGAGATCAAAATGCGTTTTCATAGACCTGGCATTAAGACTATGAATTTTCATAATGTTGTCCACGCCACCCCAGGATTCAGTATATTTGGCGTATAGCTCTTTCAGTCTCCCCGTTGCGTCCTCTTCAGGAACCATCTCAATCCATGCCATCTGGTACTCCATTGCATTGCGTCAAAATGATTAGGATCGGAGTAGTAATTTCGGTACCCCGACTCCAAAATTTTTTAACACCCTATCACACTGAGGAAACTCGAAGAGGTCAGGACTAGTGCCTGTGGACAGTCAGAATTTGATCGTCGGATCCTGGTAGTAACGTTGATGCCAGATACCTTCCTGCGCTTCTCCCTCAACTGGCATTCGCCAACTGCGAACTTTTGATGCAGCCAGCGGGACTCGAAACAAGCCACGAGGTTCGTTGATCGTGTTCTGAACATAAGCCTCGGCAGCCTCTCCCGGTATATACCGGGCTGCAATCCTGCGATAGAGATCGCGCCAACTGTCGTCTTCGCCAATATCATGGACAAGCTCTGCAGAACCTTCGACAATAACCTTGCGATAAGGCATGGAGTCTTCATCAATGCACAGTGCAGCCCGTGGATCGTTCCTGAGACATTGGAACCATTCGGATCTTTCTCGCGGAGTGAAGTAAATACATTCCTCGAAAAGAATGTGCCAGATTGGTGTGACCAGTGGACTGCCATCATCCCGGGTCACGGCAATTCGCAGGATGACCCCGGGTGTATTCAGGAACTCGTCTCGTTCCGTTTTTGTCAGAACAGGCATTTCATTTCTCCCACATATGGAATAATCAGGATAGGTCCTTCAATATAAGTTGAGTTTGACAAAAAGTTGGGGTGGGACTCCGGTACGTTACTCCGACCCCGGAATTTATAGTTATGTTTAGATTTTGGCCAGAGTTTCACGGGCCTGCTCAATGGCTTCAAAATGAGCCTCGGGCCCAGGCAGGTTCTGATTCATCGTCACCATTGCAACATGGCTGACGCCAAGTTCCTGAAGTGCCTTGATTCTCTCCAGGCTGGTATTGGATGGAATAATGCATTCAATGCCAATCTCGGCCGGGTCACGACCTGCTTTTTTTACTTTTTCATGCAGCTGTTTAATCTGGTTACCCAGTTCCCTGGAAGCAAACGGAAACCAGCCATCAGCTATTCTTGCGACCCGATCGATCACTTTGGGTGACATGCCGCCTAACCAGACAGGGATATTTCTTCTCTCCGGCAGTGGATTCAAACCTGCATCGGTCACCTTGTGCCATCGCCCTTCGTAGGTAATAGCTTCGTCCTTCCACAACCGACGGAGCAGGTCAATTTGCTCCTCTGAGCGAATACCCCGGTTTGTAAAGTCAGTGCCAAGCGCTTCATACTCGACCTCATTCCAACCCGTGCCAACGCCAAGTCTGAGGCGACCATTGGAGAGTACATCCACACAGGCTGCCTGTTTTGCCACCAGAGCGGTCTGGCGCTGCGGCAGGATAATCACTGCCGTCACCAATTCAAGCGTTTTGGTTATCCCCGCCAGATAGCTGAACAACACCAGCGGTTCCTGAAACATACTTTCCGTTGTGTAGGGGCCCTGCCAATCAGGACGACTATCGGTATTCGCTCCGATCACGTGATCATACGCAAGAATATGATCGTAGCCGAGAGATTCTGAATGGGTGGCAAACTTTGCGACAATCTCGGGATCTGAACCAATTTCAGTTTGCGGAAAAACGACTCCAATTTTCATACACCATACTCGCTAATAACTGTGGCAGTTCTACACTTCATCACATTTGACCCAAAAAAACGAGAGTGGAGTCAATACTGAAGACTTAGACGCTGTCCATGGAGTCGAAAATCTAATTCAGACCGTCAGAGTTATGTAAACTATCTACCGACTTTTGATAGGTAATTGGTAATGACAATTGACCATTACAGTACCGCCACAGCAATGTTGGACGCTCTCAATAAAAAGGAGATATCCTCAACCGAACTTACCGAGATGCACATTGCACGAATCCATGAGCAGGATGAGAAACTGAATGCCATTGCTGTCAAGACTTTTGACCGCGCACGGGCCGAAGCAATAGCGGCCGATAAGGCATTGGCTGAAGGCAGGAGTACCGCACTACCCGGCTTGCCGATGACGCTCAAGGAATCAACCCAGACTAAGGGTCTGCCTCAATCCGCCGGAAGCCTTTGGCCCTTACCTCGAAGATCGAACAACGCTTCGATTCGCACAATTGCTGGAAAAAGAGTGGCATGCTTTTGAGAGACCACCTGGCTATTAGTCGTTTCCACTACCGAGTCGGACTTTGAAACCGAGAGCCGAAGCCAATTTCTGTCTTAGGGTCATTGCAGTGTTTGTAGCCCCGATTTGAAAGTGAACCAGGAGAAGTAAATAAGATGATTAAAAGAACACATGGATACCTTACGGTACTCAACACCGAGGACACTCCCCTGGAAAGCCAGGCTCTGGAAACTGAAGGCTATTGTGTCCTGAGAAAAGTTTTAACGAAGGTCGAAGTTAAGGCGCTTCGTGATGATATCGACCGCGTCTATAAGGAATACCCGCCGGACAATCGTGCCGGAAATCGTTCCGAGCAAGAGGATCTCATGTTCCGCTACGAAATGTTAAACCGTAGTGCAATCTGTCAACGCACCATCGCCCATCCAAAAATACTGGAAGTTCTCGAGGGCCTACTGGGTGATGATTGTCATATCATCGCCAACACGGCATGGCGTAACCCTGCAGGGCACAAGGGTTCTCACGGAGGGCAGTCATGGCATATAGATGCTGGGCCGCACATCCCCTTAGCCGACGGTTCAACCTGGCCGCAAGATATTCCTCATCCGGTATTTGCAATTGGCGTTCATATATACCTGCAGGATTGTTCCCTGGATGATGGACCGACCGGTGTTATTCCCGGCAGTCATTTGTCAGGGCGTTTTCCCCCATCGGATCAGCGATTTGATGATGACCTTATATTTGAGGATCAAGGGGTGGTCCCGTTGATTACCAGAAAAGGGGACGTTGGTTTTTTTGTGAGCGATATCTGGCATCGAAGAATGCCTGCCAGGAAGGGTGCTAGTGGTCGATATTTCCTGCAGGCCCACTATGGGAGAAGAGATATTGCACAGCGTATTCATACGAGCCAGCAGAACAACCAGTTGTCAGACGACGCCATAGCCCGGGCAGTTACTCATCGGGAAAAGACCGTGATTGGCCTTCATGAACCCAAATTTTATGACGGCTAAAATTCCAGTCATCTGAATATCTAACTCAATCCTTCCCGCTGAACCATCTCGCATCAACGTGCCTTTCATGCCACGGACCTGAATCCAGATATTGTGCCAGCAATCTGATGCAAGATGTCCAATGATCAGTCAGAGGAGATTGTGCTGTATTAGAAATAATACGCCATCATTTTCACTCTGCTTTATTTACAGCTCGAAAAACTTTATGTTACTCCCTGATTTGAATGATAAGAGAGAATTGGTGAAATGATTAAAATAGACGGTGGATTAACAGGCAACCTAAATGAAGTGGTGGAGAGTGCAAGGAAGCTGGAAGAGGCTGGTTATGATGGCGCCATGTCGTTCGAAACAGGCAATGACCCCTTCTTTCCACTTTTATTAGCCGCACAAAACACTGAACGTGTTGAATTGATCACTTCAATTGCGGTTGCATTCTCGAGAACGCCCATGCTGCTCGCAAACATTGGCCATGATTTGAACAGCTTTTCTAAAGGTCGGTTTGTTATGGGGCTGGGTTCGCAGATTCAGCCTCATATCACAAAACGATTCAGTATGCCCTGGTCATCGCCAGCAAAACGCATGCGTGAATTTATCATGGCAATGCGGGCAATCTGGGCTTGCTGGCATGAAGGAGAGCGACTCAACTTTAAGGGCGAGTTCTACACACACAGTTTAATGACGCCGATGTTCTCACCCCAGGATAATGAGTATGGCGCACCCAGGGTGTTACTGGCAGCAGTTGGTCCCCGCATGACCGAAGTGGCTGGTGAAGTTGCCGATGGAGTGATCTTGCATGCGTTTTCTACAGAAAAATACATGAGGGAAGTGACTCTACCCGCCATCGAGGCCGGTCTTGCAAAAAGTGGTCGAAGACGTGAGGACTTTACGATTTCCTACCCTGGATTCGCGGTGACGGGTCGAACCGAGGAAGAGTTCAACGCTTCCAAAATGGCAACCTGCAAACAGATTGCTTTCTATGGTTCGACACCCGCTTATGCGCCGGTACTGGCAGTCCATGGTTGGGGCGATCTGCAGCCAGAACTTAATCGCCTGTCGAAAGAAGGCAAGTGGGACCAGATGGGGTCACTGATTACCGATGAAATTCTAAATGAATTCGCCGTGGTGGGTGAACCTGATGACGCCTGCGATAAGTTCAAGGACAGGTTTGGTGATATTGTTGACCGCACAACGATGAGTTTTGCAGCGAAGGATGCCGATCATCTCCAATCCCTGATGCTAAAGCTCAAGTCATGACTACGGTGAATCGATCCTTTACTGGTACCAATCAAGTACCGAATCCGAAAGAGGTTTTTGTACTGCCTGTGGAACCAGAATACTATTTCGTTCTACCAGGTGGCCTGGTGAAACTCACCCGGCGTCGCGCGCATGACAAGCCCTCATGACCTGGTTGTAATCGACCTCGGCTTTAAGGGGGAACTGCCGGTATGGACTGCTGTGACTCTCGGAAAAGACGCTCGATAAGAAACAGTTTGTTAGAAGAACACATAGGATCGGACAACGACGTTCTTGCGGCAGGGAGCATCCTCCTGCGCGGTTGGGTCGATGCAGGCAGTGTGGAAAGACCAGCGCGAGACCGAGCCGTCGGTGACAGAGTCGTAACACTTGAGCATCGAGACCTCATTAGGCTTTTGTTCGGGTATCCAGTACCACTCATGGTCAGGGCGGTAGGTGAAGCGTGTCGTTTCGCCAACGCGATCGTCATAGACCCGGTAGTTGTTGATATATGGCTGGTCAGCAAATGAAGGCCAGGCACAAAGCACGAATGGGTTCTGGCGCACGGTCTCCATCGGCTTTGCGAGGTTGATCGACATGAACCGCCGCGACATTTTCTCGTCAGCCTGCGCCTGCGTGTAGTGCTGCTCACGGCCGAAGTTCCGCAAATTTTTCGTCAACAACTCGCGGCAGCGCACGCGGCCGCTATTATCGTTCAGGTCGTTGTGTACAAGGTTCGCGTAATTGGCGTTTACACCCGGGTTCTTATTATCCTGATCCTCCGTGCGATCGCCCTCATAGTGCTTGTCAAACACATCGTGGTTGTATACGAGCGCATCCGTTGCACCGGGGAAAAAGGCTAAAAGAAGCTTCTCCATCTCCGGATAAAACACGCGTTCCACCTCCGAGGCGTCGTAGAAGTTTTGGCACTCGGACTCGCAGCTCGCAAGCGAGACGCCAAGCCTGTCCATGCACTCGGCGCTGTTAGGCTTAAGACCTGGATGGTACTCTTCGATTCGCCGCGCATCGCGTAGCACCTGTGGAAAATACAGGCACAAGCGCACGTTGTCCTGCTCGTCCTTGCGCAACGCGTTTGCATCAGCCTCTCGTGCCGGGTCTCGCCAGAGTGCATTGGACGAGACAATTGAGTAGGAGGGTTGCTCGTGGATAGTGTAGCGCAGCGGAATCGCCAGGCCCCCTTCAGGGGCTTCAATGTTGTTCGCCTTTATATATTCCAGACATTCATGGTAGCGTCGAAAGCCTGTACCCCAATTGGTCTCGATAGGACCGGGGGGAGCATTGTCGAGCATGTCGATAATCACCTGCCCTTCCCCCGCGGCAATCTGGCGAAGTGCCGCCTCGATCGCAGCAGCAGTTCCCGCATCCCCATCCTGATCAAACGACAAATAGGATAGACCACCATTCGCCGCGATGGGTGGTGGTTGCCCTTTTGTAATCTGAAGAGGAGGCACATATACCGACGCAACTTCTGTATCCGCAGCAACGATATTGGAAGTATCTATCGAATTAACTTTGCGCTGTTCCATTGCATATCCCGAATGATAAAGTCACCCCATCATGGCACAGAGGGCTTATCCTTCCTAGGGCATCTCGGGTCCAATAGGTAGCCGAATGCAGGGTGACCTTGCTGCAGAAATAGCCACAATCACGCATCTACAGCACCAGAGTACATGTTCTGTGAAGTACCCCTCTGACCTGCAATTAGGTAATTTTAAACGGTTTACGAGTGGGCAATATCTACGAAATCATTAGGCAATATTGAATACCACCCTGGCATTCTCTCCTAGTACAGCATCTTGTTGCTCTGGCCTTAAATCACTGACCGACCGCCTGATCAGGTCAGCCGCGTCCAGCATTGAATCAATATGTGGATAGTCCGAACCCCATAGTATTCGGTCTTCACCCACAAGTTCCAACATGGCACCTATGGTGTTCTCTTCAGGTTCAGCGACGAAATAACAATTCCTCTGAATATATTCGCTTGGTTTCAACGCCAGGCGCGTTGGGATTATGCTATTGAATATTTTAGTTTTCTCATCAAGCCTGTCCATAAGATAGGCTGCGTATCCGCAACCGGCCTCAACACTCACTACTTTCAATTTCGGAAATCGGTCATAAAGACCATCGACGACTAACGATGCCATCGCGGGAATGAGTTGCCCTGTACCGCCCAGGCCAAAAGAGAAGATTGGTCCCGGGCCACTCTCCTGCCAGCTGCCAAAGGGTGCAGCGGAACCATTGAACCTGACAACAACATGCAGGCAGGCGGGAACATCTGCTTCCTCGCACAATCGCCAGATAGGGTCAAAGTGGGATTCTCCTGGGCGCTTGCCGGAGATGACTTCAGGCGGAACAAAGACACCTTTAAACCCCTGTTTTAATCGTAGTGCCAGTTCTTTACTCGCTTCGTCGACATCGTGCCAATTGATGATGGCAATCGGTATCACGCGGTTTGAGTCCTCGAATGTTTCCTTCTGCCAATTATTGTAGGCACGACAATAAGCCGAGTTGAGTTCAGGATCATCAAGAGGAAAGGGTAAAATACCTATGGTCGGGAATAAAACACCGTAGTCTACTCGCCACTCATCCAATAACTGTGTTCGCGCATGACTTTCGTAACTCGCCGGTGGGCAACCGTCAACATATCTCTTGCCTCCGGCAAACACCTCACCTATTGGCAGGTTGGCACCCCCAAGGCCAGCCAGCACTCCACTTAAAACTGGCTGTTCACCAATAATCAGGGTTTCAATTCCATCGACCATTTCAATACGGATGGCCCTGGACTTATACTCCTCCTCGAGATATTCAGCCCAGAGATCTGGCGGCTCCATGACATGAGAATCACAATCGATAACTAAGGGCTTCTGACCCACCAATCTGTCTCCTTAATTGAATAGCCGGTAAATTAATCATGTTTCGTTGTTGTCTGCAATCTATCTGCATCGGACGTAACAATTCTGCTGGGTCATCTCCAGCAACATGAGTTCCTTTGACTTGTAGCTAATGGTCTAGGCCATCCAGGATGAGCCTGGCAGAGATCAAGCGTATTGTGATAAGGGGACAATCCGAATGTTGGCGTGAGGCTGTGTTACTAAAACAGCTAACAGAGCGCTACCACTTATTACGCAATTCCCGCAATTTAACAAACACAGTCCTGGGATCAGGATCATCCGGCAGATCCGGAAACTCCGCCCTGAGTGTTGCGATTACCGTCGGGTTCTGCAAGCGAAAAAAAGTATTCACCTTCTTTTCCATGGCCAGGGTTGAAACAAGCGCATTGTCAGTATCCTGGTTTTCTATTTCTTTCAGCAGTGCGCTGGCTTCTTCATTGTCTGGTTCACGGGAAAGGGTGAATTCGAGGTTATTGCTAATATAGTCATGGCCAGGATAGATCCGTGTATTGTCACTAAGGGTCGAAAGTTGACTGGCAAAGGTTTCATAGAGTTCGTTGGGATGTCCGCCGTTATGACAATTTCCAGCACCGGCATTGAACAGGGTATCACCCGAAAACAAACCTGGCTCATCAGTTTTTGATAAGAGACAGACATGTGACATAGTATGCCCAGGCGTATCCAGGGCAAGTAGTTCGACAGTTTTACCCACCTTGATGACATCTCCAGCTGACAAACCGACGTCCATGCCAGGAATACTGTCCTTGGCATTATGGTGTGCCAACAGTTTCGCCCCTGTGGCGGCAATCACCTTTACATTGCCACCGGTATGGTCACCATGCTCGTGCGTATTCACAATCTGCGTGATGGTCCAGCCGTTGTCTTTGGCTGCTGCAAGGCACTTCTCGTGATCCAACGGATCGATCGCCAATGCCTCACCAGTTTCCGGACAGACGATCAGGTAGTTAAAGTTGCGGTAGGCATTGCCGGTCCATATTTGTTGGACGATCATTTCGAATTCTCCCAGAACAGTGACGGTATTTTTCAGATAAAAAGATTTACAGGTAGAGCATCTTGCCAATTTCTCATTTCTAAAGATACTGGCCAGGGCACAGATTTATTTTACAGGTCGTGTCACTCTGGCAAACGAAGATCAGCTATGGCTGCTGGTTAACTTTGTCACTCCATCAATAATCTGGTTCCACGCACCTACAGGCAGGTTGTGGCCCATTCCTTCTATCAACATCAGTTCAGAGCCCTTGATGTTGTTATGGGTATCGATTCCACCTTCAACCGGTACAAGGCAGTCATCGGTGCCATGTATAACCAGGGTGGGTGTTGTGAGTGCCCTGAGCTTTTCGCTTCGGTCTCCACCTGCAGCGACGGCAGCCATTTGCCTGGCAATACCCTCCGGATAGAAGCAACGATTGAACGCCTCAATTGCCATGCTGGTTTCTCTTTCCAGGTCCGATTCAAACCCGGGGCTACCAATAATCTTATTGAATTCAATTGCATTTCGCACGACGTCGGCTTCACTTTTTTCGGATGATGATAGCAGCGCCGCCTGTGCCTCGGGTGTGGCCGACGGCAGATCCGGGTTTCCCGTGGTAGACATTATAGAAACCATCGATTTTACGCGACCCGGAAAGTGTATTGCCATTGCCTGCACGATCATCCCACCAAGCGATGCGCCGCAGATATGTGCCTGATCGATACCTAGTCCGGTCAGCAGGTCCAACCCATCGGCTGCCATGTCGTTCAGTGTGTAGGGAACCTCGGGTGTTTCACCATCGAGAAAATCCGCCAGCATCTGGGCCATGTCCGGGATAGAAAACTGCCCCATCTTTTCCGAAAGGCCCACATCTCGATTGTCATAACGAATCACATAGTGCCCCTTATCTGCGAGTTGACTGCAAAACTCACTGTCCCAGTGGATCAACTGCCCACCCAGGCCCATCACAAGTAACAATGGGCGAGCACTCTCACTGCCAAATGTTTCGTACTCAATGTTTATTCCGTTTGCATGCATCTGCGGCATCTATGGCTCCCGACGTCTGGATATGAATTTCGTTGTTTAAACTGTCGGCTGGTTATGTTGCGGCAATTTTATTGTCCACCGAGTGCATGGAGGTGATTCTTGAGCTCTACCAGACATGCCAGGTCAGGGTTTTCATTAAGCAGTCTACCGGTTTCTGCGAGTGCTGACTCAACCAGTTCCCCATCCTTCCATCGATTCAATTTAAAGTCGAGCCACCGCAACACTTCGGCTGATTCCAGTGTTTCGGGATAGTTTCGTGCACGATAACGAAACAGCATTTCATCCAGTCTCGGGTCCTGAAACCTCCCTTCAAAGCCTGACAGCTGATCTGCCTGTGTCGCCCTTAGCTCCGACATGAGACTGACATCACTCGCGCTGAAAAATGCTCCCTGGTATAGCATGAAATCCGGATCATTGAGCTCTTCAAATTGATGGCTTTTGTATGCATCTGATATCTTCTCCGCTACTCCGCTTGCCTGCTGTAGTTTCGACATGTGCATAAGACAGATTTCAGTATCAATGGAGAGTCTTTCTGCACGTTCCCGCGTGAGGGTGGCCAGAGGAGCGATTGCCGGACAACGATTTATGTGGATCGTCTTCAGCGGAATTCTCAGTTCATTGTCCTTAAGCTCTGCACCCGGCGTGAATACCAGCCGGACGATTTCCTCGGGTGTTGCATTAATCAAGCCGTCCGGTGAATGGGAAAGATCAAAGCAGATGATGCCATTGTTGTTGGTGGGGTGTGAGCAAACAGGCAGAACAACCGCCAGGCAACCCTGTTTTGCCGGGTACATTGACGAGACGTGTATAAGCGCTGACTTTCCAATTGGGTAGAGCTGCTGCAGAACCTGTTTCTTTCCTCTTAGCTCAAAGAAGTAATCGTAAAGTCGTGGTTGCTTCTGCCTCAGCAGCTTCGTTAGTTCAATTGTTGCCAGCACATCAGATACAGCATCATGAGCATCTTCGTGACCAATGCCATTGGCGGCGGTCAGGCGGTCCAGCTTAAAACTCGGGACCTGGTGCTCATCCACTGGCCACTCCATCTCTTCGGGACGCAAGGCATAAGCCATTCGAAACAGGTCAATGACATCCCACCTGGAATTACCCCCCTGCCACTCTCGACCATAAGGTTCGGAAAAATTCCGGTAGAGCATCTGGCGGGTAAACTCATCATCAAACCGAATACTGTTGTAACCCGCCACACAGGTCTGGGGTGTGATGAACTGTTCAAGAACTCTTCGACAAAATTCAGCTTCAGTTAACCCTTTCTGGGCCAGCTCTGACATCAGGATCCCGGTGACCATCATCGCCTCAGGAACCGGGACAACGTCATCACCAGGCATACAGAAGAAATTTAAGGGCTCATCGACAATATTGAGATCAAGGTCTGTACGAACACCTGCAAATTGAATTGCCCGGTCCATGATTGGATCAGTTCCCGTGGTTTCAAAATCATACCAAACGATGCTTTCCGCCATATGAAGACTATCTGTACTGTTTCGTGAGTTGGAATGATGTGATTAGTACATATCAAAGACAGGATGACATGCAAGCCCCATGTGTATAATTGCGCTGAAGTCATCCAGTAAAATTAAAAGAATCCAGCGTATGAGCCGTATCAGCAAACCCCTACTGTTTCTCATTCTGGGTCCTGTTTTAGCAGCAATCACCTATCTTTTATTAGAATCTGCCGGCTGGGAACCGGCTGCCTGCTGGACATCAGCGATTACTATTACCTGTGCGATCTGGTGGATTTTCGAACCCATTCCCATTCCAGTGACTTCCCTTTTACCACTCGCGCTACTGCCGACTCTGGGTGTTCTGACGCCTGCGGAAATCGGTGCCTCATATGGTAGTCCACTGGTACTTCTCCTTCTAGGTGGCTTTATCTTATCAACGGCCATGGCAAGGAGCGGCGCCCATCTGCGAGTTGCTCTCACCATGGTGAATTTATTTGGCGGTTCCAGCAGCAAGCGGCTGGTATTTGGTTTTATGGCCGCGGCGGCACTGCTGAGCATGTGGATTTCCAACACGGCAACAACTCTGATGCTTTTACCGGTCGCGCTGGCAGTGCTGGAGAAATCAGAAGATAAAGACCTTGCCATCCCGCTTCTTCTTGGCATCGCCTTTGCTGCCAATGTGGGTGGCATCGGTACGCCAATTGGCACACCGCCGAATCTGATTTTTAGAGAGATTTATTTCACCAATACTGGCAACGAGATAGGTTTCCTGACCTGGATGTCCTGGGGAATTCCTGTCGTTCTGCTATTAGTTCCACTCATCGCGCTCTGGCTGACACGTGGTCTGCATTTCAAGGGCAACTTTGACATGCCAAAAATAGGAAGCTGGCAAGTAGATGAAAGACGGGTATTTATTGTCTTTTCACTGACGGCGCTAGCCTGGGTGACCAGAAGCCAGCCATTCGGAGGCTGGAGTAGCTGGCTGGATTTACCGGCCGCCAATGATGCCAGCGTCGCGCTGATCGCTGTAATCGTCATGTTCCTGGTACCCAACGGAAAGGGAGACAAGTTACTGGATTGGGAAACTGCCGGGAATATTCCCTGGGGTATGCTGATTCTCTTTGGCGGAGGTATCGCATTAGCCAAAGCTTTTGTCGCCTCCGGCCTATCCGCTTATCTTGGTGACCTGCTCTCGGGTATTGCAGGTTGGCCAATAGTACTAATGATTGCCGTCATCTGCCTGACCATCACCTTCCTGACTGAGATGACAAGCAACACAGCCACCACAGCACTGATGATGCCTATTCTGGCGGCAGCAGCGATTGCGGCAGGTATCGAACCTGCATTACTCATGGTTCCAGCGACGATGAGCGCCAGTTGCGCATTTATGTTACCGGTGGCCACAGCACCCAATACAATCATGTTCAGCACAGGTCGATTCCCAACGAAGGTGATGGCGAAGGAAGGTTTTGTTCTTAATCTAATTGGTGCCGGTGTCGTCACAACAGTATGCGTTCTACTGTTGTAACTCAACCGTGGTTTAAGTCACTTTACCGGCCCTGGCCAATAACCCGGATAAATATTCGTCACGCTGCGGCTTTTCCAGTCGGCCTAACTCTTTGACTGACTCGACAAATAGTTCTATCTCACCACCTTGCTGCAAAAGTAATACAAGGAACGCTGGCACCCATCCATTGTAATCAGCGATGGCTCCCAACTTGGCGTTGTTCAATTCTGAGTATTCCGACTGCATTGTCATCCACGACTGAAATTCAGTTCCTCTGGTCCAGGATCTCCTGAGCAATTCGTAACCTGCTGGTAATTGATTCAGGATCTCGGTTTTCTTCACACCCATCTCTTCAGCCGAGGCGCCAGACGCATACAAGCGCTTCAATTCCCCACGTGACCTTTTGATGAGACTAATCACATCGTCTTTCCGCTGCCTTGAATTCTGGTATTCCTGAAATCTGGTTTCCTCTCCACGGTCCAGCAGCCACCGTCTCAAACCTTCTTCTGCGAGTGTGGTTGCAAAGCTCTCATTAAACGTCGTGTCGCCTGGCAAATAAATGACCTTGTGCGCCAGCTCATGGAATAACAACGAAACGAGCCCCAGCTCTGACCTCAACAGGAAAGTGTCCAGTACAGGGTCGGAAAACCAGCCAAGCGTTGAATAGGCGGTAACACCACCTACATACACATCGTATCCTTCCTTCTCTAATCTGGTGGCCAATTCATGGGCTTTTGATTCCTTAAAATAACCCTGATAGCTCACGCAACCGGCAATTGGGTAACAAAAAGATTTCATCGTCAGGGACCAGAGTGGTGCAGCAAAAACGTTCCAGACAATGTATGGCTTACCTGTCGACACATAAGTAGAGTAGGCATCGCCAACCGGCAGGCTCAGCTCATTTTCGGCAAATGCCAGTATTTCATTAACCAGTTCGAGTCTGGTTCTGGTCACATCGTTGACAGATGGATCCTTAAGGACCTGGGAAATATCTTGTCGTTGCCACAATAGGGAAGACTGGCCTACGACTGCCTGAGTGTAAAATGTTAAACTCGAACAACTAGTCAGGACTGCAATCAGGATTGCGGTTTGGAAGATGACTAAAACAGGCCGCAGTAATAAGCTTTCTGAATAGTATAAGGACTTTCTAGTGCTCAGTTTCTTGCCCGATCGCCTAAAGGGTGTCTTGTCCAGTGTGTTGGTTATCTTCAATACCATTTTTTGGTGCGCGCCACTCTATATTTTTGCTCTACTTCGATTTCTGGGACCACCAGCCGCTGAACCCTGGTGCACCCGGGGGGCCATGAGTATTGCCGAATTGTGGATTGATTGTAACAATCTGTTGCTTGCCCTTTTCACGAAAATCGAAATCAAGACCGAGGGACTAGAAGGTCTAGCCCACGACAAGTGGTATCTCGTCTTCAGCAATCATCAAACCTGGGCAGACATCTTCATCCTGCAGAGGGTATTTAACCGCAGGATCCCGCTACAGAAATTTTTCATCAAACAGCAGCTTATCTACGTACCTCTCATTGGCATTGCCTGGTGGGCTCTGGATTTTCCAATCATGAAACGCTATACAGCGGAATTCCTGAAAAAGCACCCTGAACTCAAAGGCAAGGATCTCGAGGCGACGAGACGATCCTGTGAAAAATTCAAACTCACGCCTGTGTCGGTTCTAATATTCCTGGAAGGTACTCGCTTTACCAGGGTCAAGCATCAAAGCCAACGATCTCCCTACAGACACCTGCTAAAACCGAGAGGCGGGGGCGCCGCACTGGTCATCAACTCTCTTGGGAATAAGCTCGATTGTGTATTGAATGTGACTATCCACTACCCGGCTGGTGCACCAGGATTCTTCGATTTTCTGTGTGGTCGCTGCACGGACGTGTCAGTCAATGTCGAACACCTTGCAGTGCCAACCGATGAAGACCGCGGAGAGTCAGGTGCCAGTAATAATGCTAAGAGAGGCTTAAGAACCTGGGTAAATGATATCTGGGAGGAAAAAGATCGACAGCTGACGGCACTTGATGACGCCGAAGGAACAGGTTCCAACATCCAGGGAACCTCTGATTAAAGGCATATTTTTGTCAGAGCAAGGCGGCGTTTTGGGGGTAAAATTGCGAATGCACTTCAGATTCACGAGGTTACGTAAAGTGCGCCATCGCGTTACCTGGTCTGGCCCCGTTTAGATAGACCTATTCAGACGTTTCCTGGAATTCCTAGCGGGTTTTTTAGTCAACTGCTATCCTTCAACACACAGAAGCCAAGCCCCATCAAACCACTAGTTAATTAAGCATGTATAACGACTATTTTGGACTCAACGAGGCACCCTTTTCCATCGCCCCGAATCCGCAATATCTGTATATGAGCGACCGGCACAGGGAGGCTCTGGCGCACCTCCTATACGGCATCAAGAGCGATGGTGGATTCATCCTGCTAACCGGAGAAGTTGGCACAGGAAAAACAACTGTCTGTCGCTGCCTGCTGGAGCAAATTCCCGATGAGGTAGACATTGCCTTCATTCTGAACCCAAAACTGACCGTCATAGAGCTGATGGCAACAGTTTGCGATGATCTTGGCATTGACTACCCAGACAATGCGGGCATCAAAGTACTTGTCGACAATCTCAATCACTTTCTGCTGACCTCGCATCAGATGGGCAGGCGAACCGTTCTCATCATTGATGAAGCCCAGAACCTGTCTGTTGACGTTTTGGAACAGCTGCGTCTACTGACAAATCTCGAAACCAACCAGCGCAAGCTTCTGCAAATCATACTTCTGGGTCAACCGGAGCTGTTAGACATGTTATCAAAGAATGAACTGAGGCAACTCAGCCAAAGAATCACCGCACGATTTCACCTTGAGGCGCTGAGCAAAGAAGACGTACATGAGTATATTCGGCATCGCCTGGCTATCGCCGGTGCCAAAGGCATGTTTTTCCCACGAAACACGATCAACAAGGTATTCAAAATTAGTGGCGGGATTCCACGTGTCATCAATCTAATATGTGACCGGGCGTTACTCGGCACCTATGCTGAGAACAAATGGCAGGTCAGTCTAAGCATCGTCAACCGTGCTGCTGATGAAGTTCTAGGGCGACCAACAAAAAAATTCGAAACAAAACACGCACTGGCCATCGCTGCCGGTATTATTCTTCTGGGTTCAATTCTGGTGACCTGGTACTCGCCAGAACGAGAGATTAATTCACAAACTGATTCAATCGTTAGTTCAGAAGATGGCTCTGCACTTGTGACACAGCTCAACAAAGAACATCTTGTCCAAGACCCCACTCCTGAACGAGCAATTGCACATCCCAACGGCAACTCCAGCCCGGAAGAAGTTTCCCGGTTATCTATTGCCACCATAGGAAAAGAGCCGGGTTATGTGCTGCAGGCTAACCTGAAGGACCTGGAGGAAATCGTCGGCCATGATGATGTCAGGAAGGCATTTGCTGATCTTTTTGTACTCTGGGGGATCGCTTTTGAAGACCAGAAAGCACAGCCATGTGATCAGGCTGCCACTATCGGCCTGAAATGCTATTCCGACCTTATGGGAATGAAAGAGATCGAAAACCTGAACAGGCCAGTGGTTGTCGGCATTAATGATCAATGGATAACCTTAAGTCGTCTCAGTGATGGGGTAGCAACATTTATATCTGGTGATCGTCAATACGAGGTAAGTGCCGAGCAATTTTTCGATCTATGGAACGGGAAGTACACTCTCTTCTGGCGTACACCCCCCGCATATAACAGACCCAGTGTGCCTGGTGATGAAGGCCCAACCATTGACTGGTTGTCGAGCCAACTGGCGATCATTGAATCACGACCTCTCACCACTCCAACCGGATATGGTTACAACGAGGAATTGGAAGACCGGGTTAAAAAATTCCAGTTGAATGCCGGTTTGATCCCCAATGGTGTGGTTGGTGCTAAAACCTGGATTCACATCAACAGTATCGAGGGTGTCAACATACCATTCCTGGACCAGGACATATTCGGGGATTTACCGTATAAGCCTGATCAGGAGGACGGTTAGTGTCTTATATTCTCGATGCCTTAAAAAGGTCTGAACAGGAAGACAGGAATCGCCAGGCCCCTGCACTCGATGCGGTCCATGTCTTTTCACCCGCCAGGACCGAAAAATTCAGGCTCACTATCTTATTCCTGGCGTCTCTGTTGCTAGTCGCTACCGGCACCGCATTGTATCTATTTTTGTCGACCCAGGGGATTGAATCTAACAACTTTGCTGACGCTGCCAAGAATGGCCCCATAAGAGAACGAGTAGCCCCTGCTGAGGCACCGATTGCATTAACTCCTTTAGCACCTGATTCAACATTGGCCGCAACATCAACGACAATTGCTGTTCCGGTTCAAATCAGTGAATTACCCGAAAGTGTTCAACGAAATATTCCCGAAATGCGTTTCTCAAGTCACATATTTGCAGAGGATTCGACACTGCGGGTGGTTAATATAAATGGCAACAACATCCGTGAAGGAGATATTGCTGCGAAAGGCATTCGGCTGGTCGAAATCACGGAGGAAGGAGTGCTGTTACGCTACCAGGATCAGCTATTTGAGATGAGCGTTCTCAGGGATTGGACGATTGACTAGTTACTGGTCCGGCTTGATCCTGTATCTGGCCTTGTAAACTTCTAAGCCGCTGATTGACCTGCTTCCTGTATTCATCAATGACGTCGATGGCTTCCTGTGCATCTTTCATCTGCTTGGCAAGAATGGTAATTTCACGCCTGTTTCCCTCAACCAGGACAGACTGGTCCTGAACCTGTCCCCTAACCAGAGAGACCTGTGTCGTCGCCTCCTGATTCTCTTCTGCCAGGTCTTGCCTGATCCTGGAGACATCGCTTACAAGCTTTTTGAATTCACCCGAGATATTCTGAATCACTTTCGAGAGCGGCTCAATTTTTGCCCGCAGTTCTCTATCCACCTTTTTTATGGCAACTTCATTTTTCTGTATGTTAGGTTTGTTCTGACGATGCGCTACAGCCCACAACTTGTCTATTTCCGTCACGTTGGTATTCAACTGGCCCTGCATGATCCGGATCGACCTGGATAAATCAGTTCCGGTTGTCGCCAGCCGACTATCCAGTTTCTGGACATTCTCCTGCCCGCTGGCGAGCAGTTGATTCGACAGATCAAGTCTCTTCTGCACCTCAAAGAGCGCATAGCCACCCACGCCCATCATGATAGCCATAAGTAAGATGACGAACACCAGTATCCCATTGAAGCGACTCTGCTTCGGTGCCTCCGCACGATTACTCCTGCGGTAGGAAGAAACCTCGTCCTTGGCTGGCCGTATGGCACCTAGCCCATCAAGACCCTTATCACTCATTTGTTCTCAACCAATAAAAATATCTCATAAAAAACAGGGCCCATTCAGAGCCCTGCTCTTACAAGCGTTCGATATTACAGAGCAACCATCAATCCATAAAGTACGGCGGTCAACCCTATACCGGAGCCGATAACCCCGTTTACAGATGTCATCGGTCCTTGCTTACCTACTATTCCATTCACTTCCAGAGCAGCAATGATTAATAGAATGACACCAAGTGCCACTGTGCTTGCACTACCGATCAGACCGCTGCTCATATGCATCGAGGAGCCCATAAAAAACAGCATGGGAAAAGAAAACAGGGTGTTGGTCCGGGAAGCCAGGGCGGCTTTCGGTGCCGCGGCAGCAGCTTCAGGTATGGCTTCACCGCCCCCTGCTACCTGGGTGGCCGATGCAATAACGATCTTCTGATTCGGCCATATGATGACCCAGACATTGAGGAACATTAAGGTACCGAGTATGGCGCCGATTGTAATGTCGAAGGATATTGCCTGGGCACGGAACGCCAATAACACGACACCCGTCAGGAAGGTGAACATCGCTGACCAGCGAAACCACCATAACGCCCTGGGAACCAGCTTCTGGATGGCACCTGCACGGTGGTCAGCCTCGGCTTCTTTAAAATATTCACCCTGCACAAAGTTGAAGTAGTACAACAATCCTATCCAGGTGATGCCTGTCAGGAAGTGTCCCCATCTGAACAGATAGTCCAGGCCGTGGCTCGTAAATAATGCTATATCCATGGTAGTTCCCCAATTTTCTTTTAATTAGTTGTTTCTTGATTTCAAAGTGGCCAACTCCACAAGTGCAATCGGCTGTTTTTATCGCGGGATTACTATAATTTTGTCTCGTATGACGATGATAACATTGAATTTTTTGAAACTCTATAAGCCCATGTGATTTAGTCGGGTTTATCGCGGACAAAAAAACCCCGCTAATGCGGGGTTTTCGTTTCGCTCCAGTTACCCGGCGCTTTTTTTCGCTTTTCTTACACTCTGTACGTGACAGTGCGAATTGCCTGTGGCAATTTTCTACATCATGCCACCCATGCCACCCATGCCGCCCATATCAGGCATTGCAGGAGCAGGAGAGTCATCGACGGCCTCAGTCACCATACATTCCGTGGTGATCATCAGCCCAGCGACAGAAGCCGCTGCCTGAAGTGCAGTTCGCGTGACCTTGGCAGGATCAGGAATACCAAACTCAATCATGTCACCATACTCGCCAGTAGCGGCATTGTAACCATGATTTCCTTTCAACCTCCGAACCTTGTCAACAACAACAGACGCTTCGTCTCCAGAATTTGTGACGATCTGGCGCATTGGTGCTTCCATCGCCTTACGTAAGATATTGATGCCTACATCCTGGTCCGCATTATCTCCCTTTAACTTCTCAAGAGACTGAAGTGCTCGAATCAAGGCAACACCGCCACCAGCGACGATTCCTTCTTCAACAGCAGCACGGGTTGAATGCAGTGCATCCTCGACCCGGGCTTTCTTTTCCTTCATTTCAATTTCTGAACCTGCGCCCACTTTAATAACGGCAACACCACCAGCAAGTTTGGCAACACGTTCTTGCAGCTTTTCACGATCATAGTCAGAAGAGGTTTCTTCGATCTGCGCTCTAACCTGATTAACTCGTGCTTCGATATCTTCGTGAGTACCTGCACCATCAACGATGGTAGTATTTTCCTTCGTTAAGGTAATGCGTTTCGCCTGGCCAAGATCATCGAGCGTAGCGCTTTCAAGAGAAAGACCAACTTCCTCAGAGATGACCGTGCCACCTGTAAGGATTGCGATGTCCTGAAGCATTTCCTTACGACGATCTCCAAAGCCTGGTGCTTTGGCTGCCGCAACTTTAACGATGCCGCGCATGTTGTTCACAACAAGTGTTGCCAACGCCTCACCTTCAACGTCTTCTGCGATAACCATGAGTGGCTTACCCGCCTTGGCAACAGCTTCGAGTACCGGCAGCATGTCGCGGATGTTGGAGATTTTCTTGTCGAAGAGCAGGATGTATGGCTCTTCCATCTCCACACTCATATTGTCCTGGTTGTTAATGAAGTAAGGAGAAAGGTAGCCACGATCGAACTGCATGCCTTCGACCACTTCCAGCTCGTTATCTAAACCACTACCTTCTTCAACAGTGATCACGCCTTCTTTACCGACCTTATCCATCGCCTCAGCAAGAATGTCACCTACCTGGTTGTCGTTATTTGCAGAGACACTCGCTACCTGTGCGATGGCTTTGGCATCTGTGCAGGGAACCGCCAGCTTCTCTATTTCGGCAACCGCTGCAATGACAGCCTTGTCGATGCCACGCTTGAGATCCATCGGGTTCATGCCAGCCGCAACGGATTTCAAACCTTCATTAAGAATTGACTGGGCAAGAACCGTGGCAGTCGTTGTTCCGTCTCCGGCAGCATCAGATGTCTGGGAAGCAACTTCCTTCACCATCTGGGCACCCATATTTTCAAATTTGTCTTTCAGCTCGATTTCTTTAGCGACGGATACTCCGTCCTTAGTGACAGTCGGCGCACCGAACGATTTGTCGAGAATTACGTTTCGGCCCTTGGGACCCAGTGTTACTCTTACAGCGTCAGCGATGACATTCACTCCAGCCAGCATACTTTGCCTTGCTGCATCACCAAATTTAACATCTTTAGCAGTCATAATGGTTAATCCTTAAAAATTTCTTTGTCTGTTAATAGCTCCGTTACTTTAGAGCTCTGATTCAAAAAGTTGGCTTACTCTACGACGCCAAACACTTCACTTTCATTCATGATGAGCAGTTCTTCACCGTCAATCTTGACTGTGCTGCCTGAGTACTGGCCAAACAAAATTTTGTCGCCGACGCTCAAATCCACTTCCTGCACAGTACCGTTGTCCAGCTTCTTGCCGGGTCCTACGGCCAGTACTTCACCCTGGGATGGCTTTTCAGTTGCAGAGTCTGGAATTACAATCCCGCCTGCAGACTTGGTTTCTTCTTCCGTGCGTCGAACAACAACACGGTCTTGTAATGGACGAATATTCATTCATGTCTCCAATTGCTGATTTAGCAGCTATTTTGCTGCCTGGTGTTTATGGTAAAACAGCGCTAGTTTACGTTTTGACCCTTTAAATACGCGCTTTCCGCGTAAAAATTAGCACTCTCCTAGAAGGAGTGCTAATAATAGAGATTCATTTAGCAGAGTCAAGGTGAGAGTGCTAAATAATTTTCTCAATCAAACCCGGCAAACGCTGAAAACGGACAATTAGTGGCTGACAGCCTGAAAAAATCGAGAGAACTGGTCTGGCAGATTGTCCATGCCATTCCTGCAGGGCGAGTGGCAACCTATGGGCAGATCGCAACGCTTGCTGGCATGCCTCAACAGTCAAGGCTTGTGGGGCGGGTTCTATCCCGGCTACCGAGAGGCACGAAGCTACCCTGGCACCGGGTGATCAATTCTCAGGGCAGACTATCCAATCCCGACCCGACGAGGCAAAGGGAAAGGCTGGAAAATGAAGGGGTTGTCTTTGTCAATGGGCGAATTAACCTCAGCAACTATCGGTGGGAACCATGATTTCCTGGATTCATTGTTTCAGCCAGATTCATCCCGCGTTTCAGCGCTGCTGAGTGCTGAAGACCAGATTCCACCCGACCGGTTCATAAGAACCAGAACCAGGAAGATTGCTGGTAAACCAATCACCGCCGCGAACACAAAAAACTCAAAGTATCCAAACCCATCAACAATGACACCGGAAAAACCACTGATGAATTTACCAGGCAGGGTCATAAGTGAACTGAACAGTGCATATTGAGTTGCGGTATATGCCCGGTTAGTCAGGCTCGACAGATAAGCCACGAAAGCAGTTGCGGCAAACCCACCACTTATATTGTCTGCACTAATCACCAGGGCAAGATACTCTATCCGCGGTTCCAGCATAGACAGGACGGCAAAGAACAGATTAGTCACCGCCACAGCGACAGCACCTATCAGCAAGGGTTTGAAGATTCCCCATTTCACGACCAGCACTCCACAAACTGCGGACCCTGCAATGGACATAAAGAAGCCAAATATCTTGGCCACGTTAGCTATGTCCGTTTTGCTATACCCCATATCGAGATAAAACGGGTTAGCCATGATCCCCATGGCAATATCACTCAAACGAAACAGCGCGATAAATAGCAGGATAGTCAACGCGAACACCCCATGGCGATGGAAAAACTCAGCGAATGGTGCAGCGACAGCGCCAATAAACCAGGAACCAAATGCTTGCATTCTTCCGGTCTGGGAGGCCCATCGATCCTGCAATTTTTGTTCCGTGGAAGTATCAATATGGTCCTTACTCTTTTCCGGTTCCGCTATAAACAAAACAGTCGTGACACCAACACCGACCAGTGTTGCCATGACCCAGTAGGACATCTGCCAGCCGAAATACTCAGCCAGATAAAGAGCTCCGGCGCCAGCGGCTAACAGCGCAATCCTGTAGCCGAAGATATAACTGGCTGACATTGCACCCTGATATTCTTCAACCACCGCTTCAATTCGATAGGCATCAATGGCTATATCCTGTGTGGCAGACGAAAATGCGACCAGAACTGCGCAAAGTGAAAGAACGAAGAGGTCACCGGAGCCAACCAACGCCATCGCAATCAAGCCGATGGCTATACCTATTTGCGCCGACAACATCCACCCACGTCGTTGCCCAAGAGTCGTCGTCAGTAAAGGAATACTGATTC
>SMVA01342515.1_pt1 | contig 25593 bp, 23 predicted proteins | sample 2456451 | NCBI WGS metagenome assembly SMVA01 (sample SAMN11095933, study PRJNA526329) | marine sediment metagenome | biome: Marine sediment; feature: Surficial sediment; material: Deep marine sediment; isolation source: Hadal surficial sediment | place: Pacific Ocean | collected 2014-05 | depth... | reverse complement strand
GTGTTATACCGGCCAGGAGATTATCGTTCGGATCCGTGACCGAGGGCACGTGAATCGATCTCTGAGAGGTTTGTTGTTGGCAGAGGGCCCCGCGCCGAAGTCCGGGACCGAGTTGTTCCGGGAGGATCGGGTCGTGGGTGGGATCACGAGCGTCGTGGAATCCCCCCGACGGAGCGGCCCGGGGGGTGGCCCGATCGGACTCGGGTACGTACACCGGGACGTGTCGCATGGAGAGCAGGTGACGGTTGGGTCGCCGGCCGGCCCGCTCGCCGGGATTCGCGTGTTGGGTCCGGATTGGATTTCCGTGTAGATCTCAAGGCTGTTGAAGAAGTACAGCGGGTTGTGGGGCAACCGCACCGGCCATCTGGTGTAGGAAATTCCCTCGAAGCCCAGGTCTCGAGAACCCGGCCGCGGTCGGCGGGAGCAGGGGCCGCTGGATCACATTGGTGGGCCTTGCTATTCTCTTGGGCTCTTGTGTGTGGTTTCTCCAGGGTGATTTCGTAACAAAGGAGTTGTCGATGTTGAGCCGTGCGGCTTTTGGAAGAGGTTCGTTCGCGGTGTTGGTGGCCGCCCTTGCCTCGATCCTTGCGGGGATCCCGCTGGCAGCGCAGGAGGTCACTGGCCAGAAAATCGGCGTCTTCAACGCCGACCGTATTATGGCGGAGTCGCAGGCTGGTCAGCAGGCCCTCGCGCTCTTTAATCAACTTCGTGACCAGCGAGTTGGAGAGTTGCAAGTCCAGCAGGAGCAGATCAACAACCTTCAACAACAAGCGATTTCAGTGCCTCCTGGAGGCTCAGACGCTGTGCGGCTCCAACGCGAAGTGGAGAACAGCATGCTCCAGCTGGAGCGCCTGCAGCAGGATGTTCAACAGGAATTGGGCCTGCGGCAGAACGAGCTGACGTCGGAGGTCACGCAGATGATCGGTGAGGTCATCGATGTGATGGGAGAGGAGGAGGGTTACACTCTCATTTTTAATTCCAACCAGAGCGGCTTGGTTTACGTAGCTACGGTGCTGGACATCACGGATGAAATCATCCAGAGGATCGACGCGATGAGTGCCCCGAACACCTTGTAGCCCGTCAGTGAGGAGGCGTTCCAGGGTCTACCGATAGGTTATCATGCCGCCCATCGCGGTGGAGCGGCGGTCCGCCAACCGTTCTCGAAAGTCGGTCAATGGAGCCACCTATGATGAAGTCGATGGGTTCAGGCTTGCCGAAGAGATGGCCCTGGACAAGGTGGATCCCCATCTGCTGCGCGATCTCGAGCTCCTCCTCCGACTCGATCCCTTCGGCGACGATGCCTTGGGGGGCATAGTGCCTCAGGGCCTGCACCACGTGGTTCAGAAAATCCCGAAACTCTTCGGACGCCACGGCCTGTAGGATCGTGAGCCGGTCCAGCTTGATGTAATCCGGCTCCAGGTCCGCGAGGAACGGAAGGGAGATGAAGCCGACACCAAAGTCATCGAACGCGAATTTGAACCCTTCTGCTTTCCATTCTTGGGTCACGGCGAGATGACGCTCGATATCGGGTAGGGCCTCCTTCTCCGAGATCTCCAGGATGACCTCGACATCGGCCGGCTTGCTTCGGGGCCCCAGGTGCTCCAGAAGTTTGAAATCGACGTTGATGAACACCCGATCCAGCCCTAGGGCTTCGGCCGCGTCGATCTGCTTTCGGAAGCAGAGCTCCTTGAGTTCGAGGAGTTTGCCGATCGAGTGATACTTCAGGAAGAGCTCTTGGATGCCCATCTCGTCCTTGGCGGACCGGCTCAGTGCTTCATGTCCGATCGCCTTCCCCGACAGGGTATCCACGATGGGCTGAAAGACGACCTGGACTACATCATCGTCCAACTCGAACTCCTCTTCGCCGATATGGATCTTGTCGCCCCTCTTCTTCGCGATGTACAGGGCTCGGTCGGCGAGGCGGATGAGTTGGGTCGAGTCATCCCCGTGTTCGGGGAACGAGGCGACTCCGATGCTCAGATCGAGTGGAAGCTGCCACTCCTCTCCCAGCGCCATGACCCGCTGTCGTATCCGCTCTCCCGCATCGGTGATACCCTGTCGATCATCCACGAGGAGGATCACGACGAACTCGTCTCCTCCCCATCGGAAGACGAAGTCTACGTCTCGGGTCGCGGTCTGTATCGCCTGGCCCGCAGCCTTCAGGATCTCGTCACCGACTTGGTGGCTACGGGTATCGTTGACCTTCTTGAAATGGTCCAGATCACACAGGAGGAGTGCGAAACGACTTTTTTGGCGAGTTGCTCTGGAAATTTCCTCTTCGATGCGTTTGTTGAAGTATCTTCGGTTGTACAGGTTGGTGAGGGGATCTCTTATTGAGAGGTCCTTCAGGGCCTGCTCTGCGAGCTTGCGTTCCGTGATGTTCCGGAAAAACGCGACCCCCCCCACTCTATCGCCGGTTTCATTTCTGAGCGGTGAGAAATGAATCTCGAAGAAGACGGGCTGATCTCCGTCTCCGAGAGCATAAGTGCTCTCCTTGGCGATCGTCATCTCTGTAGCCAGTGCTTCCTGGAGGGCGTCGCGGTCACCCGTATCCTCGAGCCGCGGAAAGACGTCCAACAGTGGGCGATCGACTGCGTCTTCCTTGGTAACCCCGGTGATCAACTCCATTCCGGGGTTCCAAACAGTGATGTTAAACGAGGCGTCACAGGCGAAAATACCGTCAATGCTGCTTGTGATGACTCGTTCGAAGGCCGCGCGCGTGTCGGAGTTCGCCTCCACCAGCTCGTTCGACATCTGCTCCAGGGAGTGCTCCAGTAGGGCACGGTCTTCCTCGAACTGTTCGTACGCGTCACTGACCAGACCGAGCAGCGCCCGCCCATCGTCCGGCAGGGACTGGGGATCCTCGAGGGCGCGGTGAACCTGACGGCGGAGAAGCCGATGTAGATTCTCCACCGGCTAGTTCTCCGACAGCGTCGTGGTGGTCATCCTTCTAAGGTGGATACGCCGCCCCCGAGAATGCAAGAACGTCCCTCACGGCTCCGAGTCGGGGAGGGGGAGCTTACGGGAACCGGAGGGGGGTTCGAGCAGATCCTTGTAAAAGTCGCGTTCCTCTTCGAGTCGTTCCACGCGGCCGCTCAAATCGGAGATCGTGTCGCCGATCCGGCGAAGCTCCTCGGTGTCCACTTGGAAGGATTCACCGGGGAGCGGAAGTGGCCGCCGCCGCCGCCCAATGATCCCGCCGATGGTGGAGATGAGGACCAGCGTGATGACGAACTCAAAAACGCCCATTTCGAGGACCCTCTCGGCGATCCATGGTTACTGCACAGAAGAGGCGCCTAAAAGTAACGAATGGAGATTGGCCGTTCGACCCGGGGGATGATGATCGTGGGAAAATTTGCGTTCGCCGTACTAACCATCGGTGCCTTAGTCGGCCCCATCCCCGCGCATGGCCAGTTGGTGGGGGGGGTGTTTGGTGCGCGGGCGCGAGACAGTTTCGGAGGGACCAACGGGTTCGGGGCCGTTGCAGGCTTGAGCCTCCCCATCGCTCCTCTGGAAGTGTTCGCTTCCGGAACGCTGTTTTATCCCGGCTGTAGCGGATGTGACCTCAGGGGCTGGTCACTAGGCGTGAAGTTCAGGGTCTTCCCGCTCCCGGTGCTCAAGCCCTACGTCACGTTCGGGCGTACCTGGCGTGATCTCGAAGATCCGAGTGTTGGCCCGGTAACGGATGATGACGGTCTCTTTGCCGGTGGGGGTCTCGAGATCGGTCTCCCCGGCCTTGGGCTCTTTGCCGAGGGCCGGTACGAGTTCTTGACAGAGACCGTTGAGCCGAGCCCGGACCTCAGGCAGTGGATTCTGCGGGCTGGCCTGGTGGTGCGCTGGGGTGGGCTCCCCCTTTAGGAGGCCAGAAGGCCTGGTCAGGCCGACATCGCCTCGACGATTTTGAGTCCGTGAAGTTTGCCGTTTTCGATGAAGATCTTGTTCGCATTGTAACCCGCGGCCAAAACGCCAGCGATGTAGATGCCGGGTACGTTGGACTCCATCGTTTCCGGGTTGTGGGAGGGAATCCCGGTCTCCTCATCGATGTCGATCCCGAGTCCCGAGATGAATGGCCGGTCCGGCCGCCAGCCGGTCATGGCGAGCACCCAATCGTTCGGGATCTCCACCGTCTCTTCCGAATCCATGTGCTGGAGTACGACGCTGGCGGGACGGATTTCTTGGACTCGGTGCCGCCAATAGACCTCGATCTCTCCGTTCTTCAACCGGTTTTGAATGTCGGGGACCACCCACGGCTTGACGCCCCGGTCGATCTCATCGAAAAGATGAACGATGCTGACCCGCGCCCCGGCCCGGTACGTTTCGAGGGCCGATTCTACCGAGGAGTTTCCGGCCCCTACGACGAGTACGTCCTGATCATAAAAGGGGTACGGCTCTTGGTAGTAGTGTTTCACCTTGGGGAGGTCCTCTCCCGGCACGTCCAGATAGTTCGGCTCGTGGAATCCCCCCGTCGCGACCACGACCGTTCTGGCCCGAAGGGTGCTCTCTACTCCGGACCGCCCTCTGGTTTGTAGTAGGAAGTCCCCTCGTTGGCCCTCGACCGAGGTGACCTCCTCGTATTGCCGAACGTCCAGCTTGTACTCCTGTACCACACGCCGGTAGTAGCCGAGAGCCTCCCTCCGGGTCGGCTTGCTGTCGGCGATCGTAAACGGCACGCCGCCGATTTCCAACTTTCCTGCCGTGCTGAAAAACGTCATGTAGTAGGGGTAGTCCACCAGTGAATTGGTGATACATCCCCTGTCGTAGAGGGTGGCCCGAAGTTCGGCGGTGGCCGCGGCTGTTCCCACGGCGATCCCGCAAGGTCCGGCTCCGACCACGGCCAGGTCTATCAGTTCGCTCATCTTGATCCACGTGAAGTACGTTTGGGATCGTCCAAGCTACTGACACGAACCTCTGTCCCCAAGGGCGTGAGGCCGGCATGTTGGACGAGGAAACGTTCGTTCCCCGCATGGAAGATGGAAATGGTAAAGTCCACCCGGGCGGCGGGGGCGGACTACTCGGTGAGGGAGACTGGTCTTGAAACGTCGCACCTTCATACGGACCGGTAGTCTGATCGGAGCGGGAGCGGCCGGAGCCCTGGGATTCGGCCTCGCCCGCGGCCGCACCGGTCGGGGGGCCGCCCCTGAGATCACGTCCGGGACGGGTACCGCGCCCGGGACGCGCTCCGTGACGAATCAGGCGTCCGAGCCGGACCTGGTGCTGCGCCGCGCGACGGTGTTCGACGGTACCGGTGCCCCCGGGCTGGAGCTGGACGTTGCGGTCACGGGTGATCGTATCACCGAGGTTGGAACCATCACGGCAACCGGGTCCGAGGAGATCGACCTGGCGGGGATGGCCCTAGCGCCGGGTTTCATCGACATCCACTCCCACGCCGACCTCTCTCTACTGGTCAACCCGAACGCGGAGAGCCGCATCCGTCAGGGGGTCACGCTGGAGATCGTGGGCCAGGACGGAAACTCGGTCGGCCCCATGTCCGACGCCGGTTTCCGAGCCACACGCGATCGCTACCGTGATACCTACGGAGTCGACATCAACTTCCGGGACCTCGGGGGGTTCCTGGATCAGCTGGACCGCACTCCCGCCACTGTGAACCTCGCCACCATGATCGGCCACGGGACGATCCGCGGGCTGGTGGTCGGCGGCGAGGACCGGCCCGCCACCGAGAACGAGATCCGGCGCATGCGCGCGCTGATAGGGGAGGCCCTCGATCAGGGAGCCGTGGGATTTTCTTCTGGTCTCGAGTACACACCTGGTTCCTTCGCTGACGTAAGTGAGCTGATAGAGCTCGCGGGGGAGCTGCGGGGAACGGGTTATCCCTACGCGTCTCACATGCGTAACGAGGACGACCGTCTTTTCGCGGCGGTCGAGGAGACCCTTCATGTAGGCCGGATGGCGGGTGTACCCGTTCAGATATCACACCTCAAGGCCCAAGGTGAGCGAAATTGGTGGAAGGCGACGGCGGTTCTCCGGTCCATCGAGGAGGCTCGGACCTCCGGCCTCGATGTACACTTCGACCGCTACCCTTACATCGCCTACGCGACGGGGCTGTCCAACCTCTTCCCCGCGTGGGCGCGGGCGGGCGGGAGCGGTGCGTTTATACGTCGTCTCGAGGATCCTACACAGCTTCGGGCGATCGAGCTCTTTACACGGGCAAAGGTGGCGCTTTTGGGCTCGTGGGATGCCGTACAGATCAGTTCCGTTGGGAACGCCGGCACCGTGTATGCCAGAGGCCGCCGTCTGGGGGAGTTGGCCGCCGAGCGAGGCGAGGAGCCGTTTGCCCTCACGGTCCGGTTGATCGTCGAGGGCAGGAGCAACGTGGGCATGATCGGTTTCGGGATGTCGGAGGAGAACACGGCCGAGTTCCTGGCTCACCCGCTCGGGATGGTGTGCTCCGACGGTGGTTCGTATGCTCCGTATGGGGCGCTGTCCGGGGGCTCACCCCACCCCCGCGGGTACGGGACGTTTCCCCGCCTGATGGGACACTACGTGCGGTCCGGAGCCCTGTCTTTGGAGCTTGCCGTGCACAAGGCGACCGCTCTGCCGGCGCGGAAGATCGGCCTGGCCGACCGAGGTGTGATCGAGCCTGGTGCCTTCGCCGATCTCGTGGCGTTCGACCCCACCACCGTAGCCGATCAGGCCACCTTCGAGGATCCCCATCAGTATCCGGTCGGCATCCCCCTTGTTGTGGTGAATGGCCAGGTGACACTGAGAGACGGTGAGCAGACCGGCGCGCGTGCTGGACGGGCCGTTCGGGGCCGGGGGCGAGGGGCGGCCAGGTAATTCAGTTGGATAAAGCCTTTGCCAGTCTGGCCCACGCTTTGGGTACGGCCTTCAAGGAAACCCCCGACGAACCCTGGCCGGATGACGTGTTCGAGTCGTGGGCAGAAAGGGTCTTCACCTACCAGTTCGAGACCAATCCGGTATATGCGGCATACGTCCGCAAGCGGGGTGTCATGCCGTCCACGGTGGCTCATTGGAGCGAGATTCCGTGGGTTCCGGCCTCGGCGTTCCAAGCGGTTCCGTTGGTTTCTGGAGACCCCTCACGGGTACAGCGCGTTTTCCGGACGAGTGGCACGACCCGGGCCGGGCGCCGAGGGGAGCACCACGTCCTCGACCTCGGTCTGTACAAGGACTCGCTGATTCCGAACATGAGGCGCCATCTCTACGCAGGAGGGCCAACACTTCCGATCCTGGCCCTCACGCCCACGCCTGCTCTAGCGCCCGAGTCTTCGTTGAGCTTCATGTTGGGTGCCGCCCTCGATGTGCTCTCGGGGGGGGAGGGCGGATTCTTCGTCACTCGCGAGGGAGTGATCGACACCATCGGGCTGAGTGGAGCGTTGGTAGAGGCTGTCGCCCGCGAGACTCCGATCCTTCTTGCCGGAACGGCCTTCGCCTTCGTCCATTGGCTCGACTGGTTGAAGGAGCGCACCGTTGAATTCGACTTGCCTCGGGGCTCACTGATCATGGAAACTGGGGGCTTCAAAGGCCGCTCTCGAGTTCTGGACCGGCCGGAATTCTATGCGTCCTTGTCGGAGGCTCACGGCGTCCCCTCCGAGGCGATCGTAAACGAGTATGGAATGACCGAACTTCTCTCACAGTTCTACGATGGCCCTGTTGCGGCGATTTCCGGTGTGGCCCTGGAGGCTCGCCGGCATGTTCCACCTCCTTGGGTGCGAACGCGCGTGCTCGATCCGAACACACTCTCGGCACTTCCGATGGGGCGGCCGGGTTTGCTCTGCCACTATGACCTGGCCAACGCAGGGTCGGTGATGGCGGTCCTCACGGAGGATCTGGGTGTTGCCGTGGACGATGGGTTCCGAGTGCTCGGCAGGGTCCAGGGTGCTGAACCGCGAGGCTGCTCCCTGGCGATGGACGACCTTCTGTCTGGTGTGCTGTCATGAAGACGACCTTCGACGCTTTCCGGCTTCCGTGCTCTTCGAGTGGGTTGCCGACCGCGCCTGCGACACTCGTCTGGGAGACCATCGACGTCTCCGAGGGTGTTGCGGTTCGTTATCCGGCGTGGCCCCACGATGCTGCAGAGCAACTCCTAGGGGCCTTGAGGGAGGCGGGGGCGCGACTCGCGGAGGTGCCCGTTCGGGACCTGGTGAACTGCATTGGACGGGTGGCGGATCGTTTCTTGGACTCCTCCGATCCGCTTCGCCTAGAGGCGATCGACTTGCTCGTGCCCACGGCGGGCATTTCCCAAGAGATGGCCTCGGAGATCCTGACCGGCATGGCTCGCGACTGGACCGCGGATCGGCTCACTGAGCTCTTGCGGCGGGAGCTCCGCGACCCCGGTGTGCTGGACGGATTCTGCCGGGTGGACGAAGGCCGGAAGGTCCGTGCCAAGGGCCCCCTCTTGACGTTTCATGTGGGTGCGGGAACGGTCCCCGGCGTCAGCGTCACATCGATGATTCGCGCTCTCCTGGTGAAGTCGGCGGTCCTCCTCAAGCCCGGATTGGGCGATGTGGTCTTGCCGGTCCTCTTTGCTGAGGCGCTCGCCAAGGAGGCTCCCCAGCTGTCGGACGCCATGGCCGTGACATACTGGCCTGGCGGCTCCTCTCCCCCCCTGGAGGGTCTCGCGCTTCAAAGGGCAGAGGCCGTGGTGGTGTACGGTAGCGACGAGGTGGTCGCGTCGCTCCGGGCGCGAACGCCCGTGACGGTACGCTTCATCTCATATCACCACCGTGTGAGCGTCGGTCTGGTGGGGCGTGAAGCGCTCACTGCCGAGCGCGCGCCTTATGTGGCCCGAATGGCCGCGCGCGCGGTCTCGATGTTCGATCAGAGGGGTTGTGTCTCTCCGCATGCGATCTACGTAGAGGAGGGAGGGGCTGTCGACCCCGGAGAGTGGGCGGCCCTGCTGGCGTCGGCCATGGCGGACCTCGAGGCGGAAATCCCGGGCGGACACCTCACCGCCCACGACGCTTCGGCCGTCCACCAAATGAGAGGATCCGCTGAACTACGCGAGGCCTCTGGGGGCGGCGTCCGCGTATTCCGGGGAGAGGAGAGCTTCTGGACGGTGATTCTCGAGGACGAAATGAGCTTCACGCCCTCCTGTCTCAACCGGGTGGTGTCACTTGTCCCTACCCCTGACCTGGGCGACGTCGCTGGTTCGTTGGGAAGGATTGGGCGGCATTTACAGACGGTGGCCGTCGAGGGGGCAGAAGATCGTCTGCCGATGTTGGCGGAGGCGCTTTGCCGAGCCGGCGCCACACGGGTTACATCGTTCGAAAAGGCGTCCTGGCCACCACCTTGGTGGCGCCACGATGGTGCTTCCGTACTGGCGGGGTTGATACGCTGGATCGATCTAGAGGACGTCGAATGATCATTCTTCGTCTTGTTCTTCCGAGCGCCAGATGACCATCTGTCGCCGACCGTCGGAGGTTTCCTCGACGCGCACCGTGAGGGAATCCTTGGGCGCGAGGTGCAGATCGTCTCGAAGGCCCTGTGGGATTGTGATTCGTCCACCTACTCCGATGGACACATCCGTATAGTAGAGCGTGCGATATATGGCCATCTGCCCTCCTGGAATTTGCACAACAGCAGGCGGAATCTACAGCGATTGCCAAGGGCGGCAACCGGGTTGACTCGATCGGCCCGAATCAGCCCCGAAAATCGGACTCGACACGCCCGCCCGTCGGATTCAGCCTCACTCCGGATCAGGAAGAAGCGAGCGAAGGAGGCTCTGAAGCTGGAAGTCCTGGAGGGCCTGAGCCTTGCTCAAAACGGTCTCGTAGGAGTCCTCGATCAGAATGGTGGTCGTGCGCAAGGCCGACTCCTCTTCCGCTTCCGCACTGGTTGAGGGAGAGAAACAGAGGACGCCCCGGTAACTCGTGGGTATTCTGGGGTCGTCTTGAAACTCGAGGTAGACCTCCCAGAAGCGGCCATCGTGGCTGATGGTCGTAAGGTGCTGGCCGTTCGAGAGGGGCGCGGGGCTGGAAGACTCGTTAGCTGATGTCATTGTAGCAACACAGTAGCATCGCTCTTTTGCTGCCGCCACCGGCGGGCAACGCCAGCCACCGGCGGGCAACGCCCGCTACAAGCGGGGCGTCGGGATATCTGCCGGTGCATGTGTTCGTCGTAGGGCACGCCGCACGTCGGAGAGGTCGCTTTTCATCTCCTTCCGTTGCAGGGTACCCAACTCCTGGCCGCCGAACCGGGACCGGAGATAGTAGTCAACGAGCCTACGCGCTCGTGTATGTGCGGGATGCCTGACACGGGCGAGTTCATCCAGCAGCAACAACGGTGCTACTCCTGCGTCCGCCCTGAATCCGGCGCGGCCACAACTTTCGCGGAACTGGAGGTAGAGCCCCACCTCCGGTGCATACCTTCGGGACCTCATGAGCAGTACCAACGTGCTCAGGGCCATCACCACGACGATGAGCGTCATCCAGTCCATGCCCACCCGCGTGCCCGGTGCTTGATCTGGAGAAGTTTGGCTCCCGTCCGGCTGCCCTCCGAACAGTTCGGAGATGCGTTGGTACAGTCCGGATTGCGACTCCAGGTTGTAGTCGAGCACCCACTTGTTCCATCGGTGCTGGAGTCCGTCGAACAGGAAACGGCCGGGCCATAACCAGGACGTGACCGCCGCGGACCCTCCGGCGCCTCCGGGGGTCGGGTCGAACTGGACCCACCCATAACCCGGGAACCAAACCTCCACCCACGAGTGGGCCTCGTTTTGTGTCACCGCGAGGTATTGTCCGAAGTCGTTCCACTGCCCACCCAGGAAGCCGTTCACTTCCCGTGCGTGCACACCCAGGCTCCGTAAGAGGACCACCATGGCCGTCGAAAAGTACTCGCAGTGCCCCTCTCCACGCTCGAAGAGGAAGTAGTCCAGAGTAGCCTCCTGGACCGAGCGCGGAAGTTCGAGCGTGTAGTCGAACTCCGTATGGAAGAAGTCGTTGATGGCGATCGCCCGGTCGTAATTATTATCCAGTCCTTGTGTGAGGGAGTCCGCGAGGTCGCTCACCCGTTGGGGAAGAGGAGGCAGCTGAGTGTAATACCTACGGGCCGGTGAAAAACCAGAGCCCGCCTCCCGTAATGCCGCGGGCGCGGGAGGGTCAGCTACGGACAACGCCTCGTACGAAGGGACGCCGGATCCCCAGTAGATATGGTCACCCGCGTTGTCGAACAGCGGTTCGATTCTGGGGTTGTCCGAGCGCACCTCCAGCAGAGGGTGGAGTGCGAAGAGCACGGGCACGTCCAGGGGGGCACTGTAGATCTGCTGTCGCACTCTTGCTTCGCTCCAGGCCTCGTACCATCGCCGCGGGCCGATGGACGGCAAGAGTCTATTCGACCGGCTCCAGCGTACGCCGTCGAAGCGGTCATAAGAGCGTCCACGCCAGTGGAGACTGAAGAGATCTTCGGGCGTGCCGTCCGGGAACTCCACGCGGAGCACGATCTCCGGGTTCGGATAAATTCTGGAACCGTGCTCTCCGATTGAAACCTGGTCGGCAAAGCCGGCGATGGATGTGGCGAGGACCTCTCCGCGCGAGGCCCACCCACTCGCAAATCTCGGGAAGGAGAGGAACACCAGTGCGCTCATCATCAGCGCGACGCCGGAAAGCCCGGCCATGCCCGCCAGGAATCGCCGGCCCACCAGTTCCTCTCGGATACCATGCCGCTGGGCTTTCCGCCGGAGGTGCCCAACCATAAGGGCGACGTTAGCCAACACCACGTAGGCCACGAAGGTAAGAGCGAAGAGAACGCCGGGCCGGTAGGCAGTAGCAGCGAGTATCAGTGCGAAGGTAAGGACGTACAGACGGGCGTCGTTTGGGGCGTCGAGTGATCGGAGAGCTTCTGCGCACAGGAGGAGCAGCAGAAGGTCCACCACCGGAATTACGACATCATCTCCGATCAGGAAGACGTGATAGAGGGCTCGCAGCATCAGGACCGCCGCCAACGGCAGCCAGAAGCGCTCGAGCCTCAGGGAGATACCGGAATCGGGCTGCCAGACGAAGGCGAGAATCAGGGCGAAGGCCGCCAAGGCCGTGCTGATCGGCTCGAAACCGGCACCTCCGGCGAACGCGGCGAGGGCGACAAGACCCATACCCACGACCAAGCGCCGGTGCAGGAGATCGAGGCTCATCCCGCCCTCCTGTTCACTCCACTCGTTCCCGAGCGGAAGGACGGAGCCTCCCCCGGACTGTCGGCAGGGATGATGTAGGCCCCATACGACCCCCTTCCTGCATCCGAGAGAGATACGAGGACACAACGCATGGGGTCGATCGGCGGTGCCAAGTGGGGAGCGGATGGATCGAAGTCCACCCGTGCGAGGAAGTCGAGCACCCGGTCGAACTGACCGGAGCCACCACCGGGATCGAGGTCCGACGTACACGTAGTGATTCCGAACGGGCGTCCGCGTCGGTAGGCCCGGGCAGCCATGGCGGCCGCGACCTCGATGGCGGCTTCAGCCGCCTCGCCGGGCTCCCCTCGTGTGTCCAGACAGATCCGCATGGTCTCGTCCGTGTCTTGATCGTACTCTCTTGTCACCAGCGTCCCGATCTTGGCCGTAGTCCTCCAATGGATGTCCCTTGGGTCGTCTCCGACACGGTACTCTCGCAGTCCCCGGTACTCGCCGCGAGCAGCAGGAGCGCCTTCCGAAGAGTCAGAAAACTGTGGTCTGCCACGTCCTCCGGGAGGCGCCGAAAGGCGCACGGGTCGGTCGACTCTCGGCCAGATGACGAGCTCGCCGGGTAGCGGCACGTCACGCTCCTTTGTGAACAGCCCGAAGGGAAAGGAAGTGGAGAGGGTCAACGTCTCGAGCGGGTAGACGCCGCGCTGGACGAAGTGATTCTTCGAGCCCACGGCCACCGATTGGCCGGCTCCGACGCGACCGATGAAAGCGGGCTCCGGGAGTCCTGTTTCCATCAGGTAAACGGCGAGGGTGGGGAACCACCGCTTCCGATTCGTCACGTAGTATGTGATCCGGAGTGGTTTTTCCACAGTCACGCCCCGAGGGGTACGCCTACGAATCTCCAGTTGGCGCAGGACGCGCTCAGAGAGCCAGCCGGACAATACGATGAAGCCGAGCATGGCTCCGAAGAGAAGAAAGAGCAGGTTGCTTCCGGTGTTGACGGCCGCGAACCCGATAGCGAGCGAGCCCACACTGAACAGGGCGCCGCCCAGGGTAAAACGGATGCGACGCCAGCCGCGGAGCCTGCTCCAAGCCTTTCGTAGAACGGTCGGCATTGCCGCCTTCGACGCGGACCCGACCTACACGGGGACCGCGATGTCCTCGAGAATGTCCCGCACGATTGCCTCAGCCTCTTCATGTGCTTCGTGGCTGGCCGCAGCAACTCCCACCGGAAGGATTCGATGGGCCAGGCACGGCATGGCGAGCTTCTGGATATCGCTCGGTACCAGATAATCTCGCCCGCTCAGGAGAGCAAAGGCTCGGGACGCGCCCAACAACCCGATGGCGCCGCGGGGGCTCACGCCCATCTGAAGTCGGGGCTCGACCCGGGTTCTCTGCACGATGGCCATGACGTATCCGACGAGGGAATCGTCCACCTCGACTTGCGACACTTTCTGCTGCAACCCCAGAACCTGCGTCGGCTCGAGGACCGCCTTGATGCGCTGTTCCCAAGGATCCTCGTTCGTGGACTCCAGGAGAATCTGTCGCTCGGCGCTCTCACCCGGGTATCCGATCGTCAGCCGCATGAGGAAGCGATCGACCTGGCTCTCGGGAAGGGGATAGGTGCCGTGATGTTCCAGTGGGTTCTGCGTCGCCATCACCATGAAGGGCCGTGGTAGTTGGAAGGTCTCGTCGTCCAGGCTGACCTGCCCCTCCTGCATGGCCTGGAGAAGGCCACTTTGAGTCCGCGGGGGCGCACGGTTGATCTCGTCCGCAAGGACGAGATTGGTGAAAATCGGCCCGAGCCTGGTCTCGAACTCCGAGGTACGGGGGTTGAAGATCGATACGCCCAGCACGTCGGACGGGAGGAGGTCGCTCGTAAATTGGATGCGGCGAAACGAAAGGCCCAGAGCGGTCCCAAGGGCCTGAGCCAGCGTTGTTTTCCCCACCCCCGGGACGTCCTCGAAGAGAATGTGCCCGCGGGCGAGAAGGGCCGCTACCGCAAGACGTACGACCTCTTCTTTGCCGTGGAAAACCTGCTCGACCTCGCCGATCAGACTCTCGAGCAGATCGAGCGTCCGCGGGGTGTCTGTGAGGGGTGCGATATCGGTCAAACCAACAATCCATCCATCCAACGTTGGGGAGGCCCGTCGAGGGGGGGGAAAGTAAAACCCGTGTGCGATGGAAAGGTTCTCAAAGGTTCTTATATATACACCGTTTTTGTAGATTGCAGCACGTTTTTGTGAGTGTGTGGCAGCGTTGACACCCTTTGGAGGCTCAGATAACTTCCCGGCCGATCGACACCAACAAAATCCTACACCCACCCACTCCCATCCGCGCGGCAGGGCATATGACGAAGCGATGGATTCGTGCATCCGTCGTCGCTCTCACACTCCTGGTTTCACCGGCGTTCGTACAGGCATCGCTCGTACAGGCGCAGGACGGTGGTGCGACGGTGGCGGTCACGGACGGTGAGGACAGTAGGGTCCAGCCGATCGCGTTCCCCCATACCATCCACGCTGGCGAGGACCAGATCGACTGCCAATTCTGCCACTTCTCGGCGGAGCGGTCAGTCGATGCCGGTATCCCGCCGGTCGCGACTTGTTGGGGGTGCCACCAGTTCATCCTTGGGACCGATGAACGGCAGCAGGCGGAGATCCAGAACGTCCGGGATTACTGGCTGAGGCAGGAGCCGATTCCATGGGTTCGGGTCTACAAGGTCGCGGACCACGTCCATTTTCCGCACATGAGGCACATCGCCGCTGAAGTCGACTGCACGACCTGCCATGGGGACGTCCAGGAAATGACGGTTATCGAGGAGGTCAACCAACCGCTTGCGATGGGTTGGTGTGTCACTTGCCACGTGGAGCGCGGCGTTTCACGTGACTGCTCCGTCTGCCACTACTGATTCCCGAAGACCAACGGACATGACCAACGGACTGAAGAGACGTGACTTTCTGAAGGTTGTCGGCGCCAGCGGTGCGGGCGCCGGCGTGTTGGGCTGCTCAACCGAGAGGGTCGAGCATCTCTTGCCCTATGTGGTGGCTCCAGAGGAGATCACCCCGGGCGTTGCGACGTGGTACACGACGGTGTGTGGAGAGTGCGAGGCCGGGTGCGGCATGTGGGTGCGCACGCGGGAGGGGCGTGTCGTGAAGGTCGAGGGCAACCCCGAACATCCCGTGTCGCGAGGAGCGCTTTGCTCACGTGGCCACTCGAGTCTCCAAGCGCTCTATAACCCGGATCGTTTTACGGGTCCGATGCTCCGGCAGGGGGGACAGCTCCAGCCGATATCATGGGAGGCCGCGGAGCAGATGGTTGCGGATCGCCTGGCTGATGCGGGCGAGTACTACCTGTTTACAGGATCGGTTGGCCCTTCGCTGGCGGGTGTGATGTCCGACTTCGCTGGGGCGACTGGTGGGCAGGTCGTCCGGTACGATCCCCTCGCCGAGGCACCACTCCGGGAGGCGAGTCGGATCGTCTTCGGACGGGATGTTGTTCCCTGGTATGACCTGGAGGAGGCTCGCTTCCTGGTCTCGTTCGGTGCGGACTTCCTGGAAAGTTGGCTTTCGCCGGTTCGAGACGGACGGGGATTCGCGCGCATGAGCGGCGTGAACGAGGAAGGCCGTAAGGGCCGCTTTGTGTTTGTGGGCCCCCGCCTCTCCCTGACCGGGCAAAACGCCGACGAGTGGCTACCGATCCAACCCGGGAGCGAGGCGCTGGTTGCGCTCGCGATGGCGAACGTCGTGGGCGGGGGACCTAACGCGGGGCCCTACCGCAATATCGTAGCCGCCTACAACCCCGAGAATGTTGCGGCCATCACAGGAGTCGAAGCCGAGAGCATCCGCGAACTCGCTGAGCGGTTCGCGGACGGCCCGAGCCTTGCCCTGGGCCCGGGTATTGCTGGGCTGCATCGCGGTGCCACGGCGGCCAACGTCGCGGTAGCGATCTTGAATGCCGTTGCTGGCAACGTCGGTCGTACGGTCCACTACGATGCTCCTCAGCTCGGTGCACCATCCGCTGGCTTCGCTCCGATGCAGCAGGCCATCGAGGCGATGGGCGAAGGGGGGGTGGGCGCGGTGCTCGTCCACGGAAGTAATCCCGCCTATACCTTGCCCGCCTCGTCCGGCTTCCGGGAGGCGTTCGGAAGCATCCCCTTCAAGGTGTCGTTCGCGTCCGCGATGGACGAGACGGCCGCCGATGCGGATCTGATCCTTCCGGATCGGCATTTCCTCGAGTCGTGGGGGGACGCCGCCTCGCGCCCCGGTCAGTGGGCAGTACGGCAGCCGACCATGCGCCCGGTTCCCCATTTCGATTCGAAACAGACCGGCGACGTCCTTCTCTCCGTTGCAGCCCAGATGGGACAGGACCTTGGGGCAGAGACGTTCTACGAGTATTTACGCGGCCGTTGGGCCGACCTTGCCGCATCGGCTGGGGCGGCCGACGCCGATGCCTTCTGGCACGAGTCGCTCCGAACCGGGCTGGCGCAGGTCGGGACCACGCCGTCCGGTTCGTCAGGAACGCTTCGTCAGCCCGATCGCGGTCTCGTGTTCGATCCTCCGGCCTTCGACGGGGCCGGGGATCTGTACCTGATGGTCTACCCCTCCTCTCGCTTCGGAGACGGCGCTCTGAATGCCAATCGGCCCTGGCTCCAGGAATTGCCGGATCCAGTGAGCAAGATCACCTGGCATTCTTGGGTCGAAATACATCCGGACCGCGCGGAGGCCCTCGGCGTTCGGAGCGGCGATGTGGTCGTACTGTCGACAGAACACGGATCGGTCGAGGCGCCCGTTTGGACATACCCCGGAATCCGCGAGGACGTGATCGCGGTGGCCATGGGTGGTGGCCACACGAACGCAGGACGCTTCGCCGACGGAAACGGTGTCAACGCTCTGGACCTTCTTCCGAGTGAGGCCGAAGCCCTCTCGGGCGCGTTGGTGCACTTCGTGACCAAGGTGGAGGTCACACCGACCGGTCGCCGTCGGCCCCTCGCGTCGATCGCCGGGTCGGACTCGCAGAGCGGTCGGCCCATTACGCCGGCGATCGCGCTCGCGGACCTCGGTGCTGAGGGCGGCGCCGAGGAGGATGACCACGGTCCACTGAAGGAACTGCAGGGGGTCGGAGGTTTCGTGCCGGTAGAGACGGGAGGACGCCCCGAGGACTTCCCGCTCGAGGGTGCTCGCTACGGTGAGTACGGGGATGAGGAGCAGCCCCGGTGGGCGATGACCATCGACCTGGACAAGTGCACCGGCTGCAGTGCCTGTGTGACGGCTTGTCAGGCTGAGAACAATGTGCCCTGGGTCGGCGAGGGCCAGGTGACGATGGGCCGTGATATGGGGTGGATCCGGTTGGAGCGTTACTACGAGGTGGTGGACGCGAGCCATGCGGGGCCCTTGGACGTGCGTTTCCTACCGATGATTTGCCAGCACTGCGGGAACGCCCCCTGCGAGCCTGTATGTCCAGTCTTCGCCACGTATCACACGCCCGACGGGATCAACACGCAGGTCTACAACCGCTGTGTGGGCACGCGGTACTGCGCGAACAACTGCCCGTACAAGGTCCGGGTCTTCAACTGGTATACGTTTACGGACGAGGAGCCGGTGCGCGAGGGCCTGGGCCACATTCCGGAGCCGCTCAACTGGCAGCTGAATCCAGACGTGACGGTCCGGGAGAACGGGATCATGGAGAAGTGCTCCTTCTGCATTCACCGGATTCGGGCGCACCAGGACCGGGCGGCGGTGGAGGGAAGCACCATCGTCGACGGCCAGGTTATTCCGGCGTGTCAGCAGAGTTGCCCTGCCGAAGCGATCGTGTTCGGCAACATCCGTGACTCCGGTTCGCGGGTGGCGCAGTCCGCAACAGACGAGCGGGCGTACCGCGTGCTGGATGAAATGATCAATACGCAACCGGCCGTGAGCTACTTGAAGAAGGTGACGTTCCACGAAGTGGATTCCGGGGAGCATTGATGAGTCCGGCGACCGAAGTACAGCGCGGGGCGCTCCCACACCCGGACGTCCAGTCCCTCGAGGAGGTCAACCGCGCCGTTCTGAAGCCCCTCGGCCGTCCCGGCCTGGGCTGGTGGGCGCTCCTGGCGCTGTCGATCGCCGGGATCGGGCTCTTGGCAGTCTCGTGGGGCATTCAGCTCGTGTACGGGATCGGCGTCACCGGGCTCGCGAGCCCCGTGGGCTGGGGCGCCTACATCACGACCTTCGTTTTCTGGGTCGGGATCGCGCACTCGGGGACGCTGATTTCTGCGATCCTCTTTCTGTTCCGCGCGCCGTGGCGTCAGTCCATCTACCGAGCTGCCGAGGCCATGACCGTTTTCGCGGTCATGACCGCAGGGCTTTTCCCGCTCATCCATATGGGACGCGTCTGGCATGGATATTGGCTGATGCCGTATCCGAACAGCCGCTTCCTGTGGCCCAACTTCCGCTCGCCCTTGGTCTGGGACGTCTTCGCCGTGACCACGTACTTCACGGTTTCGGCGGTCTTCTTCTACCTGGGTACCATTCCCGATCTGGCCGCCGCTCGGGACGCGGCGAAGGGCCTGCGGAAAAAGCTCTACAAGGTCATCTCGCTCGGTTGGCGCGGCACGGACCGCGAGTGGCACCACTTCGGGAAGGCGTACATTTTCCTGGCTGCGCTGGCGACGCCTCTGGTCCTCTCGGTCCACTCGGTGGTGTCCTGGGACTTCGCCGTTGCCATCGTGCCCGGCTGGCACGCCACGATCTTCGCCCCCTACTTCGTAGCCGGGGCCATCTTCTCGGGCATTGCGATGGTGATCACGCTGACGGTGCCGCTCAGGAAGGCTTTTGGGCTCGAGGCGTACCTGACGAACAAGCACTACGACGCCATGGCGAAGCTGTGCTTGATGACATCGTTGATCGTCTTCTACGCCTACCTCTCAGAGTTCTTCATGGCGTGGTACAGCGGTGAAGAGGTGGAGCGGGCCACCTTCTGGGAGCGCCTCTTCGGCCACTACTGGTGGGCCACCTGGATCATGCTCGTCTGCAACGGCATGGTTCCGGTTATGCTCTGGTTCAAGCGAGTCCGGTATTCGATTCCCGCGCTGTTTACGATCTCGATCTTTGTCAACATCGGCATGTGGTTCGAGCGGTACGTGATCATCGCCACTTCGCTCCACCACGAGTACGAGCCGTTCGCCTGGGGAGTCTATCGGCCATCCCTCGTGGAGATGGGCATCGTGGTGGGGAGCTTCGCCTGGTTCGGGTTCTGGTTCCTGCTCTTCACGCGGCTGATTCCTCCGGTGGCCATCGCCGAGCTCAAGGAAGTGCTGCCGACGCCGATGCGATCCACGGCGATGGCGGGCGCGGGTGGGAGCGCCGATGGGGGCGCCGATGGGCGGGGGGGTGACCGATGAACAGACCGATGGTCATGCGTCGTAACGTTCGTTTCGCGCATGGTCGTACCGTACGGATGGCATGGATCGGTGCGTTGCTCATCACATCGGGGGCGTGTACGCCCCTGGACGACTTCACCGCGTATTGGTTCGGACGTCACATGCGTGATTCGAGGTCGTTCGATCCGTACGAGAACACGATCGCGCCGCCCGAGAACAGCGTGCCCTTCGCTTCCGGGAACAACACTCCGGGACCGGGCCGGCTGAACACCGGGCAGCCCGAGATGGGTCTCATGCCGGCCCCGTTTGCGCAGGAGGATCTGCTCAGCCCCGTGGTGCAGAACCTCCCCAACCCGGTCCCGGCCGACCAGACGTCGCTCGAACGCGGCGAGGTGCTCTTCAACCGGATCTGTGCGGTCTGTCACGGTCCGACAGGTGTGGGGGCTCAGGCCAACATCATCGAGAAGTGGTCCCTGCTGATAGCGTACAACCTTTCCGGTCCGGTCGTGGCTGGGTTCAGCGATGGATACATCTACGGAATCATGCGCGTGGGCCGGGGACTCATGCCTGCATACGGGCACCAAATCAGCCACTTCGATCGCTGGCACATCGTAAACTACATCCGCGTGTTGCAGCGCCAGGCCGGTAATACCCCAGCGGGCGCGGGGGCAGAGTAGTGCGATGAGCCATATTCACGTGCCCTCCGAGATTCCCATTCGATATCTACCGCGCTCCAAGAAGGTGGACGCGGTGTTCCTCGGGATGTTCGTGGTTGGCCTTGCAGGTTTCCTCTACCTACTGTCTATCGATGCCGATCGAGCATGGCAGTCGTACGTCTCCAACTGGCTGTTTTTCACGAACATCGCCATGGGCGCGATGCTGCTCACCGTGGTGACGTGGATCACGAAGGCGAAGTGGAACTGGTCGGTCCGCCGGGTGAGTTTGGCGTTCGTGGCCTTCCTACCGATCTCGTTCGTGATGTTCCTGCCGATGCTGGGGCTTGGGGAGGCCTACTTTCCGTGGATCACGGAGGTGGCCAACGACCCGATCCTCCAAAAGAAGGCGGCCTACCTCAACATGCCGTTCCTTTTGACGAGGAACGTGATCGGGGTGCTCCTCCTGTTCGGAGTGTCGTTCTACTTCGCCTACCTGGCGCTCAGACCCGATATGGGCTTAACCGGGGGACACGCCGATGCCGACCCTGGCCGCGAAGCCTGGCGCGAGCGTCTCTCGACGGGATGGCTTGGTCAGGAGGTGGAGGAGGTCGTTTCCTATCGGCGCATGACGCGTCTCGGTCCGGCGTTTGTGATCGTATACGCGCTCGTGATGAGCATGCTCTCGTACGACTGGGTGATGTCGCTCGAACCCCACTGGTACTCCACAATGATGGGCCCCTGGTTCTTCATGGGCGCCTTCTGGAGCGGCATCGCAGCGACGGCGATTGCGGTGACCTTCCTGAAGAGGAGGGGCGACGTGATCGACAAGGCGATGGGCCGCCAGCAACTCCATGACCTCGGTAAACTCACCTTCGCCTTCTCCGTGTTCTGGGCGTACCTGTTCTTTGCCCAGTACCTGGTCATCTGGTACGGAAAGCTCCCTTGGGAGCAGATTTGGATCATCCACCGGGCCGAAGAACCCTGGGGTAAGTGGTCGGCGCTTTTGATCGTGATGTGCTTCGTGGTCCCGTTCGCAGGCCTGATCGGGCGGAAGCCGAAGATGACTCCCTTGATCTTCCGGTCGGTCGCGATCGTGCTGCTCGCGGGATTGTGGCTGGAAAAACACCTCATGGTGGCGCCGTCGATCCGTAGCCCCGACACCCCGACGTTGGGCGGTACGGAGCTGGTCGTGGCGCTCATGTTCCTGGGGATCTTCCTCTACTCGGTCCGGTGGTTCCTTTCCACTTTTCCGCTCATCCAGGTGTGGCAGCCCATGGAGGATCCGGAGACCTTCGAGGTGGAGATGGCCGCTTCCGGGATGCCGTACGAGTGAGTTACTTAGGCCGCCCCTGACGTTTAGCGGCTTTGTTCTCGTACATGCGCCGGTCAGCGGCCTGGATGAGTTCTTCGAAGCCCACGGTCTGGCCGGAACTGAACTCCGCTATGCCAGAACTCACCGTCACCCCGTGAGACGCCAACAGCCGGTTTTCTTTGACTCCTGCGTGGAGCCGCGCCACGTAGCTGCTCGCGCCGAGCTCATCGCCCTCGGATAGGACGGCAACGAACTCGTCCCCGCCGTAACGGGCGACCAGATTCATGGCCCGGTTCTCATGCATGAGAACCTCGCCGAACGCTCTCAGGATCTGATCCCCGACGACATGCCCAAGGGTGTCGTTGTAGTGTTTGAACGAGTCCAGATCGAACAGCACGAGCGCCAGTTTCCGGCCACGTTGAGCCGCACCGATTTCTCGCTCGAGGTGGAGTTGGAGATGCCGGCGGTTGGGTAGCCCCGTTAACGGGTCGGTTAGGGAGAGTGCCTGGATGCTGGCGTGCAGCTCGGCGTTGTCCAGTGCAACGGAAGCCTGTCCTGCCAGCCGGCCCAACATCCGCACGTCGTACTCGGTGAACCGCCTCACCTGCTTGGATCGGGCCGAGAGCGCGCCGACGACCCGGTCACCCACCAGAATCGGTGTCAGAATGGCGCTCCCCGTCTGGAAGCAACTCGTGATGATGTCTGGAACGTCATCATCGGCGGCGACGTCCTCGATCCAAAGCGGCTTGGCCTGAACCATCAGCAGCTCCGTGACGGCGTCCGAGACCGTGCCGATGGTTCCGACGGGAACCGCGACCTCCCCTACGGATGTTCGTACGGTTGCACACGTGTCCTCAAACGTCCAGACGCCAGCGCCGTCGAGATCGAGAAGGTCCATCGCCGCGTGGGAGACTCTCTCGAGGACCTCCTCGAAGTCGAGGGAACTCGCCAAGACACGGCCGATCTCCTCCAGTCGTTCCGCTTCACGCGATCGCCGCTGCAACTCTTCGACATGACGCATGTTCTCCAGTGCGACTGCCGCGAGGCCGGCCAAGCCTCCCAACAGCTCGAGGTCGGGGGCTTCATATGCGTCGGCGCGTAACGTGTATACGGTGAGGACACCGGTCACGCGGTCCTTACAAAGAAGGGGGACGGAGAGGGTCGACCGCGCGACGCCGGACCTTCCGTCCTCGGGGAACAGGACCGTGCAGGTATCGGTCTGGTCCTCGATGGCCGTGGCGGTGCCGGTCCGAAGGACTTCACTGTCGGAGCCACGGTATGTGAGTCCCGACTCGCTCTCCCTGCCATCGTCCACACTGAAGACGACTGTAGCGACATCACTTTGATCGTCGTAGAGGGAGAGCAAGAACCCCGCAAGTTCGACTACCTTGGCGGATCCGGCGTAGATCGCTTGGTAAAGCTCGTGCGAGTTCGAGCTTCCAGGGAGGGTGCTACCTAGTTCGAGCAACACTCGATAGCGCTCTGCAAACGGGGCGGCGGTTTTAGGCTCGGCTGAGTTCATATCGGGGATCTCGAACGCCGCGGGAGGAGCCCGAAACATTTGGTCCTTTTCCGCGAACCCTATTAACTACGCCACGAATGTTCAAGATATGGGTGGATAACGGAGGTTTCCAATGAAAAAAAGTCGTGAAACCGTCAAGTACCGGGTTCGCTTCCCGCTCCTTCTCGGTCAAAATAGCGCTCCATCTCGAACCCCATGGCCCGCACCAAACGTGCTTCTCGGAGGTCCGGTTCGGCTCGCGACAGGATGGTACGCAGAAGGCGCATGACACTTTCGGGGTGCCGATCCCCTTTGAAAAAGTCAATTCGACGCAGCCCCCGGTCGAGGGCGGAGTACATCTCCTCGAGGTCTTTTTGGGTGGCGGGCCCCTGGTCCCGCTTACCCCGCGGTAGAGGAGCGTCTTCAGACCCCGCGAGATAGATCTCGTAGCAAAGAACCAAGCAGGCCTGAGCCAGATTAAGGCTCGGATACTCGGCGGCCGTCGGCACGATAGCGATTGTCTGACAGCGGTCGAGTGCCTCGTTGGTGAGGCCCCGATCCTCTCTGCCGAATACCAGTGCGACGAGGCCGCTGGCAGTACTCTCGACGATTTTTGGCGCGACTTCCCTGGGCCTGACATAGTTACGCTGATCCGTTCGGGGGCGAGCGCTGGTTCCGACACTGAGCACCACGTCGGACAAGGCGTCCGGGAGCGTGTCGAACATCTCCGCTGCTCGCGTCAGATCTTCGCTTCGGTGGGCGATACCCCCGATACGGTACGTGTCGAAGTCGTCCGGGCTCACCAGGCGTAACCTGGACAGACCCATGTTCATCATGACGCGGACAACGCCGGCTACGTTAACAACGTCCTTGGGCTGGTCCAACACGATGACGACGTTGTCGAGGGCGCACGTCTCCATCAGGGGAGCCGCAGGGAAGATCTGCTGTACTCCTCCAACAGCTTTCTACGCCCTGTCGTTATCCGGGGGTTCCTCGAGCGTGCGGTCGCTGGGGGGGCCGTCGTCATCGCGGAGTGCACTCTTGAAGTTCCGAATGCCCGCTCCGATGCCGCGACCGATCACGGGAATCTTCTTCGCCCCGAAGAAAAACAACACGATCAGGAGGATCAGGATCAGCTCCCAAATTCCGAGACCGGGAATCATCCTAGAAGCCCCCTGGCGATGGTTTGAAGTTGCATGTTGGTCGTGCCCTCGTAGATCGTGCCGATCTTTGAATCGCGATAAAATTTTTCGACAGGGTATTCCGTTGTGAATCCGTACCCGCCGAATAGATCGATACACAAAGAAGTCACCTTCTGTGCCATCCGCGAGGAATGTAGCTTCGCCATTGCTGCCGGCACCAGGAAGTCCTCGCCGGCGTCCTTTAGCCGAGCTGCGTTATAGACCAGCAGTCTGGAGGCCTCCAGGTCTGTCGCCGCGTCCGCCATCTGGAACCGTACGCCCTGAAAATCACCGATGGTACGGCCGAACTGCTCACGTTCCCGTACATACCGCAAGGTGTGATCCAGCGCCCCTTGCGCGGTGCCAACCATCTGAGCGCCGATTCCGATTCGGCCCTCGTTCAGTGTCTCGATGGCCACCTTGTATCCCTTCCCTATCTCGCCCAGCACGTTGGCGCCCGGCACTCTCACGCCGTCGAGAATCAACTCCGTCGTTGACGAAGCCCGTATTCCGAGCTTGTCCTCCTTCTTGCCCACGGAGAAGCCGTCGCTGTCGCGATCGACCATGAAGGCCGTGATGCCCTTGTACCCTGCGTCGGGATCCACCGTGGCGAAGACGATGTACGTAGAGGCCTCTTGTCCATTCGTGACCCAGAGCTTCTGCCCCGCGAGCACCCAGTCGTCGCCGTCTGGAGTGGCTCGACAACTCAGCGCGAAGGCATCCGAGCCGCTTCCAGCCTCAGAGAGGGCGTAGGCCCCTATCCACTCGGAAGCGAGTTTGGGAAAGTAGTGAGCCTGCAACTCGTCGGATCCCCACCGACCGATCGCGTTGTTGACCAGCGTATTCTGGACATCGACCAGGGTAGCTACGGACGGATCTATCCGTGACAACTCCTCCACGACCAGGATCGATGTGAAGAAGTCGGAGCCGGCTCCTCCGAACTCCTCCGGAATTTCGATCCCCATGAGACCCAGCTCGAAGAGTTGGGGGAGAAGACCTGCATCGATCTCCTGGCTGTGGTCCATACGAGATACGAGCGGAGCGATCTCCGAGGTCGCAAAGTCCCGCACTGCCTCTCGAAACATTTGCTCTACGTCGGAGAGGGAGGTCAGAGCGAGATGGATCGAGGAATCGGTCTTTGTGGACGTATCCATGTTCTCTATCTTTTCACGCTGCGATTGTTGTTGAATCCAATGGTACCGGTTGAAAAGTTATCCGAATAGCCGGGACCCGAAAAGACAAACTCTCAACCGACACTCAAACCTGGAGAAATGGTGTCCGAAATCCCCGATGGACTTCGATATACCGAGGATCACGAGTATGTAGCGGTGACCGATGAGAGCGGCGTATATCAAATTGGAATAACGGACTATGCCCAGGGGGAGTTGGGGGACGTCGTGTACGTCGAGTTACCCATGGTCGGGGAGATCTTTGAGAAAAAGGCGACTTTTGGGACGATCGAGGCCGTAAAGGCGGTGAGTGACCTGAACTGTCC
>SMVA01107532.1_pt1 | contig 25594 bp, 17 predicted proteins | sample 2456451 | NCBI WGS metagenome assembly SMVA01 (sample SAMN11095933, study PRJNA526329) | marine sediment metagenome | biome: Marine sediment; feature: Surficial sediment; material: Deep marine sediment; isolation source: Hadal surficial sediment | place: Pacific Ocean | collected 2014-05 | depth... | reverse complement strand
GCGCACGTCGATTCCGGACTCGCACTCCGGGGTCTCCGCCATGTGTTGGATCAACCAGAGGAAGTCCGCGTAGGCGCCGCCCGAGATCGGGGCCAGCAACGCCTGGGCGCCGCGGAGCAGCAGTGGCGGAGGTGAACGGTCCTGTGTGCCATACGGCAGGGAATTGATCGGCCGGGCCGGTACCCGGTCGTCGGCCAGGTCCGGAAAGATCACGTTCTTGTGACCGAAGTGGTCTTCGGGTGTGAAGCCGGCCTGGGTCCACTCCCAGCCGATGTACGACACCACGTCGGGATTCGCGCTGTCGCCAGCCCGTTCGTTGCACTCGCGCGTGCTCTGCTTGAGGCGTTTCCAACGGTCGGGCGTGATCCCTTCCGCGTGGTCGGTGATCGAGAAGAAGTCGAGCTGCGAGCAGTGGCGCGCGTAGTCGCAAGCGTCGGCCGGCGGGTGGGCACCTTCGCCCCCGAAGATCGGCAGCGAATAGATGAAGGCGTCGATCGAGTAGGTCGTGTGGACGTGGAGGTCGCCGAAGAGGATTCTGCGCTCACGTTTCGAATTCACTGAATCCACTGAATTCATTGAATCCACTGAATTCACTGAATCCACCGAATAGACGGTTGCCGGATCCTCGACGACCGGGCGGGCGCTGCCCTCGATCTCGCCCACGGGCTGGTCTTCCCCCCCGCAGGCCAGCACCAGCAGGGCGGCGGCTGCCGCAAGCCGGCGTCGGACCGTCAGCCCTTCAGCTCCACGACGTTTCCGTCCGGGTCTCGGATGTACATGGATGGACCCATGCCGCCGGCGCCGTAGCGCTCGGACACATCGCCGGGCTCGATTCCGTGTCGCTTGAGATGGGTGCGGATCGCATCGGCATCGAACGAGGCAAGGCGCAACGCGAAGTGGTCGACGTTGCGGGCTTCTGCGCCGGGGCCCGCACCTCCGGCGCGGCCCAGCGGCGAGTCGACCGGGACGAGATCGATCAACTGGGCTCCGGCGCGCAGCTGGATCAGACCGATCTCGTCGATCCGTCGCTCCTCCGTGCAGCCCAGCGCATCGCGATAGAAGCGAAGCGCACGATCGAGATCGGCCACGCGCAGCACGATGTGATCGAGTCCTTCGATTGCGATCGCACCCATGCCCGCCTCCCTTCACGCGCCAGTCACTTCAAGCGTACCTCGAAGCTTCCACGGTAGACGAGCTGATGGGAGCGTGCGAACCGAATGGACATGAATGACGGACCGCCCGTTCGGTCCACGTGCTTCGTGATCCGAACGTCGCCCATCGGAAGCCGCATCGCCGCGTCGAGCAGCGCGGCCCCGATGGGAAACACTTCGTAACCCCGCTCCTGGATCAGGTAGACGTGGTCGGGCGTTCCCTCGATCTCGAAGGGGCGGTTCCGATTGAAATGCATCTTCCAGACGGGCTCTTCGAGTGACAGGTCGGGACGCAGAAAGAGCAAGGGTGCATGAAAGCCCCAGTCGAGACTCACGATGGTCGCGTCATCCGAAACGGTCTGGACCCATTCCTCGAGGGCACCCGACCAACGGCCGCGCCCGCCGCTCTCGGCCAGTGTCCCCAGCACGCGGGTGTCGATCCACACGTTTCCGAGCACGATGGCGGCCGTAGCCGCCGTTGCGAGTCCGCGTCCGATCCATGCGGGTCCGCGTCGCGCCGTCCACAAGCGGACGAGGAACAACGCGACCACGAGATGGGGGAATGGGTAGACGTTCATGATGTGATGGATGCGTGCGGCCCGCGGGATCAACAGCAGGATTGCGGCGATCCCGATCGTCGAAATCCATGCGAAGGCCTGGGCGCGCCAGGGTCTTCCGTCTCGTGCATCGCGCCAGAGCCAGAGGCCGAGTCCGACGACGCTCACGGCAAAGAGCCAGAGGAACGGGCCGGACGCAGCGCCGTGAACGTCGGCCAGCGCGTCGAATCTTCCGCCCGAGAGCATCAACCGATGGAAGTGGGACCCGTCGAGCATCTGGGTCCAGGTGGCGATCTTTTCGCTCATGGCACCGCTACCAATCTGCTGGCTCCGCAACATGGCCTGGGTGGCGGACAGGATCCCGGCGACGGCGATCAACATCGGAGCCGCGCCGACCGCGAAGCCGATCGTGACGGCGCTCAGCGACGCGGTGCGTTCACGCAATTCACTCCAGAAGCCGCGCGGCACGGTCAGCAAGAGTGCGATACCGGCGCCGGCCAGGAAGCCGGCAAAGTCGATCTTGTTGTAGACACCCAGCCCCATCAGGAGTCCACCGGCGGCCAGACGTCCGATCGAACGGCGTTCCCAGCCCGCGGCAAGCCACAACAGCCCCCCGCCGCGACACACCAAGGCCAGGGACACCGAGCCCCAGTCGTGGCGGCTCACGAACAGGAAGCTCGGATCGAGGGCGACCAGCACGGCGAGCAGGGCGGCGGCGGCCGGCCCGTACGTGCGCCGGGTCCACAGCGCCAGCAGGCCGAGTCCGATGCAACTCCAGGCCAGCGTGATAAGGCGGAGGGTTTCACGGCTCGTTCCGAAGACGGCGAAGCCGGGGATCAGAAGTTGGCTCTTGAGGGCGCCCATGTAGGGCTGGGTCATCAGTGGAAACCAGCCCCCGAAGAGCCAGCTGTTGTGCGCCCCCGGGATCGAGAGCGGCTCGCCGCCCTCGCGCAGGAATTCTGAGGCGGGCGTTGCCTGGATCACCTCGTCGTAGTAGAGGCCGGGCGCGTCGAGTTGTCGGCCGCCCAGCAACAACACGGCCAGGCAGAGGACGGCGAAGAGTCCCGTGAGGGCGGCATTCTCCCGGGTCATAGTGCCTCCGCCGGCGGATAGAAGGGACGGGCCGCCATCGGGCGGTGCCCAGCAGCCCTTGACCTTTGGAGGCCCGCAGCGCACGATGCGCGGCGCGATTCCGCCAGCGAGGTGCGTTCCTGTCCGCCCACGAAATGTATGAGTACCCGGTGCGTGCAATCGGCTCCGGTCGTTCGGGCAATGTGGATGCGCTTGCCGCGCAGAACGCTTCTCCCTGTCCAATCTGTGGTGCCCGGGGGGCGAGGCCGCGTTTCGAAGTGGTCGGTCTCGCTCCCAAGCTGATCGATTGCACCGACTGCGGCGTGGGTCGCCTGGATCCCATGCCGACGCCGGAAGAGGTCCGGGGCTTCTACCCGGACGAATATTACGGCGAGCCCGGTACGAAGTTCCAGCCCTTCGTCGAGCACCTGGTTCGCTTCGTCGGCGAGCGCCATATTTCGTTCCTGTCCCGTTCGCTGTCGCCGGGCGCCCGGGTGCTCGACGTCGGTTGTGGGCGAGGGGTGATTCTCAGAGCCTTGGCGGACCGGGGCTTCGAGGTTCACGGGGTGGAGATCAGCGTCGCGGCCAGCCGCGGTGCCGACCCCCGTGCAGAAATCCGAATCTCGCCGCGCCTCATCGATGCCGGTTACGAATCCGGCTTCTTCGAGGAAGTGGTGATCTGGCACGTGCTCGAACATCTCGATGATCCGAAGGGCGTCGTTCAGGAAATCCATCGGATCCTGAGCCCGGGTGGCCGGTTGATCGTGGCCGTGCCCAACTACTCGAGCGTCCAGGCGCGCTGGAGTGGTCCGGCCTGGTTTCACCTGGACCTTCCCCGACACCTCTACCAGTTTCCGCTCCAGACGTTGAAGCGGCTGCTGCAGGAGACAGGCTTCGAGATCGTGTCGGAGCATCATTTCTCCCTGCGGCAGAATCCGTTCGGTTGGGTCCAGAGCGCACTCAACCGCAGCCAGAGTCTGCCTCGCAACGGTCTCTACAGCCTCCTGCACCGTCGTAGCAGCGAGGCGTCGGCCCCCTTCGATCTCTGGACGCGCCTCAAGCTCTGGTTCTGGCTCGTGGTGGGCGTGCCGCTGGCCGTGGTGTTGACCGGGTTCGAAACCCTGGTGCGAAGTGGCGCAACCGTGCACGTGGTGGCCCGGAAGAAGGGCTGACCGTCGCGGCTCGCTCAGCGTTCAATCCATCTCCGCTGGCGTTGGTATTGTTCGGCGCGCCTGTGGATTTGTCGGGCGAGGTCCAACGTACCCGCGGTCTTGGCCTTCGAAGCGGCCCGCTCGGCAGTCGTGACTGCCTCATCGAAACGTCCCGCTGCGGCGTAGGCAGCCGCGAGGGTGTCGAGCGCCGACGGGTCATCGCGCATCAGGTGCGCTGCACGCTCCGCGTGAACCACCGCGTTCGCGCCATCGCGAACCTTCGGGTCCGGCGACGTCGCCAGCAGCCAGGCGAGGTTGTTGGCCACCACGTGATCTCTCGGCTCGATACGCGCTGACTCGCGCCACTCGCTGGCGGCAGAGGCGGCGTCGCCCCGGGCGAGCAGGGCAACACCCAGATAGGCGTGGGCGATGGCGTTCGACTCGGTCACGCGCAGCGCGTGGCGCATCACGCTTTCGGTGTCGCGCCAGTAGCGGAGCTGCACCGATGTAGTGAACGCCAACGCGCCGATGACGATCGCGCCTGCGGTGGCGAGCAACGCCGTGCGCGCGCGGCCCTCCCGAAGCCAGAGCGACACGAGGCCGGAAACGCCCCACGCCACCGCGATCGCCAGGCCGATCAAGGGAAGGTAGGTGTAGCGATCGGCGCGCGCCTGGGAACCGACCTGCACCAGGCCGATTACGGGAAGCAGCATGCCGATAAACCAAAGCCAGCCGATCGTCACGGCTGGAGCCCGTCGGAAGAGCCTCACGCTCCCGATGCTGCAGCCGACGACGAAGACCAGCGCGCCTGCCAGCTGGAGCGCGGGGATTCCGGCTTCAGGATGCGGGTAGAAGATCGCAAGCCGGGCGGGCCAGAAGGCGTCACGTGTGTAGTCCAGCAAGGCGAGCAGGGCGTTGGCGACGCGCTCGGAGACGGGCAACACGGCGAGATCGGTGAGAGCACCGCCGGCTCGCTGGGCCAGGATCGTGACGACGCTCATGCCGATCGCGAGACCGAACAGGGGCCACTTCTCGATGACGGCCTTGCGCCAGGCAGCGCGTTTTCCGCGCTCCGCCTGGTCCTCGGTCTGAAATCGTCCGAGGGGCCAGACGTCGAGCAGTAGCAGCACGAAGGGCAGTGTCACCAGCATCGGCTTTGCCATCAGGCCGAGCCCCATGGCGAGGCTGGTGCCAATCCTGCCGGCCGGGCGGCTGGCGCGGGGCGATGCGTGGATCCACAGCGCCAACACGAAGAACAGGCCGCTCAGCGTGTCCTTGCGGGCGGACGCCCAGGCCACTGATTCGACGTGGAGGGGATGGACCGCGAAGACCGCTGAGACGAAGGCGCTCTTGCCCGGTGCCCCCGTCATACGGACCAGCGCCGCAAACAGAAGCAACGTCGTAAGGGCGTGCAATCCGAGGTCCGTAGTGTGGAAGGCGCCCGCTTCCACGCCGTGCAGCTCGCTGTCGAGCATCCAGGCGAGCCGCGTCAGCGGATACCAGTTCGATCCGTGGAAGCTGGTGAAGGCCCACGCGATGCCGTCGGCGTTCAGCCCTGCGTGGACTCGGGGGTTGGCCGTGATCAAGATGTCGTCGTCGTAGGCGATGAAGTCGTGGGACCGCACCGGCCAGAAGACGACGATCACCAGCAGGGCCAATCCGACGGCGATTCCGACCGTTGCGATACGCGGGTTCATGGCCCGCCGGCCAGCCAGGCAGGCATCCAATCGGGCATCAGCCCGGGCGTTTCGAAGAGCAACTGGCCCTCACGGTCGATGACGACGAGTTCGATCCGGGTGAGCCCCTTCATGTCGTGGCGTGCAGGAAGTGACCCGGGCGCCGTCGTGGTCGACACGACCAATCGATCGCCGTCCGGCGACCAGCGTGGGGCGAAGGCGCTGCGACCCTCGAGTACGATCGGTCGCAGCTCGGTGCCGTCGAGACGGCCGACATAAAGCTGGGGGCGCCCGCTGCGATTCGAGATGAAGGCGATCTCGTCCCGGGTCGGCGACGGACGCGCCGAGTGATCGTCGGCGGCCGGATCCTCGTAGAGGATCCGCAGGTCCTGACCGTCTACGCCGGCCACGGCGATCTCGCCTGCGCCGGTGCGTGACGGACGGCGGGTGAAGACGACGCGCGTTCCGCTGCGGTCGAAGTGGGGCTTCATGTCGAACGCGTCGGTTTCTTCCAGCAGCGGCTTCGGAATCTCACCGCGCTCGAGCAGCCACAGTCGCGCCCCCATTCCCTCACTCGTGCGCCGCTGCGTCACGAGCCGGTTGCCGTCCGGTGAGAAGTCCGGCCGCAGGTAGAAGTCCTTCGGGCCCGTGCGCGCCAGGATCCGGCGCTCGACCCGAGCCATCTCGACGATCCCCAGCCCCGCAGCCGGCCGCCCTCCCCGGAAGGCGTAGACCAGACGTTGACCGTCCGGAGACCAGACGGGCCAGCGCTCTTCGCGTTGGGGCGTCTGCGTCAGCGCGACTTCGCCAAGCTCCGGTGACCACGACACGAGATCACTGCCGCCGGCCTCGGGCTCTACCTGGAAGACGAGCCGCTTGGACGAGCGGGACCAGTAGGGCCAGCTCTCATTGCGGTCCGGTGTCGACAGCAGGGGACGCGTCTCGCCGTCGGCGATGTTGGCTCTCCAGAGGTCCGGTTGGCCGTCCACGATCTTTACGTAGACGAGTCCCTCGGAGGCGGACCGGCGGCTCTCGTCAGCCTCCACGTCGCCGCCGGGGCCGCAGGCGAGCACCAGCATGGCAGCGAGGATTCCCCAGGGGGTTGGGTAGACTGGCGAGCGATGTCGGAGGAGGCGGTGGGGGAAGACGGCGGAGCGATGGCGCTCGTCCAGCGACCGGTTCCGGCGCTGCTGCTGCTGTTTGTCGTCTTCGCGCTGCTGGGCCTCGCGATTCATCGCGCCGCCCTCGACGGCGCGTTCGTCTCCGATGACATCGGGTATCTGAATCATCCGTACACCGCTGATCTGCGCCCCGGGACGCTGCTGGCGATCTTCGATCCCACCGGTCCAGCCCGACTCTATGCCGCGAACTATGCGCCGATCCACCTGCTTCTCACCGCCATCGAGAAGCAGATCTTTGCGAACGATCCGTTCGGATACCACCTGCTGAACGTGCTGCTTCACGCAGCGAACGCTGCACTGCTGGTGGCCCTGTTCGTGGCGACGGGCATTCCCCGGGCAGCGGCTCTGCTGGGTGGGGTCGTCTTCCTCGTCCACCCGGCCAATGTGGAGGCCGTGGCCTGGGTCTCACAGCTCAAGACCGACGCGGCCCTGACCTTCTCGCTGGCCGCCCTGCTGGTGTTTCGGCGAAGACCCGGCCTGTCCACGGTCTTCTTCGCGCTGGGGCTGCTGACCAAGGCGTCGGCCGCCTTCGCCCTGCCCATGGTGGCCGTGCTGGTCTGGACCTGGCGGAACGAGCTGGACTCCGGTTCGATTCGCTGGCTCTGTGTCTGGTTGGCGGTCTTCGTGCTCTACGCGATTCCCCAGTTCACGTCCTTTGGCCACCTGGGTGAGGTCGAGGTTGCGGCCTTCGAGGATCCGCTCGTCCAGCTGCGCACGATCGCCGCGGTCGGCATGCGCTACCTGGTGATGGCGGCGTCGGGCTACGGGGTCTCGGCCTTCCAGGAGCCCGAGCCGTCCCTGTCCTGGCTCGATCCCTGGTGGCTCGCGGCGCTGCCCACCGGAACGCTTCTGCTTTGGCGCGTCGTTGTGACGCTGCGCCGCGGCAGTCCCGAAGCCGCCTGGTGGGTGGCCGCAGCCGTTTCCTTCGCGCCGGTTTCACAGCTCTTTCCGTTCCTGAATCCCGTGGCCGACCGATATCTCTACTTTATCCTGCCCGGACTGCTCGGCGGTGTCTTGTTCCTCTGGGAGGGGCTGCGCTCGCGGCTGCCGGCTGCGGCGCCCAAGCTGGCCGTCGCGTTCGTGTCTGTGGGCTGTCTCTGCTTCGCCTGGCAGGGGGCCGCCCGCGCGGCGCTGTGGCAGGGCGAGTTGCGGCTGTTGCTGGATGCGGCGGCCCATTATCCGCGGGGCGGTACAGCTGCGTTTCTGGAAGCCCGCAGCGCCGCCCAGCGGGGCGATGTCGACGCGGCGGTTGATCGGTTGCGCTGGGCGGCCGACCACGGCATCGACCGTTTCCAGGTCTACACGGGCGATCCGGGCCTGGCTCCGATCCGGAACACGCCCGAATTCCAGGCGTTCGTTCACGAGTTGGCGGGTCGCTGGATCGAGCAGGCCCGCCGCCGCGGGCACGGCAGCCAGCCCGAGCTCCGCATGGTGGCACTCGCCCACCTGCAACGCCGCGAGTTCGAGGCTGCGGAGCGCGTGTTCGAGCAAGCCTTGGCGGCCGGCGGTCCGATGGAGCCGCTGGTGCGCGCCGAGTTCGAGCAGCTGAAGAGGCGCCGACGTGGCGAGGAAGAGGAGCCGGGTCATCGCAGGCCGTAACCCGACAACTGCGACGCCCCGCGGCGATGTCGACGCGACGGCCCTCACGCCGGCGATCTGGGGGATTCTGCTCGCCTTCTTCATCGGTGTGGCTCTGTTCGTCTACCGACCCGCCCTCCAAGGTCCCTTCGTCTCCGACGACTTCCACTACGTCAAGAACAACAGCTACATCCACGAGCTCTCCGGCGAGAACCTGTTGATTCTGCTCGATCCGACCGGCCCCGCGACGATCGCCATCGTCAACTATTCACCCGTCCAGCTCATGGTTCACGCATTGGCGTGGCAGGTCTTCGGCGCCGACACGGGCGGCCACCACGTCGTCAACGTCGTGCTGCACGCGACGGCGTCGCTGCTGCTGGCGGCCCTGCTCCTGTCGTGCGGCATTCCTCCGCTGGCGGCGCTCGCCGGCGGCGTTCTCTTTCTCGTACATCCCGCCAACGTCGAAGCCGTCGCCTGGATCTCACAGCTCAAGAGCACTCTCTGCATGGTCTTCTCGTTGATGGCGTTGTTGGCTTGGCGGCGTCATCCCGGTTGGGCGAGCGCTCTGTTCGTGCTGGCACTGTGCACCAAGGCGACGGCCGCCTTTGTGTTGCCGGTGGCACTGCTGCTCGACTGGACCCGGGGGGATCGTGTGCGCGTGCGCTGGCTGGTGCTGTGGGTGGCGATCTTTGCCCTCTACTCCATGGCCGAGTTGTCCACCCACCAACGCTCGGGCGCAGTCGAGGCGACACTGCACGATACGCCGCTGGTGCTGCTGCGAACCATGGCGGCGTTGTCGCTCCGCTACGCGCTGATGGCCGCCACCGCTTGGGGCGTGTCGGCCTTCCACGATCCCGATCCGGCCGTGTCGTGGCTCGATCCGTGGTGGCTGTTCTCGGTTCCGCTGCTGGGGCTCCTCGGCTGGCGTCTGTGGGTCTGCGCGCGGCGCCGTTCGATCGAGGTCGTCTTCTGGGTGTGGGCCCTGGTGTCCTATGCGCCGGTCTCCCAGATCTTTCCATTCCTCTATCCGCTGGCCGACCGCTACCTCTACTTCATCCTGCCGGGATTGCTGGGCGGTGGATTGCTGCTGGGGCAGGAGATGTTGGAGCGTCTTCCGCTGGCAGCCGGAGCTCGCACACGCGTCGGCCCGGGGCTGATTGGCGTCGCCATCCTGTTGCTCGTGGCGGGCGGGGTCCGCAGCATGGAAAGGGCCCGAATCTGGCGCTCCGGTGCGTTGCTGGTGGCCGACTCCGCTGCAAACTATCCCGACGGCAAGGCGGCCAACCTGATGCGTGCCAAGCAGATGGCCCTCGGCGGCGACGTCGAAGCCACCGTTGCCGCCCTGCGGCGCGCCCAGCAGCGCGGCTACAACCGCTTCGAGGTGCTCGAGACCGACGCGGCCTATGCGGCGTTACGGCGCGATCCACGCTTCCGGGCCGTGTTGTCGGACATGGCCGCCACTTGGATCGAGCGCGGTCGCCACAAACGATCGCCGACCCAGATCGAGCTGCGCTCCATCGGCCACGCCCACTTGACGCGAGGAGAGCACGCCGAGGCCCTCGCGCTGTTGGAGCGCGCGCTCAACACGGGAGGACCTCGCACGAACGAGTTGCGCGCCGAGGTGACGGCGCTGCGGATGGCGATCGAGGCGGGCCGCCCGGAGAGCGTACGGCTGGGCGTGCCTTCTAATGCTCTCTTCTGATCTTCCAGCGGAACGTGCAACGATCGACTACCAGCTGCTCGGTCTGCTCGGGATCGACTACGACGCGATAGCAGGCATCGGGCAGCGCGAGAAACAGGCTGCCAAGGCTCCACATGATGCAGACCGCCAGGATCGCGGCGCTCCAGCGCGGACGCGTCGCGGCGAAGACGCCGGCAGCCGCAGCCACCGGAAAGGCGAGCACGGTGAGGCCCCGCATCAGGTTGAGGGTCGTGCGAACTCCGAAGGGCGCGAGCCAGACCTCGTTCAGGTAGAAGAACGTCACGACGCCGGCCAGGATTGCGATCTCGCGATGCTCGCGCCACAGGCGGGACGCACCGGCCGCGGCGCAGCCGACGGCAATCGGTCCGGCCAGGACGACGATCGTTTGCATGTGGTCGAACGACGTCCAGCCTCCGGTCGTGCGCAGGTAGTCGCCCTGAGAGAAGAGCAGCGCCTGGGCGGCCGTGCAGCCGGCCATCAGATGGGAGATGAACAGGGGGGAAGCCAATAGCGTAGCAACGGCGAGTGCGAACATGGCGCGGACGTCGCGCCTCAGCAGGGCGAGCACACCGCCGCACAGGCCGAAGAACAAGGCCGAAGCCGTATGGATGAAGAAAGTCCCGACCAGGGCGGCGACCAGCCAACGGTGGCGGTGCGTGAGCAACGCGCCCAGACCGGCGAAGGCCAGTCCATAGCCGGCCGCCTCGACCTTGGGCAAGCACCATGAGAGTGCGAAGGCGTAGGGGGCCCAGGCGAACAGGGCGGCCGAGACGTCGGGAAGATCGGCCGCTCGTTGGAAGAGGCGAAAACCACCGATCAGCAGCGCGGCGCTTCCTAGCGTGAAGAGCTTGACTGCTGTGGCTTCGCTCGCCCACGGCAACAGCAGCGCGCCGAAAATGTGAAACGCCGGCGCATAGACATTGTAGAGGCCGGGTTGGGCATCCATCCACTGCATCAGCCGGAGGTGGGGAGCGAGGTCAGCTCCGCCGTACAGGTCCGTCGATCCGAACAGCAGCACTGCGTGCACGCTGAGCGCGGCCGCAGCGCTCCAGACGAACACACCGCCCGGAATTTTCGGCGGGTCGGAGCTAGGAGGAGCTTGCGGGTTCCGGTTGTTGATGGTGCGCCGCCTCAAGCTGTCGCCGGGCATCTTCCGCCCCGAGGAAGCTTCCCTGGGAAAGGGCGCTCTCGAAAGCGTCGATGGCCTCCGTAATGCGCCCCAGACCGAGGAGCGCGACACCCCGATGGTACCGGAAGGCGGGATCGACCTTCTCACCTTCCTGCCGGGAGAGCTTGATGGCGCGTGCGAAGTACGTGATGGCCGAGTCGTAGCGGCCGGCCTTCAGGTGGACCCAGCCCACGGTGTCCGCCGTGGTCGCCAAGCGACCCGATCCGACGTGGGCCTGGCGCGCCAGCTGCAGCGCGCGGTCGAGGTCGACACCGAGTTCGGCGAGGACATAGGCCAGGTCGTTCTGGGCAGTCCAGAAGCCGGACACTTCCTCCACCACGATTTCGAGCATCTCGCGCGTACGTTCGAAATTTTCTTCGGCCAGGTAGAGGCGTGCCAGCAGGATGCGCGCGCCCGGGTGAAGCAGGCCCGACTTCTCGGCCTGCTCGAACGAAGCCCGGACGACATCGAGTTGGTCGTGCTTCGTGTAGATGGTGAACAGGAGATCGACGGCGCCCGGTAGCTTCGGGTCGGCTTCGAAGGCGCGCAATACGTCGGACTCCGATGCGTCCCAAGCGCCCAGCCGTGCCAGGACCCGGGCGCGCAGTAGCAGCAGGGGCGGGCCGGCCTGGCGCGCCGCGACGAGTTGGTTCAGGCGCTGCACTGCGAGCTGGGTTCGGCCTGCCGCCAGATCCATCCTCGTGAGTGCCTCGACAATTTGGAAATCGCTGGCTGAAGTGAGCTGCACCTGCTGCAGCAATTGATAGGCCCGGGTCGGGTCGTTCTTGCCTTCGAGACGCACGAACGCCAGCACGGCCAGCCGCGGCAGCGGCTGCTGATCGAGGAGGTCCTCGAAGACGCTGAGCGAATCGATCCGGCGGTCGGTCCGGTGCAGTGCCGTCGCCAGCAGGGTCCGCTCTTCGTTGTCGAGCTTCTGGCCCCGACCGACCAGGATGCGGATCGTCTTGAGGGTATTCTGGAACTGGCCGCTATCGTGGGCAATCCGCGCGCGCAGTCGCAGGATGGGGAACGAGATGGACCGGACCGACATGGAGAAGGCCCGCTCGATGGCGCGGGAGGCTTCGGCCAGGCGACCCTGACGATGTTCAGCAAGTGCCATGAGACGCAACAGCTCGGGTGTCTCTTCGGTGGCCAGGAGGCGATGCAGCTGGTTGCTGGCTTCTTCGGGTCTTTCCTGGGCAAGTGCCAGCCGTACCGAAGCGATCCGGGTCTCTCGGTCATCGGGGTAGTCATCGATCATTTCATCGACGATGGCGGCCGCGTCTCCAATCTGTCCATCGAGGATCCGCGCGCGGATCAGCCAGCCCTGCAGGACAGCTGCGTCGATCCCGTCGTCGAGGGCGCGTTGGACCACGGCCTCGGCGTCGTCGCGTCGCTTCTGTCGGGCCAGGAAGCCGGCGTAGGCGAGGTGGGATCGGGGATCGTCGGGACGGCGCTCGAGCAGTTCGCTGTAGACCTCCTCGCCGCTGTGTCCCGGCTGGCCGTCGACGAGCCGGCCCAGCTTCTGCCAGGCTTCGTAGTTGTCCTCGTCTACCTCGAGGATGGCGCGCAGCGCCCTGCGTCGCAGACGGGGGTTGTTTCGCTCCCGTCCGTACTCGTCCATGGCCCAGGCCGCGAGCTTGATCTCCAGGGGCGAGTCGCTGGCCTGGGCCAACGACAGCGCATCGATGAAGGTTTCCTCGCCCTGCTTCTGGTGTCCTGGCCAAACCGAATAGATCCGGGCCTTCTCGATCCGTGCGCGCGGCCAGCCGCCCTTGAGCTCGTCCACGCGGTCGTAGGCGGTGATGGCCGACCGGAAGAGGTCGCTTCCCGGGCGCTGGCGCCGATCCTGAGCGTGCCGGATCCGCGCCTTGTGCACGCTGCCGAGCTGAAGCCAGTTGTCGACGTTCTCGGGATCGAGCTTCACTGCGCGTAGGGCTGCCTCGAGCGCCCTTCTCTGCTTGCCTTCGTGAAGCAACACCTGTGCCAGTGTCCGCTGGGTCAGGTCGTCGTCTGGCTTTGATGCGAGCACCGGGTCCAGCAAATCGCGGGCTCGCTCGGGCTCGCTCGGCGCGACGAGCCGGGCAAGGTAGAGCGCGGCTTCGGTGCGCGAAGGGTCCATCAAATGGGCCTGCTCGAAGTACCGCATCCCTTCGAAGGGCTGCTGAGCGCGGAACAGTGCCTTGCCTAGCTGCTCGTAGAGCGCGGGGTCGTCCGGACGCAACTTCAGGGCGTTGCGAAACTCAAGGACGGCTTCGCGAACGTCGCCGGCCTCGAGATACGCGTGGCCGGCCTCGATGTGGCCCTGTAGACGTTGCTCGGGAGAGATGCAGCCGCCGAGCACGCCACCGGTCGTGGCGACGAACAGGGCTGCAAGAACGGCCAGCCAGCGCTGGCGAGTCACCGCTCGTTCCTACTTCTCGAGCTCGGCCAGCTCGCGCTGTGCATCGGCGGCCTCGGGGAACGAACCGGCTTCGATCGCCTCCTTGAGCATCTTCTTTGCGCGTTCCTCGTCTCCCGCCTTGCTGAGCGCCACGCCAAGCCGATAGCGGATCGACGGCGAGTCGGCGCGGGATATGACGGCCTCTTCCAGTGCGGAAACGGCCGCCGTCAGCTCTCCCCGCTTGAAGCGCACCCAGCCCAGGGTGTCGAGAACGTCGGGTGAGGGATCGAGATGCTGAGCCTGCTCGACCAGCTCGAGCGCGTAGTCGAGTTCTTCGGCGCGTTCGGCCAGGATCCAGGCCAGGTCATTGCGCGCGCCGACGTGACCGGGGGAACGGCGCACGATCTCGCGCAGGCGCGTCTCGGCGCCGGCGGAGTCACCCGTGGCCAGCGCCAGTTGGGCGGCGGAATAACGGTAGCTGCTCTGCTCCGGGGCGAGCTCTGTGGCCCGGTCGAAGAGCTTCACGGCCTCGGCCAGGTCACCCTCCTTGGCGGCCAGTTTCGCCAGGCCGGCCCGGGCCTCAGCCGATTCAGGATCGAGCTCGGCGGCCTTGTCGTAGGCCTTGCGCGCATCGTCCCGACGATCCTGGCGGAACAGCACGTGGCCCCGCGTGTCGTGGAAAGCCGCGTGGTCCGGATGCGCTACCAGCGCAGCATCGACGGCCTGGAGTGCGCGCTTGTGCTGGTCGCCGGCGAGGCGGTGATCGACCAGGCCACGCAGCACCTTGTCGTTCGCAGGATCGGTCAGGTTCAGTCCACTCTCCTCGATCACCTTCACGGCGGCCGTGGGTCCATCGGCGGCTCGCTCGACGGAGGCGAGCTCGAGGGTGCCCCGAATCTTTCCGCCCTCGAGATCCTGCAGCGCCCTGGCGGTTGTGCGCGCTTCGTCGTAACGCTCGAGCTCGGTCAGGGCCCGGGCTCTTACCATGTAGATCTCTTCCATATTCGCACCGCGCCGCTGCAAGGCGACCCGGCCGAAGCGCACCGACTCCGCATAGTCGCCGCGTTCGAAGTGGATGCGAGCCAGCAGCTCGGCGGCGCTGGTGCCGGACTTGTCGACGCGCACCGCTTCGCGCAGTTCGGAGATCGCACGGTCTGTGTCACCGAGGTCCCGGGCGGCCAGGCCCGCAAGGAAGCGGGCTCCGGCATTGGAAGGCCACGCCCGGATGCCGTGCTCGAAGTTTTCCAGCGCGCCGGCGGAATCGCCGCGCTTCAGCAGGATGCGCCCCGTGAGGAGCTTCGCGTAGGTGGGTTCTCGGAGGCTCTCGACGATGGCCTCGGCCTCGTCGAGCCGCCCGACGTCAATCAACACATCGGCCTGGGTGAAGCGCAAGAGGTCGCTGCCGCCTCCCGCCAGCTTGACCACCTTTTCGATCGCCTCCAGCGCCCTCTCCGGCTCGCCCTGAGTGCGGTGGAACGTGGCGAGCATGTTCCAGGCGGCGGCAGAGTTGAAGCTCTCGGCCGCTTCCAACAGCACCTTCTCGGCGCCGTCGGGGTCGCCGGCGTTGCGCAGCCGTGTCGCCAGACTCTGTCGCAGTGAGAGGTTCTCGGGCGCCGCCTCCACCGCGGCGCGAATCATCTCGGTGGCCTTCTTGGGCTTCTTGATCCTGTCATAGAAGCTCATGGCCTGGTTGGCGACGAAGCCGTTGGTCGGGAAGCGCTCGACACAGTCGTCGTAGAGCTCTTCGGCGCGCGCCATGTCCTTGAGGGTGTCCTTCGCGAACATGGCCGGCGCGATGCAGCCGCGCGGCGCCAGGGCCGGGTCACCAGATTCGAGGGCAAGCTTCTTGAGGTCGTCGTGGGCCTTCTCGGCTTCCTCGATCCGATCCAGCTCTTCGAGCAGCGTCGCATGGAGCGTACGGACCGTGAAGTCGTCGGGCGCCTCTTCGATCAGACGTTCGGTGTCCTCGAGGGCTTCTTCGAGTCGCTGGGCGCCGAGGTTGCCCTTGGCGCGCAGGGTCAGGGCCACCAGGTTGTCGGGCTGAACCTCGAGGACCCGATCGGCCGAACGCACGCTGGCCTCGAAGTTCTGGCTGGCGAAGTGCGACGATGCCAACAGCAGGCTGGCCGGGACCAGGTACACCTCGGACTCGGCCGCCTTCTCGAGCGCCCAGACGGCTCGGCTGGATTCGCCGGTCTGGACCAGGGCGACTCCGAGTCGATAGGTGGCCTCCGGATCGTCGGGGGAAACTGCCAAAATCTCGCGCAGCTCGTCGATTGAGGCCGAGAATTGCCCCACGTCCTGAAGCGCGCGAACCTCGGCCATGCGCGCTTCGATATCGCCGCCACAGCCCGCGGCCAGGAGCGCCAGAAATCCCATGAGGAGAGTGGCGCAGCTGGTTCTCGTGAAGCGACGATGCGGCTCAGCCGGGGCTCGGACGCAGGAGCAGGTGCGAGGGTGCGAATGAGTGAAAAGCGTGACTTCGATCATCGGGCGCAGCGTCCTCCAGAAAAACGAAAGGCCGAGTATACGCGCCGGAACAGGCGCGTCGATGTTCGTTTGTCCCATCTCCCCAGACAGGGGCGCGGACCGACTTGGCCCGCAGACATCGGCGGCGCGCAGCTCAGTGGCGCATCTCGCCGTCTCTCTGGCGCTTGTGATTCGACGCTCGTGATCGCACTTTTGATCGCTCTTCTGATCGGACTGGGTTGCGGCGCCGACCGACCTCCCGCGGCGAGCCCCGAACCGGACTCCGAGAGTTCATCGGAGCGGCCGGATCGCGTGCTGCTGATCAGCATCGACACGCTGAGGGCGGACCACGTCGGCAGCTATGGGGCGCCCGACGCCCATACTCCTCATCTCGACAGCATCGCCGCTCGGGGAGTTCGTTTCGAGGTGGCGATTTCTCCCGCCCCGCTGACGCTTCCTGCCCACACCACCCTGATGACGGGGCTCGATCCACCCGCTCACGGGGTGAGGCACAATTCCATCCAGCGGCTCGGCAGGCAGCCGCCGACCCTGGCAGAGGGCATGCAGGAGGCCGGCTACGCCACAGCGGCCGTGGTCGGCGCTCTGGTGCTGGAGCGCCGCTTCGGGCTCGATCGGGGCTTCGACCACTACGACGATCGCACCTCGGGACGGGTCTCGGGGGGAACCGGCTACGCCGAACGGACCGCGAACCAGGTGGTCGACGCCGCCCTCGCCTGGCTCGAGGGGGCGCCCGATCGCTTCTTTCTGTGGGTCCACTTCTATGACCCCCATGCAGGCTACGAGCCTCCTCCGGGGTTCGCGGCGGCATTTCCGCGCCGTCCCTACTTGGGAGAAATCGCCTTCGTCGATGCCGAGCTGGGTCGGCTGTTGAGAGGCATCCGCGCCCGCTTTGGAGACGAGGGGTTGCTGCTGGTCGCGACCAGCGACCACGGCGAGAGCCTGGGGCAGCACGACGAGGCGACCCACTCGTACACGATCTACGAAGCGACCCAGCGGATCCCGTTGCTGATCGAGGGGCCCGGTTGGCCGGTAGGCCGAACCGTCTCCACCCCGGTGGGCCTAGTGGACCTGGCACCGACCCTGCTGGCCGCAGTCGGAGCGGCGCCCCTGCCCGAAGCTCGCGGACTCGATCTTCGGGCGCTTGTGGATCGGGACGAGCCCGTCGAGCGCAGCCTCTACATGGAGACCCTGGCAACGCGCTTCGACTATGGATGGAGTCCGCTGCTCGGTGTGCGTGTCGGCACCCAAAAGTACATCCGCGCACCGCGTCCTGAGCTCTTTGATCTGGAGGCCGATCCCGAGGAGCTGCGGGATCGTGCCGCGGCGGATCCCGAGGCTGTGGCGAAGCTCGATCGGTTGCTCGAAGAGCACCTGGGCGCGCGACGTCATGCCGCCGGTGGGGTCGAGCTCGATGCCGAGGAACGCGACCGGCTGCGCAGTCTCGGCTACGTGGTGCCTGATGCATCGGCGTCTGGCCCATTCGAAGCGGCCGATGCCCTCGAGCAGATCGGGGCGGTGGATCCCAAGGACCGGATGGCCGTCATCCGTGAAGTTGCCCTGGCCCAGGCCGATGTAGAGAACGGCCGGCCCGCCGAAGCCCTCGCCCGTCTCGAGGCTCTCCCGGAAGAAGGTGCCGCGATCGCCATGCAGCGCGCGTCGGCGGCGCTCAAGGCCGGCCTTCCCGGATTGGCCGAGGCGTACGCGAAGAACGTTCTGCTTTCCGAGCCCGAACGTACGGACGCGCGACTCCTGCTGGTTCGCGCGCTCGAAGCCCAGGGTCGCGTCGAAGCGGCCGAGCGGGTCTTCGCCGACTGGCCGGTCGATTCTGCGCCCGCGTCATGGGTGGTGGTCCGCGCCGCCACTGCCGAGATCGCCCAGGGCCGCAATGAGGCCGCCCTCGAGCGCGTTCTGTATGCGCGGCGACGCGATCCCGAGGACACGCAGCTGGCGCGGCTCGCCGCCAACCTGCTCGATGCAGCGGGCCGCATGCACGAAGCCCTGGCTGCGCGCGAGACAGTATTGAAGTCGATGCCCGCATCCGTCGCGGCGCGCAACGACGTGGCCTGGACGCTCTGCGTTCTCGGTCGTGAGCTTGACCGTGCGCTCAGGCTTGCCGAGTCGGCCGTGTCCGACGCGGGCGACGAGCCGGCGCTGCTCGATACCCTCGCCAGCGTGCGCTGGGCGAAGGGCGACGCCCGGGGTGCACTCGATGCCGTCGACCGCGGTCTCGAGCATGCGTCGGGTCGCACGCGCGAGCACCTGCTCGAGCTGCGTGTCGAGCTGCGCGCCGGGCTTCGAGAACGAGCTACGGACTGAGTCCCACTGTGATCGTGGACGCTGGAGGAAGAACGGGCACGATTGCCGACGTCTCTGCTCGGTGTGTGGGCCGTCCACGCTGGCCCCGACTCGAATCTGCCGTGATCGGACCACCCCCCAGCCGCGAGCTCGCCCGAGCGGCCCTCGGGACCCGGCTCTACCCCCCGGGGCGGTGCCGAAACGGCGAGCCAGGAAGGCACAATGGGTGGCTCTCCGTTTCGGAGAGAGCGCGCTGGTGGCGGGCCTTCGGCAGCGAGGCCTCCCGAATTGCGCAGTGTTCCAGCGCGTTTCGGCGGGTTCTGCGCACCGGACCGAGGACCGCTGCCTGCCGCACTGGCGCCGGAGATTTCTTCGGAAATTCCGACCGGGAGACTCTTTTCTGGTTCCAAATGCGTCGAAGAACGATGTATTCTTGTAACACATGATTTGGAGGCGTCTTTAGCGCCAAGATCTGTCTATCTAGGGGCTGGCAGGGAAAACTCTCTCCCGTAGGAGGAAGAGATTTCCCACAGGGCCCCGAGAATTTCGGATCGAGCGCTTGTAGACGTCGAAGAGAACAAGAAAATTCAATAGGTTGGCAAATTTCCGACCCACGGCGAGCTTGGCACTCGAGTTGCAGTAATCTTCAACACCGGCTTCTTTCTCGCCGGTGGAGCTTTGGGTTTCTCGATTTCTAAGAAGGAGTTCACGATGCGCAAGTTGTTCATGTTGGTTGCCGCTGCCTGTCTGCTGTTAGGTACGGTTGGAGCGGCAAGCGCTGCTCCCCTGAACTGGGAAGGAACGTCATTCACTTCACTCGGTGATCTGCCGGTGATCGAGGTCCTGGGTGGTGGCGTCGCCACGGTCAACAATTCTGCGGGCGGTTTCCCCGCTCACCTCAGCACGCTGCGCCTCAAGGGCAGCCGTGGTGGCATCGTGGGCACCGTGACCGTGCTCATCACCGACCCGGACACACTAGGTAACGGCATCGCGGCCGTGATCGTCGAGGCCCAGGCGGGAACCGGAACGCTCGGCGGCATCTCGGGTGCCGTGGCATCGGTAGGCGTGCTGGCCCCCAATCAGCTCCCGGTTCGTGGCGTTTCCAAGATCTGCCTGATTACCACGGACTGTGGCGCGTTTCTCGAGCTGGTCCTGACCCAGCCGACCACGGTCAATGGCGTGCCCGGAAGCGGCGTCATCGGTGTCGGCGTGGGCGGTCTGATCACCGTAGGCGCCGGAACGAGCACGATCCGCATCTCGGTGCAGGGTGCTCCGTGGACGGTCAAGACCATTTCGGCAGTCGACCACATCACCACAACGAATGGAAACACGACCTTTATCACCGTGACGGTCAAGGGCTTCGCCCACGGTCCGTCCTCGGGCACGAGCAGCAGCACGGCCGCCCTCAGCGGCGTGGTGCAGATCGTCACTCCGGTGCAGATTGTCACGAACCTGAGTCTCGGCACCAGCAAGAAGCTGAGCGGCTCCATATCCTTGCTGATTCACTTCGTCCCGGAGCCGGGCCTGCTCATGCTGCTGGGATCGGGCATCGTCGGACTGGCGTTGCTCGGCAGCAGGCGCATGCGCAAGTAGTTTCGGGCCTGTTTCGGGCCTGATGGCCTGATCTGAAGCGGCCTCCCTCGAGAGAGGGAGGCCGCTTTCTTTTTCGGCCTCGCTTCCCCTAGCTGCCTGCTTTCCACGTTGTCCTTCGCTGGGTAGGATCACCCGTCCCTGGAGGTTCGAAGATCGATGTTTCGGCGCTTATTCGATTCCCCCTGGCCCTATTTCGTGGGCGCAGGATTGCTGCTGCTGGCGGCGATCGCCAGTCAGTTTGAAATCGACACGCCGTCGCGTCCCGAAGGCACGCCCGCGGACATCCAGACGCTGGCCGAGCGCGACGATCTGAACGTGGTCTTCGTGCTGATCGACACGCTGCGCGCCGATCGCGTTGGTGCCTATGGCTACGAGCGGAACACCACGCCCAACCTGGACGCCCTGGTGAGCCAGGGAATCCTCTTCAAGAATGTTGAGGCCCAGTCGAGCTGGACGAAAGCTTCGATGGCGTCAATCTGGACAGGAACGCTGCCCGCCAACACGGGAATCGTCCGCTACAACGACGTGCTGCCCGAGGAGGCGAAGCTGCCGGCCGAACTCTTCCACGATGCCGGCTACCGCACCGCCGGGATCTGGCGCAATGGCTGGGTGGCCCCGAACTTCGGCTTCGGGCAGGGCTTCGATCAGTACATCAATCCGAAGGCGGGTCGCGAGCGACTCCGGATCCAGAGCAAGCATCCGTCGGGCCGCATCCTCCAAGGGACGGACGAGGACATCGTACTCTCGGCTTTCGAGTTCCTGGACGCCTTCGGCAAGGATCGCTTCTTCCTCTACATGCACTTCATGGATCTGCACCAGTACGTGTACGACGACGCCGCGCCAGAGTGGGGCAACAGCTACTCGGATTCGTACGACAAGTCCCTGGCGTGGACCGACCGCTTGATCGGCGCGATCGTGAACCGCATCGAGGAGATCGGCGAGTTCGACAATACCGTGATCGTTATCATGGCGGATCATGGCGAGGCGTTCCAGGAGCATGGTATCGAGGGCCATGCCCGCAACCTGCACACCGAGGTGACGAAGGTTCCCGCACTGATCGTGCTTCCCTTCCGCCTCCCGCAGTCGATCGTCGTCGAGGAGAAAGTGTCGAACATCGACATCTGGCCCACGGTGCTCGACATGCTGGGGCTTCCCGAGCTGCCCAACGCCGATGGGAAGTCGTTGATGCCTCTGGTGATGGCGTCCGCCGGGATCGGCAGCGGGGACGAGAGTTTGGAGCGCACCCGCTACTCCCACCTCGATCGCCGCTGGGGCACGCCCAACGTCAGCGATCCGATGATCGCGGTCCAGGATGGGGACAAGCGGATCCTGTGGCGCGCGAACAACCCCAAGCGATCCAAGCTCTTCGACGTGCGAAAGGATCCGGGGGAGCAACAGAACCTCTACTCCGAGGACGATCCGGACGCGGTGCGCCTGGCCGGCATGGCCAAGGCGTACCTCGAAGTCGCCGAGAGCCCCTGGGGCGTCGAGACCCCCAAGATCGAACTCGACGAACTCCGCCTCAATCAACTCCGCGCACTGGGCTACGTGATCAGACCGTGACCGGAGTGGCGCCCGCCCAGTTGCCTTCACCGCTGCCAGTGGCAGCGATCGGTTGACGCCGGTCAGGGGTGAACGTTCACCGACGTCCCCTGGCTACGCCAGACTCCGACGGTCGGCGGTTTCGAGCTGGCTGCGTTCCTGGTGGCGCTGCATCGCGAGCTCGATCAGTCGGTCGAGCAACGCGGGGTAGGGCAGGCCGCTGGCTTCCCAGAGGCGCGGGTACATCGAGACCTTGGTGAAGCCCGGCAAGCTGTTCACCTCGTTGATGTAGAAGTGGCCGGTGTCGAGTTCCAGCAGGAAGTCGACGCGGCCCATTCCCTCGCCCTCCAACGCCATCATCGCGTCGACCGCGAGCTTGCGGACCTCCCGGGTCTGCTCGTTGTCGAGAGGGGCCGGCACCAGCAGCTCGGTCTGCTCGTCGGCGTACTTCGCTTCATAATCGTAGAACTCGCGATCGGTCCGGATCTCGCCCGGTACCGAGGCTTCGATGGGGTCGATGCCGAGCACGGCGACTTCGATCTCGCGGGCGTCGATGCCCTGCTCGCAAAGGACCTTGGTGTCGTAGCGCGCCGCGTCGCGCAGGGCCGGAAGCAGCTGGGCCGGTTCCGAGACCTTGTGGATACCCACCGAAGATCCCTGGTTGGCCGGCTTCACGAACAAGGGCAGGCCGATCTCCTCGAGAGCCCGTCGGGACACTTCGTCGGGATCGGCCTCGAGTCTGCGGCTGCGGACCAACATGCCGGGAAGTACGGGAAGTCCGGCCGCCTGCAGCAGGCGCTTGGAAACCTCCTTGTCCATCTGGAGCGCTGAGCCCAGGACGCCGGAACCGACGTAGGGGACGCCGGCCAGCTCCAGCAGGCCTTGGAGCGAGCCGTCCTCGCCGCCGCGACCGTGGATGATCGGAAGAATCACGTCGAGCTGAGCGCCGAAATCCCCTTTGCCGGGCTCCACCGGAAGCAGCTGCCCGCCGCCGGGCGCCACCGGCAGGTTCACGACCTCGCCCTTCACGGTCGCCTCGGGTAGGAACTCCGGCTGGCCCAGGTGCCAGCGGCCCTCCCGATCGACCGCGATCAGCTTGATGTCATAGCGGTTCGGGTCGAGGGCCTGGTGGATCGACGTCGCCGACGCCAGCGAGACTTCGTGCTCGACCGAGCGACCCCCGAAGAGCAATCCAACGCGAAGCTTCGCCATCCCCCCTCCGTCGCCTCAGCATAGCCGGCTCGTGAGTCCCGTTGCCGGGCTGCGGCTTGACCCGTGGGAGGCCCCTTCGTACCCTCGTCGAGTGTCAGCCATCTCCCCGGAACTCCAGCTAAAAGAAGCTCGCCTGCGCGAAATCCTGCAAGCTGCTGGGCGCCTGTTGGTGGCCTTCTCGGGCGGCGTCGATTCCAGCTATCTGGCGTACGCGGCACACCGCGAGCTGGGGGAGAACAGTCTGGCGGTCACCGCCGACTCGCCTTCGTATCCGCGCAGCCACCGGGAGATGGCCGAGAAGGTGAGCGCCCAGGTCGGCATGGCCCACCGCTTCGTGTCGACGCTGGAGATGGAGAGCGAGGCCTATCGCGCCAACGCACCCGACCGCTGCTACCACTGCAAGTCGGAGCTGTTCGACGTGCTCGACGAGCTTCGCAGCCAGCTCGGCTTCGAGTCGGTGGCTTACGGAATCAATACCGACGACACCTCCGATTTCCGACCCGGACACCGGGCCGCCAACGAGCACGGCGTATTGTCGCCGTTGCTCGAGGCTGGCTTGTCGAAGGCCGACATTCGCGAGCTTTCCCGGCGCGCCGGGCTCCCGACTGCCGAGCTGCCGGCATCGGCATGTCTCTCGTCGCGCCTGCCCCACGGTACAGAGGTCACCGTCAAACGCTTGAGCCAGGTGGAGGAAGGCGAGGAACGCCTCCGCGGTCTGGGCTTTCGGCAGGTGCGGCTGCGCCATCACGGTGAGCTTGCGCGCATCGAGATCGCGCCCGACGAGATCCACCGAGCGCTCGATCCCGAGATGGCGGCGAGGATGGCTCTCGCCATCAAACCCCTCGGATTTCGTTGGGTATCGCTCGATCTCGAGGGTTATCGCACGGGTTCGCTCAACCCTGTGCTTCCCATCGTCGGTTCCCAGCGAAGCTGAAGGCCAGGGACGGCTAGGTGACCCTGCAGATTGAGTGTGAAGGTGCACCGCGAGACTTGGGCCTCGCCCAGGGTAGAGCCTGTCGGAACGATCTCGAACGAAGTGCGGCCCGATGGTCGATCGTCGAGAAGCTCGAGGATCTGCTGCCGGGTGGATCGGCGAGCCGTTGCCTGCGCGACATCAAGCGGCACTACCCTCACCAGTCGGAATCGATGGCTGGCTTGTCCGTCGGCGCTGGTGTCTCCGAAAACTGGCTCGTGCGGCAGTTGAATGCCGACGCGGATCCGGCGCCGATGGCGACGACGATCCATGAGCACGCCCTGTTGGCTCGGGGCTTCCAGGGCGACCCCCTGATTCGGCGCAGTCGGCCCGAAGGTCTGTTTCGATCGGTGGAACTGACCCGCTCCTGGTTGACCTCGTCGTTGATCGGTGTGAACGAGCGGGGCCTCGGGGTCGCCGTCTCGTGTGAGGCTGCCAGTGCGGTCGAGGCGCCCGCAATCCTGCTGGCCCAGGACTGTCTCGAACGCTTCGAGAACACCGAGGCCGCCGTCGAGTGGTGCCTGAAGCGGCCGGCCACGGGCCCGGCCACCGTGTTCCTGCTCGACGCCGACGGTGAAGCCGCCGGCGTCGAGATCCTGGAAGCGGAACGTCGGGTGTTGCGTCCGTCGGAGGGGGTACTCGTGGTCGGCAGCCGGTCCGATACAGCGGAGCTGGCCGAGCTGCTTCGCGCTGCGCGCCCATCGAGAGCTTGTGCCCTTGCCTCGCTGGTCGCGGCTGGAGACTTGGCGGCGATCGATCCTTCCGGGCCCGAGCTCGTGGTCGCCGGCGAACGCTTCAGTCCCTAGCGGCGTTGAGCGACTGCTCGCAGAGATCGACGGCATTGCGCGGGTCCTCGGTGACCCGGAAGTAGTCGAGGGCCTCCGAATCGTCGAAACGATCGGCGACAGCCCGCTCGAACTGACGGATCAGTCCATCGTAGAAGCTGTCCACATTCAGAAGCGCCAGAATCCGATGGTGGTGGCCCAGCTTGCGGAAGGAGAGGATCTCGGTGAGCTCTTCGAGAGTTCCGTAGCCTCCCGGCAATGCGATGAACGCATCGGCCCGCTCGTCCAGGCCGGCCTTTCGCGACCGCATGTTATCGACCGGGGTGAGCTCGTCGATACCGGGATGATGGACGTCCAGGTCGATGAACTCCCGCAGGATGATTCCGTGAACCACGCCGCCCGCTGCCAGGGCTCCGTCGGCGACGGCGCCCATCAGGCCGGTCCGTCCGCCGCCGTAGATGAGCGTGTGTCCGCGGCGTCCCAGCTCTTCGCCCACGATCCGTGCGGGCTCGAGGAACTCTTTGGATGTTTTCCGGCTCGAACCGCAGAAGACCGCGATACGCACTTGTGTCAGCGACGCTGGCGGGGCCGTTGTCCGCGGCCCTTACCTCGCCGGTGTCCGCGGCTTTCGCGCGGAGCGTCCGATCCATCGGAGGGCGCGTCGTTTTTCGCTTCGGTGACCTCGGTCTCCGGTCGGTGTTCCTTCATGTATGCGGCGCAAATGGCGGCGAGGTCGCGCTGGCCTTCTTCATTCTTGGACATCATCTTCACGATCGGCACGAAGCGGTCGGTTTGGAAGGTCTGCTCGCGTTCCGGTAACGCACGAACTTCCTGCTCGACCTTGACCATCAGTCGATCGCGTAGCCGCTCCAGCAGCTCGCCCTTCTTGGGCACCTTGCGCTCCTTGATCTCGATCTTGTTCACCTTCTGGAGGTAGCGGAAGTTGCCGATGTCCAGGCCCGAGACCAGGGAGATCGCCACGCCAGCCTTGCCGGTGCGTCCCGTGCGCCCGGTGCGATGCACGTAGACCTCGGGCGACTCCGGCGCTGAGTAGCCGATCACGTGACTGAGGTCGCTGATGTCAAT
>SMVA01379446.1_pt1 | contig 25597 bp, 27 predicted proteins | sample 2456451 | NCBI WGS metagenome assembly SMVA01 (sample SAMN11095933, study PRJNA526329) | marine sediment metagenome | biome: Marine sediment; feature: Surficial sediment; material: Deep marine sediment; isolation source: Hadal surficial sediment | place: Pacific Ocean | collected 2014-05 | depth... | reverse complement strand
GGTTCAGGCCGCCTATGCTCCACCACTAGGAATCGTAGCGCTTCAGTGGAATACAAAAGTTAAATATCTAATCGATTTTCCACTTGCCTTCTCTATTGCCTCTATGTTGATTAAACAATCGGTATGGAAAAAGATTAAACCAGAGTATCAGAAATATATTTTAGAGACCGCCAAAAAGTATGTTTCAAAAGTAAATATTGCTAATAATATAGAAAATGGTGAGGCCCTTCAGGCGATGAGGGACACTGGTATACAGTTTATTAAATTTCCTGACAAAGATTTAAAAGAGGCCCAGGCGGTTAGAAAGTCTGTCGTGGCCGAGTTGAAGGGAAAACTTTTTTCTGATGAGGCCTATAAAAAACTAGAAGGAATACTTAAAAGTGGTAAATCTGCTAAGACTGATTGATAAGGGAATAGAAAAAGGCTCTTCCTATATTTTGGTCCTGAGCATTTTTTTGATGCTGGTGTTTTCTCTTTTAATCATTGTCCTTCGATGGGTGGATATCAGTATTCCTTGGTTTGAGTCTTTTGTTCGTCATTTAGTTCTTCTAGCAACCTTTCTAGGTGGGGTATTGGCCACTGGGAGAGGGACCCACATTGGGATCGATATCTTAAGTAAGTATTTAGAAAATAAAAATTTGCTCCAGTGTAAGGTTTGGGTCAACAGAGTCGTCTATCTGGCCTGTATTTTTACCCTTTCTTGGCTCTCTAAGGCCTGTTGGGATTTCATGAAAGTTGAAATGGAATTTCCCCAAGAAGGTTTTCTGGGCCTTAATACCGGTTATTTGGTGGGAATTATCACCATAGGTTTTATTCTTATTACCTACAGGTTTTTTTATAAATTTGTTGCATCTTTTACCAGCGTTGGGGAAGCAACATGATCTTAGTGGCCCTTGGAATCCTTATTTTGGCCTTGATTGGTACTCCCATCTTTGTCATTATGGGCCTAGTTTCACTCGTGGCCTTTACTAATGCGGGAATTGAGATTTCTGCCATTGGAATTGAGGTCTATAAAATAGCCTCAGCTCCCACTCTTTTAACCATCCCCTTATTCACGTTTGCCGGATACCTAATGGCGGAGTCAGGAACTCCAAAGCGTTTGTTTCGCCTGGCCGATTCGGCCCTAGGATGGATGCCTGGCGGAGTGGCCATCGTGGCCCTTGTGGTTTGTGCTTTCTTTACCGCTTTTACGGGAGCTTCAGGAGTGACCATTGTTGCACTCGGAGGACTGCTCTATCCCATCTTGATAGAGGAAAAATATACTTCCAAGTTTAGTTTGGGACTTATCACCACCTCAGGCTCTCTAGGACTTCTATTCCCGCCTAGTCTCCCCATTATTTTATATGGACTGGTGGCCAAGGTAGATATCGATACTCTTTTTAAAGCGGGGATTGTTCCGGGTATCCTACTTATTATTATCCTTTCCGCCTGGTCTATAAAAAATGGGGTCAAAAAAGCAAAAGCGGATAGAAAGGTTTTTTCCGGAGCTGAATTTAGAGCTGCCCTGAAAGGTGCATTATGGGAAGTTCTTCTTCCCATTGGCGTGCTCGTTGGTATTTATGGCGGATATACCACCGTATCAGAAGCGGCCGCTTTGACTGCCTTTTATGTGCTTATCATTGAATGCTTTGTCTATAAGGATCTTAACTTCTTTAAGGATGTCCCAAATATAATTTATGACTCCATGGCCCTCGTCGGAGCAATTCTACTTATTCTTTGCTGTGCTATGGGGGTCACCAATTTCTTGGTTGATGAAGAAATCCCCATGCAGATCCTAGATTGGATGAGAACATTTCTCACCAATAAATATAGCTTCTTGTTATTTTTAAATATCTTCCTGCTGATTGTGGGAACCATGATGGATATTTTCTCAGCAATTATTGTTGTGGTGCCACTGATAACTCCTATCGCGGCCGAATTTGGGGTTCATCCAGTACATTTGGCGATTATTTTCCTCACCAATTTGGAAATTGGGTATATTACCCCTCCAGTCGGTCTTAACTTATTTATTTCAAGTTTTAGGTTTAAAAAACCTATTACCGAACTCTATCGGGCATCATTTCCCTTCTTATTACTGCTGGTTTTTGCCCTTATCCTAATTACTTATATACCGGCAATCAGTTTAATCTGGATCAAATGATCCCTTTAGGACTATAATTTTCCTAAGGCCATGATTAAATTTTTACTAATATTTTTTATCCCCCTTATTCTTCTTGCAGAGGAAGCGCCCAATATTTATGAGGATCTTTTCCTGGGGGAGCAGGATTTTAGCGAATACTTTGGCCCAAGTGATCCCCTTTTAATTCGCCATAAGGGGGGATTTGTAGACGATTTTATAAATGCCAACTATTTGGAAAATAATACCAATCCCCAATTATTTTCTCTTATAAATTACATAGCTGACGACCTTTCAAAAGATATTCGCTGCCCCAATTACCAGCTAGAGAAAAATTTAGACTATATAAGATATCTCAACCGACTGATTTCCATAAGCTATCTTTTTGAGAGCTTAAAAGAACTCTATGTAGACTCTTACAATTTGGGATTTGGAAAATTTTGCAGTTTGGAGTGGGATAAAACCTTTGGGCATTGTCGAGCAAAAAATGTTGATATGGCCAACTTTATTAAAAGAATTGAGGGAAAACACCTCAGGGATTTTTCTAAACTTCGGCTTAAAAGGATGAAGCAGGCGGAGAGAGAGGCCTGGATTGAAAAATTTAGGTTAAAGAAAAACCATCTGAGTGTTAGCGAGGCGCGAATCCAACTATTTTGCCAGGAAAATGGCATTAACTGCAAAACCATTGATTATGATTCCTTAAAATTTGCCTTTCAACTTTCTTGTGCTCAAGATCAATACCAGCTTATTAATATTTGTTCGGGATTTGATCATTTGTATGGATTATCCAATGTTAAAACAGCTTTTGAGCTGCTAGTCAGCTCAGAGGGCTTCAAAAATATTAATCAAGAAGGTTTTGGTAAGGAATGTCTAAAACGTTTTTCTAGACTCTTTAAGGATAAAGAATCTCCGTCAAAAGTCTTGGCCACCATTTTTCCCCAAGTGAAAAAGCTGATGAAAGAGGATAAAAGAGTTTACCTTCAGGGCTCTTTATTTATTTCTGGTAGCTTCAAACAATTTGATGCAAAAGGGCTCGATGGATTCCTTTTCCCTAAAGACCAGGGGAAAACCCAGGAGCTGGCTGAACGGGAAAAGGAGCTAAGTAAAAATTTGGCGAAAATTAAAGTGCCAGAAGCTCCGCCAGTAGAAAAATCCTTTCAGCTAAAAGACCCCTCGTCGCAGGACTTAAATAAACTGGCCCTAGGAGTTAGGGCCCAATCCCAGAGCATTAACAGCAAAAAGAAAGCTGAACCTCAGTTTAAAAAAATGGAGATGAAAAGATTTTTAATCGGTGCTGATAAGGTGCCTTTAGATATGAGAGAATTTAAACGGGATTTCACAATTACCAGTAATTTAGACGGGGAAACTGTGCAAAAACTAAAGGCCTATGCAGAGTGGGAAATTCTTTATCAGCTAAAAACAGGTGAGGGACTCGGCACGCGGGAGAACCCCTTTAGCTTGCTTTATTTAACCTACTTACTGAAGCATGACACAGGACTAGACAATCTTGAGAAGCTCTATAAAGGCCGATTTTATGTGTTAAATGATTTAATCGGCCCTAGGAAAATAAGCTATATCGAGTTAAAAAAATTAGACCTTGGGTGGCAGATTTATATCCTAAAGCAAAAAGACAAACCCTCTAAGCGCCCTAAGTTTAAAACCAAATAACCTCTTACAAGATTTTGAAAAATTGTGTTAACCTTTCTCCCATGAATATGCAACACACCTTTAAAAACCTAATAATTGTTTTCTTTGGCCTTCTGCCTCTTTTTTGTCCGATTAGTACCGGCATAATAAAAAGTTCCCCGGAAGCTTTAAAAACGGCGGCGGGAGTCCCTTTAATTATTTTAATCTTTTGCTTGGGGTACTTTTTTAAGGGAAGTTATAGGCCCTACCTAAAGAGGAACTCTATTAAATTCTTTCTCCTCTTTTTAGGTTGGTGTCTACTCTCTCTCTCTTGGGCCATTAATCCTTATGATGGTTTGGTAATGGTGATGCCGTGGGTGGGGGCAGCTTTTGCTTACTTTGTAATAGCTAAAAATTTAAACTCTAAAGAGGATGTTTCGCTCTTTTTAAAAGTGTTGGCCTTTTCAGGAATAGCTGCCGGTGCTATTGGAGTCATGCAATTTATCGGTAATTTTTCTTTTTTCAATCAGGCGGCCTGGCCTGGTTCTACTTTTGGCAATAAAAACATGGGGGCGCAATACATGGTTTTAACCCTGCCCTTGGTCTTTGCTAACTTTTTTAATGCCAGGGATTGGCGCAGGGAAGTTTCATGGCTGCTCGGTGTCTCGGTAATGATTATCTATATTTTATTTGTTCATTCCCGTTCCAGTTTTCTCTCCATTATTTTTCAACTCACCCTCTTTAGTGGGTACTGTTTTTGGCAATATCGAAAAAATAACCATGTACCCTTCTTTAGCAAACGAAAGCTCAAGTTCTTGGCCGCTACTTTAGCTTTTATTATTTTAAGCATAAACCTCTCCTCGAAAGGTTTTGATTCACTTTCTAAAAGAGTAGGCAGTATTACCGATGAGGCCACAACTGATTTTAAATCGGCCAATCCGCGGATTTCTTATTACGCAAATTCTCTTTATATGCTTAAAGATCATCCTCTTGGAGGAATAGGGGTGGGTAACTGGTATGCCACCTATCCGCTTTATCATGATAAAGTTTTAAAGGATAAGCTCTTTAACAATAAGGTTAAGGTCTCAAGACTTCACAATGACTTTTTGGAACTTTTTGTTACCACGGGACTTGTGGGGGGAATCCTCTTTTTGGCCTTTTTATTTTTTATGTTTAAAGAGACCATCTATTTGGTGTGCAGGCCGGAAGTGGAAAATAAAACTCTTCTGGTCTTTATGACTCTTGGAATGGCGGGATTTTTAGTCTTTGGCAATTTCAGTTTTCCCATGCAAGTGTTTGTTCCTATGATCATGATACTTACCTACAACGGAGTTGTAGCGGGCAGCGCTTTGAGATTAGGCGAGGAGAAAGCGGAAACTCTAGATAAATATTTACTCCCTAAAAAGATCGTTTCTTTTAGTGCCTTTGCCCTAGTTTTGATAATGGGTTATCGCTTTTTGTACTCAACTCACAACTATTTTAACGGTAAAGTTTTTGACGGCAAAATGAAGCGAGGAAAAAGGGCCCGATATGGCAGAGAGTTGGTTAAATACGGTAAAATATCTGTGGAACTCAATCCCTATAACTGGCGGGGAGCGCTGCTTTTATCTAAAGGTCATCACTATTTAAATAATAACAAAGAGGCCCATGACTCCTTAAAAACAGTTTTAAAATATAATCCTTACAATAATACTATATTAAATAACATTGGTATCTATTCTCTAAAGGCAGGATTGTTAAAAGAAACCATCGAGTATTGGGAGCGGGCCAAGTTAAATCACTCAGATCCCAACTATGTTCAAAAAATGAACAATAATATCAAAGCACTGAAAAATGCCTTGAAAAGAAAGAGTATGGCCCACAAATAAGGCAATTTTACCAGCAATTGATTCTATCCTCCAGGGGTTTAAGATAAAGGGTGAACCCCACGAGCGAGGATTTAATGAATATAACCGATAAGATTACTCTAAATCCTGAAATTAAGAGACGTCCAACTAAAAAAAATCTTTCCAAGCAAGAAATTCGCGACATGGTTAGTGCTAATAAAAAAAGCAATGGCCCAAAGGGAGTGGAAGGTGAAAAACACCCGAGAGATCCTCCTTCTCCAAAAAATATTGAGGCCTTAAAGGGTGCGCTTCAAGATGGAACTATTTCATTTTCTCCTCAAGAAAGAGCGATCCTAGAGAAGCTGCTTACTCCTTAAGCATCAGTTTAATTTTATTAATGGTAGATAGGGTAATGGCCCTTAACGGGCCTTGAATGGAAGTTGCCGCCGAATGAAAATGCCCCCCCCCTCCTAGCGCCTGGGCCATGGAGGAGACATCAATCTCTCCGGTAGACCTAAGACTAACTTTTACAAACTTTTCATTTTCCCTAAACATGCAGGCGACCTTTAAATTTTTTAAAACCAGCAGGTAGTTGATAAAGGAATGAGTGTCTTCCGGGTTGACTTTATATTTTGCAAGCATTTTTTCGGTAATAGTTATCCAGGCCACTACTTGATCATCGGTGGCCTTAATATTGCTTAGGATTTCCCCTAACAGGGCCATATTCGCCAGTTTTTTGGTTCCATAGATTTGGTTGTAGGCAGTGGGCGGATTGACGCCGGCATCTAATAACTTAGCTAAAATTCGGTGAGTGTTGCCCGTTACGTTGGGGTATCTGAAACTTGAGGTGTCAATTAAGATAGCGGTATAAAGGGGAAGAGCAATCTCTTCCGTGAATTCCACTTTAAGAACAGAACTAATCAACTGGCCCACAATTTCTCCGGTGGCCGCTTTAGAGGTATCGATAATGTGGATGGCCATGATCTCTTTGGAAGTGGGATGGTGGTCAATAAATAGGATTTCAAGGGATCCTTCGATGATCTTTTCCGTTTTACTACCCACCCGGGAAAGGGAGTGGGTGTCTACCACTAAGGTCAAATCAATTTTTTTGAAAAGGGGATTTTTTTTAAATCCATCAGCTGACTTAACTACTTTTTTATTATCTAAATATTTGTAGCGCCTCCGTAGCGGTGCCTCGTTGACACAAATGGCATTATGGCCCTTTTTCCTAAGCGCCAGACAAAGAGCTATTTGACTCCCGATACCATCAGCATCTGGGAAAGCATGGGTAGTAATAAGTATATTCTTGGACTTTTCAGTCAAGATTTTAAACTTCTTTTGATTTCTCATGGTGAATTCATCGGATATTAACCGTGCAAAACTTAGTGCCTTAAATTTTTATTTTCATTCCATCTTTGTTACTCTAAATAACGATGAAGGTAATTGAACTAAAAAATATTGTAAAAACCTATCCTGGAGTAGAGGCCTTAAAGGGAATTTCCTTTGCGGTGGAAAAGGGAAGTATTCATGGATTTTTAGGCCCAAACGGTGCGGGAAAAACCACCAGCATGAGTATCATCGCCGGACTTAGCTCTCCTACCAGCGGCCAGGTGTTTATTAATGGTAAAGAGCTTGGAAGAGAAAAGTCGCCCATCGGATTTTTGCCTGAAACGCCCCCTTTATATGAGCAGATGAAGGTTTTTGATTACTTGAAATTTGTAGCAGAGATAAATAACGTAGCAAGATCTGAGCTCTCCTGCCGAGTTTTGGAAATTGGCAAAAAATGTGGTCTGACAAAAGTGATGCAAAGGCTAATTGGTAATCTGTCGAAAGGATATCGTCAAAGAGTCGGTATTGCTCAGGCCCTCGTATTTGATCCTGAAATAGTGATTTTAGATGAGCCAACGGTAGGTCTTGATCCCAACTCCATCATGGAGATCAGAGAGCTTATTACCTCGCTTAAAAAAGATCACACTATTATGTTTTCCACTCATCAACTTCATGAGGCCAACTTAATCTGCTCTCATATCACCATCATTAACCACGGAATTATATTGCAAAGTGGCCCTATTGGCGAAATAGGAAAATCCCTTAAAAATCGACAGGTGATTCGGGCGGTAGTTAGAGATTGGCAGATTATCGAACCAGCAATGGTTCTAAGCGAGATCAAAGATTTATTTCCCTGCGATAACGTGGAAATAAAAAAGCTTGATGGACAGACTGAGCTTAAATTTATTGCCGAAACAGATGACGATTTAAGGCCTTCGGTAAGTGCCTATCTGTTGCAAAAAAATTGTGGCCTTCTCTCTTTTACAGAAGAGGGAATGGATTTAGAAGAGATCTTTAAAAGAGTGGCGGGGCAGTAATGGGTTTTTCCAGAGGAATTTGGATCTTGTATAAAAAAGAGGTAAAGGATTACTTCCTTTCTCCTTTAGTTTATATCCTAACGGGGCTTTATTCTTTGATTATAGGGTGGCTGTTTTTTAACTACCTGGTTGCCTCAAAAGATTTGACGACGGCGAATCTAAGCCAATCAATCCTCATTCCACTCTTTGGCAATATGAACTTTATATTTCTTTTTTTGGCGCCTTTACTTACCATGAAAGTTTTTGCTGAAGAGAAAAAGCTTGGTACCTTAAACCTTCTTTTAAGATCAGGTCTTACGGATTGGCAGATAATTTTTGGAAAATATTTTGCCACCTTCACTGTAACCGTATTTATGATATCGATGACTTTTCTCTTTCCCATTATTTTGGGGTTTTCGGGATATCATGATTGGGGATTGGTCATTTCCTGTTACCTAGGCCTTTTCTTCTGTCTTTTATCTTATTTAGCAGTGGGAATGTTTGTTTCTAGTATTACCTCAAATCAAATTATTGCCGCCATTTTAAGCTTTTCCATTCTACTGGGCTTTATGTTGATGGTATTTTCCGTTAATGCCACCCACTTAAGCCTGGTGAGGGATCTTTTTCAATATTTAAGCGTACCCTTTCACTTTGAAGGATTTGTAAGAGGGGCGATAAAAAATTTCAATATATTGTATTTCTTTTGCTTTTCAGGAATGTTTCTTTATATGACCCGGAAATCTCTGGAGTCCAGATATTGGTAGGAGGGAGTGGTGAGCAGAATGCCTCTTAGGGCCTTATATATTGCCAATGTCATTTTATATTTAGTCATGGTGGTCTTGTGGATATCTATTCCAGACGAATTGACGCTAAATTTGGCCCTGACATTTTTTAACTTTATTCTCTCTGGGGTGATTATTTTGTTGGATCGGGAAAAATTCAGCATGTACTATCACTCCTCCCAGTTTAAAAACTTCTCGAGCACTTTTATTCGGGCCTGTTTAATCTTTTTTATCTTAGGACTGGTAAATTATTTAGTTTTCAAACACCCTGTGCAATTTGATCTCTCAGGAAATAAATTAAACAGCCTGACCTCACAAACCCAGCAAATACTAGATAGTATAGAAGGCCCATTAGAGTTTAAGGTCTTCGCCCGGAAAAGGGATAAAGGCGCCATGATGAAGCTGTTAGAGCTTTATCGAATGGAAAAGAGCGATGTAAAGATAGAGTTTATTAATATTGAGCTCAGACCTGATTTGGTTAAAAAATATGAGGTAATTGATTCGGGAACCATCATTGCTACGTATGGCGATAAGTCTTTTAAATTTAGGGCACAAACTGAGCTGCAGGTGACCAATGCCATTATAAAAGTTACTCGGGACAAGGATCCGGTAATTTATTACTCCACCGGCCACCAGGAAGCAGATCTTAAAAGGAAAGATAAGGATGGAGTTTCTCTTTTTTTCCATCTGCTTAAAAGAGCATATTTTAAAATAGTTCCTATTCAGTTGGCGGCGTTGGAGAAACTACCAGATGATGCCAAACACCTGATGATCTGGGGCCCTTTGACCACATTTTTAAAACCAGAACTTAAACTTCTTGATTTATTTTTAAAACGTGGGGGAAGATTAATAATTGCACTCGATCCAAATTTCAAAAAAAATCCCCTGAAAGGGCTCAGAGATCTGCTAAGAGATTGGGGCATAAATATTTCTAATGATTTAGTGGTTGATAGTATCAGCCATTATCAGGGCTCCAATGGCTCTATCCCCATTATTAAGGTTTTTGATTCAGGCCATCCGATTACCAAAAGATTTAGAGGCCCAATATTTTTTCCCCTGGTTTCCAGTGTGGAAAAAATATCAGGCAAAATCAATACGTCCTTCAAACCCCTGGCCTTAACCACCATTTTCCCCGCCAGCTGGGCGGAAAAAACTCCAGCGGAGATAGATGATGGGAAGGTCACCTTTAGTCCGGGAGTGGACGAGAAGGGGCCAATCTCAGTTGTCGCGGCGGTAAGTGAAAAGAAAAAAAATGGCGCTAAAATTTTGGCCTTTGGAAACTCTTCTTTTGTGATTAATGGGTATAGCAATTTTGGGCAGAACTTTACTTTCTTTTTAAATGGAGTTTCTTGGGCGGTGGATGAGGGGCGTCTTATATCTTTTAACCTTCCTTCTATAAAAAATGATCCGATATTTATTAGTTCCCCCCAGTTAGGAGTGATCTTTTATTTTTCAGTAGTTTTGGCCCCCATCTTACTCTTTGGTATGGCGGCTTTCTTTTATAGGAGAAGGTTGGCCTTGTGAAACGAAATATTTTTTTGTTCCTTTCACTGGCCGGTCTTTTGACCTTTACCTATTTCTTTGAAGAGGTGGGAGGAATAAAAGAAAGAGAAGCAATAAGAGTTAGCAAGGCCTTATTTCAAGATGGGGACCTAGGTGAAATAAATTCCATAACATTTCCCTCAGCCAAATTAATCAGAAAAGGTAAGATATTTTATACCAGTGAAAAAAACTTACCGGTAGATCCGGAAAAGCTCCAGAAGGTTTTAGATGTCCTGGCCAATATCCAATCGCTTAGTATCTTAAAAGTCGATCCTGCAAAAGTTAAAAGATCTCACTTTTTTCCGAGTGAAACCTATAAATTTAGTTTTGATTTGGGTAACACGAAAATCTCATATTTACTGGGAAAAAAGCTTGATTATTCCCAAGATTTTTATATGGAAGTTATATCAGGCGGGGAAAAAAGAATTATTGTGGCCCGTGACACCTCCGTGACCATGGGGATTTATGACCCTAAAAAAATAAAATGGGATGCTGGAAAGTTTGAAAGACTTAAAAATATAATTCTTTTAAGCGAAGACGCTTACTATAATTTAAGGCCGCTTAAAAATTTCAAGGGCCCTGCAGTTAGCATAAAGGTGGAAAATAAAAGAAATAGATCCTTTTCTCTAGACCTTAAAAAAATGAATTCTACTCCAATGGTGCTGGGAAGATTAAAATATGATGAGTTGGCCATTACCAATTACCTGAATTGGCTTAAAAGTTTTGAAAGTGAAACAATTCATCTCAAGTGGAAGGCCGCTGATTTAAAACAACAGGTGGCGAGAATTGAACTTACATCTAAGAGCGGAGATTCCACGGTGCTTTTACTCTTTTCTCAATGGAAAAAAAAGAAAGGATATTTTTTAAGTGTTAGTGGGGACAAGAATCTCTTTCAACTGAGTCCTCGCAAAATAAAAAAATTCTACGCTAATGTTCAGGATTTTTGGTTTAAAAGGCCCTTGCCGATTAAAAAAGGCAAAGAGATAGAACTGTTATTTAAAGATGGCAAAAAAATCTCTTTTAAAATTGTTGGGGGAAATCGCTTTAAGGTGGTCCCTACCAGAGGGTCGAAGAATTTAAGTCAAAAATCTTTTCACAAACTTGTCACCTTTTTAATTGGCCAGGCGGAAAGAGTATCTAAAAAAGGTGATGGCCCCTACACTTTTTTAAATAATCTCTTAAGTATTTCCTTAGATGATCTTACCTTTACAGTTTATCAGGAAAAGGATGAGCTTCTTTTAGTGAGTGAAAAGGATCAGACAGTATTTCATTATAAAGTAGGCCGTAATTTTCCGATAGGAGTTAAAACCTCGGATTATTTTAATCATGAGTGAGATTTTTTATAGTTACTTCTCTTATTTTCTTCATCCTTTCAAAGTAAATTCCTACTTTCGTAAAAAGCGCCAGGACTTTTATGGACCATTTTTGGTGGATCAAAACGTCCCTGAGGAACGAGACTTTCTAGAGCTCGATTTTTACCAAATTTTAATAGTTTCTTGGCCCTTTTTTATCATTCATTCCTTTTATTCGATCTTTTTTATAAATGTCGCTAATTTTGTTGTCATGAGCTTTGACGTGGGAGAGATGATAAATCCTCACATCATGATCTACGCCGCTTTGGTGCAAGTCACTTTTTTTCCATTGGTCTTTTGGGCCTATGCCAAGCTTTGGGTGGTGATCGTAGAATTTTTTGCCAGTCTTTTCTCCTTAGATGAAAAAAAAATTGAGGAAGTATCGGGTCAGGTAGTAGGTGTTTCTCTAGTCTCTCATGTTTTTCTTTTAGTTCCCATAATTGGCGGGGTCATCCGCCATTTTGCTTTTCTAGTCTATCTGTTTGCCGGACTCAGAAAAAATTTAGGCCTTTCGGTCACCAAATCTTTTATGGTGATTCTGTCGCCACTTTTTATCCTAGGACTTATGGTTTTTATGTTTTTTCTACTGTTGGCCACCATTATTGCAGGATTCTAATGAAAATAAAAAATATGGCGGGGATGAGTATGAAGGGGGGAAGGAGAGATAAATTCTTTTTTTGTCTGTTAGAATTTTTTCCCGAAAAAAACCGCTGGTTTTTAAAGTCCATTCTCGGAGTTAAAGATGAAGTGAATATGCATGGTGATGATGCCATTAGATCCTGGATTGAAAAGTTTGGCCTGCAAGATCTAGTGGTGGATTTTCCCCTTAATATACCTTTTTGTCAGACCTGTACCCTCAGCTGTCCAGGGGTGGATCGTTGCCCGGTTAAAGAAGTAGAAGAAGTTAAAAAGATAATTTCGGGAATATTAAAAAAAGATAATGAAATTTTAACAACGTCTCCTAAGTCCTATGAACGGGCAAGAATAAAATTCGAACAGACGGGACAACCTGTAGAGCATATTATTTCCAAGTCTTTTAAAAGGAGACTTAAAAAGGGTTTTCTTCCCTATTGGAATCGCGCTATCGATCTTTGGATTTGGACCAACTACTATGATGGACTACTGGATTATTTTGATTACTCCTACGATTCTTTTGGTTCCACCTCACTTATGATCCTCTCTAGGTTTAGTTATCTAAAAAGACATTTTCCCAGCAGTTTAAAATTATATGAAGGAAATATACGGGTTACTTTATTAGAACTGTTTAAGGCCGGATGTATTCATAAAAATGACCTGCGAAAACTTCAAGATTTAGAAGAAGGGGCCAATGGCCGAGAGATTATCCTTAAAAAAATTGAAGAGAGATCAAATATCTTTATCTATGACACTGACATGGAAATTCTGGTTAAAAATTCGCGCGCCTTTGATTCATTCTTGCTTGCCATTACCGGCCAGGCGATACATATGAATAAGGTTAAAGAGATTGATACTTGGGCGATGAATGAAAGTACTGGCTTTGTGGCCCCTAATTTTCTTTAGGTTTATAGGGAAAATAAAGCATCCCCATTCCTACAAATAAATATAAAAGGCCTTGCGGTAAAAGCAGATGTTGGATCAAATTGCCTTTACCCGCGTAGGACAGTCCGGCCAGAATTATTCCAGGGCCTGCGACCCAAACCATTATTTTAAGATAAATATAGGCAAATTTCTTATTTAGATAAAAACAAATATAGTGAAAGATATGAAAGATTAAATAAAGCCCAAGCAATATTTTAAGACTTTTAAGGTTTACCAGAAAGAGCTGTCTTTTAAATTCCTCATCCAGAAATTCTCTATGCCCTGGAAAACCAAGCTTTAGCGCTTTTTCAAAAAGGCCATAGTCGGAGAAGAGATCCCATAAATAGGCCACAATAAGAAGATCACCCGTGCTACAGAAAACTATCGTGAGAATCTTAAAGGTTTTTGCTTTGATGCGTGAAAAGAAAATTTTCATAATTTATCAAAAAATCCCGTAAAACCCCTTCCTTCAGGTGGAGGATCCAAGGGATTGCCCTTCGGCGAGTAATATTGTATTTTTTGTTTGTCGAAAGACCTAGGGCCGGACAGGCCCGAAGTAATGCCTTCGGAGTTGCCACATTGGTGGGACGTTGAACAAGGAACCTCTTTGCGCAGGCGGATGTCAAAAATAAGGTCAGACATGGTAGCAATACCGCCCGATAACCAAGGGTTTAATATGTCTGGCCTTTTCTTTTTTTCTCTCATAGATTACTTATATCCGCCTGTGCAAAGGAATCCTCTCACTTTAGGGAGAGGAGGATGTCAAAAGGTAATATGATCCCACATGCTACTACAAGTATTAATCCTCCTGTTGTCATTTGTAATCCTTTATTTCGGCGCGGAATGGACCCTAAACTCTGCCGAGAAGGTAGGAGAGTATTTCGATCTTTCACCTTTGGTGATTGGTCTTTTGATCATTGGATTTGGAACCTCATTACCTGAGCTTTTTGTTTCTCATATCGCTGTCATGTCTGGACACCCAGAAATTGCTCTTGGTAACGTGGTGGGTTCAAATGTGGCCAATTTATTTTTAATTTTAGGACTCTCTGGCATATTCGTACCCCTTCATGTTTATAAAATAGAATTTCGTCAACAGATCTTCTTTCATTTAGCACTGACAGCGGGATTGGCGGTTGTGCTTTCCATGGATTTCTTAACTCCCTGGTCCACACTTGGATTATCCATCTTTTTCATTTTTTATATCTATATGAGCTACAAAAAGATGGCCGAGCAAAGAGTTAAGGTCCCTACCAAGATAGGACTGGTGGAGATTCCTCCCAAATCTAAAAGGAAACCAGTTTCACTGGCCGAGTTTTTCAAGTTATTGATGGGCTTTACTCTGCTTTGGGCCGGTGGAAAACTATTGGTTGAGTCGGGTTCTAAGCTTGGTCTGATGTGGGGACTTTCTGAATATGTTATTTCAGCAGTTATAGTTGCTCTGGGTACCTCTTTTCCTGAGCTGGTAACCGCCTTTTTTGCCTGTTACAAGAAAAAGGATACCGATTTAATTTTAGGAAATATTATCGGGTCGAATGTCTTTAATGTGGCCTTTGTCCTAGGCAGTTTGGGATTTTACAATATTGAGCTTAAACCAGATTTTAAAATAGAGCTGATCCTTTTATTTATTGGCTCTTTTGTTCTTTTAGGTTTGGCAGTGAAAAAAATGAATTTTTTTAGAGTTACCGGAGTATTTTTTCTGCTCTGCTATTTAGGCATGGTCTGCTACTGGCTTTAGTCTTCAAAGAGTCCTCGTTTAAGCTTTCTATTGACATCTTTTTTTGCCTCATCGGCACGCTTATCGAATTTTTTCTTTCCTTTACCCAGGGCAATTTCAAGTTTTACCCGAGAGCCTTTAAAATAGATCATGGTAGGAACTAAAGTCAGCTTTTTTGTCGCCATGGTATGGGCAATTTTTTTAATTTCTGCGCTATTTAATAAGAGCTTTCTTTTTCTATTTTCAGGAACATTATGAATATTTCCGAATTCATAATGGGCGATGATGATATTGTTGGCCCAAATCTCCATATTGTTATCAATGGTGATATGGGATTCGTTAATACTGACCTTGCCGTTTCTAAGAGACTTTACCTCGGTTCCGGTTAAAACCATTCCGGCTTCGAATTTCTCTTCCAGGAAATAATCATAAGAGGCCCTTTTATTTTTGGCGATGATTTTAATTCCCATTGAATCCTCGATATAAACCAATTACTTGCGCGAGGGAGAAGGTTTCTGCTCTGGTCTTCACATCGATATTTAAATCTAAAAGTACCTGTTCCACTTTTTCCTTCCCGTAACTTCTCTTAAGGACTCCTGCCACCTGTTTTCTTCTCATCTTAAAAAGGTTTCGCAGAAATGATTCAAATCGGTCAAACTCTGCCAAATCAACCTCAGGGCGATCAATCCTTTCAAAAGACAATACTATGGAATCTACTTTTGGGGGAGGTAAAAAGGCCCCAGGAGGGACTTTGCACAGCTCCTTTATATTAAAGAAAGTACTCGTGAGGGCACCGAGAGAGTTCATGTCCTCGGTAAGGATGCGATCTCCCACTTCTTTTTGAAACATTAAGGTCATGACCTGGATGTTGGGACACTGTAAAAAATTGACCAGTAGGGGAGAGGCCACGTTGTAGGGCAAGTTGGATACCAGCCAAAATTTTTCCCACTCTTTAAAGACCTCTGTGAAGTCTATCCTTAAGGCATCGGCCCAGATGATTTGCTCTGGCCTTAAATATGCTAGAAGGTTTTCCTCAAACCTGGTGTCTTTTTCAATAACTTTAAGTGGGACATTTTGAGCTGCAAGATTTTGGGTGAGGATTCCTGGGCCTGGGCCTATTTCTAATATGGGATAAGAGGTGTTGGAAAAGTCGCTGCAGATAAGATCTATAATACTTTCATCGTTTAGATAGTGTTGACCTAATTTTTTCAGGGCAAAGGGAAGAGATTTTTTCAATTCCTGGCCCCTTTTGCAATGATTTTTCCTTTAGCATCTAGTGCTAGGCACTGAGGGAAAGGGATGGCCTGATCTTTTGTCAGGCGGGCGTAGTTGGCAATCATCGCACCGTTATCAGTGCAAAATTGGGGAGAGACAAAATAAACATCATCATATTTATCTTTTAGCACCGCTCTAAGATAAGAGTTACAGGCCACACCTCCGCCTACCACAATGGGCATCTTTCCTGCTTGTTTTAAAGCATAGCGAAGTTTCAAGGCCAAAGCAGAAACAATGGCATGTTGATAGGAGGCACAGATATCTTGTATGTCATCAAGGTTTTCTCTATCGGTTAGAAAATTGCGCAGCGAGGTCTTTAGGCCGGAAAAACTTAAATTGGCGTTGCCTGAGGATTTAAGACCGATGGGAAATTCATATTTTTTGTGATCACCAGTTTTGGCCAGGTCATCAATTATTTTGCCACCAGGATAACCAAGTCCCAGCAGCTTGGCGCCTTTATCAAAGGCCTCACCAGCAGCATCGTCGATGGTCGTTCCAAGTATTTCAAAATCTTGGGGGGAGGTAACTTTCATAAATAAACTATGTCCACCACTGACTACCATGCCAAGGTAAGGGTAGGGGATCGTTGCTTGCAAATGAATGACCTCAAGGTGAGCGTAGAGATGATTAACTGGAACAATTGGCACTTGGTAGAGAAGGGCCAGAGTTTTGGCGGCATTTAGGCCGGTAAGTAGTGGCCCTAAAAGCCCTGGGTGAGTAGTAACACCAATGAGATCTAAATCTTTTGGGGATTTTTCCGCTTTTTCAAAAATTTCTTGAAGCAAGGGAACCAGCTTGGCCAAGTGATTACGGGCAGCGATCTCGGGAACAATTCCGCCCCATTTTTTAAGCATTTCCTCCTGGGAGAAGGTATTCCAGGCGAGAATTTCCCCCTCGCCATTTAATAGGCAGGTGGAGGTGTCATCACAGCTAGTTTCGATCCCAAGAATTAACATAGGGGGTGACTTTAACACACTTTATCAAAAAATCAATCCATTCTAGGGCAACTCACCCGTCTCAGTGCCTCGTTAAATCTATTTTCATCTAAGTCTCCGGGAAGGCCGCTGCTTTTTGTTTGGTACCAATTGGGGGACTGGTGAGAGTTGTGGCATTTTAGGCAACGTAATTTCTGGTTTTTATCTTTAGTCTTTTTATCTTCAAAGGGGTGATCTATGTGGAGGGAATGGCAGTTTAGACACTGCACGCCACTAAAGCTATGAGTTACCTGGTATTTTTCATCTATTTTAATCCAGGTATGCATGTTTTTTAGGAGCTCACCTTTGGTAAGTCCTCGCACCGCTTTTATGCCCTTAAAACTGTCTTTAATATCCTGCCAATACCGCTTTTTTAAAATAGTTAATTCTTTAGGGGCCCAGGCCTTGGTCCTCTCGTCCAGTGGATTTAAAATATCATTTGGTGGATCTTTAAAACGGACCAAATCTTGAGATTTAAAAAATCCTCTCTTTTCTCCTAGTCCATGAGTGTGACAGCTGAGGCAGTTTAAGTTTTTTTCCTCATGAGCTTTTATAAGAGTCAGATATGCTAAAGAATGGGCGGTTTGTTTCCAATGCTCACCTTGTTTTTCATGGCACTCAATGCAAGAAGTTGCCGGCCTAAAGGGGGGGAGTTTACTAGGTTGAATAACTATTTCACTTTGTTCAAGCTCTTGGAGCTCTCGCATTTTTATTTTATGAGCTCTTATAAAACCGTCAAGCGGATTAGGAGAGATGTTTTTTTCCAAACCTTCTTTTACTTCAATGAGCTCAAACCTATCTTTATTTTTTTTAAAATCAAAATAGATATGACCTAAATAATGGTTTCTAGAAAGCGCTTGAACAACTCTAGTCTTACCTTCTAGCAGAGGTACTTTGGTAAATGATTGATCATGAGCACCAATGATCCAGTCAATTTGTGGGAATTTTTTTGCCAGTTCATAATCTTTTTTAATTCCAGAATGTGATAAAAGCACCAATCGGTGAAAGGGATCTTTCTCATCATACCCCGTGATTCTTAAAGTTCTTTCAATGGCACTAACGGGGTCCCAGAAATAATTTTTCTCCTCGCCAATTAAAATTCCTGGATCAACCACTCCTAAAATAAATACTTTATGAGGTCCTGAGCGAAGGGAGGCAAATCGTTTTACTCCTGGGATTATATCATCCTTAATATTAGTGATTAAAAATCTAAACTTTCTTTTTTTCGCTAGCTCTTTTAGAAAATCCATTCCTCTAGCAAAATCTTGATCTCCGGGAAGATAAAAATTTAAATCGAGCTTTTCCAAACCCATGGCCAAGTTTTCCGCAGCGTAGGTAAAGGATTTGGTAAGATTTTTAGGCAGTTTGCTTGAGGGAAAAAAAGTATCCCCTGTATCCACATAAATAGTTGTATTTTTATCTCTGATCTTCTTAAGAGCACCGGCCACTTGGGGAAGTCCCCCTAAAGGAAAATGGCGACAACCACAAGGATGGGTCTCTCCCGAAATATTATGGGAAAAAACTATAGATAGGCCCCCACCTTTTACTACTGGAATATCTTCTTCTAATGATTTGGTACAGGAAAATAATAAAAATAAAAAGAAAACACTCTTTATTTTAATAATTTTTTCGCCTCTTTTTTATATTTTGATTTGGGGTATTTTTTAACCAGTTCCTGAAGTACTTGCTTGGCCTCGTCTTTGCGATTTATCCTTTTAAAGGATTTTCCGAGAAATAATAGGCCTCGCGGAGTATAGGGGGAACTTGGATATTGGGTATAGAGTCTGCTGAATAAGGTGACGGCATCGGAGTATTTTCTATCCATGTAGGCGATCATTCCCAGGTTATGAATAACTCGGGCCTTCTTATTACCTTTAATTCTTTTGTTATTTAGAAGTTTAAGTAGTTCATTTTGGGCAACGGCATATTTACCCTTTCTGTATAGGAACATGGCCTGATTGTAACTTGATCTTTTCTTACTAGGTTTTACTCCGGCCAGTTTATTCAAGGAGAGCAAAAGTTTATCAAGGTATCTTTTTTGCTGCACCATTTGCTCAGTGATAATTATAATTGCCTTTTTCTGGAGATCTAATCCTGAGATGAGCTGGTTCATCTCCCCTTTGGAAGTGGTAAACTCCTGGGAGAATTTGACCCCTTGATTATGTTGAATTTCCTCTAGCTTCCCAATCTTTTGGGTTAGCTTTTCTTCTAGGTGTTGCAAGCGAACAGTGAATTCAGCAGATAACTTCTGGCCCTGTTGAACCTGGATCGCCATGTTATCAACCATTTGTTCGCGCTGAATTTGCTCTTGAGTTTTACAGGAAAGAATTAATAGTAAAAAAATTAAGAGTTTCATGGTTACATATTTTCGAGTACTGCCTTCCTAAGGGCCAAGAACTCTGCTTTTTCAGCAAATTTCTTTGTTAAAAGTGAATATTGTTTGGCCTTGTCAAAATACTTTTTACGGTAGGCGGATTTAGCACGTCCAAAGTAATACTCGGCCTTGCGGAAAAGATTCGGAGCAGAGATATGGGCATTGGCCTCTCTTGCGGCAAGGAAGGCAGCTGTGGCCAGACTCATCTCTTCTTTTGGACGTGTAGTAGTTAGGCTACACGCTACAAGGATAATAAAAATTGGTAGAAGAAAAAAACTTTTCATTATTTCTTAGTAACTACGAAGTTTCCTCTTCTATTTTGTGACCAAGCGTCTTCACCATGCCCAAAGGCCACAGGTTTTTCTTTTCCATAGGAAATGGTGCTGATTCTAGAAGCATCTACTCCCATGGCCACAAGATAGTCATAAACTGCCTTGCCCCTTCTTTCGCCAAGCGCTAAGTTGTACTCCACTCCACCTCTTTCATCACAGTGTCCTTCAACTTGAACTTCCACATCTTCATTTTCAGTTAAATAGGAGACGTTTTCGTCAAGAGAGGCACGAGTGTCATCCCTTAGTGCGGCAGAATCAAAATCAAAGTATATCGTTCTAAGTCCACCGGCAGTATTAGAGTCAGAGTCGCCATTTAGTTCGAGGCTCATAGACTCATCCATTCCTTCAGTGGTTACGTCTTCATCGGTGGCAGTCGTCTTTTTAGAAGCACAACTAGAAAGACCTAAAAAGGTCACAATGAAGAAAAAACCTAACAATTTTTTCCAATTAAACATGTATATCTCCTTTAATTTTAAAATCCACTTGGATTATATAATTTTCTACGTGATAAAAAAACAAAACTCTTTTAATCAACTAAGCTATGTATTTTGGATATTGATGGCCTGGATTTGATCTCCTCGTACCATCTTAATAGATTTGGATAAGGCGTTAAATCTATCCCTGCCTTTTCGTGGAGTTCAATATAAGCGAAACTGAAAAAATCGGCAATGGTTAGTTTATCGCCCAAATAAAATGTATTATCAGCAAAATGTTGATCCACCGGCGGAATTTGTTTGGCCAAAAAATCCATGGCCTCGGCAACGGTTTTTTCCTCAGGCCCTTTTCCTGTAAAACTTTTCCTCAATACCCTTTCAAAGTAAACTGAGGCCATCCACCTTCCTATATGGCAAGTATTGTAATCAAGCCACTGATCCACCAAGCATCTTTGATAGATATCTTGGGGAAAGAGAGGAGAGTCTATGGATAGGGCCATATAACGACAAATAGCGGAAGATTCAAATAAGGATCTTCCCTCGTGAAATAGGGCCGGGGCCTTTCCTGCAGGATGAAGTTTTAAGTATTCTTCCCTTTTGTGTTCACCCTTTTTAGCATTTAAGTTTATAAATTCATAATCAACGCCAAGCTCTTCGGCCACATATAATACTTTTGTGGTATTAAAGGAAAATCTGAAACCATAAATTTTAAACATATTCAACCCTTTGCGCTAAAAAATAAAATTGACGAGTAACATTTTAACCTTTAGATAAAAATCCTTGGAGGTTTTTATGTCAAAATACTTATTTATTGAATCAAGAGATCCCTTTGAAACTAATGATGTTAGGGATTGCTACCATCTTATAAAAGATTTAAGTGATTCTGGCCATGATGTAGTTTTATTTTTAGTGCAAAATGGTGTTTTTGCAGCGAGAAAGAAATGTAAGAATAGTGAGCTTGATGAATTATTAAAGAAAGAAAACATTCATGTTTATGCTGATGATTATTCCATAGATGAAAGAGGAATAAATAAAGAATCGGTGTATTCCCAAATAAATGTAACTGGAATGGATACTTTAGTGGATTTCACCATGGAAGATGGAAGAAAACCAATTTGGCATTAAGGAGAAAAAAATGAGTAGTCTAAATGTATTAATAATGGATCCTCCATACGAATCGGCCAATACAGCAACGGTCTTTAGAATGATTGATTCTACTTTAAGAAAAGGTCACGATGTTACAGTTTTTGCTTACGAAGGGGCAGCGGCCTTATCATTTAAACCTCAAAAAGGTCATCCAAATCCTGTGAAGGGAACCTCCGAAGAAGAGGAAAAACATCCTTTGAGTAAGGACTTTGTTGAGGGACTTTTCGCAACAGCGAGAGAAAATGGAAGAGAATTTAAATGGATAAATTGCGGCCTTTGCGTAGATGAGCGGGGAGTTGGAGATTGGGTTGAAGGCCCTGTAAGAGGAGGCCCGCAACATTTTGTCGAGGCCTTTAATAATTGTGATAAAACTTTGGTAATTGCCACTAGATAAGGGGTAAGTGATGGGAAAAATAATTAATGTAATAGATACGGCCTATAGGGCAACTTTAGAAGAACAAGATGATACTTCCCTGTGGTTTACCAGGGCCTGTAAAAATGCCGGTGCTGACATGGATATTTTATTAACAGGTAACGCGGTAAATTATGTAGTGAGAAACCAAAATCCTCATGCACTTTATTTGGGCAAAGGGGCCATTCCTCATCCAAGCAAATTTCAAGATGATTTATCTGATTTTATAAAATCAGGTGGAAGATTATATTTTCTTAATAATGATCTTGAAGAGAGAGGGATTGAATCAAAAGAAATTATTGAAGGTGCACAGGCCTTGGATAGGACTAAGATGGCAAGTTTTTTGGATACTTATGAAAATATTTGGCATTGGTAGACTATTTATCGCTTTTGTAAGCGGATTGGTTAAATCTTAAAATGCCTCCACCTGAATTCCATGAAACTATGATAAATTTCCCCTGGGGATTGGCCCCGAATTCCCCATAATTCGCTTGGGCCATGGTTGAAAACAAAAGCAAAAAAAATAAAAATCTCATAAGCTCTTTCTTAAATTCTTGATGACCTGGGAGGGATTGCCTTTGTTAGGTAAACAGGCCAATTTAAAATCAAGATTCTTCCTTTTATAATTAAATGATAAATTAATAGGGGGCAGCCCTCTGAATTGTTTAGGAGTAAATTCCTTTGCTGTATAAAGTGAACTTCTATTTTTCCCATAGAGGAAACGAATTTTATTTTGTTTCTTTTCATCCACCTTTATAAAGAGGTACCTAGTTTTATTAAAGAGATCAAAGCTCTGTCGATCCATGACCCCTTTTCTTGGTTTATCCATGCCAAAGATTTGTTCGCTCCTTCTATTCTTGGCGATACAAAGATATTCAGATTTTTCGAGCCACGTGATATTGGTTAAGTTTTTAAATAGGGCATCTTCTGGAACCCAAATACCAATTGCTTGTTTTTTAGCATTAAAGCGGCATTTCCAGTCGTAATCACATTCATCACCCCAGGTGTTTCTAAGAAGATAGTGACATTTTCCAGCAATATTTCTTTTTCCAATTATAACTGAGGCGTGGTTACCGCAGGTCTTAATATCTCTTGTCGTCATCTGGCCGTTAAATTTGGGATTAGCTATAGTTCCAATATAGTTTTTGTCATTTAAAAACTTGTAGCAATAACCTATACCGATTGGTTGGGCCTTCCTTTTATTTAAAAGCTCTCTCATAAAACTTTTTAATACTGGTATATTTTGTTTTCTAATGACTATATTTTTGGGGTCTGGAATATTTTTAGTGCCGACATAAACACTTGTAGGGGCCTTACATATTTTAAAGAGATCATCCATTAATTTAACAATATTTCCATTGTCAATATAGGGGGCCACCATTTTAAAAATCTTGGCCATATCTCCGTCTTTTTTAATTTTTCTTCCGTAGTAGAAGCTAAATTTTCCGTAGATATAGTTTTTCCAAATTTGTTTGGAAGACATTCTTTGGATTTTTTTTGGATCTCCGGGGAAATTAACAAAAAGTTTTTCTAAAATTTCCGTGAATTCTCTTTGGTCAATGGATTTACTCTTGGCGTATTCGTCTACTACCCCTTGGATGACATCATCTCGGCACATGCCAAAATGTTTCATGGAAAGAATTCCTTCTTTGATCCCTCCACCTGAAATATCCTCACGGCCAAAAAAACGATTTCCTGCAAATTGCCTGGTTAATAAGGAGGCATAGATAGGACTACTGAGCATAATATCTTTTGTTACTCTAATTCCCATGCTCTCTCGCCAATAGTCGGCCAGTTGAACGGCCGCGTAGGCGTAGCAGATTCCTGTTGCCCCTTGGTTATAAAGAGGCATTTGTTTAAAAGCGCTATTCCAGCGAGTTTCGGTCCCCATCTTTTTATAAGCGGCCCGTCCCCACTTTGAGGCCAGGGTCAAATTCACATTTTTGCAGGAGTCATTTCCGTAGAGATTGGAGATGGAAAAAATTATTAGCGATACAAAAATTCCATTTTTCATATTAAAATTCCTTTGGCTTAAATTTTAGCACTCCGGCTTTAGAATAGAAAAGTCAGTAATTACAGATATTTATATGCTATATAAACCAAACTAAATTTGTGGTATATTAACATTTGGGGGTGCCCTGGTTTCGACAGGGTATCACGAGGTTTAATTTGCGTGTCTGGGTTGGTCTCTTGGCCCAGTAAAAAAGAGACCACACTTAATTGCTGAATCTAACGATTTCGCACCTGCAATAGCCGCTTAATTAGCGTTCTATGCATGAGGGGTATGCATCCGAGAAACAGAAGCATACAAAATAGTTAGGATTGCTGTTTAACTAATCCTCAAGGAACCGTCGGGTAAACCTTGTAAAAAAACACCGGGTTTTCGCCCACTTTACAAAGGTGGGATAGCCTTGTCTCACGGCGATAATCTGAGACTACACACGTAGTGGGTTATTCTGAGGATGCTTTGGACGTGGGTTCGATTCCCACCACCTCCACCAAAAGTAAGATATTTACAATTAGGTTGCAAGCACTTTAAGATCTTAGTAGTGAGAGTTTTTAGACAACGATTTTTAACCATATTACCATATTTGATTTTTTGGTGCTTGCTTACAAATATTTATTCATTTCAAAATTATGTACTAATTAATACTTTTGGACAGTTTTTAATATTTCTACTACTAGCAAACCTTCCTGCATTTTTCACAAAAAGAATGTCTTACGTGGATATTGCATGGCCCTGGGGTCTAGTCTTAATTGGAATATTGGGATTAACTATTAACCATGGTTATTGGCCTCGTCAGTTACTCATAAGTATACCTTTTATTATTGCAGGTTCTCGCATGGGAATTGGGGCGCTATTTCTCCTGTACAAAGGTCATATGAAAAGGGAGATGCCTCGCTACCAATACCAGAGACTAAATTGGAAGCGTCTAGGTGCAAGTAATGAGAGATTCTCATTACAGTTTGAAATTTCAATTCAAGCTTTCGCTAATATGTCTTTTTTAAGTTTACCGGTATTACTCGTTGCTAATAATCCAAGCTCAAAGCTTCACAGTTTAGAACTCATAGGAATTACTTTCTGGAGTATCTCTTTTTTATTAGAGAATTTAGCTGACTATCAAAAACTTAAATTTGCGACTAACTGTAAGAAACAAGGCCTAAAAAGACAAAATTGTGAGGTCGGTCTGTGGAAGTACTCTCGCCATCCAAATTATTTTTTTGAATGGATGGTTTGGAATTCACTTATCCTTATATCTACTCCCTCTTTAATTTCTTTTTGTAAAAATGAATCACTTATTCATGGAATTTTCTTATCACTAGGCCTAGTCAGTATTTCTGCAATCCTCTACCATACTTTGATCTATTATACAGGTGCCATTCCTTCAGAATATTACTCCGTTCAAAAAAGGCCCAAATATCTTGATTATCAAAAATCGACGAATATGTTTTTTCCTGGCCTTAAATAAATTCCTTAAGCATGGCATTGTAGCGATCTGTAGTTATTTTGAAAGATCTGGAATCTGAGTCTTTGATCAAAAAAGGGGCGGGGGAACTAATAAAGAAAATAGTATTGAAATTCACGGTGAGAAGATCGATGAGGTCATGAGTCTTCTAGACCAGAAATCACTAAAATGGAAAAAAAAACGGTGGTTAAACAAGGGGTTCGATTCCCACCACCTCCACCAAAACTTTTCAAAAAAGAAAAAACTCTTTCAATTATTCCTCAAAATATTGAAATATTACTAATGATCAATGAGATTTCTTTTTTACTAAGGCATCTGCTACT
>SMVA01177922.1_pt1 | contig 25608 bp, 22 predicted proteins | sample 2456451 | NCBI WGS metagenome assembly SMVA01 (sample SAMN11095933, study PRJNA526329) | marine sediment metagenome | biome: Marine sediment; feature: Surficial sediment; material: Deep marine sediment; isolation source: Hadal surficial sediment | place: Pacific Ocean | collected 2014-05 | depth... | reverse complement strand
CCGGATCAAAATCGGCACGGGTATTTGCCTTGTGATCGAACGTGATCCGATTACCCTTGCGAAAGAGTGCGCCTCCCTGGATTACATCTCCGGCGGTCGTTTTATTTTAGGCATCGGTGCAGGCTGGAACCGTGAAGAAATGGAAAACCACGGCGCAGACTACAAAAACCGCTGGAAAATTGTTCGCGAAAAAATACTTGCCATGAAAGAAATCTGGAACAACGATGAAGCCGAGTATCACGGCGAGTTTGTAAATTTTGATCCTATCTGGTCCTGGCCCAAACCAAAACAGGCTGGTGGACCACCGATCTGGATGGGGGCAAATTCAAAATGGGTGTTTGACCGGGTTGCCGAGTACTGTGATGGCTGGATGCCCATCGGTGGTTCAGGTAGTGGTGGCATGGAGAACCTTAAAGCCGCATGTGATGCACGTGGCCGTGATGTGAGTAGCGTCACCCTGGCACTGTTTGGTGCACCAACAGACCCTGAGCAGTTAAAGAAGAGAATTGACCAGGGGTTTACAGAGCTTATTTTTGGTCTGCCGCAGGCCGGGGCAGATAAGGTGTTGCCGATATTAGATAAGCTCGCAAAGCTGGCAGAAGACTACCGGTAGGCGATTTGCCTAGTAAGCTTCAATGAACACAATGTATGCCGGACTAACTCAGCATTAAGATGAAATTGCCACATGAACCCCTGGAGATATCATGAGTGAATCAAGGATTCCACTATTGCCCATTGAAGAAGCTCAAACCCGCGCGAAAGCAGTCGGGATATCTGAGCAAATGGCAAATCTGTCTGTTTTCAGGGTACTGCTGCAGCATCCAAACCTTGCCAAACGTGTTCATGATCTGTTGATGTCACTGCTGTTTACCGACAACAAGTTGAACCCTCGGTTACGAGAACTATTAATTATGAGGATAGGCTGGTCCACCGGTGCAGTCTACGAATGGACACAACACTGGCGGGTTGCCACACAGATGGACATTCCTGAAGCCCATATACTTGCCGTTCGTGACTGGGAAAATTCTGATGTTCTGAGCGAGGAAGACAAGGCTATTCTTAAAGCAACTGACGATGTTGTTCGCCAGGGGTATATCTCCGAAGCATCATGGGATGCCTGCTGCACATACCTTAAGACAGAAGAAGAACGGCTTGAGCTGGTTCTGGCAATAGGAAACTGGGGACTATTCTCCCAACTACTGAGGAGTTTGAATATTCCACTGGAAGATGGAATTGAATCCTGGCCTCCAGATGGAAAGATTCCCGGCGACTGAACCCAAGCAGATATTGTTTAAGGTGAAAGCAGCAGCACGACGACGCCGACGATGATTAACAGCATGCCGATCATTTCTGGTTTCGTCGGTCTCTCATGGAAATAAAATACGGCAATCGCCAGGGTCATCAGAAATTCTACCTGGCCCAGGGTTTTTACATAAGCCGCGCGTTCGAGAGTGAAGGCTGTAAACCACCCGGCTGAACCAATAACGCTTGTCAGGCCGACAAACATCGCCGGGCGCCAGTGTTCTACTATCAACCTGATCTCCTTCGCATCCCTTATGGCAACCCAAACAAAAGTCAGGACTGTCTGCAGCGACACCATAAACACCAGGGTAATGGCAGCTGGCAGCATCGCACCATCAATTCCAAGGGAAAGACTCGCCTTTCGAATTAATAATGAGGTCAATGCGAATAGTGTTCCCGCTGCAAGACCGTATGCCGCAGATCGATTCCATAATGTTTTTAATTTCCATGACCTTCCAAGACTGATAACGAGCAGACCAGCAAAACTTAAACCAATAGCAAACCATCCCAGTAGTGAAACCACTTCCGCAAAAAAGATGGCACCGACAATTGCGGTAATCAGTATTTCACTACGAACATAGGTACCGCCCACTGCAAAATTGCGAAGCGTGAACAGCTGAATGAGTAATATAGTGGCGACGATCTGGCAAACACCAGCTGTTGCAGCTGATACAACAAAGACAACATTCAGGTCAGGAAGGAAACTACCTTCACGATTCAGAAGCCAGAACAGGTATACAAGGGCAAAGGGCAGACCGAACAGGTACCGCACCAGTGTGGCGCCCAGAACCGTGATGTGGCCCGTCAAATATTTTTGCCCAGCCGTTCGCACTGACTGCATCACAGCAGCCAGCAACGCCCAGAATATCCAGCTTTCAAGCATTGGTTAATACAAAGGAAAAAGAGAATGCACCATACCAGTCGCCAGGGACAGCAACCAATGCATTGTTGAAATGACGAGCGATTGGAATTTCTACTGACTCGCCCATGGGTATCCAGTTCTACCCGCCCAACGGCATCCAGTTACCATGAAAACCAAAAGGTACCCGATGATCCATCATCGCCTTGCCTATGGGTCCAGCCTCAACGTTCTCCGCATCCAGAATACAAAGATGGGTCTTGTCTGATTCAGCATCATAAACATTGGCTACCAGGTATCCCTGTCCCTCAGGAACTTCACCTTCAATGACAAGATCAGGAGCATCGCACTCCATTTGTATGGGTGCAAAGCCACCAACCAGGTTTGGGTGATCAGGGCTGTTAGAAGAGCCCTACAGCACCTCAAGAATTGCTTCTGCCGAACTCACTTCATAGGCTCCGGGTGCTTCAATGTTGAGTGCTGTCACTTTTCCATCTTCTGCTACCAGCGCGTAACGCTGCGAACGAGTGCCAAGCCCAAATCCGGAACCGTCCATTTCAAGCCCGACCGCTTTTGTGAAGTCGCCGTTTCCATCGCCAACCATCATCAGCTCTTCTGCATTTTTGTCCTTACTCCAGGCATCCATCACGAAGGCATCGTTGACTGATAGACACACGATAGAATCGACTCCTTTCGCTTTTAGAGTGTCAGCATTCGCAATGAAACTCGGGAGATGAGCAGTACTACAGGTCGGTGTAAATGCACCGGGAACGGCAAACAGAACAACCTTCTTGCCACTAAAAATATCACTGGTTGTGATGTCTTGAGGTCCTTTTTCACCCATGATTTTCATGGTTGCTTCCGGAATGCTGTCTCCGACTTGAATGGTCATAAGTATTTCTCCTGTGGACATTGATTCCACTTTGCCAAGTTTAATTTGCGTGGAAAGGCAGTCTCTCTTGAAGTGCAATGGAGTGCAAGTCCCTTCTCATTCCAATCATCCGCTTGCTGTTCAGTCAGAAGCCGATAGGGTCCCCGGCGATAAGAGAAGCTAAAGTTTTCATTGCGCGGGTGCTTGTCATAGTTAGTCATTGTCCTTCCCATTTAAAGACATCATATACTGTTGTCGAATCTATGAAAATTTTAAACATGCCAGTTCCCAGACCCGAGTACCCACGCCCCATTCTTCGGCGATCCGATTGGAAAAATCTGAACGGCCACTGGGCATTCGACTATGATACTGATGACAAGGGCCTAAAAGAGAAATGGTTTCTGGATCACGAATTCAAGAAAAGCATCCTCGTTCCATTCACAGTTGAATCAGAAGCCTCGGGTATTCATGACTCCTCACCACCAGATACCCTCTGGTACCAGAGGGAATTTGAACGACCGGACTGGTCAGCGGAAAGCGTATTAATCAATTTTGGTGCCTGTGACTACTACACCAGGGTGTTCATCAACGGAATAGAAGTCGGGCAACATCGTGGCGGCTATTCTCCTTTTTCATTTGATATCAGCCACTGTTTGAAAATCGGTACCAACAGGGTGACCGTTAGGGTGCAGGATTCAAATTCCTGGACGCAACCCCGCGGCAAACAGGAAGGAACGACTCGATGGCCAATAGACTATGACTCCGTAACAGGCATCTGGCAGACAGTCTGGCTCGAAGCTGTAAACACCGATCATGTGACCGAAATCTCCTCGTCTTACACTATGGAAACCAGGGAGTTGATCCTGACCATTGGATTCTTAACCCGCTTCTACGGCACCCTGGAAATCGACCTGCTGGATGGCGGTACAACTATCGTCAGTCAGAGTAAAGAATGCGATGGTCGCTCAGAAGTTAAAGTCAGCCTGATCGTCAACGACCCTAAACTATGGAGCACTGAGGATCCCTGGCTCTATGACCTTGATATCAGGCTGACCAACCATTCAGCAACTCTGGATACTGTACAAAGCTATGCCGGACTTCGAGAGATAAGTATCCAGGATGGCAATGTATTCATCAACGGCTCACCAATTTATTTAAGGGGCGTTCTGGATCAGGGTTACTTTCCATCTGGCTGGTACACACCAATTGATGATGAAGCAATTATCAAGGATATAGAATTAACAAAAGCGATGGGCTTTAACCTCGCCCGGAAACACCAGAAAGCGGAAGATCCCAGGTACCTGTACTGGGCAGACAAACTCGGCCTGATGATCTGGGCAGAGATGCCGTCAGGGAGAATATACTCAAGCGAATTGATCGAGGCACTTACCACTGAGTGGATGGCACTTCTAAGACGTGATCGCGGCCATCCCTGTATCATCTCCTGGGTACCGTTCAATGAATCCTGGGGAGTCTGGCATATCGCGTCACGCCCGGAGCAACGAGCATTCGTCGATTCAATTGTCCAACTGACCAAGGCCCTGGATTCTTCAAGACCGGTTATTGGAAATGATGGCTGGGAGTACACCAGCGGTGATCTGTGGACCCTCCACATTTACGAAGGTGGCCGCCGATCAATCTCCGAGAACTTCGAAAAGGTTCTGCAGGATCCGTTCAGCACGATTACAGAAGTCGGGGAACAGCGTGTGGGTGCCCTGCCAGGTTCAGATGTCGAGGGCCTGCCGGTGTTACTAACAGAATGTGGTGGAATCGGATTTCTGCCAGCCGATTCTACCGGCAACGAGTTCGCCTATGGTTCGATTCCGGAATCAGTTCATGATCTGCAGCAAAGAATTGAGAGTGTCGCGCGTGACATAAATGGAATGCACAGGCTGCGCGGATTCGTCTGGACACAGCTAACAGATATTCAACAGGAGGTTAACGGGCTCCTCTATTTTGACCGCACACCGAAATTATCGCTTGATATCCTTCAGGCAATCTTCTCCAGCATCGGGCGAGAAAGTTAAGCCGCTGATCTTCAGGCTGGCTCTAAAACCTGTATCTATAAACAAGGATTATACCGTTATGGTAGCCTAGCCCTATCAATTTACCAGTCTACTTTTACCTTCTAGTCGGAAATCAATATGGATCTTTCATTTGGTAGTGAATACACCACATTCAGGGAAGAAGTTCGACAGTTCGTCGAACAATACAAGGACGAGCAGCCACAATCCGGCAGACAACGGAGCGAGGAAGCTCTCACCTGGCAGAAACTTCTCATCGAGAATGGCTACCACTCTCGCACTATTCCTAAAGAATACGGTGGCTATGGTGCAGAGCCGGACATTATAAAGTCCAGGATCATTGCAGAGGAATTTGGCAGCGCGCAGATGAATTCAGGTCTTGGCGGGCAGGGAATCTCGATGCTGACACCTGTACTTTTGGAAATGGGGACAGAGAAGCAGAAACAGCAATTCATCAAACCAACCATTGAAGGTGAGATGCTCTGGTGCCAGGGGTATTCCGAACCTGGTGCGGGTAGCGACCTGGCGAGTCTTACCACCAAGGCCGAACTGGATGGAGATGAATGGGTTATCAATGGCCAGAAAATCTGGACGAGTTCCGCGCATATTGCCGACTGGATCTTTTGCCTGGTCAGGACAGAGCCAGACGCGCCAAAACACCAGGGCATTTCGTTTTTGCTATTTAAAATGGACACCCCTGGAATAGAGGTACGGCCTCTGGTAGACATGACCCTAAACGCGAATTTTAATGAAGTTTTTTTCACGGATGTTCGCGTACCAAAAGATCAAATCGTCGGCAAACGCGGTCAGGGATGGCTTGTGGCCAATGCCATTCTTGGCCACGAACGGGGTTCCCTGGCACCACCAGAAGCTGCACAAAACCGGCTCGATGGTGTCATCAGGCTGATGCAGACAGAAACCATTGCGGGAGAAAAACTCATCGACAACCCGGCGTATCGAGATCGCCTCATGAAGCTCCAGGGTCGAGTCATGGCAATGAGCTACAACGATATGCGGCTGCTTTCAGCCCGAATTAACAAGCAGCAGGATGCCATGTTCGCAGGCATGATCGTGAAACTTATGGGCACCGAACTACGACATGAAATCGAAGGGCTTGCCATCGACGTCATGGGCGAGATCGGGCTTTCCTTTGAAGACAATCCGTATATTCGCGATCAGGGTTCCTGGCAGCACCAGTACATGTTCTACCTGGGATTGATCATTGGTGGTGGTACATCCCAGATTCAGAAAAATATCATCAGCGAACGGGGCCTCGGCATGCCAAAAGAACCCAAAGTTGAAGCGAACTAGTTTCTGTCTGTAAATTCATATTTAGGATTAATTAGGTAAGATGGCCAACAAATATCGGTTAATTTATCAGTGGGTTAGCAAGAAACTAGCACCACCATCTTCAAATCGAGAATAGGAAATAAATAGGAGAGGTTGATATGGAATTTGGATTATCCCAGGAACAGACCCTCCTGCAAGACAGTGTCAGTAAATTCTTAACGGATCAGGTACCACTTTCCAACGTCAGGAAGATAGCGTCAGGCGAAACCAGTGATGCAGAAACCTGGCAGGGAATTGCGGAACTCGGTATACCGGGGTTATTGATCCCCGAAGCACAAGGTGGTGTCGGTCTTGGCTGCCTGGATGCTGCAATCGTTGCAGAATGTCTCGGCTATCACGTGACTCCAGGGCCATTTATTTCCTCAGCGGCCATGGCGCCAATTCCACTTCTGGCCGCGGGCAAGGACGAATTGCTGGCCAAGATTGCTGCAGGGGAACATCGAGTCGGCATTGCGTTCGGTGAAGCCATCGGCGCCAGGAATGATGCCGGTGTTAAGGTGGTGAATGGGAGCATGTCGGGTAAATGTATTTTCGCGCTTGATGCAGATGCAGATAGCTACCTGATCGCGACCCCCGACAAGAAAATATTTTCTGTGGAGGCGAACGATATTAAGCGTAGGCCACTGACGACTGTCGACAAAACACGCTCTACCTGTGAACTCATCCTAAACAATGTCGCTGCAGAGTTAATCTCAGATGATGTCGAGATTTACAACCGTACGCTTGATACCGGCAGGGTTATGCAGGCAGCCGATACACTCGGTGCGGCACAAAGTATGGTGGACCAGGCCGTTGCTTATGCAAAAGAGCGGAAACAGTTTAACCGCGTCATTGCTTCTTTTCAGGCGGTGAAGCACATGTGTGCGGAAATGGCATCTAATCTTGAGCCATGTCGATCAATGGTCTGGTATGCGGGCTACACGATGGATGATGTCCCCGATGAGGCGCGGCTGGTTGCCTGTCATGCCAAGGCACATCTGTCTGAGGTAGGTAAATTCATTGCAAAAACTTCGACTGAAGTCCATGGCGGCATGGGATTCACGGACCTGGTGGGACTGCACTACTGGTTCAAGCGAATTGGTGCCAACAGGCAGCTGCTGGGCTCACCCGAACTTGTCCGGGAAGAAGCAGCACGCTTGCAAGGACTTGCGGCCTAAGGAGCATTGCTCATATTTTAAAGCACGACTCCTTTTTCCCGTAAGCTGCTGATTTCATCACCAGTCAACCCCATCCCGGCCAATACTGAATCCGTATGCTGACCATGGGCAGGAGTATGATCGGTCACAGGCAAACGTTCACCCGAGAACTTTGCCGGTGACCTGACGATACGCATGGATCCCATCACAGGGTGATTCCGCACCTCTACGGTTCCGTTGGCTTCAATCTGGGGCTGAGTCAATGCTTCCTCATGATCGTAGCATCTTGCCGCGGGCACGTGATGCTCTCTTAATCGTTTAAGGATTTCATCGGTAGTCACCTGTTTGAAAGCACCTGCTAATTTTTCCCGATATTCATCCAAATGGATCAAAAGCTTCTCAAGAGAGCTAAACCGTGGGTCTGATAACATTTCATCCTTACCTAATGCGCGTATCACGCCAGCTCGTTGGCTATCAGTTGCAGCAGACAGGTTGATGGTGCCGTCTTTAGTTTCAGTGAGTTCATAGATAAGATCTGCAAGCAATGGCTGCTGCTGGACATCATCATCGAGTAGTGTGTGATTCATAAAACCATCGGGGAAAATAAAAAATAACCCTGCATCCAGCATCGATAAATCAATATGCTGGCCTTCTCCAGTTTTTACCCTGACATAAAGTGCAGCCGTTACAGCCTGAATCGCTGTGTAGGCTGTAATTTTGTCGCACATCAGGTTCCTCACAAATACCGGCTTTTCTATACCCTGGGATGCGGCGATGCCTGCATGGGCCTGGATAATAGGATCGTAGGCCGGGGCAGTGCTTAACGGACCCTCTGTGCCAAAACCAGAAATCGCGGCATAGATCAAACGCGGATTCATTGATCTCAGTTGATCGCTGCCAAGATTTAGTCTGTCCATCACACCCGGACGAAAGTTATGGATGACAACATCCACATTCTTTACCATTTTGCGTACCAGGTCCTGCCCATCTTCGTTCTTGATATTTATGCAGATAGATTCCTTGCCCCTGTTACAGTTTGCGAACAGCGCAGAAATACCGCCTTTGGACGTACCGATGTAACGCATGGGGTCGCCCATCTCGATTGGTTCGATTTTGACGACATTCGCACCCTGCTCTGCCATCATCATTGTGGCAAAGGAGGCAGTGATCATGGTAGAGAATTCAAGGACCTTCACGCCTTCTAGTGGTTTCATGCATTACTCCTTTTAAGTGATTCTTCCATCATGCTACCGCGAATACTATTTGGCTAGGGATAGCAAATAACGCCGCCTATGCGCCCTTCAGAAGTTGTGGGCTATAGGCGCCATAGAAAAAATACGAACTATCCGCTACATTGCACCTTATGCATGCTATATCTGCCAAGATGTACCCGGCTCTTTTGCTAACCCTGACCACTCTCTTTCTTCAAAGCTGTGGATCGGGTGCCCAGGTGAATCCAGCAATCGAACCTAACTATCATCTCCTGACTCGCTGTGCGAAACCTGAATCAGCAGCTATTTTTGGCGTCATGGAAGACAGCCTCTGCGGGACCATTTCTGTATTCGAAGACCGTTCGATTAAAACAGGTCGAAAGATAGACCTGAATATTATGCTGTTACCTGCAACGGCATCTGCCAGACAGCCGGACCCCATTTTTTTCCTGGCCGGTGGTCCTGGCCAGTCGGCGGTTGATTCAGGGCCTTACCTGTTTGCCCGCTTGCATAAGCTAAGAAAAGATCGGGATGTCGTTCTCGTGGATCAACGCGGTACTGGCGAATCAAATTCGCTGGCCTGCGAGTTAGACGAGTCAGCAATGGAAATCCTTGGTCTCAGCATAGAAGAAACCATCGAACTGCAGATAGCTAATCTAAAACAATGCCTTACCACCTATGATGCAGACCCCAGGCTTTACACCACCGCCATCGCAATGGACGATCTTGATGAAGTTCGCCTGGCACTTGGTTACGACAAGATAAATCTTATCGGTATTTCCTATGGCACACGTGCGGCTCTGGTCTATCTTCGGCGCCATGAGGAGTCCGTTCGCAGCCTGATCCTTGACGCGGTTGTACCACTGACGATGCCCATTCCCAAAAATGTGGCCGTTGATGCGCAATCGGCGTTTGACAAATTGTTGACAGACTGTGAAAGCCAACCGGCCTGTTCCGCAACCTATCCTGACCTCGCCCTTCACTTCAGGGAACTATCGACCCGGGTACCTGCAATGGTCACAGTTAATCACCCGCGATCAGGTCAAGCCATCACTACCCGTATTGATCCACTTCTTATCAATCGACTGGTACGCGCTGTGATGTATGATCGAACCCTGTCTCGATTACTGCCCCTGGCCATTGAAGAGGCATATAAAGGTGACTATTCGTCTCTTTCAACGCTCGCCTATACCCTGACCGGTGAGGACAGCCAGATAAGTACCGGTATGATGGTTTCCGTTTTGTGTTCTGAGGACATGAAACTTGTCAACTCTCCATCCAATACCAAAGACTTTGACAATGCACTCTACGAATCACTTGCACCCATTTGTGAATTCTGGCCAGCAGGATCTATCCCTGAAGCTTTTTTTGACGCCGTGGTTTCCGATGTGCCGGTGTTGCTGACTTCTGGCATTCTCGACCCTATCACCCCTCCAAAATATGGTTGGGAAGCTGCGGCAACTCTTTCAAATTCAGAACACATTGTCGTAAGTGGTGTTGGACATGGATCAATTCTCGCGGGTTGTATGCCTGAAATAGTGGCTGGATTCATCGCCAGCCCTGACCCCAAATCTATCAGCGCCGGGTGTACCAGCAACCTCTCGAGGCCAGCATTTTTTACATCCTATGCCGGGGCCGTATCCAGGGAAGCACTCGATGCACAAGAGAAGACTGATGATTGAAGTCCAGTCCCTGAGCAAATCTTTTGCCGAAGTGAAGGCGGTTAAAGACATCTCTTTCAAAGCCGAAAATGGAAAGGTAACAGGTCTCCTGGGACCTAACGGTGCCGGAAAATCAACGACCTTAAGAATTCTCTACGGTCTGCTGACCCAGGATTCAGGAAGTGCCCGGGTAGATGGTATTGAAATCAAGGATGACAGAATCCATGCACAGCGCAGTATTGGCGTACTCCCTGATAGCCATGGCCTCTACACCCGGCTGACAGCAAGGGAACACCTCCTCTATTTTGGCCGGCTCCACCAGGTCGATGAAGACAGGCTTGAACGCCGGGCCAATGAACTGATCAGCCTCCTGGATATGGGCTCCATCGCTGATCGCAGGGTTGATGGATTCTCACAGGGAGAAAGGATGAAAGTCTGTCTCGCCCGTTCACTGATTCATGATCCACCTAATGTTCTCCTTGATGAGCCGACCAATGGGCTCGATGTGATGACAACCCGGAAGGTACGGGAGATGATTTCAGAACTTAGAAGTCAGAATGTGACACTGCTATTCTCAAGCCACCTGATGCACGAGGTTTCACGATTGTGTGATCACATCATCATCATTTCTGAGGGTATCGTAGTTGCCAGTGGTACGACGGACGAAATTCGGGATGCCGCCAAAGAAGACAACCTTGAAGATGCCTTCGTCAAGCTTGTTGAGAGAGTGGCAGTATGAGTCACCCGATATCAGTTGTCTTCGGTAAGGAATTCAAGGATGGACGGCGAGACAAGCGTGCGGTTATGTCCGCATTCCTGTTTCCATTCTTTGCCCCGATGATTGTCTATTTCATGATGACGGCTATTATCGAACTGAGGACAGATTCCGATACCCTGATCATCCCGGTTGTGGGTTCTGAATACGCCCCTTCCCTGATGCAGTGGTTGCAGGAACGGGATGTTCGCATTGAGGAATTTGTTGGCGACCCTGAAGAGAGCGTCAGGAACAAGGAACATGAACTCATCCTTATCATTCCCAGCGACTACCAGCAGCGGCTGGCAAAACTACGCACCATTCCAATTGAGATCGTCAATGATGGTTCCCGGACGGATGCCAGAACCAAGGTCAACCGTGCTCATGAACTGCTCCGCAGATACAACCAGGAGATTGCTTCACTAAGGCTCATCTCAAGAGGTGTCTCACCATCAATCGCCAGAGTCATATCAAGCCGAAATGTCGATGTTGCCAGCAAACAACAACGCACTGCTCAGGCTTTGAACTTCATTCCCCTATACATACTTCTCTCCGCCTTCGTGTCGGGAATGGGAATTGCTGTTGACAGCACCGCTGGGGAAAGAGAGAGAAAAACACTTGAACCACTGATTCTTAACCCTGTTGAACGCCACCACATTGTCATGGGTAAGTGGCTTGCCGCCAGCCTGTTTTCAGCCGTGGGCATGATCACGACTCTGCTGCTCTGCGTATTCGCAATGACACTTGTGCCATTGGATCAGATCGGTCTTGCATTCCATCTCAACGCCGTGCAGATAACGTTGCTAACGCTCGCAGTGTTACCACTGCCTTTCCTTGCAACCAGTATGCAGCTGCTTCTCGGCATCTTTGCAAAGTCATTCAAGGATGCGCAATCATATATTGGGCTGCTCACGCTGATGCCGGTTATTCCCTCCATGTATCTGATGTTTAATCCCATGGTGACCCAGGATTGGATGTTTGCCATACCCATGCTGGGCCAACATCTGTTAATGGTGGACGTAATGGGTGGTAAAGAAGTTCCTTTCATCGCCTATATCTACTCTGGATTTTCCTGTCTTGTACTGGGGATGGCCCTGGTTCTCGTCACCGCACGATTGTTTCAACGGGAATCAATGATCTCTAATTAAGGAACGTCGGATTAAGGTATATTTACGCCATGACGGCGTCAGAGTCGTACAATGGGTCAGTTAAAATGACGAGAAAACTCGACTACCATGAATAATCAATTCCTATTGTCCAATGCAGACGAGTTCATCGGCAAACCTCTAGGCACCAGCAATTGGGTGCATATTGACCAGATTCAGGTGAATATCTTTGGTGAGGTTTCAAGATGGGCAAAACCGGGGCATTGCGACCCTGAGACGGCAAAGAAGGGAGTCTATGGCGGCACACTGATTCACGGATTTCACATGGTCTCACTACTCTCGTATTTCTTTGAAGACGCAGTTTCGAGACCGGCGGACGCCTCACACTCGCTCAATTACGGTCTTGATAAGGTGCGCATTTTACAACCCGTGGTCATTGGTGACGGCGTCCGCCTTAGATCACACGTTACATTGCTTGATGCGACTGACAAGGGTGAAGGCCAGCGCCTGCTCAAAACCTCACACGAGGTCGAGGTGGAAGGAATTGATGGTCACGTGATGTATGCTGAATACCTTGCCTACTGGTACCCTGGCTCCTGAGGTCATTTACAGTGACTGAAGTTTCTTTCGAATCCAGCACCGTGCGCAGGCTTTCACGCTGCCTTTTGGAAACCTGGATAGTCAACCTGGTCGAGGCATTCGACTCGATGCAGAGTACGTAGATTTCAGTTCGACGAGCCAGGACCTTTTAACCCGGAGCATTTTTTATGAGTATCAGAGCGATCGGACTAATATCAATCATCCTATTGCTCAGCGCCTGCGACAGGGTAGGCAGCAATGCCTGGTGCGAGAAGAAGAAAGAACAGCCAAAGGGTGAGTGGACCATCGATGAAACAACACAATATACGAAGTATTGCGTACTTGGCTTTAACTCAGAAAAATGGTGTAAAAAACTGGAGAAAAAACCAAAGGGTGAATGGACGGCCAATGAAGGATTCGAGTACGCAAAGAGCTGTATTTTGGATCGAGATGAAGACTAGAACGAATCACCCGGCACTCTGATCCAGCCTTCCATCAGCACACGGGCACTACGGCTCATACTGACTTTAAGAACCGTCCACCTGCCATCATATTGTACCGCTTCGGCGCCAACTTTTAGTGTGCCAGATGGATGACCGAATCGTACGGAACTCAGTTCACCACCGCCTGCAGCCAGGTTCACCAATGTGCCTGGAATTGCAGAGGCAGTACCAATCGCCACCGCGGCTGTACCCATCATGGCGTGATGAAGCTTTCCCATGGACAGCGCCCTGACCAGCAAATCAATTTCGTTAGCTTTAACCTTTTTGTCACTTGATGAAATATAGTCTGCGGGTTTGGCAACAAATGCGACTTTGGGGGTATGCTGGCGACTGGCTGCTCCGTCGACATGTTCGATCAACCCCATTCGCACGGCACCGTAGGCTCGTATTTTTTCAAACATGGTGAGCGCTTTTTCATCATTGTTGATGTCATCCTGCAATTCGGTACCGGTATAGCCAATATCAACCGCATTCACAAAGATGGTTGGGATTCCGGCATTTATCATGGTGACGTTGAACTTGCCAACTCCGGGCACCTCTAATTCATCGACAACATTGCCTGTCGGAAACATCGAGCCACCTTCATCATCCGCCGGATTCATAAAATCCAATAACACTTCAGCCGCCGGAAAGGTCACACCATCAAGTTCAAAATCTCCAGTTTCCTGCGGCGCACCATCCGTCATTGATACATGGGCAATGATGGTTTTACTGATATTCACCTGCCAGATGCGTATTGTCGCAATGCCATCGTCTGGCACCCGGCTGGCATCAACAAGACCCTTGACGATCGCGAAGGATCCAACTGCAGCCGACAAGTTGCCACAATTACCACTCCAGTCTACGAAGGGCTGGTCAATTGAAACCTGGCCGAATAAATAATCAACATCGTGATCTGGCTGGCTGCTCTTGCTGAGAATAACCGTCTTGCTCGTACTCGAAGTGGCGCCGCCCATACCGTCAGTCTGTTTACCATATGGGTCCGGGCTGCCAGCAACTCGCAGAAGCAGAGCATCACGCGCCGCACCTGGTAGCTGGGCAGAAACAGGCAGATCTTTAAGGACGAAGAACACCCCCTTGCTGGTACCACCACGAATGTATGTAGCCGGAATTCTTATTTGAGGCACATGGGCCATGTCTTAAGCCGCGCCACTTTGACCTGCCACTTTCGACTCAAGGAAGTCCTGTGCAAAGCGTTGCAGCACACCACCGGCTTCATAGATCGATACTTCTTCCGCGGTATCCAGACGGCAAATCACCGGCACCTCCACCTTCTCACCATTGGCACGGGTAATGACGACAGTCAAACTCGCGAGCGGAGAAGGTGTGCCAATGACATCAAAAGTTTCGCTGCCATCAATCTTGTATGTCTTTCGATCTTCACCGTTTGTAAATTCGAGCGGCAGAACCCCCATACCCACCAGGTTGGTGCGGTGGATTCGCTCGAAGCCTTCAGCAACAATCGCTTCGACTCCAGCCAGGCGCACACCTTTAGCAGCCCAGTCCCTGGAAGACCCCTGTCCGTAATCGGCACCGGCAATAATGATGAGTGGCTGTTTCCTTTCCATGTAGGTTTCAATCGCTTCCCACATCCTGGTCACTTTACCCTCCGGTTCTATTCGCGCTAACGAACCTTCTTTGACTGTGCCATTTTCCTGGACCATTTCATTCTGCAATCGAGGGTTGGCAAAAGTCGCACGCTGTGCCGTGAGGTGATCACCACGATGAGTAGCGTATGAATTAAAGTCTTCCTCCGGCAGGCCCATCTTATGCAGGTATTCACCAGCTGCACTATCGAGCATGATGGCATTAGAAGGAGACAAGTGGTCAGTAGTGATGTTGTCACCTAATACTGCAAGTGGTCGCAACCCTTTTAATGACCGTTCACCAGCCAGCGCCCCCTCCCAGTATGGCGGACGCCGAATATAAGTACTCTCAGGTCTCCAGTCGTACAACGGGCTAATCTGGTCAGTCACATCTTTTAGTTTCACGAACATCGGATCGTAAACTTTACGATACTGTTCCGGCTTCACGCTCTGGCTGACCACGGCATCAATTTCTTCATCCGTTGGCCAGATATCTTTTAATGTGACAGGATTACCTTCTTTATCTGTGCCCAGTACGTCCCGTTCAATGTCGAAACGGATAGTCCCTGCAATAGCGTAAGCAACGACAAGTGGTGGTGATGCAAGAAATGCCTGTTTAGCATATGGGTGGATGCGACCATCAAAGTTTCTGTTGCCGGATAAAACAGCGGTTGCATACAGGTCACGATCAATCACTTCCTTCTGAATGGCGGGATCTAAAGCACCGCTCATGCCATTACATGTAGTGCAGGCAAAGCCGACAATGCCAAATCCGAGGGCTTCAAGTTCCGACAGTAAATTTGCCTCTTCCAGATAGAGCTGGACGGTCTTTGACCCGGGCGCCAGCGAAGTTTTTACCCAGGGCTTGCGCTTCAATCCACGAGCATTGGCATTACGAGCGAGTAACGCAGCCGCTATAACATTGTGTGGATTGCTGGTGTTGGTGCAACTGGTGATTGCCGCAATAATCACGGCACCATCTGGCATCAGGTCTTTTTCATCTTCTACTTTTCCAGCAATACCCTTCGCGGCAAGTTCACTGGTGGGAACTCTGCGGTGCGGATTCGAAGGACCTGCAATATTACGAACCACAGCAGACAGGTCAAACGTCAATAAGCGTTTATAATGTGCATCCTTAAGACTGTCAGCCCAGAGGCCCGTGGCTTTTGCGTAAGTTTCAACCAGCCTGACCTGCTCATCTTCGCGGCCTGTGAGTTTCAGGTAGTCAATGGTGTGCTGGTCGATATAGAACAGCGCTGCGGTGGCACCAAATTCAGGTGTCATGTTTGATATCGTGGCCCTGTCTGCCAGGGTAAGATCTCTCGTTCCCTCACCAAAAAATTCAAGATAAGCTGATACGACTTTCTGTTCGCGTAGAAACTCAGTTAGCTCCAGGACTATATCGGTAGCAGTAATGCCTGACTGGCGCTTGCCCTTTAACTCAACACCAACAATATCTGGAAGGCGCATATAGGAGGCGCGACCCAGCATGACGCTTTCAGCTTCAAGACCACCCACACCAACCGCGAGCACACCCAGGGCATCGACGTGTGGTGTATGGCTGTCGGTGCCAACCATGGTATCCGGGAAAGCAACCCCATCGCGGGCATGAACCACCGGAGACATCTTCTCAAGATTGATCTGGTGCATGATGCCATTGCCGGGCGGGATCACATCGACATTTTCGAAGGCTTCTTTTGTCCAGTTGATAAAGTGAAATCGATCTTCATTGCGGCGATCTTCTATCGCCCGGTTCTTTTCAAAGGCATCTTTTTCGAAGCCCGCATGTTCCACCGCAAGCGAATGATCAACAATAAGTTGTGTCGGGACTACCGGGTTTACTGCTGCCGGATCCCCGCCTTGTGAAGCAATCGCGTCACGTAACCCGGCAAGGTCAACCAATGCAGTCTGCCCAAGAATGTCATGGCAGACCACTCGTGATGGATACCAGGGGAAATCCAGTTCCTGTTTACCTTCAATGATCTGCTTAAGCGAGGCTTCCAGCATCTCAGGATCACAACGGCGAACCAGGTTTTCGGCCAGAACTCGAGAGGTGTACGGTAGCCTGACATAGGCACCGGGTTTAATCAGATCAACAGCCTCCTGGGTATCAAAATAATCCAGGTCGGTTCCCGGTAAAGGCTTGCGGTGCATCTGGTTCATAACTTATTTCATGGAAGAACTAGTAAGACAATGATATCACCAATCGCTCTATGCGTGCGACGAAGCCAGGACCCGGCTGACAACGGCTCACAAAGCCACACCTCGCAGGTATGCCCGAACCTGGAGAATTCCATCCTGCCCGTGACATCAAGTTATGCTGGCCTAACGGTTACGTCTCAGGCATCGGCCAGCTGACCCCTGAAATCAGGATGCGCAATCTGGATAAGTGCTTCCGCTCTTTCTGCAAGGGAAGCCGATTTAAGCTCCGCCACGCCAAATTCAGTGACAACAATATCAACATCCGTACGCAGGGCCGTCACCATTTCTACTTGCCGGACGAGTCGAGAAACCGTTCCCCTGCGTGCGGTAGAAGCCAGGGCAACGATGGACCGCCCGCCTTTTGAGGCTTTTGCTGCGCGCATAAAGTCAACTGAACCGCCTGTGCCGGATATCTGCTCACCATTGACCACCTCTGCATTCACTTGCCCGAACAAATCGATCTCAACAGCCGAATTGATAGAAACGAAATTATCAAGTTGGCAGATCACACTCACTTCATGAGTATAGTTTGCAGGCCTGAACTGAACAGAGTCCTCCTCTTCAAGCCAGGTGAGCAGATCCTGGCTACCCAGAACCATACCGGTGATGTGCTTGCCCTGATCGATGGCTTTATTCTGGCCGTTCATATTTCCTGCCTTTATCAGGTTCATGGCACCTTCATCCAGAATACCGGAATGTAACCCCAGGTCATTCCTGTCTCTTAAGCTATTCAATATCGCAGCTGGAACTGCACCAATGCCTGTCTGGATACAGTCCCCATCACGAATGAGCCCCGCCACAAGGCGGCCAATCTCTGCAGACACCTGATCAACGACAGTCACAGGGAAGGTCGCCGCCGGTGTATGGCTAGCAAACAGATAATCAGCATCAGCTCCAACCAATTGTGAACCGATCGGTGATACGAAGGCATCGGACACTTCCACAATCACCCTCTGGCTGCTGCTGATGGCAGCACTGATATACTCATTGTTGAGCCCGAAACGGAGATCGCCGTTCTTGTCCTTTGCCGCAAACAATAATGCAACGTTGATGGATTTGTTTTCGATATGGTCATAGATCGCGCGCATTTGCATGGGCACGAACCTGACTCGCTTCGCCGCTAATCCTTCTTTAAGAAAAGGAGTCATGAAATAGGATTCCTGGGTGCAGTTTTCACCGAGGCCGGACAGGTCTCGTTGGTTAACGGCGGAGATGGGTTGCTGGATGTAGTGCAGGTCGCTGGTGTTTTCAAGCTGCTCCAATAATCCTGTGGGTTCATTCGTACTACCACCCACATAGACAGTGTCTCCCGGTTTTACCAGGTCCTCTAATTCTGCTGCACTAATCCATTGAGCCACTTGTCGTTCAACTCCTGCTCTTGTTTGCCTGCCGTGCGCCGAAAACTCCCTTTGTTTTCATCGCTTTTATCTCATCTTCATCAAACCCGACCATACGCGCCAACTCATCATTGTGTTCGCCCAACCCGGGTGATCTAAAATTGATGCTACCTGGTTCATTTAGGAATTTTATTGGTATGCCAATATGCTCCAACCCTGAATCGTCCTCGACTATCATCTCCCTTTCCCTGATTTGCGGGTCATCAGCGGCTTCCCTCAAATCATTCACCGGAGCAAAGGCAACATTTAAATTTTGAAACCATTCGACCCAGTCAGCCTGCGTTTTGTTCAGGAAGGTTTCCTTAAAAAACTTTTTCACCGGTTCCTGCGTCGGCCCCGGTGGCGGTTCACAGAATGGGATCAGGTCTGGTCGCTCCAGTTTCGTCAGCAGCTCCTCTGCAAAATGCATTTCTGAGGCACCGAGTACAATATATTTTTCGTCCAGAGTTTCATAAATATTGTACATGGCATAACCACCCCAGGTTCTTTCATCTTTAACAACGGGTGCCTTTTTTTCAGCAAAAACAGAACCCATGTTATTGGGAAGGCAGGCCATCAGGGAATCCATCATGGCAAGGTCGATGTAGTCTCCTTCATTTGACTCAGTACGACGCAACAATGCCATCAGTACTGCAGAGAGACCCATCATGGAAGTCAACATGTCGGCACTGGGGATGGCAGGGATCGCTGGTCTGCCGTCAAAACCAAGATTGGCACTCAAAATACCGGCATAAGCTTCTGTCGCCAGATCATGTGCAGGCTTTTTTACGTATGGACCTGTCTGCCCGAATGCGGAAAGAGACAGATAAATCACACCAGGGTTACATGCTTTTACAGACTCGTAATCCATCCCCAGGCGAGCAACGACACCGGGGCGAAAAGCCTCAACCACCACATCACATTCTGCAGCAAGCCGAAGTGCCAGATCCCTGCCTTCAGCTGTTTTCAGGTTCACCTGAATACTCTTTTTACCACGATGCGTATTCGCAAAATAAACTGATGTACCATCACGTTTAGGACCAATTTCCCGGTTGGGTTCACCACCTTCCACCGGCTCCAGTTTAATAACCTGCGCACCATGGTCTGCCATCATCTGGGTCATCAACGGACCGGGCAGGAAAAGTGACAGGTCCAGCACTTTGATACCGGTGAGTTTCATCAGACGACGCTCCTGTTTATTGACATATGGGGATTAAATTCAGGAAAGGTTCCAAACAAATACCTGGATAGTACCGGACTGCGCTCAGCCTCTAATGCCAGGATGAAATTATTGACATCGGATAACAGACTACTGATTCGAATTACCGGAAAATTAGCTAAACACAATCCAACTCGATTATGCTAGGCGCGCACCGCCGTGGCAATTTCACCCCACCTGCCAACATTATCAGGATGGCGGTGGATATCTTCCGCTGCCAGATAGGTAACAATTCTTGATGCCACTCCGTCATAACGCTTCTTCAAGGCATCTGCCATATCATCCCATTTTGCAACGACAGCAAAATGAGAAAGTATTTCATCGGTAATGGTATCTGCCAGGCCGTGCATGTCACCTTTGCGCATTAGCTGGCCGAGCTTTTCAGTTGTGCCATTAAACCCAAGATCATCAAACTGGAATGCGTAATTAGGCGTTGAGCCATAAAAGGCAATTTGAGTTTTTGCACGCTGCAGCATCTGCTGTCGTTCTTCCTCCGAGTCGCCAGGAATGGCGAAGACAGGAACAATCAGTTCAATATCACCTGGATCCCGACTGGCACGGCTCGCCCCAATTGCGACATCAGGAAGCAGGCGGTTTTCGATGTAAGGCATTGAGTGCATCGGATGAACATGAACCCCATCACACATTTCACCCGCCACCTTGCACATATAAGGTCCAACGGCAGAGATATCAATCTTGATATCCTCATAGTCATGTCTGGGCGGGGACCACATGGCAGGCAGTAAACTTAAATTATAGTACCGGCCTTCATGAGACAACTTTTCTTCACCACGAAACGCACGAATACAGGCCTTAAAAGCGGAGACATAATCCTTCATACGCGGAGCCGGTTTATCAAATTCAGAACTGTACCGCCGGGTCACGTGCGCTTTCACCTGACTGCCCAGACCGAGACGAAACCGGCCCTGGGTATTCAGTGCCAGCTCCCAGGCCACCTGCGCCGAAATCATTGGGCTGCGTGGGAATGCGACGGCTATGCCTGTGCTAAAGGATAAACCCGGAGCGGCGGTCGCTGCAGCAGCAATCATCATCCAGGGTACTTGCCCTGCCTCGGTGAAAAGCATGCCTGAAAATCCAGCCGACTCCAGCTTGACCGCAATCTCCGCACTGTTCTTCCAGGTCGACCCACCTGTCATCAGATCAAATTCCACTTCACACCTCCCGAATTTTGAAATTTAAGGAGCGTCTGATTAAGGTCGTTGTGACGCATCACTATTGCCTTGAAAAAAATAACCACTTAATCAGAAGGTCCTTAGCTCTCTAAACTTTGCCCTGCATTCAATCAAACCATCATGGGTTTTGACGAATTTTTTTAACGATCGTTTCTCGACTAGCGTGGATCCCGGATGGTCACCGTACCCTGGGCGACCGCAGCGAGCCGCCCTTCATTCATCACCTCAATTCGAACGACTGCCTGGGTACGCCCCAGGTTGATAATGGTGGCCGTCGCATCCAGTGTTCCCTTGGATACCGGGGCTGTCAGGTTTATTTTGAATTCTGTGGTCGCCGCCCATTGCCCCTTCTTCATTGCCGGGTAACAGACACAACCCAACATGTGATCGCAAAAAGCAGAAAGTACACCACCATGCATATTGCCGATCGTAGTCAGTAGTTCAGGGCGTACTTCCACCTGGCCACGCATTACACCCGGGCTGGATTCAACCATTTTGAAACCTAAAAAATCCTGCAACCCTCCAGCACCACCTCTGTTCTTCAGAAATGCGCTAGCAATTTTCTCATCATGTGGTATCTCGTTTCTTGTTGCATCGACCATATCTATTGTCCGAGTAGTCTTTCTTATTTGGGGGGTATCAGGCACGAGTGAATAGATCCTTCACCTTCAACTTCCCGACCCAGCGTTCGAATGGCAAGGTCAGCATCTGCCAGATCAAACTCGTGTGTATGCATTTTCTGGAAATCCACCCTTCCTGATTCGATTAATCGGATCGCACTCCTGTAACCGGTTGAAGTCACCCCAATTGCACCCTTGATGGTTATTTCTTTGAGGACAATAAGATCCGAGACAAAATCATCCACCGGCTTCATGCCCTTTACGCCAGCCAGAACTATCGTACCACCCGGTCTGACCATGCTCAGCGCATCCCTTACGGGTTGGGTGGCATAAGCACTGACGTCGATGACAATATCTGCGCCTCCGTCTGTCAGTTCCTTCACGCGCCTCACCGAATCTTCTTCTTCAACATTGATGGTGTGATCAGCGCCATAGTATTTGGCGACTTCAAATTTTCTGGCATCAGCAGCCAAACCGGTAACGATTATCGTTCCTGCGCCTACTTCTCGACAGGCGATAACACATGAAATACCACGCTGACCCGGCCCCAGAATCACAACACTCTCACCAATTTTTGTTTCAGGTATTTCAACCCCCCAGCGAAACCCGGCTCCCAGGGGGTTGAATATAACCGCCAGTTCCGCGGGTAACCCTGGATCAACCTTGTGCATAATAGTATTGGGGTGCAGGAACATGTACTGTGCATAGCCACCCCAGAGACTCGGTGCTTCCGAAATAGGGATGTATGAATACATCTTACGGTTATCACAGAGATGATATCGACCACCGAGACAACAATTGCAGAACCTGCAAGAGATCATGGTTTCAATGGCGACCCTGTCACCTACTTCGACTCCCCATCGCCGCGCAGCCTTGTCACCTATTTTTGCAATTCGACCCAGTGGTTCATGCCCTGGAATGATCGGCGTGGGCACCTTGATGACGCCTTCATACTGTTCAAGGTCACTGCCACAGATGCCGCAGGCTTCAAGTTCAAGGATTGCCGAATCATCATCAATATCAGGGATGGCGATATCCCTGGCCTCTAGCTGCCGTGGGCCAGTCTGAACCATGGCAAATGACTTGTCAGGTAGCATGATTACTCATTCCTCGACTATTTCTGTGAAACCGGGATCAATAGAATCCGTATTTACGCATTACGCAATGACCAGACTGATCACTCATACAGATTGGCCCTGATGTCTTTCCCGGAGACTCCTCTAACAATCTGTACAGCAAGGCGCCTTATCTTATATTAATAGACGATTCTCTCCCACAGAGCAAACTATCCACCTGGATCACGTGCCGGATTCCACTGGCCCTAGAATTATTAGTGGTTTCTCATGTCTTCAGCATAGACGCATTTCTGTTACAAGGTTCTTCAAAAGCCGCTCCAGCAGCCAGCTTCAAGACACTGTCTTTGTCCACCGAAGCCGGGGAGATTTATCGCTTGCCAAGGCTGATTCAGTCGATATGCTTAGTTTTCCAAAAACGCCAACAGTAACCAGCCATGACTGACTACACACCACTGCCAGAAGCAGCGCGCCAGCCGAAACCCGCCACAGAGACAACAATAAAGGTTCAACAATCATTCAGGGACAAGCTCAATTTTCAAGACCGCCAGAGCTTTAAGGACGCCAGCCGTGGTTTTATTGCAAGCCTCGACCCCATGACAATTCCTCACGATAGTGGCAAGCGGGCAGCTTTTGACCTGGCAGAACTGGGTTTCCTTCAGGGCGAGGCACCGGATACAGTAAATCCTTCTCTCTGGCGACAGGCTCAGTTGAATGCGGGCCACCATGGGTTATATGAAGTCGTTGAGGGTATCTACCAGATTCGATCTTTCGACATCGCCAACATGACCTTGATCAGGGGTGAAACGGGTTGGATTATTATCGACCCTCTCACTTCATCTGAAACCTCAAGAGCCGGACTCAAGCTGGCCAACGAGAAACTTGGCGAACGACCGATTGTAGCGGTCATTCATACTCACAGCCATGCCGACCACTTTGCTGGCGTACTGGGCGTCATAACTGCTGAGCAGGCCGAATCAGGTTCTGTGATGGTGATTGCACCGGTTGATTTTGTTAACGAATCCATGTCTGAGAACGTTCTGGCCGGCAATGTCATGAATCGACGTGCGACCTATATGTATGGAAATCTCCTCAAGCCTTCACCTACTGGCTTTGTTACCACCGGCCTGGGCGCAGCACTATCGATGGGGACCACGGGCTTTATTATTCCCAACGACACGATTAGTGAAACTGGCGAAACAAGAACCATAGACGGTATCGAAATCGAGTTCCAGATGACGATGGGTACGGAAGCGCCAGCAGAGATGGTGTTTTACTTTCCGCAATTCAAAGCACTTTGCATGTCAGAAATTACATCCCACCACATGCACAATGTGTACACGCCCAGAGGTGCACAGGTTCGTGATGCACTTGCCTGGGCGGCGCAGATCAATGAATCTATCGATTTATTTGGCCATCGTCTTGAGGTTGAGTTTGCCAGTCATCACTGGCCAATCTGGGGCAGGGAAAATGCGGTTAACTATTTAAAAAAGCAGCGGGACCTGTACAAATTTATCCATGACCAGACCCTGAGGCTTGCTAACCTTGGCTATACAAAAGAGGAAATCGCTGAACAGATCACCTTGCCTGATTCGTTAGGTATGGAATTCTACAACAGGGATTATTATGGCACGGTGCATCACAATGCCAGGGCAGTCTATGTGAAGTATCTGGGTTATTTTGACGGCAACCCTGCAAGTCTCTACCCGCTACCCCCTGTTGCAGCCGCTAATCGCTACCTTGAATACATGGGTGGCGCCGACAATATCGTTACAAAAGCCAGGGAGTCGTTCGCTGCCGGCGACTATCGATGGGTCGCCGAGGTGCTCAATCACGTGGTGATGGCTGACCCGGAGCACATGGAAGCTCGTGAACTTCTTGCAGACACGTTTGAGCAGATGGGTTATCAATCCGAGTCAGCGCCATGGCGTAACTTTTTCCTGTCTGGGGCTCTGGAGCTTCGCGAAGGTCTGCCCCCTGGTTCTGCATTCGGCGCCAGCGAAGGCATGGTTCGCGCAATCCCTCTCTACAACCTCTTCCAGACAATGGCTGTTAGGCTAAACGCAGACCGGGCCGAGGGGATCATCCTGAATATCAATATCGAGTTTACGGATAGTGAAGCCACCCTGTTAACCATCGAAAACTCGGTATTACATGCATTCGTCGGGCGTTCTCACGATTCGCCAACTGCCACCATGAAAATAAGTACAATGGACTACAAACGCCTGATGATGGGTCTTGCCGATGCAGCTGAACTGCTGGACAGTGGTGCGCTTGGGATAGACGGAGATATTACCGCGCTGGCTCAACTCGCCGGTCTATTTGACCAGTTTGAGCGCCGATTTCCGATCGTTACACCCCGAAAACCCTGGAACTAACGGCTAGTAGCCAGAGTTAATGGCCAATGCGACACCAACACTTCTGGCAAATAGCGGGGACAATAAAATGACTGACTACAACCAACCACTTTCCGGTAACGACATGCCGAGGTTCGCCGGGATCGCGAGTATGTTTCGCTTACCGGTAGCTGAATCGGCGAAGCACCTGGACGTGGGTATCATTGGTGTGCCACTGGATATTGGCACCAGCAATCGTACTGGCACTCGCTTCGGACCCAGGCAGATCCGCACCGAATCTGTTCTGGTAAGGCCATACAACATGGCAACAGGTGCAGCCCCATTTGACTCATTTCAAATTGCAGACCTTGGCGACGTTGCACTCAACCCTTTCAACCTCGCGGCGAGCATTGACCTGATACAGGCTCACTACCAGGGACTTCTAAAACACCCACTGATACCCGTTACACTCGGTGGCGATCATACAATCGCCCTGCCTATATTGAGAGCCGTATTTGAAAAACATGGGCCGGTTGCACTTATCCATGTCGATGCCCATGCCGATGTAAATGACGCCATGTTTGGCGAAAAGATCACCCACGGCACTATTTTTCGCCGCGCCATTGAGGAAGAGCTAGTCATTCCTG
>SMVA01083500.1_pt1 | contig 25622 bp, 20 predicted proteins | sample 2456451 | NCBI WGS metagenome assembly SMVA01 (sample SAMN11095933, study PRJNA526329) | marine sediment metagenome | biome: Marine sediment; feature: Surficial sediment; material: Deep marine sediment; isolation source: Hadal surficial sediment | place: Pacific Ocean | collected 2014-05 | depth... | reverse complement strand
CTCGAAGCCGCGGGCTACACGAGCGGCGATTCGGAAGGCGACACGAGGGGAGGATTGATCTTGCCCGCCGCAACGCTGAAAATATGAAGGTCGCGGGCGAGAATGATCCGCAAGAAGGTGGAGTCGGATTGTGGGCGTTGTAGACGACGAGGTCTTCTACGAGAAGGTTGAGGAAGAGGTCGCTTCTGGGCAGATGAAGCCCGGCCTGCGGACGAAGGCTTATTCACATGCTGGTGGCGACGAGCATGCTTCTCGTTCAATGTACATTCCACTTCGCGGCGAGCAGTTGATTCAAGCATCAGCCGCAGCCGAATTGGCGACGAGGCAAGCGCGGCGCAATGCGCGAAGCACAGCCCGCAGGATGGCGTTTGCGCGCGGGGTCCTCTTTGTGTTTTTTGTTTTCCCCCTCTCCCTCATTGCCTTGGTTTCATTTCTTTCGGTCATCTTCTTCTTTACCGAGGGGAAGCCGGGCAGCGCACTCTTCGGACTATGCATTGGGTTGACTTGCGCCTGGGTATCCCAAGCGGCGTGGAGAGCGTGAATACAGATCTGTACGACCACGCGGGGCTATACACACGAATGCGGTCAAACGCCCCACGACCGCCCCACGGGCCAAAATCGCGAAAAAATCCCTAACGATTCCGCTGACCTGTGGTGTCCCCAACGGGACTCGAACCCGTGTTGCCGCCTTGAAAGGGCGGAGTCCTAGGCCGCTAGACGATGGGGACGCGCAGGTCGAGCGGCGGGAATATCGCGCAAAAGTCCGATTTCCGCCCGCGCATGGCGCGCGGGCACTTCACTGGTCGACGACCACCCATAAATACCAGGCACCCACCGAGCGGTAGGGGCGCCAGCATTCGGCGAGGCTCGCGAGTTCGGCAGGCTTGGGGAGCTCGTCGAGTTGGTAGAGGATCTGCGCGCCCTTTCGGACCCCGTAGTCGCCGACCGGCAGGACGTCGGGGCGGCCCAGCGAAAACATCAGCAGCATGTGGGCCGTCCACTCTCCAACGCCCCGGCATTGGGTGACGGCGTCGACCACGTCCTGGTCGGACATTCCGCGCAGCCGTCGATTGCAGAGGGTCTTGTCGGCGAATGCGCTCGCCACCGAGCGGATCGCGGCGATCTTCTGGCGCGAGAGGCCGTCGGATCTCAGCTCGGCGTCCGTCGCGGCCAGCAGGCGCTCGGGGCGCGGAATCCGCCCGCCAAAGCGCGCCTTGACCCGGCCGAGAATCGCGCCCGCCGCGGAGCCGGCGAGCTGCTGGTAGACGATGGAGCGCACCAACGCCCGGTAGGGATCCCCGCTGGCCTCCAGCCCGCAGGCGCCCACCTGCCGGATCACGGCACCCAGCGCGGGATCGCGGCGGCACAGGCTTCGGCGGGCGCGCTCAAGCAGCCCTGGGTCGATCCTGGCGTGCATCGGGGCAGCATATCTCTTTGTGGGCCGGGCACTTTCCAGCAGGACCGAGGGCTCCGAAATATCCCGCCCCGAACGGTCTTTTTTTCCGGCTGATCGCCGATAAGCAGCTAGAAGGGGTACCCGCACATTGAGTCAAGCGAAATCGCGCTCGGCCGGGCCTGATCCAAAGTCCATTCAGCGGTCGGAGCCGCGGCCCCCCCTCGGCCTCGACGAACTGCTCGAAATCCTGCAGCGCGAGGAACTCCTGACCGAACCGCAGGCCAAGGAGGTCGAGGCGCGGGCCACGACACTCCGCAGCCGCGTCCTCAAAGACCGCGTGGGGTCGATTCGCTCGCAGGCCGCGAACCGCTACGAGGTGACGCCGGCCGAACTCGTGGCCGCCATGGCGTTCCCACACCCGAAGCGACAACACGGCAAGCTCAACGAAGACGCCCTCGCCGAGTTGCTCGCCGCAGAGTCCGGCATCCCCTATTTGAAGATCGATCCGCTGCGCATCGACAACGACCTCGTCGTCAAGACACTCTCACGTCCGTTCGCACGACACCACGTGGTGATTCCCGTAGCGCGCGAAGGCGACACACTCTGCCTCGCACTCACCGACCCCTTCGACACGACCCTACGTCAGTCACTCGAAGACCTGATCCAGGCTCCACTCACCTATGTGGTGACCGCGAAGATCGACGTCTTGCAGGTGATCGATCGAGTTTACGGCTTTCGCGCCAAGGTCTCGAAGGCTGAGACGGAGCTCGGTGGCAGCAACGAAAGTGCTCTCGTGCATCTCGTCGAAGTTCGAAGCAATGACGAGCTCGCCTCCGATCAAAACGACGAACACGTCATTGCTGCCGTCGACTACCTGCTCAACTACGCGTTCGAACAGCGCGCATCCGACATCCACCTCGAGCCGCGGCCTGACAACGGAGTAATCCGCTTTCGCATCGACGGCATCCTGCACGACATCGAGACGATTCCGATCACGGTTCACGGTGCGATCACATCGCGCGTCAAAGTCCTTGCTGGCATGAACATCGCCGATCGGCGACGACCCCAAGACGGGCGAATCAAGACCCAGCGCTCCGAGCGCGAGGTGGAGCTGCGCGTGTCGAGCATGCCGACCGCCTACGGCGAAAAGGTCGTCATTCGCGTGTTCGACCCGAGCGTCTTGCTCGCCGATTTGCACGACCTGGGCTTCAGCGTCGATGAGCGCGAGCGCTACGAGCGCTGGATCACCAGCCCCAACGGATTGATCCTCGTGACAGGGCCAACCGGTTCCGGCAAGACGACGACGCTCTATTCGACGTTGCGTTACCTATCGGGGCCGGAAATCAACATCACGAGCGTCGAAGATCCAATCGAGATGATCGATCCGCGCTTTTGCCAGGTGCAGGTCAACCCGCAGGTCGATGTGACCTTCGCGTCGGCGCTGCGCTCGATCCTGCGACAAGATCCCGACATCATCATGGTCGGAGAGATTCGCGACAAAGAGACCGCGAACATGGCCGTTCAGGCGGCGCTCACCGGGCACCTCGTCTTTTCGACAGTGCACACCCGCAACGCCGCGGGTGCCATCACGCGGCTGATCGAACTTGGCGTCGAGCGCTTCCTGCTCTCGAGCGTTCTGCGCGGAATCTTTGCCCAGCGCCTGATTCGACGTATCTGCGAAAGCTGTGCGGTTGAGAGTTACCTAAACCCCGATCAGATCGCCGCGCTCGGCATCAAGGTCCCCGTCGAGAGGCGCGACAGCTTGCGCGTTCGTTCGGGCGAGGGCTGTGTGGCCTGCCGCTACACGGGCCTCTACGGGCGAACCGGTGTGTTCGAAATGCTCGACGTCGGGCGCCGCATCCGAACGCTCATCAATGAGGGCAAGGATGCCAGCGAGATCCACCACGCGGGCCGCATCGAAGGGATGGAGCCCCTGCGCGACGCCGCCGTGCGCAAACTCGCGGACGGCGTAACGACATTCGAAGAGATCGTTCGCGTCACGGCGGATTCTGAATGAGCACAGCCTGCGCGGAAGAAATTCAACTGCTGATCCGTTCCGGTTGGAGCCTGATCGCGCTCGAGAGCACAGAGGAAGATCGCGCGCTCGCGCTGCTGCGCCGCATCGCGCAGGCAACAGAGCGCAGCTGCATCACATGGACGCTCGCGTCCGGGCTCGATGCCCAGGAAATCGATTCCCCTCTCAAGGAACGAAAATCCAAGCTCGAAGCCGGTTCGAATTCGGGCTCCTTTAATGAAGGTGTCATTGGAATCTCCGCTTACGAAGAGCCCGCCATCTTTGTGGTACTCGATGCTCATCGGCTGCTCGACGACCCCATGGCGATACGCCGACTTCGCGATCGGCTGCCGCAAATCACCGCGCGCCGCCAGGTCGTCGTCCTGCTGGGGCCCGTGTTGCATCTACCCGTCGAGTTGCTGCGCGAAGCTGCGACCGTGGAACTCCCACTGCCGAACGAGGCCGAACTCCTCTCGCTCTTCGAGCGCCTCCACGACAAGCAGGCGGACAGCTCTTCCAAAGACGCCGACGCGTCGCCGCAACATCTGAATTCAGCTGCCCGCAGCGCACTGGGGCTGACGGGATCGGAAGCCGTTCGCGTCTTCCGCAAAGCCTGCGAGAAATCGCACGGACTCAACGACGAGGCGGTCGAAGTGATCGTGCGCGAAAAACGCCGCGCCCTCGGACGCACACCCGCGTTGAGCTTCCACCAATTCGACGCAGGGCTTAGCGATGTAGGCGGACTTGGCGAACTCAAACTCTGGTTGCAGGAACGGCGCCGCGCGTTCGGAAGCGAAGCGCAGGCGTTCGGCCTGCCCACCCCGCGAGGCCTGCTGCTGCTGGGCGTTCAGGGCTGCGGCAAGTCCCTCTGCGCGAAGGCCGTCGCGCGTGAATGGCACTTCCCACTGCTTCGACTCGACCTCGCGGCGACCTTCTCGAGCGGAACGCAAAGCCCCGAGCAAGCGATTCGCGAAGCCGTTTTGGTCGCTGAGTCGCTCGCGCCCGCGGTGCTCTGGATCGATGAGATCGAGAAGGGATTCGCGGCGTCCGAGTCGGACCCGAGCGCGAGCCGGGTGTTTGGTTCATTCCTAACCTGGCTCTCCGAAAAAGATTCTCCGGTCTTCGTGGTCGCCACCGCAAACGATGTCACCGCACTGCCACCGGAGCTGCTTCGGCGTGGTCGATTCGACGACCTCTTCTTCGTCGACCTTCCGACTGAGAACGAGCGCGCCGAGATCCTCTCGATCCATCTCCGGCGCCGCGGCCGCGATCCGCTGCAGTTCAATTTGGTCGATTTGGCGATTCAGGCCGCACGCCTGAGTGGTGCCGAGCTCGAACAGGTGGTGACCGCTGCGCTCTACGGAGCGTTTGCGGAATCGCGCGACCTCGCGGAGTCCGATCTCGAAAGCGCCATTCACGACACCGTTCCGCTCTACGACACCTACGAAGAGCGCATCAAGGAACTCCGCGATTGGGCGAAGGGGCGCACCCGCCCCGCTTCGGTCGACGCCAAGATGGTCGAACTCTTCGCCGAGCACTGATCGCAGGCGGCCTCCACGGCTCACCGGCACAAAAGCGGGGGACTTCCCATGCCGGGATCGACTAAGCTCCCGGCATGGAAGAGCTGAGCGTCAAGCGCGAGCGGGCGCAAAACCTCTGGTCGAGTTTCGCGCGCAAATTCGAGCCCATCGCGCGGGCGACCCAACTCGATCCCGATCCCAATCTCGAACTGAGCGAAATCGGCGGTCTCGCCGCCGCCAAGGAAGAGATCCTCACCTACGCGTGCGCGGCCACGGATCCCACCGTCTACGGTCGCTGGGGCACCTACCCACCATCTGGCCTGCTGCTGATTGGGCGAGGAGGCACCGGCAAGCGGCTGCTCGCCAAATCGCTTGCGACCCTGACCCGATCGTCGTTCATCCTCGTGGCGGTTCCCCGATTGGTCCTCGAAGTCATCCACGAAGGGCACAAGGTCGGAGAACTCGTCGCCGCTTGGTCGCAGACCCTCGCCGAGGTGCCGCCCTCGACCATCCTCTTCGACGAACTCGAATTTTCGCAAGCCCAGGAAATCGGAGCCCATCGGCCGGACCTTCCGGTGGGCCCTGTGATGGACTTCTTGCTCGACATCGTCGACCGGACCGTCGCCGCAGATTCCCACCTCGTCGTAGGCTCCACCAACCACCCCGACACCCTGCGCCAGGCATTTCTCCAACCCGGTCGCTTCGAACGAGTGGTCGAAGTCACGCCGGCCTATCCGGGAGACATCGTCGAGGCGCTCGAAATCCACTCCGCCGCTTCCGAAAAACGCGCGGGGCACACGCTATTTGATCCTGTCGATTGGAAGTCCGTCGTCGAACGTTTTCGGGAGCCTTCGACCGGCGATTGGGTCCGCATCATGCACGCCGTCTTGCGCCGCAAAGCGCGCTGCGAAGCATCCGGTGAGGCTGCGGCCTGTGTCACCACCCAGGACCTGTTCGACGAAGTCGATCGCTTTCGGCAGGCCAGCAACCAGATCGCGGCCCCGCGCTCCGGGAACTACGTCTAGACCGTGAGTACTTGGCTGGTTACCGGTGGCGCGGGTTTCATCGGCTCGAACTTCGTTCGCGCCGCGCTCGAATCGACAGCGACCCGTATCGTCGTCGTCGACAAGCTCACCTACGCGGGAAGACTCCAGAATCTCGCGCCAATCGAACAGAACCCCCGCTACGCGTTCGTCAAGGCCGACATCTCAGACCGCGCTGCAATCACCGAGATCTTTCGCGAGCACCAACCCACTGCAGTCGTGAATCTCGCCGCAGAGAGCCACGTCGATCGTTCGATCGATGGACCGACGGCATTCGTCCAGACCAACATCGTCGGTACCTTCGAACTTCTGGAAGCATCGCGACAATGGCTCTCCCAGAGTGACGAGGCCGCGCGCCGCGCATTTCGCTTCCTCCACATCTCGACCGATGAAGTCTACGGTTCACTCGGGGCGACGGGAGCCTTCGAGGAGACGACTCCCTACCAACCGAACTCCGTGTATTCGGCCAGCAAAGCATCCGCCGACCATCTGGTGCGCGCCTACCAGGAGACCTTCGGAGTCCCCTCCCTCATCACGAATTGTTCGAACAATTTCGGACCCTATCAACTTCCCGAGAAGCTGATCCCCTTGATGATCCTCAATGCGATCGAGGGCAAGCCCCTGCCCATCTACGGCGACGGCGGAAATATTCGCGATTGGCTGTATGTCGAAGACCACTGCGAGGGAATCCTGCAGGTCCTCCAGCGTGGACGACCGGGCGAGAAATACAACATCGGAGGAGGCAACGAGCGAACGAATCTCGAAATCGTCGATGCACTCTGCGAAGAACTCGAGACCGCCATCCCCGCATCCACGAATTCCGCGTTGAAGAGTGCCGGGATCGCCCACTACGCAGACCTCAAGCAATTCGTCAGCGACCGCCCTGGCCACGACCGGCGCTACGCGATCAACGCGGAGAAGATCCACAGCGAACTCGGCTGGCAGGCGAAGGTCGGCTTCGCAGCGGGCATCCGCGCCACAGTCCGCTGGTATCTCGACAACCGCGAATGGTGCAAATCCGTAGAAGCCGAAGGCAGCCAACGCGAGCGTCGAGGCACCGCCTAACCCAACGCAAACACGACCCCGTCACATCACTCGTCGGATTCGCCTGCAAGGGCCGTGTGCTCGGGTGGCGCAGCCGATTGAGATGCCCATTTTCCCCGCTCACAACGATTTTCCAGAGCAGTTCTCGATTCTGGGAATTCCCGTGTTTGGGAATTGAAAAACCCTCTCGCGCCGGCAAAACACCGCTTGGCACCTGCCTGTGGCGATTTTCCCTTTGTGAGCACAACCGCAACCACCATCTTGCCGTACCCCTACGCGCATCGCGTCGGTAGCTCGAGAGCAAGCTGCCGCTTCGTTTCCGCTCGGCTTCCGACACCACTCCCGAACTCGGGACTTCGCGCTGCAGAGCGGATCTGCAACCAAACGCGGAAGTCCTTGATTTACATGTCAATCCGACTCTGGGCACAGGTTGGCACGAGACTTGAGTAGAGAGAGGTCGCAATCACGCGAGGGCGACACCCCATGAAGCACGAGCGCAGCGTCCTGTTCGTAGATGACGAACCCAACATACTCAAATCGCTTCAGCGATTGTTGCGCCAGGAAGAGATGAACGTGCTCTGCGCGTCGACGGGGAAGGAAGCACTCGAAATCATCGAAAGGACACCCGTCCAGGTTTTCGTCACCGATCAACGTATGCCGGAGATGTCCGGCGTAGATCTGTTGGCTGCGGTCCGCGAACGTCATCCCGAGATCATCCGGATGATGCTGACCGGCTTCACGGAGATCAAGGTCGCTGTTGAAGCCATCAACCACAGCGAGATCTACCGATTGATCACCAAGCCGTGGAACGACGACGAACTCCGGGCCACGATCCGCCAGGCTTTCGAGCAGGCTGACCTCAAAGGCGAGGTTAAGCACCTCAACCGGGTTACCCGCGAGCAAAACTTCAAGTTGCAGGACATGAACCGCAACCTGGAGGACAAAGTTCGCGAGCGCACCAAACAGTTGGCGAGCAAGCATCAAGAGCTCCGTACCGCTTATGTCCAGACCGTGGGAGCGCTCGCTGAGGCGGTCGACGCGAAGGATGCCTACACACGGGGCCACTCCGAACGTGTCGGCGTTTACGCGTCAAAAATCGCTCGAGAGATGGGGTTCACCAAGGAATTCATCGAGCGCGTCTACATCGCGGGCCTGCTGCACGACGTGGGCAAGATCGGAATTCGAGATGCCGTCATCTTGAAGCCGGAAAAGCTCACCGAGGAGGAGTACGCGGAAATCAAACAGCACCCGACGATCGGCGCCAAGATTCTGGAGCCGGTCGACTTCCTTGCGGACATCGCGCCGTGCGTTCGCCACCACCACGAGTGGTATGACGGAAGCTCGCGCGGTTATCCCGATCAGCTTCGCGCAGATGCGATACCGCTGCCGTCTCGCATCATTCTGGTCGCGGATACCGTCGAGGCAATGACGAGTGATCGCCCGTACCGCAAAGCGTTGCCGATCGACTGCGTGGTCTCGGAACTCCAGAAATTCTCGGGTAGTCAGTTCGATCCGGCGTGTGCGGATGCATTCCTCCGCCTCCTCGATCGCGAGGGAGAGTGCTTCATCCGAAGCGAATTGAAGTTCGACATCTATGAATTCATCGAGGGGTAACGGGTGAGCAAAATCCCCCCGGGCGCAATTGGCGCCCTCGGTTTCGATCCCGAGGCCGTGCTCTTGAAAGAGCCCGGAATCCTGCTCGATCCTCATTTCCTGAGCGCTCTACACACCGAACTCCGCAACGAGCTCGGGAACAGCGACGCGAACCTCACGCTCTTCCAGATGGGCTTTCTCCACGGCCTCCAAGACGGGATGCGGGCTGTGAACGCAGCCTTTGGGCACGAGCAGTCCGAAACCGGGAACCCGGTAGGGCCCTCGCTCGCATTCCAACTCTGCGCCACGCCCGACAACGCAGAGCCCGGAGCCATCTCGCTGAACGGCCTGTGGCCCGAGCAAATCGAGGCCTCCGCGTACCTCGCAGCACTCGGTGAGGCGGAGCACCCCAGCTGCTTCCTCAGCGCCGGATACACGTCTGGCTGGCTCACGGGGACCCTCGACGCCGACATCCTGGCTCTCGAATCGAGCTGTAGCGCGTGTGGGGCCGGTAAATGCAGCTTCTCGGCGCAAGAGGCCTCGGTTTGGCGCGACTCTGGAGATCCCACGGCACTGAAGATCCTCGAAGCCCTGCCCTTCGCGGTTTTCCGCGCCTTCGTCGGAGCAAACCTGGACTGCCTGGAGGACCCCATGCCCGAGTCAGATCGGGTCGACTCGGGTAGCTCCGTTGTCCATATCTGGGGGCCCGTGATGGTGGTTCCCTTTCAGGGTGGCGACGGAGCCCTGAACGCGATCGAACTCCTCGGCCACGACCCGGCGGCGCACGACGTCTCCGTGGTGGTCGTCGACTTGTCTGAAGCCATCATCGACGAAGGCTTCGACGCGATCGCCCTCGAACAGCTCGTGGAGCAGATCGAGGACTGGGGGGCAGAGGTCGTCTTCGCAGCGGTCTCACCACTCTCGGAGACGGTCATCGCTGAACTCGAGCGGCCGCCTCTCCTGATCCACAAGGACCTCGCGGAGGCGATCGCGGCGGCTTTTCGACTCGCCATCGCCCAGCGAAACCCCGCCTGAGCGTCCGCGTAAAGTCAGGCCCCAACGAGTCCGAAAACGAAGTGAATGGCAGCAATACCCGACACTGGCAGACTCGAAGAGATCTCGCTCCCGCGCCTTCTCGTTGACCTCCACCGCGCGCGGTTCGACGGCCGCGTGGAGCTCGGCCGGCAGCGCGTCGAGTACACCTTTCTCTTCGCTTCGGGGGCTGCGGTCGGCTGTGAGTCGTCTGCGAAGAAAAATGACCTCTGTGAGCAACTCGTAGCAGCCGGCACGATTACCCAGGCTGATGGCGATCGCGCGATATCCCTTGTCGAGAGCAAGGGCTGCCGCGAAGCCAGTGCGCTTCTCGAACTCGACCTCCTCGACCCGCGCGGGCTCGTGCTCGCGCTCCGCGAGCAGGTTCAAAAACGCCTCATTGAATGCTTCGGCTGGCCGAAGGGGGCGTTCACTCTCGATGCGGGGGCGGCGCCCCCCGAAGCCGCCAACCCCTTCAGGATCGACATCTACGCGGTATTGCAGGCGGGTATCGAAGCGCATTGGCGCGCCGATCGGGTGCTCCTCGACTTCGAGCCGAAAATCGCGCGATTTGCGTCCAAGAACGATCGATTCTCGCCGATTCTCGAACACCTGGAATCGGATGATGCACTCGCGGCCTTCGTGGAAGGGCTCGAAGAACCGCATGCCTTCTGGAGCACCCTCAAGCTTGCAACCACTCCTCGCTCTCTCGCGGCGGCCTGGGTGCTCGACGCCACAGGGGCTTTGGATTACCGCATCGAATCGGACCTTGAGGATGCTGAGGCACCCACCGAGATCGAAATCTTGTTCACCGACAAAGCAGACACTCGATCGCGTCAACCCGCCGCGAACGAAAGCGCTCCCGATGTGGGCTCGAAGCCGATTGATACCGAAGCCACGGCTGCGCTTCGAGACGAGATCCAGTCGCGGTATGAAAATCTCGATGATCTCGACTACTACCAGCTGCTCAGCATCGACGACAAAGTGGATACCGCCACGATCAAGGCCGCCTATCTCCAGGCCGCGAAGCGTTATCACCCGGACGCACTCGCAAAGGCCGGTCTCGACAAAGAAACCCGCCAGCAGGCCAACAACGTATTCGCGAAGATCAGTAAAGCCTATTCGCTCCTTTCGAATTCGCAGCAGCGCGCCGATTACGACAAAGCCGAACGCTCAGACGAAGCGCCGCTCGATGCGACGCGGCTCGCCAACGCGGAATCCCTCTACCGCAAAGGCGAGATCCTGCTGCGATCGGGGAATTTCGCAGGCGCGATCGAATTCCTGCGCCCTGCCGTCGAACTCTGGCCGGATGAATCCGACTACTGCTCCGCGCTGGGCTGGGCGCTCTACCGGAAGCTCCCATCCGAGCCGGTACTCGCGCGCAAACATCTCGAACGCGCAGTCGAGTTGTCGCCCGAAAGCGCGACAGCCCTCCATCGACTCAGCGTTGCGCTCCGCTCGATGGGAGAAGCCAAGCAGGCGGATTCCACGCTGGACCGGGCGCGCGCGATCGACCCGAATATCGGCTGAGCAGCAGATCGCCCCCACTTCCCTGCTCGAACAACCGGCCCGATGTAGACTCCGCGGCGCCGATGCCTGAACCGAATGCTTCCATGCAACGCGTGAATCCGGACTGATAGAATGAGCCCCTTCGAAATCGCCTTGCTGATCGCGGTTGGGCTCCTGGCGGGCATCGTCAACACGCTTGCGGGCGGAGGCTCGCTGTTGACGGTGCCGCTGCTCGTGATCTTTGGTCTGCCCGGAACGATCGCCAATGGAACCAACCGCGTGGGCATTCTCGTCCAGGGCGTGGTCGCCTGCTGGCGATTCGATGCAGAGGGAATCTCGGAACTCCGAAGTGCACTCCCCCTACTCCCCCCGATTCTGCTCGGATCGATCATCGGAGCCGCAGCGGCGACACAAATTCCGGATTCAACATTCGAGAAGATCTTTGCAGGAATCATGTTGATCCTCCTGATTCCCATCTTCCAAGGGCGTCAACAACCGGCCATTTCGGGAGGCCCGCGCTGGTCACCCTGGACGCGAGGCATCATCCTTTTTGCAATCGGCCTCTACGGAGGTGCGGTTCAGGCCGGCGTGGGGCTGCTGCTGCTCTTCGCGCTCAACCGCGCGGGCTTCGATCTTGCTCGGGCCAATGCGATCAAGATCGTCATTGCGACTGCGCTCGCGCTGGTAACCGTGCCGGTGTTCGTCTTCGAACGGCAGGTCGCGTGGCTTCCCGCGGCGTTCGTCTCCATTGGCTTCACGGTGGGAGCAACAGTCGGCGCGCGCTTCGCGGCACTCGGCGGAGCGTCCGCGATCCGCGGAACACTCGCAGTCGCGGTACTCATCCTGGCCGGTCACCTGTTCGGCCTCTACTAGCCACTCAATCCGATGGCAGGCCGACCTGTTCGAGCAGCGCAGCGCGTTGCGCCAGCGCGCCGGCGGTACCGCCCTCAACCTGCTCCGACAGAACGTCCACCGCGTCGTACCAGATGCCGGCTTCTGCAAGGACGAAGGCCTTCCGATCCGCGGGCGCGGCCGTGAGCGCCGCGTTCAGCTCGGTGGAGGCCAAGACGCGCTGGATACCGCCGCCGCTATAGCGTCCGTCGGATCGCGGATTGAGTTGCACGTACCACATATAGACGACGCCCGGCTCCAGCGTGACGCCGTGGCGCGCGAGATCGATCCCATGAATGCCCGATTCGAGCGGCCCCTCGAGCAGTGTCTCGAAAACGGTTACCGGTGGATCTGAACCGTGATCGTTCAGACGAATCTCCACGCGTCGGTCCGTCGCTTCCGAAAGACTCCAATAAAGGGTTGGCTGCGGATCGAGCGTGTAGCCCAGGCGCTCCGGGGCGAGCACCTCAATCGAAGGGGACTTCACGGTTTCGATACCGCGGGTCCCGCCTCCCACGCGGGCCACGGGAGCGCCCATGTCGCGGGGAACGAAGACCGGCATCGGCCCCGATTTCGCGCGCGGTTCCGCCTTCGCGTCCGGCTCTTCCGGGTTCGCAGATTTCGCTTCCGCGTGGGTCTCTGAGCCGGACCCTGTTGGTTGCGCCTTTGAATCTGCGATTGCCGGTGCAGGCGTTACTACACAGAGTATGAACGCAAGCCGAGCCGCATGAACTTTCGACATCTTCGGTCCCCCTTAATCATTCGAATCCGCCGCGCTGATCGAACCCATCGCGCATCCGATCACATCGACATCGTATCGGAATTCACCGCCACCTGAAGGCGGGCAGACTTCCGATTTCACTCACCTGTATTTCAGCCACTCTCGATCTCTTCGAATAGCAGGCTACAGGCCATCCAACCGCACGCCGTGAAGTGCTTCACACCTGCGCATCCTCATCGTGCAGACCGCAATGCACCGACCGCACAACGAGTCGCGTTTGTTCCATCGGCTCCGGCGCGGCGGAGTCTCCCCCTCCCACAGTTGGCAATGCCCGCTCAGTGCGAGCGGCAGGCGTCCGGATCCATGCGGTCCCCGTACCCCCAGGCGGTGATTCGCTCGCCGAGTCCGACCAGGACTGCGCCATCGCGCCCCGTCCACCAGACCGCGAGCCCTGCTTCTTCGGCGCGCGAGAGAACCTCGGCGTGCGGCATTCCGAAGCGACTACGGCACGGCGCTGACGCAATCGCAACCACAGCACCGACCGCGTCGAGAAATATCTCGGTCGAAGATGTGCGGCTTCCATGGTGCGCCAACGCGAGAACGTCGGCCCGGAGATCGGCGCCGCTCGCTACGAGGTCTAATTCAGCAGCCGCTTCAAGGTCGCCCGGAAGCAGCACGCTGCGGCCGTTTACGTCGATCCGAACCACGAGAGATCGGTCGTTGCGGGACCTGCGCTCCACGATCTGGCGTGGCCACAGCGGCTCGATCAAGAGGTCGCCCACCATCGTCGCCGGGGATCCCGCTCCGCGCTCGAAAACCGGAATCTGTCTGGAGCGAGCTGCTTTTCTGATTGAATCGAATGCGGGGTCGATCGCAGCACCGTACGGAACCCAGATCTCACCAACCGACACCGAATTCAGTACAGACGGAACACCGCCCCAGTGATCGAGGTCTCCGTGGCTGACGATCAGGACATCCAGGTGCTCAACACCGAGAGCCGCGAGCGAGGGCACGACTGCGCGCTTTCCCCAGTCGCGACCGCCGAAGGAACTTCCCGCGTCGATCAGGACGGCCGCTCCACGGCCTTCCACCAGGCTGGCCGCGCCTTGCCCCACCTCGAGCGCGATCAGGCGCGGCGTGGGAGGAGCGAGTGGTGCTGGCGGTGCCACAGCGATCAGCGCGCTCACGACGAGGGAGCCAAGGATGCGGAGTGCCGTTGCGCGTGCCCGCAAGGTCAGCGCCACACACAGCGCAATCGCGAGAAGAAACACACCCGAAGGCCGCGGCGATGGAATCGCCAGGGGCAGCCGATCGGCGAACCAAAGCCCCAGCTCGAGCGTTCCGTTGGCGACCCAGGCAGCGGCCGAAGCCAACCAACCGCCCACCGACTCGAGCCCGCAGCCCAGCGCGAGTGAAGCGATGAGAGACAACGGAAGCAACGCAAACGCCGTCCACGGAATGGCGACGAGGTTTGCGAATAGCGCGAGGGGCGCCGCGCTCCCGAGCTGCCAGGCTGCGATCGGCGCCGTTACGGCAACCGCGCTCGCAGAGGCTCGTGCCGCATCTTCGATGAATCTCGAGCGCGATTCGAACGCGCCGAACTCTCCGCTGCCCGGGCGCGGAGCCGCGAACATCAGCGCCGCCGTGGCCGCAAAGGAAAGCTGCGCGCCGGGATCGAACAGAGCGCCCGGCTCAACGCCCAAAACCGCAATTGCCGCTGCTGCGAGTGGCTCGGCGCGCTGGCCCGAACGGCCCCGCGCAACCATCAGCACGAGCACCAGAAGGAACACCAATGCGCGACGAACGGGAATCCCCCAGCCCGAGAAGAGCGCGTAAACGATTGCCGCCAAGACTCCCACAGCCAGCGCGATGTGTCGGGTGTCGCAGCGCGCCGCGAGCCACGCGCAATTGCCCACGCTGCCGCGCACGAGCGAAAACACGAGCGAAGCGACGAGCCCCAGATGCAGCCCCGACACGGCGAGCAGGTGCGACACGCCCAGCCGCCGAAAAGCCTCGCGTACCTCCAAAGACAGGCCAGCGCGATCACCCAGCGAGAGTGCGCGCACCAAGCTACTGCCCGCACCGGCAGCGGCGAGCTTGCCTGAAATCTCGCGGCGGAGATCCCGAACGGCGCGCATCGGCGACCGCGTCGAGCGATCCGCCAAGGTGACGTGGAGTGCCGGGTGCAGCAACCGGCCGAGTGCGCCGATCCCGCGGCGCTTGAGGCTGCGAATGCGGTTGGGGGAGCCGGGATTTCGGGGCTCGTGGAGAACCCGCAGCGAGACCAGCGCGCGAATCCGCTCGCCGCGGTTCGCGTTTTCCAAGCCTTGAAAGCCGGCCGGAGTGTCTCCGCCAGTCAACCGGATGCGCTCCGGAAGGCGCGATGATCTCGGATCGACCGCCCGCACATCCTCGACATCCACGCGCCACCAACCGGTCCCGGACGCGACGTCCACCGCCGTCGCTTCGATGGCGACCGATTCGGATGGCAGGCGCGTGGCCACCGCGACCCGCAACTGCACTGCGAGTGAGACAGCGCCTGCAAGGAAAGCCAACGCCACCGAGAGCGCACGTAGATGGGCGGGTCGGGGCCGAAGCGCGAACGCCGCGGCCAATAGCGTGAGCCCCGAGGCTACGGCGAATTCGAGTCCGAGCCACCCGCGGTCCGCGACCCAAATTCCGAGTGCTTGCGCAAACGCCAGTAGAGGCAGTAACCGCAACCGGGAAACCCCGGGGACCGGGCCCCCAACGCTAGCGCTCCCAGCCGTCCTCACACCCCTCGCCGGACAGCCACCGAGTCACACCGAAACCCGGTCGACGATTCAAGCGCGTCACGTCCCCGTAATTGAGGCCGTACTCGGCGGCTTGGGCGACACCGCACGGCTCTGGCGACACTGCAGGGCTTTTAGTGGAGGTTTCGCGAGCCTTCTCGGGACAAGAGCGCACCCATTCGGACCAGGTAGGCGGACAGGACCTGGAGGCCTTCGTCTAGCTTGCGTAGTTCGCCCGTAAAACCGTCCATCAGGCGCTGAAGCTCTTTCCCATCTCGGGAGCGTGCGTCACTCGAACCTGAGATTTCGCGATGCACACCGTAGGCGGCTGAAACGCCGTCGAGAATTGCCGCATATTCGAGTGTTGAGAGATCGGAGGCGATCGCAACGAGTCGTTCGGCGACCGGCCGCGAGAACTCGGGATCTACGCCTCGATCCTTGAGATCGGACAGTACCCGTTCCGAGTCTGTCGCCGGTGATCGGCGCTCGCTCAGACGAAATTCGAACTTTTCCCGCATCGTCTCCACTCCAGCCTCCTGCACCTTCTTTGAGCAAGAACGGTGCCACGCTCGAAAAATACGCAAGAAGCCCTCCAAGCCGGCTGAATTTGATTCGCAATGAACCGCTTTCAAGAGCCTGTGCGCGCGCCGAGTGGAGCTTTCAAATGGGGCCATCAGTCTCCTTTTGGACACTCTGTTTCCGCTCGACAGCCTCCGCGTCGGTCCCAGCCGGCCCGTCGGCGCGCTCGAAGAAGCGGGAGACGGTCGCGGCGTCACGCGCCGATATCCCCGGAACCTCGAGCAATTCGCCTAGATTTGCGCCACTCACGGCGCGAAGCGAACCGAGATGGCGCAACAACGCTCTACGTTTCACGGGTCCGATGCCCGGCAGCTCTTCGAGAATCGATGCCATGCCCTCCTTCGCGCGAAGCTTGCGTTGGAACTCGATCGCGAAACGATGCGATTCATCGCGCACATGCTGGAGCAGAAGCAGGCCCCGCGAGCTAGGCGGCAACATCACGGGATCGACGCGCGACGGCGTGAAGACGCGTTCGGCTTTGAGCCCCCCCGAGCGGCGCACACGCGGGGATGCGCTCTCCAGATCCCGTTCCTTGGAGAGCGCAATCGCGTCTCCGTGCAAACCCGCGTCGCGCAGTGCAGCGAGTAGCACCGCGAGCTGACCGCGTCCTCCATCGACCATCAGGAGGTCGGGGAGCGGCTCGGACTCGACCCGAGAAAATCGCCGCTGAAAGACTTCACGTAGGCATGCGAGGTCATCATCGGGAGCGGCGTCGCGAATGCGATAGCGGCGGTAATCGGCCTTGAAGGGCGCTCCATCCTGGAAGACCACTCCACTCGCCACCGCGATCGAATCGCGAAAGGTCGACACGTCGTAACACTCGATCCGCCTCGGTACTTCCGCCAGATCGAGCCGTTCGCGGAGTTCATCGAGTACCGACGCGACGCTCTCGCGCGATTCGAGTCGGCGAGCAAGTCCAACCTTTGCGTTCGCAGTTGCCATCGCCAACAATTCGCGCAGCGCGCCGCGGCGCGGAACCTTGAAGGACACCTTCTTGCCACGCTGCTCCCGGAGCAGCGCCTCCAGTCCCCCATCGTCCGAGACTTCCATGGGTGAAAGGACCTCGGCGGGAATCTGCCGCCCCTGCCCCACCCCGTAGTACTGACCGAGAAACGAACTGATCACCTCGCGATCATCGACGCGAACATCCGAAAATCCGTAGCCCTGTGTGCCGATCACGCGACCCTCGCGAACGTGGAGCACCTGCACTTCAACCTCACCACCTTCCCGCACGAGACCGAAAACGTCCCGATCCACGATCTGATCGGAAACGATGCTCTGCCGCTCGAAGCTGGCCTTCACGCTGGCAATTTGATCTCGAAGCCGCGCCGCCTCTTCGAAACGCTCCTCCTCACCCGCCTTCTGCATCCGTTCGCCCAGATGCGCGGAAAGCTCATCCGAGCGGCCGCGCAGGAACAGGCTCGTACCGCGAACGAGTTCCGCATAGTGGGCTTCACTGACTAGATCGCAACAGGGTCCGAGACAGCGCTTCATCTCGAACTCGATGCACGGGCGTCCGCGTCGCGCGTAATCGCGAAAGACGGCATCTCGACACGAGCGCAATGGAAAGATTCGGCGCAGCGTGGACACTGCAGACTTCACAGCGAGGCTAGACGTAAAGGGCCCGTAATACTGGGCACCGTCATGGCGAAACCGGCGCACCTGGGTCACGCGCGGCCAACGCTCCGCGAGATCCATCCGCAGCGCGAGATACTGCTTGTCGTCCCGCAGCCGCACGTTGAAGGGAGGTTTGTGGCGCTTGATGAGCTCGTTTTCGAGCAGAAGTGCGTCTTTGACGGAGGGTGTGACCACAACGTCGATGTCGCGAATTCGCTCGAGGAGTTGCGGGATCTGGTAGCGCCCGTCACCACCGCTCAAATAAGTGCGCACCCGAGCGCGCAGGTTCTGGGCCTTGCCTACGTAGAGAATGCGATCTTTGTCTCCCTTGAACAGGTAGACGCCCGGCTGGGTCGGTAGTGATTCTGCCGTCTCACCGATTCCCATTCTCAACCCATCCGCAGGCGCTCCGACTCGAGCTCCTCGATTCGGTCTCGAAGCTCGGCGGCGCGCTCGAACTCGAGCGACTTCGCGAGTTCGCGCATCTCGCGCTTCAGGCCCTTTATGAGTTCCGGAATTTCGTGGATCGGAATCTGCGGCTCCGAGTCTGCAGGCTCGATGTGATCTCGCTCCCAGATGGAATCGCGCATGTTTGCGATGCGCTTCACGATCGTTGTCGGTGTAATCCCATGCTCAGCGTTGTATCGCTCTTGGTGCTCGCGTCTCCGATTCGTCTCCGTCATCGTCTCCTGGATCGAATTCGTTTCTTTGTCGGCAAACAGGATGACGCGGCCATCCACGTTGCGCGCCGCTCGGCCGATCGTCTGAATCAACGACCGCGTAGAGCGCAGAAATCCCTCTTTGTCCGCATCGAGAATCGCCACGAGAGAGACCTCGGGAATATCGAGTCCCTCGCGCAGTAGATTGATGCCGACCAGCACGTCGAACTGTCCCTCGCGCAGTTCGCGAATGATTTCCATGCGCTCGAACGTGACGATGTCACTGTGCAAATAGCGAATCCGCACACCGAGTTCCTCGTAGTACTCGGTGAGTTCTTCCGCCATCCGCTTGGTGAGCGTCGTCACGAGCACCCGTCCACCCGTTTCGACACAGCTTCGGATTTCGCCCAATAGATCATCGACCTGACCCGTGGCCGGCCGAATTTCCACCTTCGGATCCGTCAGCCCCGTTGGCCGAATGATCTGCTCGACGACGACACCATTCGAACGCTCGAGCTCGTAATCGGCGGGCGTCGCAGAAACGTAGATCCGCTGCGGAGCGCGAAGCTCCCACTCATCAGCCCGCAAGGGTCGGTTGTCGAGTGCGGAGGGCAACCGGAAGCCGAATTCGACGAGCGTCTCTTTGCGCGCGCGATCCCCCCGATACATCCCGCCGATTTGTGGAACGGTAATGTGGCTCTCATCGAGCACCACCAACAGGTCATCCGGGAAGTAGTTGTAGAGCGTGCTCGGAGTTTCGCCGGCCTCCCGCCCATCGAGCCAGCGAGAGTAGTTCTCGACACCGTGGCAAAATCCCATCTCGTTGAGCATCTCGATGTCATACATCGTCCGCTGCTCGATCCGCTGCGCTTCGAGCAGCTTCTCGGCTGCGCGGAAGTGCGCGATTCGCTCCTGCAACTCCACCTGGATTCCCTCGATTGCCTTCCGCACGGTGTCGCGTGTGGCCACGTAGTGACTAGCCGGATAGATCATCGCGCGCTTCGGCCGCGAAACCACCTTACCGCGCAGCGGGTCGATCTCGGCGAGCGCCTCTACCTCATCGCCGAAGAACTCGACCCGAATCGCTCGATCGGCTTCGTATTGAGGAAAGATCTCGACGACATCCCCGCGTACGCGGAACGTTCCGCGGTGGAAATCCACGTCGTTGCGTTCGTAGAGCATATCGACCAACTCGCGCAGCAGATCATCGCGCACCAGTGGCATCCCGGTTTCGATGTAGACGTGCATGTCGCCATAGGTCTCGGGCGCACCGAGGCCGAAGATGCAGGACACACTCGCCACCACGAGTACGTCGCGTCGCGTCAAGAGCGAGTGAGTTGTAGAATGGCGGAGTTTGTCAATCTCGTCGTTGATCGACGAGTCCTTTTCGATGAAGGTGTCCGACGCCGCGATGTAGGCCTCCGGCTGGTAGTAGTCGTAGTAGGAGACGAAGTACTCCACCGCGTTGTCGGGAAAGAGCTCACTGAACTCCGCATAGAGTTGCGCGGCCAGGGTTTTGTTCGGGGCCATGACGAGCGTCGGCCGGTTGACCTGCTCCACCACGCAGGCAATCGTGAAGGACTTCCCGCTGCCGGTAACTCCGAGCAGGGTTTGGTGCGCATCACCGCGCAACACGCCCTCTACCAGCGCGCGAATCGCCTCGGGTTGGTCACCCTTGGGCGTAAAATCAGTGACCAGCCGAAAGTCCCTCGCCGATGAATCGCCGCTCGACGCGTGGATCTTCTGGCCACCGCGGGCATCGCGACCACTCTGCGAGGCGCCAGGCTCGGTGCTCACCCCCGCCTCCAGCGCGGACCGTCCGCCGTGTCGGTGATCACGACACCCTCGGCCGCGAGCGCATCGCGAATTCGGTCGGACTCCGCAAAATCTCGCCTCGCGCGTGCGGCTTGGCGCTCGGCGACCAACCCGTCGATGCGCGGATCGCTTTCGGCCTTCTGCGCGCTCGGAACCGCAGCTTGGAGATCGAGCCCGAGGAATTCATCGAACTCACTCAACAGCGCCCACCGCTCCGCGGAATCCAAGCCCTCGCTTCGCACCGCCTCCCACGCCACGGCGAGTGCGCGCGGTGCATTGAGGTCGTCGCCAACCGCGTCCCAAAATCTCTCCCGCAGCGGATCGAGCCGGCTCGATCTGCAGTCCCCCTCAATCTCGCGCAGCTCCGCGGCATGGCTGACGAGTCGGTCGTAACCGGTGGCCGCGGATTCAATCGCTTCGTCCGTGAAGGTCTGTTGCTGGCGGTAGTGGGCCTGCAGGCTGAAGTAGCGAAAGGCGAGCGGCGGGATCCCGCGCTCGATCAGGTCATCGAGTACACAGAGATTCCCGGTCGATTTCGCCATTTTCTCACCGCGAAAATTGAGAAACTCATTGTGGAGCCAAAACCGCACCCAGGGGTGAACGCCATCGGCGCATTCACTCTGTGCGATCTCATTGGTGTGATGGACGCCGATATGATCGACGCCCCCCGTGTGAATGTCGAACTGGTTCCCGAGATACCTTCGACTCATCGCCGAGCACTCGATGTGCCAACCCGGAAAGCCGCGCCCCCAGGGTGAATCCCACTCCTGTTGCCGTTGCACATCGGCCGCGGCGAACTTCCAGAGCGCAAAGTCTGCGGGGTTGCGCTTGCCCGGCACTTCGCCGATGCGCCCTTCGCCCACCTGGGCATCGAGGTCGAGTCGCCCGAACTCCGTGTAGCGGGGAAATTTGGAGATGTCGAAATAAACGCCGTCTTCGATCTGATAGCAGAAACCCTTCTGCTCCAGGGCTACGACCAATGCGATCTGTTCGGCGATGTGCTCGGTTGCTTTACAGAGCACTTCGGGTGACAAGCAACCCACTCTTGCTCGGTCTCGAAGCCATTGATCGGTGTACTGGTCGGCGATCTCGCGAGCCGTCTTGCCGCGCTTGGCAGCTGCAAGCTCCATCTTGTCTTCGCCCGCATCCGCATCGTCAGTCAGATGGCCCACGTCCGTGATGTTGATGACGTGGGTGACGCGATAACCCTGCGCGAGTAGCGCCCGCTTCAGCAGGTCCGCGAAGAGCTGAGAGCGAAGGTTGCCGATATGCTGAGGCGCGTAGACGGTCGGCCCGCAGGTGTAGACCCGCGCGTGCCCCTTCTCGATGGGCTCGAAGGGCTCCTTGCTTCGCGTTCGCGTGTTGTAGAGAACGAGCGGCTTCACTCGGCCCGCCCTACCCGCCCACTTCTTCGAGCAGCACGACCGCCTGCGCGGCGATGCCTTCGCCCCGTCCGATCGCTCCGAGCCGATCCGTACTCGTCACTTTGACGTTGACGCGCTCGGCGTCGACACCGAGAACGTCCGCGATGACGCCGCGCATTTTCTCGAGGTATTCGGCCAGCTTCGGCGCTTGTGCGACGATCGTGGCGTCGAGATTCACCAGCCCATAGCCACGCTCCCGAACGCGCTCGGCGACCCGCGCAAGGATCTCCGTGCTCGCGATTCCGGCAAGGCTCGGATCCGAGGACGGAAAATGCCGACCCAGATCCCCTTCGCCGAGCGCGCCGATCAGAGCACTCGCCACCGCGTGAAGCAACGCGTCGCCATCCGAGTGCCCCTCGAGGCCACGCTCGAAGGGAATTTCGACACCACCGAGCAGAAGTGGCCGATCCGCCACGAGCTGATGCACGTCGATCCCCTGACCAATCCTCATGCCGCTCATGCCGCACCTCCCTTGCTCAGGCTGTCGCCTCGCTTCCTCATGCTGCGCCCCCCGCCTCGTTTTGGCGCTGATCGCTCAGCCAGCGTTCCGCTGTGACGAGGTCCGCTCGATCCGTGATCTTGATATTGCCCGGGTCGCCCGCCACCACCGAGACCGGCACACCGATCCGCTCGACGATCTCCGCTTCGTCCGTCCCGACGAATCCTTCAGCCGCCGCCTTCGCCATCGCCTCGCGCAACACTTCCACGCGGAAAACCTGCGGGGTCTGCGCGGCGTAACACTCCGACCGATTTGGAGTCTCCACGATCAACCCGTCGCGCACCCGCTTGATGGTATCTCGCACCGGAACCGCGAGAATCGCGGCATCCGTGCGGCGGGCGGCCTCCACCACGCGACCAATTGCCTCGGCGGCGACCAGTGGACGCGCCGCGTCGTGCACGGCCACAAAGGCCACGTCGGGCGGGAGTGCGGCGAGCCCAGCCGTCGTCGAATCCTGTCGCTCAGCGCCGCCGATCACCGCCGGTAGCAATTTGGGAATCAATGCCAACTCGGATTCGAGTGCCTTCAAACGCGAAAGATCCGAATGGCCGACGACGGGCATGACGATGTCGATTTCTGGCGCCGCCGCCAGCGCCGCCAACGCGCGAATCAGCAGCGACTTCCCGCAGAGAGGCACGAAGGCCTTGGGAACGGTCTCACCAAGACGCTCGCCTCTTCCGGCACCAAGCACGAGGGCGGCCACACGCATGGAAGCAGGATAGCCAAGTGCACAGCTCAGGTGCCCGGCATTCAGATTTCGGGTCCAGCGAGAAACCCTTTCGGTGTCACTGCTCCCGAACCATCGGGGCGGCTGTTACAGTTGCTGAAAGCATCCGCACGGAGGAGCACCCGCTATGAAGGCCCGCATTTTCTGGCTCGCATTGTCCCTCGCCTCGTTCGTCGCAACCGCAGCACTGGGCGACGATCTGGATTCCGGAATGTCGGATTTCGACAACGACTCCGCGGCTGCCGGTGGAACACCAGACGCAGCGGCTGAATCTGCGCCCGATCCCGACGATCCGCAGAAAATGCGCCTCTCGCTCGACGAGTCGATCATACTCGCGCTCCAGAACAATCTGGATGTCGAAGTCCAGCGCTTCACACCACTGATCGCAGGCGAGCAGGAAACCGAGGCATGGGGGGTCTACGATCCGGAGTTTTTCTCCGAGTTCGGCTATTCGGACATCGAAAATCCGAGTTCATTTCTTCTCGAAGGTTTGGGGGTAGAAAGCAGGAGTAAATTCGACAGCTATGACGGTTTCGGCGGCTTTCGCGGTCTTCTCCCCTACTTTGGCTCGGAATACAATTTTCAATTTGGCGGTGAACGCACCACGACCAATTTGCCGGTACAGAGCTTTTCGCCAGAGTATCGATCTTCGTTTTTGCTGAGCATCACCCAACCTCTGCTTCGCGGGCTGATCTGGAACGAGGCCTGGACGCGGGTCAAGACGGCGCGAATCCGGTATGACGAATCACTCGAGAATTTTCGGCGCCGGGTCATGGATACAGTGCAAGACGTGGAAGACTCCTACTGGAATCTCATCGCGACGAGTGAGCAAATGCGCGTCGCTCAAAAGAGTCTCGAAACAGCCGAAGCCCTCCTCTCCCAAACGGAAATCCAATACGAAGTGGGGGTCGTATCGAAGGTCGAAGTCGTCGAAGCCGAAGCCGGTGTTGCCGACCGGGACTTCAATCTGATCGCGGCCGAAAACCGCTACCGCACCGCACAAGATCGACTGATCAATCTCGTGCTGTCTACCGCGCTGAGACCCGATTCGAAGTTTTACATCGAACCCACCGATCACCCGAAAAAATACGTGACCTACCTCGTCGACCCCGAGAAAGCGACCCGGCGTGCCTTTGAATGGCGCCCCGAAATCAAAATCGCAGACGACGCGATCGAGCGCCAGAAGCTCCAACTGAAATTCGCCAAGAACGATCGACTACCGGCCTTCAACATTCAATTCAGTTACGGAAACCGCGGGCTCGCAGGGAAGAAGAATTCGCTGCTCCCGGACCGCGATCCTCTGGATCCCGATGACCCCGGCCCTTTCCCTACAGGTGACTTCGGAGACACGCTCGACGACTACTTCACAGGCAATTCGGCGGATCAAATTACGGCACGCGCACTCTTTTCGATTCCGATCCCCAACACGGCAGCTCGCTCGCGGGTTTCACAAACCGAACTCGCGCTGCGCCGAGCAACCATGAACAAACGGCGACTGGAGCAAAACATCATCCTCGAAATCCGCAAGGCTGTGCGCGACCTCGAGTCTTCCCAGGAGGGGATCGAAGCCGCGCAGCGAGCTTCAGCAGCTTCTGCTGAGCAGCTCCGCGCGGAGCGAGTTCGGTTGGAATACGGCGAATCCACACCCTTCGACGTCCTGCTTCGCGAGGAAGACTTCGTGACAGCCGAGAGTCGGGAGATCGAAGCCATCCGGCTGTACCGAAACTCTGTTACCGGCCTCAGCCGAGCGCAGGGCTCCATCCTCGCGAATCGCAACATCGCGATCGACGAGATCAGCGCGATACGGTAAGGAGAACGCTCGGTTCGCGGGGAAGTCTCCGACTTCCCTTGGCGGCGGAGCCCAACCCGTTTCGGGTCGCGCTCCTAGCTGGGGAAGTCTCCGACTTCCCTTGGCGGCGGAGCCCGACCCTTTTCGGGTCGCGCTCCTAGCTGGGGAAGTCTCCGACTTCCCTTGGCGGCGGAGCCCGACCCTTTTCGGGTCGCGCTCCTAGACGCGGAGAAGTAGCGCCACTCTTGCTACGCTCGGCATCGAGGCAGGGGAATCATGAGTCTGTTCGGAGAAAAGCGGAAAGATCGAGACGGCAGCCAGAACGTGGTGGGCGTGTCTCCCAGCGCGCCGACACGGAATCCCGAACGCGCTCGCCGCCAACAGACCAACGAGGAGGGAAGCAAGGTGGCCAACATCGGTAAAGCGATCACCATTCGGGGCGACTTAACGGGCAACGAAGACATGGTGATCGAAGGCAAAGTCGAAGGAAAGGTGGATCTCCCGAACAACCAACTCACGATTGGCCCCAACGGCGACGTGAAGGCGGAAATTCACGCGAAGAGCATAGTGGTCGTCGGCCGACTCGTCGGCAACGTGTTCGGCCTCGAACGCGTCGAAATCCAGGCGACCGGCAAGATCGAAGGCGATGTCACCGCTCCCAAACTCATCGTCGCGGAAGGTGCTCAGCTCAACGGCGCGATTCAGATGACCCAGAAGGGAATTCGCACGGATGCCGCTGAATCAGAGACTGCCACGACCCCAACGACCGCAGGAGTCCGCAAAATCGGGTGACAACCGTTCGCGAGCCACAGTGCGAACAGATTCGAGATCAGAGTCGCCGAAATTCCGCACCCGCTGGGGAAGTCTCCGACTTCCCGGGGCGGCGTCACGCGACCCTATCGGGTCGCGCTCCTAGCTGGGGAAGTCTCCGACTTCCCGGGGCGGCGTCACGCGACCCTATCGGGTCGCGCTCCTAGCT